>Ga0111538_10001011_pt1 | contig 39131 bp, 37 predicted proteins | sample SoiMethybrSBSTD1_FD_79669 | JGI IMG/M metagenome (GOLD analysis project Ga0111538, IMG submission 79669) | Bulk soil microbial communities from a Populus tree surrounding site in Tennessee, USA - Soil MetaG P. TD hybrid SBSTD1 (version 2)... | ecosystem: Environmental > Terrestrial > Soil >...
AGGATCAGCCAGGCAACGCTGGTGATCGCAATGCCCCCTGCCATGACCGGCAGCGGACGCGCCTTTCTCGTGAGCCACGCGATCAGTACGGTGGTACTGATGACACCGAATCCTTCTACCGCGATGAGCGCGTCGATCGGTGCGTTCGGATCGACGTAGCCGCGGACATAGAGGGGCAGGGCGATGTAGACCTGCCAGAACATCACGAAGAAGCCCGAGAAGATCAGCAGGAAGGCGACGAACCGGAAGTTGCCGAGCACGACGACCATGTTTCGCAACGTCTGGCCGATGCTGGTCACCTCGGAGCCCGGCGGCCGCGTCGGTTCCTTGAAGGTGAGGATCGTCAGCAGGAACATCGCAAGCGAGAAGGCGCCGCTCATGATGAAGACTGCTTCCGGCCCCAGCGAGGTGCGAACGAAGCTCGCCACCAGCGGCCCCAACATGCCGCCGACGTTCACGATCGTGTAGTAGATCGAGAAGCCGAGCGAGCGCACGTTCTCAGCGGACGCTCGCGCCGTGGTTCCCGCAACGACCGGCTTCACCAGTCCCGGGCCGAGTGCCGGCACGATCAGGATGACCAACACCACCCAGTACAGCGGCAGCGCAGCGCGAGCCGGTGCCAGCCACTCGCCGCCGATCGACGCGAACAGGAAGTAGCCCGCCGCGAGGATCGCGTAGGCGGCCGCCAGCGTGCGCCGGAAGCCGAACCGATCCGCGATCGCGCCGCCCAGGATCGGCAGGAACCACACCACGAAGCCGAAGATGCCCTGGATCGAGCCGGTCTCTGCCTCGCTGAGTCCCAGGCGCTCGTGCAGATAGATCGCGAGGACGGCCTGCAGGCCGTAGTAGGCGAGCCGCTCGAACAGCTCCGTGAAATTCGCGATCCAGAACGACCGCTCGAAACCGTTGCGGACCTCTCGCCATCGATCGCCGAAGCTCATCGTGCCCCCTTTTTTTATGAGTCTTTCTTACGAGCGACGCAGCGGCCGGAAGAACGCGCGAATATCCGCCGCGAGCAGCTCAGGCACTTCCCACGCCGCAAAATGCCCGCCACGCGGCAGCTTGGTCCAGTGCACGACGTTGAAGGCGCGCTCTGCCCAGCTGCGCGGCGGCATCGGCAGCTCCGCAGGCAGGTGGACGATCCCGCACGCAGGAGTGACGCGCTGGCCGGTCGCCAACTGCAGCGGATTTTCCCGGTACTCACTGTAGAGGCGTATCGCCGAATGCGCCGTGCCGGTCAGCCAGTGCACCATGATGTCGGTGATCATTTCGTCCTTGGTGAGGATCTCGTCGGGTTCGGCCTGGCAGTCGCTCCAGCTGCGAAACTTCTCGACGAACCAGGCCGCCAACCCCACCGGAGAATCGGTGAGTGCATACGCGAGCGTCAGCGGCTTGGTCGCCTGGATCGCAATGTACCCGCCCTCGGCTTCTGCCCATTTGGCGACCGTCGACAGATACGCTTCCTCTGCCGGCGTCAGCGGCGGGTCGCTCGGGCTCAGGGCCGGCCGGAATCGGGTCGACACATAGTTGAGATGGAGTCCGAGCACGCGCTGCGGATGGCGAAGCGCCGTCACGGCGCTGATCCACGAGCCCCAATCGCCGCCTTGAACGCCGAACTCAGGGTAGTTCAAGCGCGTCATCAGCTTCGCCCACAGGTCAGCGATGGCGAACAGGTTCGTGCCTCGCTCTTGCGGCCGACTCGAAAAGCCGTAGCCCGGGATCGAAGGTGCGATGACGGTGAATGCGTCCGCGGGATCGCCGCCGTGCGCTGCGGGATCGGTGAGGAGCGGGATGATCTTGAGCATCTCGACGAAGCTGCCGGGCCAGCCATGAGTGAGCACGAGCGGAATCGGCGCGGGTCCCCGGCCTTCCTGATGGATGAAGTGGATGCGGTGCTGGTCGACCTGCGCTACGAACTGCGGAAAGGAATTGATGTGCGCTTCGTGCTTCTTCCAGTCGTAGCGCTGCAGCCAATACTCGACGAACTGTTTCATGTAGGCGACCGGCGGGCCGTACTGCCACGGTTCGGCGGCGACTTCATCGGGCCACGATGCTCGTTGCAACCGCAGCTCGAGCTCGTGCAGGGCGGCGGGATCTGCGCTGAAGCGGAAACGCTCGATTGCTGCGTCTGTCATCGTCACTCGCTCTCTTACAAACCTATGCGCGCCAGGATCGCGGGGCCCCAATAGAACTTCGTGAAGTAGTACGTCCCGAGCAGCAGGAACAGCGTGGCGCAAGTGAACGCGCTGGCCGCAGTCCAGCGCGCTGTCGCTGACATCGATGCGCGCGGCGCGCGGATCAGCGCTTCGACGACCAGCAGATTCGGCACGTAGAAGAAGAACGCCATGAACCTGTCGAAGGGGCCGCTGAAGTCTTTGACGTGGCCGGCCCCGTCGGCGAGCAGAAACCAGAAGCCATACTCCATCCGGTAGAGCCATGAGCCGATCGCGAGAGCGAACAGGCGCATCGCCCACGCTCGATGAACATCGAGGCGCCGCGCGCGGGCGTGGCGATACGTCTCTACGGCGGCAGCAGCAGTGAGTACACCATATAAGCCGAATCCGACATTCATCGTCGTGCCGCCGATGGTGCCCTTGGCAGCAATGAAGGTGAGTCCACCGATGCCGGCAAGAAATGCCGCCGTCACGTAGACACGACCGATCCAGCGATGCACGGCGGGATAACGAGAGCGAATCGCCGCGACGAACTGGATGCAGCCGAGCGCGAGAATGATGCCGCCCGCTGCGAAATGCACACCGATCCCGGCCGTCGCCGTCGGCGTGTGGGTTTCATACAAGCGCGGCAAGGCTTCGTTCCACTTCGCCATGTTCCCGTCGACGATGGCGGCAGCATAGAACGCGAGAATGTACAGGCCGAAGAGGCCGGCGCTGATCCAGCAGGTTGCCGTGAGCAAGCGAGCTGCCCAGTGAATTGCTCGGGCGCTCGCGCCTTCGCGAGCGAGCGGTGGATCAGAGGGCGGGTCGAGCGTTGTGCTAACCATGTGGAGTGCTCAGCAGTGGCAGGCGCCGTCCTTGAAAACCTTACCATACAAGTGAACATGCAATTCGACGAGAAAACCGCGCACCTCCTGTTCCAGGTGATCCTGCTCTGCAAGGGGGTGTTCGCTGTCGCGGAGATAGTTGCCGGGATCGGTGCATTCTTCGTGACCCAGCAGCTCATGTTCGAGTTCGTCGACCGGCTGACGGGGATGGAGCTGCTCCAGCACGACCTGATCGCCAACTATCTCTATACATCGGTACAGCATTTCTCACTGAGCACGCGCAATTTCACTGCCGCGTATCTGTTGAGCCACGGCGTGATCAAGCTCTGGCTGATCGTCGGTCTGCTGCGGGAGAAGATCTGGTACTACCCGCTGGCGATCGCAGTCTTCGGCCTGTTCATCGTCTACCAGCTGTATCGATTCAACCTGACCCACTCGCCGTGGCTGATCGTGATCACGGTAGTGGACGTCATCGTGATCGCGCTCACCTGGCAGGAGTACCGCTACCTGCGACGCGTCTTGTCCTGAAGAGCGATTCGCCGACGCTCCATGCGCTAACCCAGGCAAGCACGCAATACAGGACCAGCGCCTGGACCGCGAATGCTGCCGGACTCGCCGGGTCCGGCATGAACGGCGTGACGATCGTCACGAGCACAAGAATGCCGAGGAAGATCCGGTTGCGCTGCTTCGGGAACGTCGCGTCGGAGCGTCTCGATCGGCTGAAGAGCAGCCAGCCGCCGATGAGCAGCAGCAGCTCCAACGCAATAACGAGCGGGACGTTGTGCCACAGGCCCAGCCCGAGTTTCGCGGTGTCGTTGCCGGCGATCGACAGGTCAGGCGTGTGGACCGGCAGATCCAGGATGAAATGCGAGAACACCGCGAGCGCGAGCCAGACCGATTCGCGCCGTGGCAAGCGAAGGATCGCGGCGACGATGCCGACCGCAGCTGCCCAGGCGAGCGAGCCGACCAAGCTATGACTGATCGGCATGTCGTACAACCGGTAAGGGTTGTAGCTCGTGTACTTGTGGACGATCTCCATGTGCTCGATGCCGCTGAGCACGAAGACACTGAAGAGCACATCGAGCGCTTGAACTGCGAGGAAGTACGCGGCGAGCGGCGCTTTGGGTGCGACTGACTTGGCGGCGTACGCGACACCATAGTGTCCGATGAACATGGAGCGACCTCACCACGCGTCACTGCCGCGTGTAGATAACCTCGCCGCTGCGAATGACGCAACGGACTGCTGTGAAATTGCGCGGCGAATCCGCAGGATCGGCATCCAGCACCACCATGTCCGCATCCATTCCGGCAGCCACGCGGCCGCGCCTATCCTGCTCTTTCCAGCGCGCAGCGGGGGTCGTGGTCAGCGAAGCGAGAATCTGCATCGTCGACAAGCCTGCCTGGGCCATCAGCTCGTACTCGCGAGCCGGATCGTAGTCGGTCACGTAGCCCACATCCGTGCCGAACAGCACCTGTCCACCCAGTGCCGCGAACTTGCCGAACTCGGCGACATTTTCGTTCACGAGCCGTTGCGCCGTCGGGGCCGGCACCTGCTCCTTCGCCAGCTCGAACTCCAGCAACTTGAGCGTGGGGACCATCGACATCCGCGCGTCCCGCACCCGCTTCATGAGCGACTCCGGCCAGGGCACGGGCGCTCCGAGCGGCGGATGCGCCAGGATGTCGACATGAGCATCGAGCGCTTCCTGGACACCTTCAATGTCCGTGGGATGAGCGAACGCCAGCTGCTTGCGGCGATGTGTCTCGTCTACCGCGGCGCTGGCGATGTCGAGCGGCATGCGCTTCACGGCGTTTTGGCCTTGAGGTGTGACGATGAAGAGCTTGGTGCCATCGGCACCCGCGGTAGAGTTTTCGCGCACTACCTTCAGCGCCTCATCGACCGAGCTAGGCTGCGGGAGCTTCTCCAGCAACTCCTTGCGCAGGTGCGAGATGTAGATCGGCAGGCCGTGTGACGGAAAGAGAGCCCAGCCCACCGTGAGAATCCGGGGTCCGTGGACTTCCCCCTTCGTGATCCTGTCCCGCAGCGCGAGCGTATTGTCGCGATCGGAAGTGATATCGAAGACGGTGGTGTAGCCGTATCGCGTCAACATGCTCGTCAACGCCGCGTCGAGCGCCTCGGCTTGCTGATGGCGCGCGTCGCGGAATTCGTCCCCGATGAGATGGACGTGGCTGTTCTGAAAGCCCGCTACGATGACGCCACCGTTGCATTGGGGAGCTTTGGTCGCGGCCATTGCATGCTTGCCGGAGGCAGGCGCGACAGACTCGATCTTGCTGCTTGCGATCACCACCTGACCGCTGACTGCGGGCGCATCGGGTGCCGGGTAGATCTTCACTGCATCCAACGCCCAGCGCTGCTGAGCCTGCGCGACCGGTGCCAGCAAACCTGCCAGCGCGACCAGAAGGATCTTTACGTGCTTTTTTGACATGCGGGCTATTCTATTCGAGCGACAATGAACCATGAACGACAATGCTGACGCCGTACCGGCCGAAGCGCTCGGCGCGATGGCCCTGGCCCTCGGGCGGAATGAGTTCTTCGCGACGGCGCTCGCCGCCTTACAGGAGGTCGTACCGTTTCGCGATTCCGATGCAGTCATCGTTGACATCGACCTGTATGCCGAGGAAGCCCCGCTCCTGATCGGCCTGCAGTCCCCGAACGGCCAGTACGCCGCAGCGATCCGCGATCACTATCTCACGGGCGCTTTTCGCTTCTGTCCGGAAATTCGTGCGGTCCGCAACGGCTTGCGTCACGGCGTCGTTTCGATGGCTCAGTATGGCGCCGGCCATTTTCTCGAGTCGCCGTTCTACGAATCGTTCATCAGCTTGCTCGAGTCGCGGAACTTCTACACGTTGCTGGGCGACCTGGGGGATGGCCGCGTCGTCGGCTGGTCGATCAGCCGTTTCGCGTCGGACCGCGACTTCACGCAGCGCGACGATTGGGCGTTGCGCCGGATCGCACCGCTGCTCATTGCGTTGCTGGTTCGTCATTGTCAGCTCGCAGTGCCGCGCGCCGAACCGGACGTGCACGCTGTGCGCAAGGTGCAGCGCCTGGTTGCCGACGTGTTGAGCCGGGCGGCCGACGAACCCTTGACGCGCCGGGAGCGGCAGATCGCGGCGCTCATCGCCGAGGGTTATTCCGGCAAGGACATTTCTCGCCAGTTGGGCATCGCTCCACAAACGCAGTCCGTTCACCGCCGCAACATCTATCGCAAGCTTGGCATCGCCTCGCAGGTGGAGCTCGTGACCCAGATCCTTGGCGAGGCATCGCGGCACCTGGGCGAGTAGCCGCCGCGTACCTAATCGAGGGTATTTTCCGCTCGCGCGCCGCATAGGGTAATCGCGGCATGCGCAGCATCGTCCCCGCTGTCTTGATGGCACTCCTGGCGTCGCCGGCGCTGGCCGGAACGCACGTCGCTCGTTGCGGTCGATTGCTCGACGTCCGGACCGGGCGAGTCAGCCAGAATCAGGTCGTCATGTTCGACGATCGCGGCATCATCGACTTCGTGGGGCCGGCGGCGTCGGCGACCATCGCGGCGGACGCGGAGCAGTTGGACCTGAGCGGCTTTTTCTGCCTGCCCGGCCTGATCGACGTGCACACGCACATGAACAGCAATCCCGGCGACACCGGCTACGACGGGCTGGCGATCTCGCCGCCGCGTGCCGCGATCTTCGGCGCGAGAAATGCGCGCTTGACGCTGCAGGCTGGCTTCACGACGGTCCGCAACCTCGGCGAAATGGGTTTCAGCGACGTCGCGGTGCGCGACGGGATCCTGGCCGGTGACATCGAAGGACCCGACATGCTGGTCTCCGGTCCGGCACTCGGCATTACCGGCGGGCACACGGACAACAACCTGCTGCCCTTCGAGTATCACTACCGATTCGAGGGCGTGGCCGATGGTCCGTGGGCAGCGCGGGCGAAGGTGCGCGAGGTCATCAAGTACGGCGCCGATGTCATAAAGGTGATGGCCTCCGGCGGCGTGTTCTCCAAAGGCGATGCGCCGGGCACCGCGCAATACACGCTGGAGGAGTTGCAAGCGATCGTCGATGAGGCCCACAAGCTGGGCCGCAAGGTCGCAATGCACGCGCACGGCCTGCAGTCGATCAAGGATGCGATTCGAGCGGGCGCGGACTCGGTCGAGCACGCGACCTACATCGATGACGCAACCATCGAGCTGGCGAAGAGTCGCGGGACCTGGCTCGTCTTCGACATCTACAACGACGATTACATCCTCGCGCAAGGCAAGACAGACGGCTCCTTGCAGGAGTCACTCGACAAGGAAGCGCAGATCGGCCGGATCCAGCGCGAGAACTTCAGGCGCGCGCAGCGGGCCGGGGCGAAGATTGCCTACGGGACCGACGCGGGCGTTTATCCGCACGGCGGCAATGCCAGGCAGCTCGCGAAGATGGTGGAGTGGGGCATGACGCCGCTGCAGGCAATCCAGACGGCCACGCTCAACGCGGCCGATCTGCTCGGGCGCGCCGATCGGCTCGGCGTGCTGGAGCCGGGTCATCGGGCGGACCTGATCGCAGTCCGGGAGGATCCGCTCCGCAACGTCGCCGTGCTCGAGCATGTCGATTTCGTAATGAAAGCCGGAGTCGTGTTCAAGGGACGTCCCGGAACCTGATCGCGCAGCTGCGCCGGGCGCGCTAGAGTGGCGCGCATGGTCAGCCGTAGAGCACTCGTTCACCGCCCGGGCCCGCGTCTGCCCGAAGGGATCGTCGATCACATCGAGCGCGTTCCCGTCGACTGTGAGCTTGCCCTGGAGCAGTGGGAACATTACGTCGCGCTGCTGCGGCGGTACGGCTGGGAGACCATAGAAGTCGTGCGAGCAGACGACTGTCCCGACGGCGTGTTCGTCGAAGACACGATGGTCGTCTACAACCAGACGGCGATGATCGCCCGTCCAGGCGCACTGAGCCGCAGGCCTGAAATCGTGGGCGCGGAGCGGACGATCGAACAGCTCGGCTACGCGATCGACCGCATCCGCGAGCCTGGAACGCTCGATGGCGGCGATGTTCTCCAGGTCGCCGATGTGATGTATGTCGGACGAAGCGAGCGTACCAACGCAGAAGGCGTGGCGCAGATGCGCCGGTGCTTCGAGCCGCGGGGCGCCACAGTGGTCGAGGTGCCGGTGCGCAAGGTGCTGCATCTCAAGAGCGCGGTCACCGCGTTGCCGAACGGGTCCGTCATCGGCTATCTGCCTCTGCTGGATGACGCGTCGAGCTTTCCGGACTTCATCCCGGTACCGGAGCCGGCGGGCTCCCATGTGGTGTTGCTCGGTGGCAATCGATTGCTGATGGCGGCGAGCGCGCCGAGAACTGCGGAGCTCTTTGCCGGGCTGGGGTATGAGCCGATCGTCGTGAACATCAGCGAGTACGAGAAGCTGGAAGGCTGCGTTACTTGCTTGTCGGTCCTGCTGCCCGGCGCGGGTGAGTGATGCAGGAGATCTACCTGATCCGGCACGGCGAGACGGAATGGAGCCTCAGCGGCAAGCACACCGGTGTCTCCGATATCCCGCTGACTGAGCACGGGCGCCAGCAAGCGGGGCTGCTGCAGCAGGAACTGATCACGACGAATTTCCAGCGGGTGCTGACGAGCCCGCTGCAGCGGGCGCGCGAGACCTGTGAATTGGCGGGATTCGGCGAGCGTGCCGAGATCGATCCGGACCTGATGGAATGGAACTACGGTGACTACGAAGGACTGACCTCGGAGCAGATTCACGTTCACCGCCCTGGATGGACGATCTTCAACGATGGCGGCGGCCCGGGTGGAGAAACACGCGAGCAGGTCGGCATCCGCGTCGATCGGGTGATCGCAAAAGTTCGTGCAACGGGTGGCGACGTTGCTCTGTTCGCCCACGGTCACGTGCTGCGCGTACTCGCGGCTCGGTGGCTGGGACTGGCGCCGAGTGCGGGTGCGCATTTTCTCCTGGACACTGCAACGCTGTGCGTGTTGACTACCGAGCGCGGAATCGCGGCGATGAAGCGTTGGAACGTCTCGCCGGTCGAGCGATCTTCCACACTGGTTCGATGAGGAATCCGTTCTGAGCTGCTCAAAATTCGCGCGCGCCGTACTGGCCACGGCCGCGATCCTGCTCGCGCATGCGAGCTCGGCCAAAGACATCGTCGTTCATGCAGGCACGCTGATCGATGGCATCAGCGACACGCCGCGCCAGCGCGTTTCGATTCACATTCATGATGACCGCATCGTCTCGGTGACGGCCGGCTTCGATGCAGAGGCCGGTGCGGAGGTGATCGATCTATCCGGCTCTACAGTGTTGCCCGGGTTGATCGACTGTCACGTTCACATCTCGAGTCTTCTGCCGAGCCGCACGAACGCTACGGAGTACGCAGTCACTCATTCGGAGATCGATCGCGCCTTCGATGGTGCTGTATTCGCTCGCCGGCTGCTGCAGCAGGGATTCACGAGCGCGCGCGACGTGGGCGGCGGCGACGAAACTGTCGCGATCCGCAATGCGATCGACTCGGGCAAGATCCCAGGACCGCGCCTCATGGTCTCGCTCGAACCGCTGGGTCCGACGGCGGGCCACGGCGATCCGCTGACCGGCATCGATCCGAAGATTTCGCTTGCCGGCGCGCAGAACGGCATCGTCGATACCCCCGAGCAGGCGCGCATTCGCGTGCGCGAGCACAAGCGTCGCGGAGCCGACGTGATCAAGATCATGCCCTCGGGCGGCATCGCCTCGACCGGCGACGATCCCAGGCAGCAGCTCATGACGAACGAGGAGATGAAAGTCACCGTAGAAACGGCTCATGCGCTCGGCATGAAAGTAGCCGCGCACATCTATCCTGCGGCTGCGATCGAGAACGCCGTCCGCGCTGGCGTGGACTCGGTAGAACACGGCTCGTTTGCGACCGAGCAGACGTTCTCACTGATGAAGGCACACGGCACGTATCTCGTCCCGACGCTCACGGTGTATGACATCTTCTACGCAGTCGCTCGCGACCATCCCGAGCTCCTGACCCCCGGAACAGCTGCGAAGGAGCTGGCGAACGACCTGTTGCCGAAGAAGAATCTGCCGCTGGCGCTCAAGTCCGGCGTGAAGATCGCGTACGGCACCGACATCGGCGAAGGCGATCACGCCATGGAGTTCGGTCTGCTCGTCGCCGCGGGCATGAAGCCGATCGACGCGATCTTCACTGCGACGCGGAATGCCGCCGACCTGCTCGGCGCCGCAGATCGAGTCGGATCTGTGCAAGCGGGCCGCTTCGCCGATCTCATCGCAGTCGCGCAGAATCCGCTGACGAATACCAAGGCGCTCGAGCAGGTTGCGTTCGTGATGAAAGGCGGCGTCGTGTATCGGAGCAATGGCGCGCCGACGACGGCTGGCGCTGAATAGCTCTCACATCACCTGCACTCGGCCGCCGAAACCGGTTCGAAAGAGCGCTTCGTGTGCAACATGGTCGGGGTCATAACAGCAGTCACGGACCAGGCGCACGTCGTAGTCAGCGTCGCTCGCCCAGGTGATGCTCGAGAGAACCACGCCGGTGGTGCTGATTCCGGCCATGACGAGAGTGCTGATGTCGCGAGCGCGCAGGTCAGCGTCCAGCGTCGTGCCGAAGAAGACGCTGGCTCGCGGGCAAGCGTAGAACACGTCGTTGGGTGCCACTGCCAGCCCCTGCATGGGGAGAGCGTTACGGAATTTTCCGGTCGGTACGATCGATGACATCAAGCGGTTGGCTGCCGAGGAGTGCTCGTAGTTCTCGCCCAGAAAGAAGTTCGGGAAGAAGACCGGCCGACCCGTGGTGCGCCACCGGCGGATCAGCGCATTGCATCGGTCCAGCAACGGCGATGGCTGCTGTCCGAAAAGTATCGTGAAGACGTCAGCTTGGTAATGCATGACGACGAGAGCCGCCTTCTGAACGTGGAAGCTGTCGAGATCGACCGACATGGTTGCTCCTGGTGAAGGGGGGTGGAGGCGAGGACTCTATTCGACAAGCGGTCGTAGCGCGTATCGCGTGATTCCTTCAGTTGGCGCGGGATCTGCGTAGGGCGTGCTACAACTGCGGGCCCACTTTCATCTCATCGACATTCCATGAAGACACCGAGCATTGACCCGCCTCGCCTCATTGTGTGCGCCATCGGCCTGTTGTTCGTGGCCCCGGTTCTCGCATCAACCTCGCCGCTCAGCCCGGCGATCTTCGCCCCTGGCGTGATCTCCGGCCCGAACCACGAAGCCGCGCCGGCGTTCACGCCGGACGGCAAGACTGTTTACTTTCAGCGCAGCAGCGTACGAGGCGGGACCATTCTCGTTTCGCATCTCGCTCACGGCCGGTGGTCGAAGCCGGAGATCGCGCCGTTTTCCGGCGCCTGGAACGATATCGAACCGGCAATGGCGCCGGACGGCTCGTTCCTAGTGTTCATCTCGAACCGGCCGAGCGCACCGGGAGGGGAGCCGATACACGGGACCTATAATGGCTCGTCACAGGACGGCGGCAACATGTGGCGGGTCGAGCGTCATGGCGCCGGTTGGGGTGAACCGGTGCGCTTACCGGATACGATCAATCGCAGTACAACGATCTTCGCGCCGGCAGTGGTCGCGGACGGCAGTCTGTACTTCATGGACACGTACGGGGAGAAGCCGCGCTTCCGCTTGTATCGCTCGCAGTTCAAAGGCGGCACCTACGAGCCGGCGCGACCGCTCGTGTTCAGCGATGGGACGACGACCGATGTGGATCCAGCCGTCGCGCCGGATGAGTCTTTCATGATCTTCGGCTCCGGCCGGCCGCCGGCGGCGAAGAGCATCGACCTGTTCATCGTGCGGCGCCAGGGATCGGGCTGGGGCAGCCCGGTTCACTTGGGAGAGGAGCTCAACACACCCGGCTCGGATGCAGAGCCGCGGCTGAGTCCGGACCTGAAGACGCTCTATTTCAGCAGCGAGCGGACCGTGCCGATCAGCTACCCGCGAGCGCTCGATCAGGCACGTCAGGATCTGGAGCGCAGCCAGTTGTGGGACAACGGCCAGTACAACATCTGGTACGTGCCGGTCGCCGCGCTCCCACAAGTTTCAGATTGAAGGAATTCAGAGCGAATTCCCTGGCGACGCCATAGTGCAGTAACTACATCGCCTGCGATCGGAGATGTACACGGACCCCTGTGTGTGCAAACCTGCGGGCATGAGCACGAAATCCCGCCTCGGTCGCAAGGGTCCTGAGCTCTTCCCACTCGGGCTCGGGTGTATGGGCATGAGTGAAGGCTACGGCGCAGCGGACGAGGGCGAGGCGATCGCGACGATCCATCGCGCGATGGATCTCGGGGTCAACCTGATCGATACCGCCGACATCTATGGGCCGCTCGCCAATGAGCTGCTCGTGGGTCGGGCCCTGCGTGATCGTCGCGCGCAAGCGGTGCTCGCCACGAAGTTTGGATTCGTCACCGATAGCGAGCGTGCCGCTTCGCGTGCGATCGATGGGCGGCCGGAGTATGTGCACGCGGCGTGCGACGCGAGCCTGCGTCGTCTGGCGGTCGAAGTCATCGATCTGTGGTACCTGCATCGTCTCGACCCCGCCGTGCCCATCGAGGACACCGTCGGCGCCATGGCGCAATGTGTGCAAGCGGGCAAGGTCCGCTATCTGGGTCTTTCGGAAGTGCAAGCGGCGACGTTGCGACGCGCGCATGCAGTTCATCCGATCGCCGCCCTGCAAAGCGAGTATTCGATGTGGACGCGCGATGTCGAGCACAACGGTGTATTGGCCGCATGCGAAGAGCTCGGTGTCACCTTCGTGGCATTCAGTCCGCTCGGTCGTGGATTTCTCACGGGCGCGATCCGCAATCGAGACGAGCTTGCCAGCGACGACATGCGTCGCGGACAGCCTCGATTCGACGCGGAGAATCTTGCGCGCAATGTGCAGCTGATCGACGCGCTGCAGCCTCTGGCAACGAATCACGGCTGCACCCTCGCGCAGCTCGCGCTCGCCTGGTTGATCAGCCGGCCGCAGAATGTCGTGCCCATCCCGGGCACCAAGCGACGTGCCCGCCTCGAGGAAAACGTTGCCGCGACGCGCATTGCGCTCTCGGCCGATGAGCTCGAGGCAATCGATGCGCTGCTCCCGCCTGCTGCGATTGCTGGTGCCCGGTATCCGGATTCCATGCTCCGCCTCGTCGATCGCTAGGGAGACGTCGCTATGCATCGCTCGCGCCTCTGTGCACTCATCATTGATTGCCGCACCTCCGATGTGAGCGAAGCAGCGCGCTTCTGGAGTCAGGCGCTCGGGCGTGCAATCGACCCCGATCACCCCGGGTCGCGAGGCCGCTACCGCATGCTGGAGACTCCGGACGATGAGCCCATCGTGCAGCTCCAGCAGGTCGAGCATGAGAGCCGCGTCCACCTCGACATCGAAACCGACGACATTCCTGCCGAGGTGTCGCGGCTCGAACGTCTCGGCGCGAAGGTGGTTGATCGGCTGGAACGCTGGGTGGTCATGCAGGCGCCGACCGGGCAGCGATTCTGCGTCGTCCGGGTGCAGCGGCCGGGCTTTCCGAAGAACGCAACCTCCTGGGAGTGAGCCTAGGCTGCAATAGATGCCGCAGCGTCGTCCGCAAGCCCGCGGCGGAATCCATCGCGCCAGGTGGGATATTTCGGCTGCCAGTCGAACGCGTTTCTGATCTTGGCGTTCGACGAACCTCGGCTCTGGGTCATCATGGCGATGCCGGTGTCTCCGATCAGGAGGCGGGCGAACCACACCGGAACATGCCGCGGCGGCCTGGCGCCGACAATGCGCGCCAGCTCTGGAAGCCAGGTACCCACTTCGACAGGTTCGTCGTCGACGACGTTGTACACGCCGGCCGGGGCGCCTTCGGCCGCGAGGACCGTCGCCATGGCAATGTCGTCTACGTGAATGAATGACCACACACCAGCGCCCGATCCCACGAGCGGCAGGCGACGGTGCCTGACCGCTTCGAGGATGTCGCCACCCGGGGCAAAGGAGGTCCCGGGTCCGTAGAGATAGCCGTACCGCAAGGCCGTCGCTTCGAGGTCTTGCGTCCCGCCGATGACCTGCTCGAGGTATCGGATCGCATCCAGCGTCTGGCGCATCCAGTGGGGTGGATGCGGGTCGAGCGGATCTGCCTCGCTCTTCACTCGACTGCCTTCACGCGGGTTCGTCCACCCGGTGAAGCTTTGCGCAACGAAACGTCGGGCGCCCGCGCGGCGCGCGCCTTCGAGCAGCAAGTCCAGACCCTCGGTGCGCAACCGATTCGTCATCGCGAATTGTCGATCGAAGTGTTTCAAGCTCGTCGCGTGAGAGAGCGCCGTCAGCTGGTGAATGACGACTTCGGGGCGGGACGCATCGAGTACATGCGCAACTGACTGCCGATCGAGCGCGTTTCCGACAAGGGGCTCGGCGCCGAGCGCCCTGAGCTCTGCGACCTTGTCGGCGGAGTGCGTCATGCCGAACACAGTGTGACCGCGCCGCACGAGAATCGGCACGAGACGGCGGCCGACCGCGCCGCTGGCGCCTGCGACAAGAACCTTCATGGCCGTTCCTCCTGGTCCGTTCCAGCCCTGGATTCGGACGAAATGCCTGTCATCAGGAGCGCGTTCCATGCTCGAGCTGCAAGCGCCAGGTCTCGCTCGTCAGCGCGAGGTCCTCGAATTCGCGATTGGGCCAGGAAGCGACCAGCTCGAAACCGCAGACGGCATAGAGATGCCGGGCAGCCGTGAGGTTGCTCTGCGTCCACAGATTGAGCTCGGTGTATGCGAACCGGCGTGCCTGGTCGATGCAGGCTTCGATCAGGCGGCGCCCGAGGCCGAGTCCGCGTGCCGAGGGCTCGACCAGAAGCAAGCGGAGCTTCGCAGTGTTCGACTCGCCCTTCTGCAGGAAGACGCAGCCCACGTTTTCGCCGCCGCGCTCGGCAATCCATCCGCGCTCCCGGCTCGGATCGAACGTCTCGAAGAAGCTTCCGACGATTCGCGCGCAGAGCGCTTCAAAGCGTTCATCCCACCCGTACTCGCGCGCGTAGAGGACGCCGTGGCGCTGCACCACCCAGCCAATATCGCCGATTCGCGGCGGCCGCAGCGTGACCGGGCCGGTCGCTTTGGCACCGAGCAGCGCCTCGATCTCGCTGAATCGACTGACCAGAAGGCGGCGCTGTTCCGGGCCGAGGCCATTCAACAACTCTTCCAGTTGCGCAAGCGTCCGTGCGTGGAGGGTGCGAAAAAGATTGCTCCCGGCGGGCGTGAGTGACAGGTACTGCGCGGCGGCATCGGCTGCCGGAGTGCGCAAGATCAGGCCGTCGCGCTCCAGGCGGGCGACGATGCGGCCCAGCGAGCCGCGACTCATTCCCGTCTCGTGCACGATCGATGCGAGGCAAGTCGCTTCGGATTTCGCCAGCTCGTAGAGCACGCGAGTTTCAGCCAGCGAATACGCGCTGCCGAGATGGCCGCTTTCGAGCACGCCGATGGCCCGCGTGTAGAAACGATTGAAGCGGCGTACGGCGGCGATGGTGTCAGGGTTGTCCATGCCCGAGATGATGCGCAAGGGCAGGGGTCTTGCCAAGGTATCCGTCGGCGGTACTCTTACGCCATGCGCCCTCTTCGACATTCCATCAACGCCACGCTGGATGGATGCTGCGATCATCGTGTACGGCTCCGGTGCGGTGGCGATGCGGTATGAGCCGAGAAGGTAGTCATCATGAAGTACCTGCTGTTCTACGAGCTGGCGGCAGATGGGCCGGCGAAAGCTCAGGCCAATTTCCCTGCTCATCAGAAGCGCCTCAAGGAGTTCCAGCAAGACGGCACCTTGCTGATGGCAGGCCCTTACGGCACTCCGCCAATAGGCGCTTTGGGAGTCTTCACGTCGCGCGCGGCGGCTGAGACGTTCGTCGCTGACGATCCATTCGTGGTCAACGGGGTCGTGGGCAAGTACAGCATTCACGAGTGGTCCGAAGCTCTTGCGCCGTGAGGTCACGATGACGACACGCTTTGCAGTGTGTCCTGGCAGCTGAACCTTGCCGCATGACGAGATGCGAACGTCCATCGCCATGTTTTGCGCCTGCCTGGCCGCGATCTCGATGCCAGCATCGGCGGAGCGTGGCACGTATCAACCGCCGCGCCATGCCGACGGTCGTCCGAACTTCGAAGGCATCTGGACCAGCACCAATGCCACTCCACTCGCTCGCCCGCCCGGTTACACGCAGCTGTTCATCTCCGAGGAACAGGCGCGTGAGCTCGACTCGAGCCGGATCGCTGGCGACGAAGACCGAACGAAGCCAACCGAACCTACTGAATGGACCGATGAGCGTCACATCGAGCGAGTCGGCGGAACATTGCGCAGCTCGATCATCATCGAACCGTCGGACGGGCAGATCCCAGGCAATGAGGCATTCCGCAAGCACGTCGCGGCGGTGCCGGCAGCCATCCTGCATGCGATGGACGGCCCCGAACAGCGCCCCAATTCGGAACGCTGCCTTGGCTCGCAGGCGGCCCAGCCGCCGATCCTGTCGATCGCGATCGACAATCTGCATCTGATCATTCAGACCGCGCAGACCATCGTCTTCTTCTCGGAGTGGCTGCACGAAGCACGCGTCATTCGCATGAACGCCAGGCATGCGCACCCCGCCGTTACTTCGTGGCTCGGCGATTCGATCGGCTGGTGGGAAGGCGACACGCTGGTCGTGGAGACGCGGTCTTTCACCCCGAGCGACAAGGCGCGCACTTCGCCTTCGGGCATTTTCGTCGTATCCCCAGCGACGGCGGTCACCGAGCGCTTTACACGAATCTCGCACGAAGAGCTGAACTACCGCTTCACGGTCGAAGACTCGAACTGGTATGAGCGTCCCTGGACGGGTGAGACGCACTTCATCCTCAGCGACCAGCCCCTGCTGGAGGTGGCCTGCCACGAAGGGAACTACAACGTGCGCTTCATGCTCGAAGCGGCGCGGGCGTTGGAAGCAAGGCAGTGAGCTAGCCCTGCCGTTTGCGGTAGGCGCGCGTCTTCTGGCGATTGCCGCACAACGCGGATGAACACCAGCGTCGATTGCTCGGCTTGGATCGGTCGAAGAAGATCCATTGGCATTCATCCGACGCGCACATCTTCAGTCGATCGAGCTCGCCGGTCACTGACAGTCGGTACAACTGCGCCAGCACGCAGGCGAGTCCTTGTGCATCATCGTGAGCACCCAGCGTCAGCGTGCCGCCGGATGCAATCTGAACAATCAGAGGGAACTGCTCGGCCGCGCGGCTGAACGGCTCGGCTGCCTTCGATCCGCGTCTGCGCTTGTCGACCGGGAGCTTGAGAAACGCACGGATCGCCTGACGCAGTTCAACCGCTTGTTCGAAATCCTTGGTCGTCGCGCCTGCTCTGACGCCATGCACCTGCAGCCAGTGGCGGAATTGAGCAATCGTCGCCAGCTCATCGCCGCCCGTGTGAGGTACGCCACGTTCGACGTAGTGCCGGCGGTCAAGAGAGTTGACGAAGTCGTAGAGGAGTGCCAGCTCTGACGAAACTGTAAATTTCTCTGAAAGCAGCATGCGCAGATCTCAGGACTTGCGCGCCAGCGTGCGTGTGCTGGGTCCGATCAATAACGCTCCGGCCAACGCTGCCACCGCACTGCCGACAATTGCGGGTCGATAGGTGCCCGTCCAGTCGAACAGGAAGCCGGCGACAGCCGGACCCCCGAGCGTGCCGAAAGCGACGCTGGTGTAGAGCGCGCCGATGATTGCTGACACATGCTTGCGACCGAAGAGGTCAGCCACCAGCGCCGGGAGCAATGCCACCCAGCCACCGTACGCCGCACCGAATACAGCCGCGAACATGAGCAGTGCAGGGAAGGAGCTCACCATCGCCCACAGGATCAGCGACAGTCCCATCGCGACCACCATCGTAACGAGCGAGCGAACCCGCCCAAGACTATCTGCCAGCCCGCCAAGCGCGAATCGTCCAACGGTGCTGCCGATGCCGATCGTCGCGAGGAGCCAGACTGCGGCGTGGGCGCTCACGCCTTGATCCATCGCAAAGGGAACCAGATGGACAAACGGGATGAACACGCCGACGGCCGTGAGCAGGCTGCTCATATATAAGTATCCGAATGCCGGGGACTTGGCCGCCTGTGCGATGCCGACGCCCTGGCCCGGCCCGGCGGGCGCAGCCGACGCTTCATCGCCATCTGGATCGAGCCCCATGCTGTGAGGGTCATCGCGCAGCAACAGCGCTGCCCCGATCCCCAGCACTGCCGCGACGGCAGCGAGCACCAGGTAGGCCTGGCGCCACCCGAGACCGGCGATCAGCCACGAAGCGATCGGTGGCATCACCAGCGTGCCGACACCGATGCCGCTCACTGCAAGGCCAGAAGCAAAGCCCCGCCTGCGCACGAACCAGCGCTGGACGGCGCCCATCGCCGGAACATACGCGCATCCGACTCCGAGTCCGATGCCTGCTGCGTACGCAATGAATACCTCGGGCAGCGTGCGGGCAGTCGCGGCCCCGGCCATCCCGCCTGCGATGAGCACGACGCCGCACAGGCACAATCTGCGCATGCCAAAGCGGTCCGCAAGCGTGCCGCTCGCAACGCCAAGGATGAAGTAGAGGAATCCGGCAAGCGAAAACACCAGCGAGATCGCTCCGCGCGTCGCGGCGAACTCGTTCTGCAGCGGTTCGAGGAAAGCGCTGAACGTATAAGCGCAGCCGAAACCCACGAACGTGATCACGAAAGCCGCCGCGACCACCCACCACCCGTAAAAGACACTGCGTTTGCTCAAGCGCATGGCCTCGTCTAGACACCTGTAAAGCATGTTAGCTGGTGTCAGGCGCGCGTCAACCGGCAAACGACATATGCTCGTGTCGGACCTCGCTTACGCTATTCGCTGCCTACTTCACCTTCTGACAAGTCACGGTGTTCGACGCGACCAGTGTAGGGACGCCGCCGGTCGGGTCTTGCTCGAATGCTTCGAATTTGACGGACGACGGCTGTGCGCTGATCTCATTGGCTGCCTGCGCAGCGCCGACGCCGAATGTCGCCAGCGCTGCTGCGACGGACAGGTACATGCCTTTGTTCATGGCCGGTGCTCCTCTGTTTAGTTCTGTTAGGCCTGGTTTCGCCTGTTCTTGCGTTGTGGGGAAACCGGACGCCTAGCAGAGGCGCATACGGTTGCTGTATCAATAAAAAGTGGCGACGCACTGCATCTACCCCTTTCGACGTAATTGACGCCGCGCGCAGGCACCGTAGGCTCGCAACCCATCCCGTCGCCGCGAGATTGCGGTGGCAGTACGCTGAGGAGAATGGGGGAGCAATGAACATCAAGAAGAGATTGAGGAAGCAACTCCGCACGCTGGCTGCAGTCGCCGCAGCGATTTCAGTAGTGAGCGCAAGCGCAGCCGAGCTGGATCGCAGCGCCGCTCGTGTCACCCAGGCGCAAGCCGGGAAGCCGCTGACAGCGGCATCGAATGCGAGTGCTGATGCAGTGGTCACTGACTATCTGCGGAGCCACGGTCGTGCGGCTGACGTGGTGGCGTCGCTGCGCGTCGTCGATCGATCGAGCAGCAGCAACGGCGTCAAGCACGTGCGCATGGAGCAGCAGATCGATGGCCTGACAGTGCACGGTGCGTATGTCAAAGGAGCGACCAATCAGCGCGGCGAACTGTTGCAGGTGATCGATCGGAGCGTTGCCGTCTCGACGCCGGGTCGGAGCCGTATCGATGCACTCCAGGCGTTGAAGGCTGCAATGGCAAAGGTCCACCCCGCTGCGACGGGACTGGTCCTGCGCAGCGCCGGAACCGAAGGCAACACCACGCGCTTCGACGGCGGGGCGTTCTTCCACGATGCACCGACTGCGACCGCCATCGTGCTGCCGCTGGCGGATGGCCGGCTCGCGCGCGGCTGGCTGGTCGAGACCTGGACTGCGCAGACGAACCTGCTGCACCACACGATCGTGGACGGCGATGGGCGCGTGCTGGACGTCGAGAAGCGTACGGCCAACGATGCTTACAGGGTTTTCGTCGAGGATCCGCTCAAGGGCGCGCAGACGAACGTGTCCGGGCCGGCGCCAGGCGGCTTGCTTTCGCCGGCCGGGTGGCTCGGCGGCGGTGATCAGTCGACGTTCCAGATCTCCGGCAACAACGTCGATTCGTATCTCGACACTGCCGTGAACAATCAGCCGGACAAGGGCGGCACCGTTGTCGCAGACGGCAATTTCCTGACCGCGGTGGATCTCGCAACTGCGCCCACGACCAACGCCAACAAGGCGGTCGCCGTGCAAAACCTGTTCTATCTGAACAACGTCATCCACGATCGCCTGTACTCCAAGGGCTTCACCGAGGCGACGGGCAATTTTCAGGTCGACAACTTCGGCAGGGGCGGACGCGGCACCGACGCAGTGCAGGCGGAGGCACAGGATGGTGGCGGCACCGACAATGCAAATTTCGCAACGCCCCCGGACGGACGAAACCCGCGAATGCAGATGTTCCTGTTCACGGGAGCCGGGAACACTCACGAGGTCGTGGTGAATTCGCCGGTCTCGGCCTTGTACAACGCTGCGCGCGCCGACTTCGGACAGCAGCTGACGAAGACTGGATTCACTGGCGACGTCGTCGTTGCCCAGCCCGCCGATGGATGCGCAGCCATCACATCCGCCGTCGCGGGCAAGATTGCGGTGATCGACCGCGGGACTTGCGAATTTGGCGTCAAGGCCCTCAATGCACAGAAGGCCAAGGCGGTCGGGGTGATCATCGCGAACAACCAGGGCGCCACCGTGGTCAGCGTGATGGGGCCGGGCGCGGTCGGATCGAAGGTCAAGATACCGGCACTCATGATCAGTCAGAACGACGGCGCGGCGCTGAAACTCATCGCGTCACCGCAGGTCACCATGCGGGAGATTGCCGTGCTGCCGCTGCAGATCGACTCGACGCTGGATGCCGATGTGGTCTTTCACGAGTACGGGCATGGCCTGAGCTGGCGGATGATCGGCGGCATGGACGGTCCGCTGGCAGGCGCAATCGGCGAAGGCAATTCGGACGGCATCGCGATGCTGCTGAACGGTGACGATCGCATCGCCGAATACTCGACGAGTAACCCGAACGGCTTCCGTCGGGCGCCGTACACGGCTTATCCGTTGACATATAAGAATGTGACCGGTGCCGAGGTGCACAACGACGGCGAGATCTATGCCGCAGTCATCTGGCGACTGATGGAGCTGTTCGGCAACGATCGCGAAACGCTGTTCGGCTATGTCGTCGACGGCATGAACTACACGCCATCGACTCCGGCGTATGAAGACATGCGCGACGGGATCCTCGCCGCAATCGCGAACAGCAGCGGGAGCTCCCAACACTGCGCGCTCGTATGGCAGGCCTTCGCGCAGTTCGGTATCGGGGTCGGTGCACAAGGCGTTGTGACCGCAACCGGCGTCCAGATCACCGAGTCGTTCCAGCCTGGAACGAGCTGCGCAGCCCAGTGAGCTCGAGCTCGCGATGAGGTGAAGTGGATTGAGACCCCGGCCCTGCCGGGGTCTCAATCGAGTGGCTCGCCGACCCGCATCCACGTGCCATCTTTCTGCCGGAACGCGCCGCTGTCGAGGTGCCAGCCGACGTCGACCCAGCGGCCGTTGCGGCGCACGAATACTTCCGTGCCGCGGCCTGCGCTCAGGGACGTTTGCGCGCCGAGCTTCTGCTCCATGATGTACGTGTAGTAGAGGATTGCCGTGTCGCCGAACAACTGGATCTCGGTGCGCGGGAACTCCAGTCGCGTCATCTGGACGCCGCGCTCGCCCATCGACTTCGCCAGCGCGACCAGTCGTTCGCGGTTCTCCCAGCGGTCGCTGCTCTCCTGGATCGCGATCAGCTCCGGCGCGAGGATTCCTTCGACTACGCCAGCGTCTTTCTGGACGAAGGAGCGCCACGCCGTTTCCCGCGCTGCCAGCAGTTCCTTGCGTACCTGGTCGCTCGGCGCCTCGGACGCGAGACTCGAATGGACCAGACCAATCGCCAACAGCGCGCCGAATTGCGCGCAGACTGATGCTCTCATTGGATGCCTCTTACCTCGCCGTGGTGGCGTGCACTATAGGCGTGGCCCCACCGCCGGGTTGTAGCGCAGGAAGAGAATTTGGCCCCAGGGCATGCTTGCCATCGCAGGGTCCGACGGGCACATTCGCTGCTCCGGGTCATCCCGAGGAGTCCATGCACAGCATTCCCGACGACATCTTTACCGAATCCGAGGCTTCGCCGGATACGCTGGCGAATCTGGGTCCGCTGCTGCGCCTGGCCGGCGTCTGGCAGTCCGATCAGGGCGTGGACATCAATCCCAAGGCGGACGGGCCGGAGCGACGCGTGTATCGCGAGTATGTGCGGATGGATCCGATCGACGCGCAGAGCAACGGTCCTCAGCTTCTCTATGGGCTGCGCTACCACATCCACATCAATACGCCGGAGGAGGCGATCACCTTCCATGACCAGGTGGGCTATTGGCTGTGGGAGCCGGCGACGGGACTCATCATGCAGTCGATTGCCATTCCGCGCGGACAGGTGGTCCTCGCCGGCGGCACGGCCCGGCCCGATGACGACCGGATTTCGGTCGAAGCGCGGCGTGGGGACACGCGCTTTGGGATCTGCTCGACGAGCTTTCTCGAAGCGGCGTTTCGCACCGACTACTACCGCATCGACATCACCTTCAATCGCGACGACAGCTGGACTTATGTGACGCGCACTGATCTGGCAATCCGCGGCAGCACGCCGCCTTTCGATCATCGCGACACGAATACGCTGCGCCGGATCGCCGCTGCGACGCCGAATCCGCTCAGCCTGCGCCGGCACGAGGAAACGACCTGACATGAAGCCCCCTGCAGCCGAACCGGCGGGAAAGCCGGTCCATTTCATTCGCAAGATCATCGCCGACGACGTCGCCGCCGGACATGCGACGGTCCGCACGCGCTTTCCGCCCGAGCCGAACGGCTATCTGCACATCGGTCATGCCAAGTCGATCTGCCTGAACTTCGCGATGGCGCAGGAGTTCGGCGGCGCCTGCAACCTGCGCTTCGACGACACCAACCCCGAAAAAGAGGAAGACGAATTCATCGAGGCGATCCAGCGCGACGTGCGCTGGCTCGGGTTCGAGTGGGACGGGCCACCGCGCTTCGCCTCCGACTACTTCGATCAGCTCCATGAATGGGCGGTGTATCTGATCAAACAGGGCAAGGCATTCGTCTGTCATCTCTCGCCGGAAGAGGCGCGCGCGTATCGCGGCACATTGACGGAGCCGGGCAAGGACAGCCCGTATCGCAACCGTTCCGTAGAAGAGAACCTGGCGCTGTTCGAGCAGATGCGCAGCGGCGAGCTGCCGGAAGGGGCGTGCGTGTTGCGCGCGAAGATCGACATGGCCGCGCCGAACATCAATCTGCGCGATCCGACGATGTATCGCATCCGGCATGCGCATCATCATCAGACCGGCGACCAGTGGAAAATCTATCCGACGTACGACTATGCGCACGGACAGTCCGATGCCATCGAAGGCATCACTCATTCCCTGTGCACGCTCGAGTTCGAAGATCACCGTCCGTTGTACGAGTGGTACCTGAACAACCTGCCGGTACCTTCGATCCCGCGACAGTACGAATTCGCGCGGCTCAATCTCAACTACACGGTGGTGAGCAAGCGCAAGCTCAAGCAGCTGGTTGCCGAGAAGCACGTCTCGGGCTGGGACGATCCGCGGATGCCGACGCTCTCTGGCCTGCGTCGCCGCGGCTATACGCCGGCAGCAATTCGTGCGTTCTGCGACCTCGTCGGGGTCACGCGCAGCGAAGGTGTCGTCGATGTGGGCATGCTGGAATTCGCGATCCGCGACGACCTCGACAAGCAGGCGCCGCGTGCAATGTGCGTGCTGGCGCCGCTGAAGGTGACGATCACGAACTTCGATGCGCAGGCACTCGAGCACTTCACCGCACAGCTCCACCCGCAGAAGCCGGAAATGGGAACGCGTGAGCTGCCCTTCACGCGGGAGTTGTATATCGATCGCAGCGACTTCCGCGAAACGGCCGAGAAGGATTTCAAACGGCTGGTGCTGGGTCAGGAAGTTCGGCTACGCAATGCGTATGTGATTCGCGCGAACGAGATCGTTCGCGATTCCGCTGGCGAGATCGTCGAGCTGAAGTGCACCTACGACCCGCAGACGCGCGGCAAGAATCCGAGCGACGGACGTAAAGTGAAAGGCGTCATCCATTGGGTGTCGGCAGCACACTGCGTGGACGTCGCAGTGCGCTTGTACGACCGCTTGTTCACGGTCGAATTCCCGGAAGAGGACGAGGCGAAAACGTTCCTCGACTTCATCAATCCGCGGTCGCTGACGGTTCTCGAAGGGTGCAAAGCCGAACCGTCACTGGCGAAAGCGACAGCCGACATACGCTACCAGTTCGAGCGCGAAGGTTACTTCTGCGCCGACAGCGTCGAATCGAAGCCGGAAAGACTGGTGTTCAATCGCACCATCAGTCTGCGCGATTCGTTCGGGAAGTAGGCGGGATATGCCTACTTCTCGGCCTCGCGCCGATAGCGCACGCTGTACGTCAGCGGTTTCGGCAAGCGTGGACTCGTGACCTGGACCTGCAGCTGCAAGCGTTGCGCATCCTCTGCGATGAACGTGTTCACCCGCTGCCCGTCCTCTGCCTTGAATGTCTGCACCAGCCGGCCAGTCTCGGCGCGAGCGAAGACGTCGAACTGCTCGCCGTCTTCGCCCGTCCATTTGACGACGCTGCCGTCAGCCGGCATCTCGGCCGGCTTGCGCTCGTCGAACCTCACGCTGATCGTCTCGCCCTGGCGAGTGATGGTGATGTGCCGAGCCAGCGTGTTGGTCTTCTTCAGCCTGCTGCGCGCAACCGGCCGGGTCAGGAAGTTCATGTCCGCGATCGCGGCCTCGATCGCCTTCTGAACGCCGGCGTCGGACTGTTCATCGTTGACGAAGATGCCAGCCCAGGCGGGCTCGTCGGCGCGCGCGGCCCTACTCAGCACTAGAACGAGCAGGGCGGCGCAGATGTAGAATGCAGCTCGTTGCACGACGACCTCCTGTTGCGTCACGCAGGGGCCCAAGAATAACCGAGAGTCAACATGGCCAACATACGAACTGCGAAACGCCTCGTGGCAGTAACGCTCGCTTGTCTGCTCGTTTCGTCCTACGCGCCGGCTCGAGCGGATGGCGTTGCGGCGATTCGCTGCGGCCGGCTGCTCAATCCGGTGGACGGCTCCATCACCCAGGATGCAGTCATCATCGTCAACGGCGAGCGCATCGAGCAGGTCGGAGCCAACGCGAAGATTCCCGATGGTGCGCGCGTGATCGACCTGTCGGCCTACACGGTGATGCCCGGTCTGATCGATAGCCACACGCACATCCTGCTGCAGCCCGAGGACGAGCGCGGTCCGCCGCCCGTCATCACGAAATCGCAGGCCTTTCGCACGGTGCAAGGCGTCGCCGCCGCGCGCGAAGATCTGGAGGCAGGATTCACGACGCTGCGTGATGTCGACAGCGAAGGCGCAGGTTTTGCTGACGTCGCGATACGCGACGCGATCAATCGCGGCATCATTCCAGGTCCGCGCCTGCTCGTTTCGACGCTCGCGCTCACGATCACGGGCGGCCACATGAACAATGCGGGCCTGAATCCCGACATCGAAATTCCCGAGCCGGCATCGCTCACCGACTCGCGCGACGCAATGGTGGCTGAAGTGCGCCGTCAGGTTAAATACGGGGCCGACTGGATCAAGCTTTACGCGACAGGCACGTTGCGTCACGTCGACCCCGTCAGTCTCGAGCCGCTCGGCCAGGTCTCGCTCGAAGACGTGAAAGCTGTCGTTGCGGAGGCGAAGCGGTGGCGTCGCGACGTTGCCGCACACGCCTACGGTGGCGAAGGCGCAAAGAACGCCATCCGTGGCGGTGTGCGCTCGATCGAGCACGGCATGCTGCTGGACGACGAGGCACTCAAGCTCATGGTCGAGCAGGGCACCTACTGGGTCCCGACGTTATCCGTTTATTTCCCGCAGACCGCAGAGGACAACACGGAGCTCACCCGCCGGATCGTCGCCAGTCACAAGAACGTGTTTCAGAAGGCGATGAAGATGGGCGTGAAGATCGTCTTCGGCACCGATGTCGGCGCCTTCGAGCACGGCACCTCCGCGCGCGAGTTCGTGCGAATGGTCGAGTACGGCATGAAACCGGTCGACGCCATCCGCTCCGCGACCGTGCGCAGCTCGGAGTTGCTGAGACTGGAGCGCGACATCGGCACGATCGCGCCGGGGAAGTTCGCGGACGTGATTGCCGTCGAGGGCAATCCGCTCGATGACATCGCCTCTCTGAGCCGGGTTGCTTTCGTGATGAAGGCCGGACAGGTGTACAAGTCGCCGCGCTAGGGCCGGGTTGCCAGCGAGAGCAATTTTCGCCAAGACGGATCCGGACCCCTGGTTGAGACTGCCGCCGATCCGGGAGGGGACGACGTGGACGGCGATCGAATGTTCGCGCTCGCGCAAGGGCTCGGTGCCGCCAAGAGCCGGCAGGACGTTGCGGCCGCCCTGAAGTTCCTCGCACCCGGCATGTTGCTGGAGAACCCGGCCTTCGGCACGACCGTGCGCGGCTTGCCGGAGAACGAACGCGCGCTCACACGCTGGTTCAAGATGTTCCCGGACTACCAGGTCGTGCTCGAGGGTCACGCCAGCAACGTCGATACGCTGATCTGCTGGGGCACGGTGCGCATGACGCTGACTGGCGAGCGTTTCGGCGTCGTGCCGAATGGGCGGCGCGCGGAGCTTCCGGTCTACATTCAATTCACTTTCAAGGACGACCGCATCGCCAGCGAGCGCTTCGTGTTCGACCTGTCGGAGCTGTGCGCACAGTCAGGTATCTCCACCGACGTCGTGCGGCAGAAATTGTTCGGCGCGGCCACAGCCACATGACTTTCGATGTGCGCGTAAAGTCCGTCGCGGACATCAGCACTGCGCTGCTCTTCGACATGGTCGTCAACCTCGATCCGCGTCTTGATTTCGGCGCAGGTCCGCTCGGTCAGCGTGTGCTGTTCGGCTCTGCCGGCGGCAGGTTCGCGGGTCCGAGGCTGCACGGCGACATCCTGCGAGGCGGCGGCGACTGGACGCTGTTTCGTCCGAACGGCGTGATGACGCTCGATGTGCGGCTCACGCTCGAGACTGCAGATGGCGCACTCGTCTACATGAGCTACGGCGGCCGCTGGGTCACGCCACCGCACTTGCGGGCCGGGATGGCAGATCCGGCGACCCGTTACCAAATCGATCCGAGCCAGTACTACTTTCGCACCAATCCGCTGTTCGAAACGGGCGCGGCGCAATACGCCTGGCTCAACGACATCGTCTGCATCGGTCACGGGTATCTCATCGAGGGTGGCATTGCGTACAAGATCTTTCAGGTGCTTTGACTCGTCACGGCGCCAGCTGCTCGAAGCGGCGGCATCGGCCGCTTTGATGTGCGTGGATGCCGGCGCACTCCCTGTTCTGCAAGGTTGTTCTCGCAGAACCTCGGCGCTGGAGGACTTGCTCGACCTAGATGCACGCGCGGTCGTCCGGCGAATCAGCCGCGGTGAGCTGCGGGCCGAAGTCTATGTGTCGCGCCTGATCGAGCAGTGCAAAGCCCATGCGAAGTTGAACGCTATCGCCGCGCTGGATGAGGCTCAGGTTCTGGAAGCTGCCCGCGCCGTCGACAAAGCGCGCCTGCGAGGTGAGAAGCTTGGCCTTGCAGCCGGGCTGCCGTTCACCGCGAAAGATCAGATCAGCGTCGTGAACTACGCCGCGACCAGCGGCAATGAGGGACTCAGGCATTACCGCCCGCCGCGCAACGCAGTCGTCGTCGATGCTCTGGTCAAGAACGGCGCGATCGCCTTTGCGAAGAACACGTGCGCCGACATGCTGTATTTCGACGGCTTCATGGCGCAGGGCTCTTCGTACAGCACACTCTTCGGCGCGGTTCACAACCCGTACGATCCGACGCGGATAGCAGGCGGCAGCAGCGGCGGCAGTGCCGTAGCCGTTGCTGCTCGCATGGCACCTGCTGCGCTGGGATTGGATACGAACGGCTCCGTGCGCATTCCCGCAGCACTGTGCGGCGTCGCCGGCTTGCGGCCTTCGACGTATACGAGCGAGAACGCCGTGCGCGGAACGCCGCGCAAGCGCTACTCGGATGAAGGCCTCGTGCTCCCGGGAGCGCTGGACACCATCGGACCGATCGCCCGGAGCGTGGCCGACGTAGCGTTTCTCGATTCACTCATTACCGGCGCCCCGGCTTCGTCAACGAAGGCGCATGAGCTGCGCATCGCCATTCCGCAGTCTGACTACTGGGAGCACGAGTGGATCGATGAAGGCGTGGCGAGGGTTGTTCAGGCGGCGTTTGCGAAACTTGGCGAGGCCGGTGCGCAGCTGATCGCGTTCGACTACGACGCGCTCAAGGCGCTCTTCGGCGAGATTCTGGCGCCGTCGGCAGTCAGCCGCAGCATCACGAGCCTGCACGCGCGGCCCGGTCCGGAAGAGTACGCGCGCTGGCTGCACGAGAATTTTCCCAGTGCCACTGTCGAGCAGATCTACCACGGCCGGCCAAGACCGCCAGTACCGGCAGGTCCTGGGCACGACGAGCCCTCGATCGAACAGCGGATCGAACTCATCAAGGCGGCGCTGCGCGCATATGAAGACGTCTTTCACTCCAATGGAATCGACGCAATTGCAGTGCCGACCGTCCCGGTCCCAGCCATTGCGCTCCATCCGGATGATCCGACGGGTCTGTGGACGATTGAGGTCAACGGCAAAGCGACGAGCGTGGGCAACGTGCTTGCCAGAGGAACGTTCCTGGCGCCGCGTGTCGGCGCTCCCAGTCTGACCTTGCCGATCGCTCTGAGCCGGGGCTTGCCGGTCGGGCTGCAACTCGATGCCTTGCCGGGCGATGACAGCAGGTTGCTGGGCATCGGCATCGCGGTGGAACAGGTGCTCGGCCCGATCCCGGCGCCGGCTGCGAATTCATGAAAACGCAGCTGTTGCCACATGATATATGTTGCAACAGATTGCGGATCCTGCTTAGATGAGACATGCATCGATCCGCACCCGTCCTACCCGCAACGATTGCGTGCAGCGTGCTGTTCGCCGGCAGTGCGCTCGCTGCGTCTCCAGAGCCACCACAGTGGCAAGTCGAGAATCCTCCCGGCGCGAGCTGGCGCACCATCGAAATAGACACCACGCAAACCACGTGGTCGGATGTCGATGTCAGCCCCGACGGTCGCACGATCGCCTTCGACATGCTCGGCGACCTGTACACCGTCCCGATCGAAGGCGGCGAGGCTCGAGCGCTGACCGAGAGCGTTGCGTGGGACATTCAACCCCGGTTCAGTCCTGACGGTCGGTACATCGCATTCATCAGCGATCGCGGCGGCGCGGACAATATCTGGTACATGCGTGCGGACGGTACCGAGCCGCGCGCTGTCAGCAACGAGCGCGAGCACACCGTCTACACTCCCTCATGGAGCCCGGACGGGCAGTATCTGGTCGGCCGCAAAGGCTATATGTCCTCGCGCACGATCGCGGCGGGGGAGATCTGGCTGTTCAACGTCGGCGGCGGCGAGGGTTTGCAACTCATCCAGCGGCGCGACGGTGACATCGCGCAGAAGAACATCTCCGAGCCGGTGTTCTCGCGCGACGGGCGATACGTCCTCTTCAGCCAGGACGACACGCCCGGCGCAGCCTGGCAGTACAACTCGGATTCGACCGCCGGAATCTATGTCATCAAGCGACTCGATCGCGCAACGGGCGAGGTCGAGGTCATCGTCCGCGGTCCGGGCGGAGCGATTCGTCCGCTGCCTTCGCCGGACGGGAAACTGCTCGCCTTCGTCAAGCGACTGCCACGGCAGACGAGCGCGCTCTATCTGAAGGATCTGCGCAGCGGCCGTGAATGGCCGATCTACGAGGAACTCGACCGCGATCTGCAGGAGACCATGGGCATCACCGGCAACACACCGGCATTCGCGTGGTTGCCGGATGGCAGCGCGATCGTGTTCTGGGCTGGCGGTCAGATCCGCCGGGTCGACGTGCACACCAAAGCCGCTGCCACTATTCCTCTGCACATCAAGGCGCGCAAGAAGATAGCGCCGGCGCTGCGCTATCCACATCCGGTCGCGCCCGATTCGTTCGCAGTGAAGATGATTCGCTGGGCGCAATACTCGCCGGATGGCCGTTCCGTGGTGTTCCAGGCGTTGGGACATCTCTACCTGCGCGACGTCGCATCGGGCAAGCAGCGACGGCTCACGACCCAGAACGAGCACTTCGAGATGTTTCCGTCGTTCTCGCGCGACGGCAGGTCCATCGTTTATGCCACGTGGGACGATCAGCAGCTCGGCTCGATCCGGATCATTCCGGCGCGTGGCGGATCCGCCCGCATCGTGACGCAGACACCGGGCCACTATGTCGAGCCGCATTTCTCTCCGGACGGGCGCACGATCGTCTATCGCAAACTCGCCGGCGGTTTGCTCACGTCGGACTTGTGGTCGATGGAGCCGGGCATCTACACAGTGCCCGCGGCAGGCGGCGCTGCGCAGCGTGTATCGAGCTCAGGTGGCAACGCGCATTTCGGCGCGGGCGGCGATCGCATCTATTTCTCGACGGCTGAAGATGACATGCATCTGGCGCTGAAGAGCGTGACGTTGGACGGCCTCGACCTGCGAACACATCTGAAGGGCACGGACGTCACGGAGTTCAGCGTCTCGCCCGACGGCAGATCGGTAGCCTTCACAGAGGAGTTCAAGGCGTACGTCGCGCCGTTCCCGGCGACGGGCAAGACTGTCGATCTGACGGCAGAGGTGAAATCCATTCCCGTGCGACAGGTCTCCAGACGCGCCGGGCAGGTGCTGCATTGGTCGATGAATGCGAGCCGTCTGCACTGGGGGAATGGAGCCACGCTCTACACGTGCGAATTGGCGCAGCCGGAGCCGGTCGAGACCGGACTCGACCTGGGCTTGCAGGTCGCGGCGGACAAGCCGTCCGATCTGATCGCATTGACCGGCGCGCGCATCGTGACGATGCGCAACGCGGCGCACGAGCAGGAAGTGATCGAGCACGGCGTCATCGTGGTTCGCGACAATCGCATCGAGGCCGTAGGCAGCGCGGATACCGTGACTATTCCGGCTGGCGCGCGCCTCATCGATCTGTCCGGCTCGACGATCATTCCCGGAATGGTCGACGTTCACGCTCACGGGCCGATGAGCAACGAAGGCATCGTCCCGCAGCAGAACTGGATGCAGTACTCGAATCTCTCGTTCGGCGTCACGACCATCCACGATCCGGCCAACGACACGCAGAGCATCTTCGCAACCGCGGAGCTGCAGAAGTCCGGCGCGGTCCTCGCGCCGCGCATCTTCTCGACCGGTCTCAATCTCGATGCCGCATACGTGGCGGGCACGAGGGCGGAGATCGAGTCGTACGACGACGCCTTGTTCCATGTCAGGCGCTTGCAGGAGGCTGGCGCGCTCAGCGTCAAGAGCTACCAGTACCCGCGGCGCGATCAGCGCCAGCAAGTGATCGCAGCCGCGCGCGAGCTCGGCATGATGGTCGTGCCGGAGGGCGGCGCGAACTTCCAGGCGAACATGAGCGAGATCGTCGACGGGCACACCGGCATCGAGCACTCGTCGCCCTTGGGACACGTCTATGAAGACGTGCTGCAGCTGTGGTCGCAGAGCGAGGTGGGCTACACGCCAACGCTCGGGGTCGCCTACGGCGGCCTCGATGGGGAAACCTACTGGTACGAGCACACGAACGTCTGGGAGGATCCCAAGCTGCTGCGGTTCACGCCGCGCTTCATCGTTGAGCCGCGGGCGATGCGCCGGATCAAGGCGCCGGACGAGCACTACAATGTTATCCATGAAGCGCAGGTCGCGCAGTCACTCATGAGCCGCGGCGTTTCGGTGCAACTCGGCGCGCATGGTCAGCGTGAAGGGCTCGCCAGTCACTGGGAACTGTGGCTCATGGAGCTGGGCGGCTTCACTCCCTGGCAAGCGCTGCGTGCCGCGACCATCTCCGGGGCGCACTACATCGGGTTGGATGCGGACGTGGGCTCGATCGAGCGCGGCAAGCTCGCGGACCTCGCCATCATCAAGGGTAATCCGCTCGAGCGCTTGCGCGACTCCGAGCAGGTCACGCACGTCATGCTCAACGGACGTCTCTACGATGCGACCACGATGAACGAGATCGCACCCGGGCAGCGAGTGCGCAAGCCGTTCTACTTCGAGAACCCACAGCTGCAGGAGTGATCGGCTTGACCAGTAGCGCGCCGCTCAAGGGGACTGTCGTCGTGGAGATCGGCCACAGCATCGCCGCGCCCTTTGCCGGCCTCGTGCTCGGGCAGCTCGGCGCCGAGGTGATCAAGGTGGAGGAACCCCGACGCGGCGATCACGCGCGCGGGTGGGGCCCACCGTTGCAGGACGGCTCTGCTCCGATTTTTCACGCGATGAATCGCGAGAAGCAGGGTGTCGCAGTCGATCTGCGCGAGGCGAGCGCTCGCGAGGCACTCGCACAGCTCATCCTCGAGCGTGCCGACGTGGTCGTGCAGAACCTGCGTGCGAACAGCATCGAAGCGCTGGGACTGGGTGCAGCCGCGCTGCTCGAGCGCAAACCCTCGCTGATCTACTGCAATCTTTCCGCCTTCGGTCGCCTCGGGCCGTTGGGCGGCAAGCCAGGCTACGACCCGCTGATGCAAGCTTACGGTGGGCTCATGAGTGTCACGGGCGAGGCGGGCGGGCCGGCGGTTCGCGTCGGCGTCTCGATCATCGACGTGGGCACCGGGATGTGGTCCGTGATCGGCATCATCGCGGCGCTGCTCGAACGCGCGCGCACTGGCAAAGGCGGCATCGTCGATACCTCGCTCTACGAAACTGCGTTGTCGTGGATGGGTGCGCATATCGCCGAGTTCTCTTCGGGCGGCCACGACTCGCGTCGTTACGGATCGGGAGCTCCGCAGATCGCGCCGTACGAGATGTTCGAGACGGCGGACAGTCATCTCATGGTCGCAGCCGGCAACGATGCCTTGTTCGGCAAGCTGAGCGCCGTGCTCGGCCAGCCGCAATGGCGTGATGATGAGCGCTTCCGCACCAACCAGGCGCGGGTTCGCAATCGAGGTGTGCTGGCGGCGATGCTCCGTGACTTGTTTCGAGAGCAATCGACAGCTTACTGGCGCGAGCGCCTCGACGCTGCGGGCGTGCCGAACGCGCCGCTGCGCACGATCGCCGAAGTAGCGCGCGATGCGCAGACCCAGGCGCTCGGCATTCTGCAGGCGCTGCCGGCTGCGAACGTCACGACAGTCGGTCTGCCAATTCGTTTTGATGGCATACGGCCGGCCTTGCGCCGCGGCTCGCCACAGCTGGGCGAGCACACGAGTGAGTTGCTATGACTGAAAGCGTTGCGATTCGTGAGGTCGGGCTGCGCGATGGCTTGCAGAGCATTGCCACGTTCATGTCGACTGGCGACAAGAAGGAATGGATTGCACGCAGCGTCGCGGCAGGCCTGAGTGAGATCGAGGTGTGCTCGTTCGTGCCCGAAAAGTATCTGCCGCAGTTCAGTGATGCAGCCGAGGTGGCCGCCTATGCCGGTCTGCGGCGCGATTTCGTGGCGGTCGCGCTGGTGCCGAACGTGCGCGGCGCGCAGCGTGCGCTCGAGTCCGGCATAGACAAGCTGGTCTGCATCACCTCTGCGACCGAGAGCTTCAGCCGGGCAAATCTGCGTCGCTCCAAGGCTGAGAGCCTGGCGGAGATCGAGGAGATCGCGAGACTTCGCGATCGAGCAGCAGCGAGCGGTCCGCGCGTAATCATTCAGGCAGGGATCAGCGTCTGCTTCGGCTGCCCGTTCGAAGGGAAGGTCGATGACGACGATGTCTGCACGGCTGCGCACGCTGCCGTCGGGGCTGGCGCGGATGAGATCTCGCTCGCCGACACTTCGGGTTACGGCGAGCCGCGGCAGGTCGGAAGGATCTTCCGCCGGCTTATGTGCGAGATGCCGCAAGTACCGCTCGCCGCGCATTTCCACGACACTCGCGGCCTGGGTCTCGCCAACGTCCTGGCTGCGTTGCAGGCGGGCGTGCGCTCCTTCGATGCATCGCTGGGTGGATTGGGAGGCTGTCCCAACTCGCCGGGCGCAACGGGCAATGTCGCGACCGAAGACCTGGTGTTCATGCTGGAAGCCATGGGCTTCGAGACCGGTATCGATCTGGAGCAGCTGCTCGGAGTGCGGCGGTTTCTCACTGCCGCGCTTCCGGACGTGGCAATGTCGGGCCACATAGCGGCGGCCGGCCCGCCGAAGGGGTTCATGCAAAGATGACTGCCACGCTTGTGCTCGATGAAGACTGGTCGGACCTGCGTACGGCGGTCGGCAGGATCTGCGCGCGCTATCCGGGTGAGTATTGGCGACGCCTCGAATCCGAGCAGGCCTATCCGAGCGAGTTCATTCGCGAGCTGACCGAAGCGGGCTTTCTCGGTGCGCTGATTCCGGAGGAGTACGGGGGCGCGGGGCTACCGTTGCGGGCGGCGGGCGTGATTCTGGAGACGATCAACCGGCACGGCTGCACCGCTTCGCAGGGCCATGCGCAGATGTACATCATGGGTACCTTGCTGCGCCACGGCTCGGATGCGCAGAAGCGTGAATTCCTGCCGCCGATTGCGCGCGGCGAGTTGCGGCTGCAGGCGTTCGCGGTAACCGAACCGACGACCGGCTCAGACACGACCAGGCTGAAAACCCGCGCCGTGCGCGAAGGCGATTACTACGTCGTCAGCGGCCAGAAGGTCTGGACCTCGCGTGCGCTGCATTCGGATCTCATGCTGCTGCTGGCGCGCACGACGCCACTCGAATCCTGCGCCAAGCGCACCGATGGCCTGTCGGTGTTCATCGTCGACATTCGCGAGAGCCTCGGCCAGGGGCTGACGATCCGGCCGCTCCAGGCGATGATCAATCACAACACGACCGAGGTGTTCTTCGATTCTCTGAAGGTGCCGGCCCGGAATCTGATCGGCCTGGAAGGCAAGGGGTTCAGCTACATCCTGGACGGCATGAATGCCGAGCGCACGCTGGTCGCCGCAGAAGCGGTCGGCGATGGCCGCTACTTCCTCGACGCGGCCGTGCGCTATGCAAATCAGCGCGTCGTGTTCGACCGTTCGATCGGTCGCAACCAGGGCGTGCAGTTTCCGCTGGCCCGCGCCTACGCGGAGCTGGAAGCTGCGGACATGATGACCCGGCGGGCCGCCGCGCGGTTCGATGCGCATCTGCCGTGCGGTGCCGACGCGAACATTGCGAAACTTCTGGCGTCCGAAGCCTGCTGGCGGGCGGCCGAGGCTGCGGTGCAGACGTTTGGTGGTTTCGCGTTCGCTCGTGAGTACGACATCGAGCGCAAGTGGCGCGAGTGCCGCCTCTATCAGGTCGTACCGGTATCGACCAACATGATCCTGGCTCACATTGCACAGCACGTGCTCGGGCTGGAGCGTTCGTTCTGATGAGCGGCGTCCGCTTCGAATACGGAGCGCTGCGCGAGGCCATTGTCGGCTGCGCGGAGGGCTTTCGTGTTCCGACCATGACTGCCGCAGCGTGGGCCGAGTATCGGCAGTTCCTGCCTCCCGGTGCGCTCGAATTCCTGCAGCGCGGCCAGGGCCAGTTGTTGGCCGACTATGCGCCCGACATCGCTGCTGAGCTCGCGGCGCAGATCGAGCGCGTAGTCCAGGTGCTCGGTCAGCGCGGTGTGCGCGTGCATCGTCCCCGATCGCTGACCCCGACCGAGCACATGTTTCCGTGTCCGGGCGCGGCAGGCGGTTCGCTGTTCTTCATGCGCGATCCGATCCTCGTGGTCGGCAACCTGATCATCGACCTGGCGATGCGCTTTGCGTTCCGCAGGCGACAGAGATTCGCGCTGCGCGAGATCATCGAGCGCACGCTCGAGGACGGCGCCATGCACTTCATTTCCATGCCCGAGCCGCTGCCGGACGAGGGGCTCGCTCCGGGCACGTTCCTGGAAGGCGGCGACGTGCTCGTCAACGGCGATGAAGTCTATGTCGGCCTTTCTGGTCATGCCTCGACGGCGCGCGGCGCGCAATGGTTGCAGCGAACGCTCGGTCCCGGCGTGAGCGTGCATCGGGTCGCGCTCGCGGAAAGTGCGTTGCATCTGGATTGCGCGCTGAGCCTGCCACGTTCCGGCCTGGCGGTGGCCTGTACCGCAGCTCTTCCCGATGGGCTGCCCGGCGCATTGCGCGACTGGGAGGTGATCGACGTGTCCATCGAGGACGCAAAGCGACTCGCGTGCAACGGCCTGGTGCTCGATGCCGGCACCTACCTCATCGATCAGGCTCACGCAGCGCTCGCAGAGAAGCTCAGCTCGCGCGGGCTCGAGGTCATCGCGGTTCCGTTTCACCTGCCCGCGCTCTTCGGCGGCGGTCTGCGCTGCGCGCACCATCCGCTGCTGCGCATTTGACCGCAGCCATCTTTCAGGAGACACCATGTCCACTTACAGTCACCTGTTGCCGAAGCACGGAATGTCGCCAGCTGCGATACGCGAGCACATCGACGCGTTCCGCGCGCAGGATCCAACGTTCGAGCGCGGCCAGATGACGGCGTATTGCATGATGGGCTCGCACGAGATCCAGCAGGTGGTGCAGGACGCATACCGCGTCTATTTCTTTCAGAACGCGCTGGTGCGCCGCTTCATGCCGGGCATGCGCAAGATGGAGGAGGAGCTGCGCTCGATCTGCGCCAGCATCCTCGCCGGCGGCACGCCGGGTGTGCGTGTCAACTTCACGTCGGGCGGCAGCGAGAGTCTGCTTTGCGGCCTGCACGCGGCACGCGAATGGGCACGAGCGCAGCGTCCGCAGATCACGCAACCGGAGGTCATCGCGCCATACTCCGCGCATGCGACGATCTCCAAAGCGTGTCATTACCTGAACCTCAAGCTGACTCGAATTCCCGTGGGCGCCGACTACCGTGCGGATCCTCGGGCGATGGAAGCCGCCATTGGGCCGGATACGATCGCGCTGGTCGCCTCCGCGCCTTCATGGCCATATGGCAAGATCGATCCTGTGAGCGAGATCGCGGCTATCGGTGCGCGGCGCAACCTGTGGGTGCATGTCGATGCGTGCGTGGGGGGCTATCTCTCGCCGTTCGTCGCGCGGCTCGGCAAAGCGTTGCCGGCTGCAGATTTCAGCGTGCCCGGCGTCTCGTCGATGTCCGCTGATCTGCACAAGTTCGGTTATGCGCCGAAGCCCGCATCCACGGTCGCGTACCGGTCGGAAGAACTGCAGCAGTATCACAACGTCGCTCGCGGCGACTGGCCGAGTGCAATGTATCTCTCCGAAGGCGTGATCGGTTCGCGCCCCGCGGGTGCGCTGGCTGCATCCTGGGCAGTGCTGCACTATCTGGGTGAGGAGGGCTACATCGAGTACGCGCGCCGCACGATGGACTCCAAGCAGCGCCTGATCGAGGGGCTGACCCGGCTCGGCATGAAGCCCTGGGATACCGATCTCAGCATCCTGCTGTTCGAGACCGGCGAACTGTCCGCCGAGGCGGTTGTCGGTGCACTGACGCAGGCCGGTTGGCCGTGCATGGGTACGATGCGACCGCCGCTGGTGCAGCTGATCATCGATCCGCTCGCGGGCGAAATCGCCGACGATTATTTGCGGGACCTGGAGGTGGTGCTGCGGCAGTTGCGTTCGGGCAAGCAGGCGCAGCGGGGTGACCTGGGCTATGTCGACTGAAGCAGCGGTTTGAGGAAACGACGCGTGGAACTGGAACAGATCGGTTATTCGTCCTTGCAGCAGATTGCCTACGAGCGCATCTGTGAGGCGCTGCATCGAGGTACCTTCAAGTCCGGGGAGAGTCTGCCGACGCGCACGCTGGCCAAGGCCCTCGGCATCAGCACGACGCCGGTGCGCGAAGCACTGACGCGCCTCGTCGCGCAAAACGTGCTTGCGGTCGACAGCGTCAACGGCACTCCGTACGTGCCGGTCATCACGCGCGAGCTGCTCGCAGAGATATATGAGCTGCGCGCGATGCTCGAAGGGCTTGCCACCGAGTACGCCGCGCAGAACATCACGGCGCCGGAGCTCGCGCAGCTCGACAAGGTGTGGAGCAAGCTCACGGCCAGAGGGATCGACCGGGAAGAACAGCACCGCAGGGCCGAGGAATTCCAGCTCATCGTGTATCGGGCCGCGCGCCGGCCGGTGTTGCTCGATCTGATCCAAAGCGTCTGGCTGCGCAGCGGGCTGGTGCTGGCGCTGCTCGCGAAGCCCCGGCCGAAAGGGTTCAGCGTCGAGTCCTATCGGGAGAAAATGCTCGCCGCCTTGAAAAAGGGCGACGCGAAGCGGGCAGGGAATGCGACGCGTGGCGCCATCGAAGCGACTCGTGAGATGTTGCTGAGTGTGATGGACTGAGCCAGACCCGCGGAGGCCGCCATGCAGTCGTATCGCACGCTACGCTTCGAGCAGCCGCAGGCTCAGGTCGGTGTCCTGTATCTCACACGCCCTGAAGTTGCGAACGCGATCAATACCGAGATGGCGCGCGAGTTGCTGCAGTTCTTCACGGAAGCGAGCGCGGATCCTGGCACGCAGCGCTGCATCGTCGTCACGGGCGAGGGCAGCAAAGCCTTCTGTGCAGGCGGCGATCTCAAGGAGCGCGCGGGCATGACGCGAGAGCAATGGACTGCGCAGCATGTGCTCATCGAGCGCGCCATCGTCGCCATGCTCGAGTGTCCGATACCGATCATTGCTGCGGTCAATGGCGCCGCCTTCGGCGGCGGTTGCGAAATCGCGCTCGCGACAGATTTCATCTATGCAGCCGAGGGCACGCGTTTCGCGCTGACGGAGACGCGGCTCGGCATCATCCCGGGAGCCGGTGGTACGCAGACGCTGCCGCGGGCCGTCGGCACGCGTCGAGCCGCGGAGCTGATTCTTTGCGGAGAGACATTCACGGCCAACCAGGCCTGCGAGTGGGGGATGGTCAATCGCGTCGTCGGCGCGGAGCGGCTGCTGGATGAGGCAATGACCACCGCCGCGCGCATTGCCGGCAATGCGCCGCTGGCCGTACGACAAGCGAAAAAGGCGATCCGGGTGGGCATGCAGCTGGATCTGCATCGCGGCCTGGAATTTGCGATCGAGGCTTACAACCACCTCGTGGA
>Ga0111538_10001015_pt1 | contig 39086 bp, 26 predicted proteins | sample SoiMethybrSBSTD1_FD_79669 | JGI IMG/M metagenome (GOLD analysis project Ga0111538, IMG submission 79669) | Bulk soil microbial communities from a Populus tree surrounding site in Tennessee, USA - Soil MetaG P. TD hybrid SBSTD1 (version 2)... | ecosystem: Environmental > Terrestrial > Soil >...
CCGGCAGCCGGCGGCGTCGCGGCGGGCGGCGTTGCAGCTGGCGGCGTGGGTTGAGGGGTCACAGCTGGCGGCGTCGGCTCCGGCGGCGTGGGCGGCAGCGGCGGCGTGGTCGGTGTCACCGCAGCGGGCGGCGTCGGCGGTGGCGCCAGAACGGTTCCCGGTATCGGCGTCGTTCCCGGCGGCACCACGACCGTCGCGGTCGATTGTGGCCGCTGGGCCGGCGGCGCCGTGGCGATCGCGCCGGGCGGCGTCGGCGTCTGGAAGCCAGCGCCGGGTCCGGTTGCGGCAGGCGGCGCGGCCACCGGCCCCGGGCCTTCCGGCACGCCGGCGATCAGCGGCGGCGGGCCGCCGACGCCGAGGTTCTGCTGCGAGCCGATGTAGATCGGGCGCAGATCGGCCTCGGTGATCTCGTGCGTCCGCACGATGTGCGGCGTCAGCAGCATGACGATGTCGGTCTGGTCGAACTGCCCGGTGTTGCCCGAGAACACCTGCTTCAAAAACGGGACATGAATCGCGCCCGGGAAGCCCGAGACGCCATTCTGTTCCTGTTCCTGGAAAAGGCCCGCCAGCAGGTTCGATTCGCCGTCGCGCAGGCGCAGGCGGGTCGTCACCGTGCGCTGGCCGAAGGACGGGATGTTGACGCCGCCGATCGAGACGTCGGCGCCGCGCGAGCTGCTGTCGAGCGTGAGATCGAGGCGGATGTCGCCCTCGAGCGTCACCGTCGGCGTCATGTCGATGTTCACGCCGACGTCCTTGTACTGGTACGAGCTGAGCGGATTGACGCCGGCGCCGCCGGTGGCGATCGGCGTGTAGCTGGTCGAGATGATCGGAATCTGCTGCCCGAGCTTCAGCGTCAGCTTGGCGCCCTCGGCGCCGCGCAGCTGCGGCTTGGCGATGATCCGCGTGCGCGTGTCCGACTCGAGGAAGCGGACGATCGCGGTCGGCACCGCGAGATAGAAGTCGGCGGTGCTGACGCCGCGCGAGATCAGGTTCAGGTTGAACGGCGGCGGCGCGACCAGGCCGCTCGGCGGCGTCGAGCCGCTGCTGGCCGAGCTCGAGGTGCCGCCGGTCGTCGGCGTCGGCGTCGTGGTCGTCGGGCTTCCCGGCGTCGTCGGGGTGGTGATCGGGCTGGTACTTGGAGCCACCACCGGCGAGAACAGGCCGCCGATCGCATACTCGGAGAGGTTGATGCCGTAGCTCTTGGTGCGCGTGCGATCGACCTCGAGGATCTCGACGTCGACGACGATCTCGGCCCGCGGCTTGTCGTTCTGCGCGATGATGCGCTCGAGAATCTGCACCACCGAGCTGGTGCCGCGCACGGTCAGCGTGTTGGCGGTCTTGTTCGGAGCGATGGCCGGCTGCACCGCGATGCCGGGCAGGCGGATGATGGTCGACAGGATCTGCGTCACCTCGGTGGCGTCGGCGTGCGAGAGGTAGAAGGTGCGCACCACCTGCTCGTCGTACTGCGCGTGCTTGGGCGGCGTGTCGGGGAAGACGAAGATCGAGCGCTCGCTCAAGACCTTGTACGACAGCTGGTTCATCGTCATGATCTGGTTGAGCGCCTGCTCGAGCGTGACCGCATCGAGGTTGACGGTCGCCGCGCGGTCCTGCACCTCGCGGTCGTAGCTGATGTTGATGCCGGTGGAGCTGCCGATGACGCCGAGGATGTCGCGCAGGCTGACGTTGTTGAAGCGGAGGTTCAGCGGCTCGCGCGACGCCGGGTTGAGGATCGGCTCGGCCGACGCGGCGCGCGCCCGCTCGCGCAGCGCCTGAATCGGCGGTACCGGACGCGACGCCTCGATGCGGTCGCGGATGACGCGATCGAGCTCGGCCACCTTGGCGGTCGCCTGCCGGTTGCTCGGGTCGTACTCGCTCGCCAGCCGGTATTCGCCGAGCGCGGCCTCGAGCTGGTCCTGCTGCTCGAAGGTGTGCGCGCGCTCGATGTGGGCGCGCGACGCCGCCTGCATCGCCCGCTGCAGCGCGATCGCGTAGTTGGTGTTGTTGGGGGCCGCCTGCACCGCGCGGCGATACGCCGCGACCGCCTCGTCGAGGTTGCCGGCGCGCATCGACGTCTCGCCCTGCTGGAACGCCTTGCCGGCGGCGCAGCCGCCGGCCGCCAGCGCCAGGACCACCACGCCAATCTGCAATCTGCCGCGTGCAATACGCAATGTCATGATCCTGTGAGCCGAATCGTCTGCCGGCCGCGCCCGTCGACGTAGGCAATCTCGATCGACTCCACGCCGATCTTCAAGATGCGGTACCGGCCCTCGATGATATCCCCTTCCACTCCGTGGAACGTGTTGCGCCCGTCGCTGAGCGCGGCGATCTTCAACCCCTTCGTCGGCGAGTCGACGATGCCGAGAAACTTCAGCGTGATCGGCGGCGGACCCGGCGGCGGCGGTGGTGGGGGCGGCGGCGGCGGCGGTCCCACCGGCGTCACCACCTGCGGCGGCGGCGGCGGCGGTGGCACGACCTTCGGCTTGAAGCGGAAGAGATTCCGATTCGCCGCGCCCGGCCGCGGCCGCTCGGCATTCAGCGACTCGAGGTGGACGTCGGGCGCCTGAATCCCCTTGTCGTCGGCGGCGCGCCCGCCCCGCCCGGTCGCCTGCGCCGCCGGCGTCGATCGCGCCGGCGCGGCGCCGGCACTTCGATTAGACGCCGCGGCGGGCGCCGGAGTCGTCGCCGTCCACAGGCGATAGATCACGCCGACCAGCACGACCACCAGCAGGGCGAGGATCAGCTGCCGCCGGCGCTCAGTTGCCATTGGCACCCGCGGCATTCAGGCGGTAGTAGGTGGAGAGGAGCAGCGTCAGCGTGAGCGGCTTGTTGACGTCGACCTGCGCCAGCGTGACGCCGTCGATGATGACGAAGGCCGGCGCGCGCTCGAGCTCGTAGATGAAGCGGCGCAGGCTCTCGTAGTCGCCCTGCCACTGCGTCTCGATCTTCAGCGCGCCGAGCTGCGCGTCGCGCTTCTGCGGCTCGACGTCCATGCGCCGATCGATGAACTTGACGTTGCTCTTCTGCGCCAGCTCCGGGAGCGTCGCATAGGTGAGCCGCCGCGCCGACGGCAGATCCGACGGCAGCACTTTGTCGTAGAACGTCGCCAGTTCCTGCTCCGCGCGGGTCTTGCCGGCGACGAGGTTCTGCGCCGCGCTGAAGTCGCGCTCCGCCGCCTGCAGCGCCTGTGCCGCAGCCGCGGCGCGGTCGGCAGCTCCCGCCGACTTCACGCCCAGCGGATAGACGACGAACAGGTAGACGCCGATGTTGGCGAGGATGCCGATGGCGAGCGGGACGATCCACACCCGCTTCTCGACGACGATGCGTTTCAGCAGCGTCATTGCGGCGCTCCTCCGCGGCCCGGCCGCGTGGTGGGCGGCGGCGACGGCTGCGTCCCGCGCCCGGGCGGCGCTGCTGGCGCGGCCGTGCCGCCGCGCCCTTCGCGCGCGGCCGGCGCGTCGGGCTGGGCCGCGGGCGCTTCGGCGGCCGGCGCGTCGTCCGCCGGTTTCGCCCCTGCGGCCGGCTCCGCACCGCTCACCGGACCGGGCGTGTAACCCATTTCGAGCGTGCTGACCAGCTGCCCGTCTTCGTCGAAGTGCTCCTCCGCCACGCGCGGGTCCGCGAACACGCCGCTGGCGTCGAGGTTGTTCTGGAACTCGTCGACATCCGGGACGCCGCGCGCGATCACCATCACGCGTACGAGGATCCCCTTCTCGCGATCGACGCGCGGCCGGATCGAGGTGATGCGCGCCTGGTCGGACAGCGTCGCCTCGAGCCGGTTGAGGAGCTCGGTCCACGAGAAGGTGCGGCGGTCGATCAGATCGTTCGCCTGGCGCGCGCCGATCGACGCCAGCTCCACCTGCTGCGGGTCGACGCTGGCACGCAACCGCGCCGCCCGCTGCCGCAGGTCGGCGGCGCGCGCCTCGTCGCGCGACGCCTCGGTCGCCAGCCGCGTGTCGCTGCTCGAGTAGCGCAGGATGCGGGTGACGTTGAACACCGAGGCGGCAACCACCAGGACCGCGAGCACGATCAGCGCGAGATGGACGACGCGCTCGTTGTAGAAGGGACGGGTCGAGAGGTTGGTGCGAATCATGCCGCCACCCCCGTGTGATCGCGCAGCAGCAGCCCGACCAGCGGCGTCAGCGTGTCGAGCAGCGCCGGCGCGGCGGTGATGCGATCGGTCAGCGAGGCGCCGGCCCGCGGGTCGACGGTGTCGACCGGCGTGCGCAGCCGCTCTTCCAGGCTGCGGCGGATCTGGTCGATCTCGAGCGCCTGCCCCGCTTCGGCCGCGGCGGCGCCGGCCAGAAGCACCCGCGACAGGCCGCCGCCCGTCAGCCGATCCTCGTAGTACATCGCCGTCTGGTGCACGAGATCGGCCAGCGTCCCTTCGGTGTCAGCGCCGCGGTTGCGGAAGAAGATCACGTAGGCGCCGCGCAGCAGCGCAATCGAGGTGTAGCCGCCGGCCATGTTCACCAGCAGCCAGTCGCCGGTCGGCGCGCCGGCGCCGGCCAGGACGGCGTTGATTACGTTGAGCGTCGCGAGATCGACGATCCCGGCGTGGGCGCCGGCGTCGGCGCACAGCGCCTCGTACTCGAGGACGACGTCGCGGCGCGCGAGCGTCACCAGGAACTCATGGCCGTCGTCGGCGCGCATCGCCGGCACGTAGCTGACCTGCGCCTCCTCGATCGGAAACGGCGCCCCCTTCTTCACCTGCCAGCGCACCAGCTGATCGAGATCCTGCGTCCGCGGCGGCAGGCGCTCGAACTTCAGGAGCGACACGCGGGCGATGACGTCCGGCACGACCAGGCCGACGCGCCGCGGCCGGCCGACCCGCTCGAGCACGCGGGTCAGGGCGGCCAGCACGGTGGCGCGATCGTGGATGTTGGCGCCGATCAGCGTCGGCACCAGCGCCCCGTCGGGCAGCGGCTCCCAGGCGTGCGCGGAGACCACCGCCTGGGTGCCGCGCCGCTCGAGGATGGCTGCCGACACGCGGTTGGCGGCGACTTCCACGGCCGCACCCGGGGTCGGGCTTTCGTGAAGCGTGGCGAGAATGTTCATTCGACGAATGTGACCTTGTTGATTTCCCGCAAGGTCGTCGTGCCTTCCATGACGCGCTCGACCGCCGACTCGCGCAGGAAGCGCATGCCTTCCTCGCGAGCCGCCTTCTTGATCTCGGAGGTCGGCCGCTTCTCGAGAATCATCTCGCGGATGTGGTCGCTCAGGTCGAGCAGCTCGCAGATCGCGGTGCGTCCCTTGTAGCCGGTGCCGCCGCACTCGATGCAGCCGATGCCCTCGTAGAAGACGTGGGTGTGCTCGAGCGCCGGGTCGAGCCCCGATTCATCGAGCAGCGCCCGGGTGACCTTCGCCGGCCGCTTGCAGTGGCTGCAGATGTTGCGCACCAGCCGCTGCGCCAGCACGCAGTTCAGCGCCGACACGAACTGGTACGCCTCGACGCCCATGTTGAGGAAGCGGCCGAGCACGTCGAGCACGTTGTTGGCGTGCACCGTGGTGAACACCAGGTGGCCGGTCAGCGCCGAGTTGATCGCGATCTGCGCCGTCTCGTTGTCGCGGATCTCGCCGACCATGATCTTGTCCGGGTCGTGGCGCAGGATCGAGCGCAGCCCGCGGGCGAAGGTCAGCCCCTTCTTCTCGTTGATCGGGATCTGGGTGATGCCGCGCAGCTGATATTCGACCGGGTCCTCGATGGTGATGATCTTGTCCTCGACCGACTTGATCTCCGACAGCGCGGCGTAGAGCGTGGTCGTCTTGCCGCTGCCCGTCGGCCCGGTGACCAGCACCATCCCGTACGGCTCGGCGATGTACTTGCGGAACCGCTTCAGCTCGGCGTCCGGGAACCCGAGGATGTCGAGGCGCAGCTCGGTGAACTGCTCGCTGATCGATTCCTTGTCGAGGATGCGGATGACCGAGTCCTCGCCGTGCACGCTCGGCATGATCGAGACGCGGAAGTCGATCGTCTTGCCCGGCGTCCGCAGCTTGAAGCGGCCGTCCTGCGGCACCCGCTTCTCGGCGATGTCGAGCTCCGCCATCACCTTGATGCGCGAGATGATCGAGCTGTGGAACTGCTTGGCGATCGGACGCATCGCCGGCTGCAGCACGCCGTCGATGCGGTACTTGACGTGCACCGCGTCGTCCTGGGTCTCGATGTGGATGTCGCTCGCCCGCCGCTGGATGGCGGTGTAGATGGTCGAGTCGACCAGCCTGATCACCGGGCTGAGGTCGCTGGTGAGGCGCTCGACGGTAAGGCTCTCCTCACCGTTTTCTTCTTCCTTCAGCAGCTGCAGATGGAAGCTCTCGGTCGCGTCCTCGAGCACGCGCTGCGAGCTCTCGCTCTTCTTCAGAATCGACTCGATCGCGCTGCGCGGCCCCACCGCCACCTTGATCGGCGTCGACAAGAGGACCCCGAGCTCGTCGATCATCGGCAGGTCGGTCGGATCGGAGACGACGATTTCGAGCGCCTTGCCGACGCGGCGGTAGGGGACGAACCCGTAGCGCAGCATCAGGTCCGCGGGGATCGACCGGAACAGGTCCTGGTCGATGCGGAACGTTTCCATGTCGACGAACTCGAGGCGGTAGCGCTCGGCGAGCCGCCGGGCGCGGTCGATTTCCGCCCGATGCTCGTCGGCGCTGATCGCCTGCGCGAGCTCCGGCGCGTTGGCGTGGAAATCGGTGTTCGGTGTGGTGGCCATTCAGCAGTTACCCGCGACGAGCGGCCTCAGGACAGCACCGAGCTGAGCTGGAAGAGCGGCATGTAGAGCGCCAGCAGCAGCCCGGCGATGACCAGGCCCATGAAAACGAGCAGGACCGGCTCGATCAAAGTGACGAACCGTTCCATCGTCGTCGAGATCTCCTCGTCGTAGAAATCGGCGACCGTGTTGAGCATTTCCTGGAGCGCCCCGGTCGACTCGCCCACCTCGGCCATCTTCACCGCGACTTCCGGGAACACGCCGCGCGCCTCGAGCGCGCTCGCAAACGACTGCCCCTCGCGCACCCGCGCGCTGACGATGTCAAGCTGGCCGGCCATGTAGTGATTGCCGACCGATCGCGCGGCGATGTCGAGCGCGTTCACCAGCGGCAGGCCGCCGCCGAGCAGCGTCGCCAGCGTGCGCGACATCTGCGACGTCGAGAACTTTTTCGCCACCTGGCCGAGGATCGGAATCTTCAGGATCAGGAAGTCGAACCGCGCCTTCTGGCCCGGCTGCCGGACCCACGTCATGACGGCCACCACAGCGAGGGCGACGCCCGCGACCACCAGGTAGAGCTGGGCGCGCAGGAATTCGGAGACGCCGACGATGATGCGCGTGACCAGCGGCAGCTGGGCGCCGAAGGTGGCGTAGAAATCCGAGAACGCCGGCACGACCTTGAGGACGATGATCGAGACCAGGACGACGGCCAGCGAGATCAGGATCGCCGGGTAGACCAGCGCCGAGACCGTCTTGCTCTTCACCGTCTGGATGATCTTCGTGTATTCGACGTAGCGGCGGAGCACGGCGTCGAGGTTGCCGCTGCGCTCGCCGGCCATGAGCGACGCGCCGTAGACGCGCGGAAACATGTCGCCGTGGGAGGAGAACGCCTCGGACAGGGCCGTGCCCGACCGGACCTTCTCGTGGACGTCGTCGAGCACCGCCCTGAACGCCGGCGAGGTGACCCGCCCCTTGAGCAGGCCGAGGGACTGAACCAGCGGCATGCCGGCTTTCAGCAGCGTCGCCAGCTCCTGGTTGAACACGAGGAATTCCCGGGTATTGATTGCCCGCCGCTGGGGTAGGTGCAGCGAGATGCCGCCCACTGCATGCTTCGGCTGGAGAGAAAGGACGAACAGCCCCTTCTCCTCGAGCTCGTGGCGCAGACGGGTTTCGGTGTCGGCGACATACACGCCTTCGACAATCTCCCCGTTAGCCGATGCGAGCCGACAGCGGAATTCCACAGTACCGTAATTGTATCGGACTTTCGTACGGTCCCCTTTGAGAGGTTAGACCGTCCGGACACCGGAAAGGCTGGGTGAAATTGCGCGTTTCTGCTAACGATTGGCGAGCGCGAGGATGCGCGACACGTAGCTGCGGGTCTCTGGATAAGGTGGAATCCCGTTGAAGCGCTGCACCGTGGCCTCGCCCGCGTTGTACGCCGCGAGAGCCAGCGCCACCGGCAGCCGCTGCAGCAAGCCCTTCAGGTGCTTGATGCCGGCTTCGATGTTGGACGCCGGATCGTAGGGGTCGCGCACATCGTACTGCTTCGCCGTGGCAGGCATGAGCTGCATCAACCCCATCGCGCCTTTGGGCGAGCGGGCGCGCTCCTGATAGGCCGACTCAACTTGAATTACCGCACGCACGAGTTTCGCAGGCACGCCCTGCTCCGCCGAGACCTTGTCGATGATCGCGCCGTAGGGCACGTCGGACGCCGGCTCGACCGCCGCGGCCACGGCCACCACCGGCTGCTCCACCGCCGGCTCGGGATACGGCACCTCGTCGGGCGCGAACCGCGCGACGTTCGACGCCTCCATGACGATCTCGCCGCCACTGCGCAGCAGCAGCACGACCGACTCGCCTTCCAGGCGGTGACTCCTCACCGACATGGTCCGGCCGGTGTTGAAATACACGATCTCCGCGCGCGCCGGGACGGCGCTCGCCACGGAGATCACGGAGGTCACGAGGGACACCGAGAACGTGCGCAGCAATCCTCTGCGGTCTCCGCCTCTGCGATCTCCGCATCTGCGGTCTCCGCCTCTGCGGTCTCTGCCATCTCTGCGATCTCTGCGAGCGTTCGTGGACATCAGTGCTTTTACCTCGGGTCCACGAACGCATGGAAGACGCGGACGCCGAGCTCCCTCGGATCCTTGCTGCCCGAGGCTACGACGGCGGGCACGTAGGTCTTGTCCACCGAGATCGTCAGCTCCGACACGTCATCCGATCCCAGCTGCGCCGCCTTCAGCGGGATCTTCCGCAGCTCCGGCTTCTTCGGCTGCAGCGTGAACTCGTCGACGACCTGGCCGCCAAGGCTCACCTTCACGGTCTGGGGCTCGTTGAACGCGCTGCCCGGGTTGTCGACCTCGAGGTAGAAGAGCGAATCCTTCTTCGGGTTCTTGAACGACAGCATCGCGTCCTTCTTCGTCCACTGCCATTCGACCATCGAGTTGTGCTCGGCGACTTCCGCCGGGTGCCACCCCTCTTTGTAGACGGTGAACACGTTCTCGGTCTGCGGCTGGAGCTGCAGGCGCGCGACGCGATACGCGTTCTGGCCGACGTTCTCGCCCGCCAGCGGCAGCCGCTTCTGCGTGGCGGTCGAGTGGAGCCCGACGTGGATCGCCGCTTCGCCGACGTAGGGATAGATCGGGATGAAGACGGTTTTCGTGTACTCGATCGTCTCGCCCGCCTTCCACTGGCTGGTCGGCTTCGGCGGATCGTGATCGAACGCGAACATCAATTCCTCGTCGGCGTCGACGACGTGGACGAGGACGCGGTAGTCTTCGGTGAAGCGCGCGTCGTTGGCGACGACGAACTTGTAGGTGATGTCGACGGGGCTGCCCAGCGGGGCTTTATCGTGGCTCAGCGTCACGCTCGGCGTCGCCAGCGGCGCCGGCGGTGTTTCCTTGCGGCCGCATGCGACGACACCGCTCGTCAGCACGACGAGCACAGCAGGGCCAAGGGCCGCAAAACGGCTGAGGGAACGCGCAATCATAGGCAAAAATGCCGCACCCGAAGAGGTCGAAGCGATCGTGAAGGGCGGTGGAGGCTCATGATACCACGGGTTGTCGCATCTGCCGCAATCTGTTAGAGTTCCGCGCCTGTACACCCCATGCCCAACGAAGCGTTAGGCCTCATCGAAACCAGGGGGTTCATCGGCTCGGTCGAGGCTGCCGACGCGATGGTCAAGGCCGCGAACGTGACCTTGATCGCGAAGGAATACATCGGCGCCGGTTACGTCACCGTCATGGTCCGCGGCGACGTCGGCGCGGTCAAAGCCGCCACCGACGCCGGCGCCGCGGCCGCGCGCCGCGTCGGCGAGCTCCTCTCGGTCCACGTCATCCCCCGGCCTCATGCCGAAGTCGAACGCATTCTCCCCAAAGGCACGACAACGTAAGACGCCGCCGAGATGGCAGAAGCCGTAGCGTCACCCCAGAGCGACCGCGACCTGGCATCCATCGCTGAGGCGCGGGCGCTGGCGCGCCGCGCCAGGCAGGCGTGGCTCGAGCTCGCCGAGTTCAGCCAGGAGAAGATCGACGCGATTGTCGATGCGATGGCCGCCGCGGCAACGCCGCAGGCCGAGGCCTTCGCGCGCCTGGCCGTCGAAGAGACCGGCTACGGGGTCGTCGAAGACAAGATTCAGAAGAACCTTTTCAGCTCGCAGAAGGTCTACGGCTTCATCAAGCCGATGAAGACGGTCGGGGTCGTCGCCCGCTACGAGGATCGGCGGATCATCGAGATCGCCGAGCCGTTCGGCGTCGTCGCCGCGATCGTGCCTTCGACCAATCCCACGTCGACGGCCATCTACAAGATCCTGATCGCGCTCAAGGCGCGCTGCGCCATCGTCCTCAGCCCGCATCCGGCAGCCGTGAAGTGCATCACCCGCGTCGCGGAGGTGATGGACGAGGCGGCGCGTCGCGCCGGCGCGCCGGTGGGCACGATTGGCTGGATGACCACGGTGACGCTCGAGGGTACGCAGGAGCTGATGAAGCAGCGCGAAGTCGCCGTCATTCTGGCCACCGGCGGCATGGGTCTCGTACGCGCGGCCTACAGCGCAGGTAAGCCGGCCTACGGCGTCGGGCCGGGCAACGCCCCGGCGTTCATCGAACGCACCGCGAACGTGAAGAAAGCGGTGCACGACATCATCACCGGCAAGACGTTCGACAACGGCGTGCTCTGCTCGTCGGAAAACTCCGTCGTCGTCGACGAGCCGATCGCCGAGGAGACCCGGCGGGAGTTCCAGGCGCAGGGCGCCTATTTCATGAACAAGGCGGAGATCGACGCGGTGGCGCGCGTCCTGGTCACGCCCCAGCGCCTGCCCAACCCGGCGTTGGTCGGCCGGTCGGCGGTCGAGATAGCCGGGAAGTGCGGCATCACGGTGCCGGCCGACACGCGTGTCCTGATGGCGCCGCTCGACGGCGTCGGCCGCGACTACCCGCTGTCGATCGAGAAGCTGTGCCCGGTCCTCTCCTACTACGTGGTGCGCGACTGGCGCGAGGGGTGCGAGCGCTGCAAGCAGATCCTGCGCTACGGCGGCATGGGGCACACCATGTCGATCCACTCGCAGAACGATCAAATCGTCCTCGAGTTCGGGTTGCACAAACCTGCATACCGGATCGTCGTCAACTCCCCGACCACACACGGCTCGGTCGGCCTCTCGACCGCGCTCGATCCGGCGATGACGCTCGGCTGCGGCGGCTTCGGCGGCAACATCACCTCCGACAACATCTCGCCGCGGCATCTGCTGAACATCAAGCGCGTCGCCTACGAGGTGGCGCCGGTCGTCAGCCGGTGGGACCGGACGGGCACGGGCTACCCGGCAGCTGCGAAGGGACCGCTGCTCCCCGCCGCGCCGCCGCGTCCGCCCGCGCCCGCCGGGATCAGCGCCGAGGCGCTGTCGCGGCGGATCGACGCGTTCCTCGGCTCGCGCGGCTTCAGGGCGGGGTCCGACGGGGATCCGACGGGTGTCAGACCGCCGTCAGACCCCCAGGCTCAACTCGCCGTGGGTGGCAAACCGGCTGACGGGACACCGCTTGATTTCGTCTGCGAGGAGGACGTCCGGCGCGCCATTCAGGCGGGGCGCAAGCTGCTCGTCTCGGAACGCGCGATTGTGACGCCGGCTGCCCGCGATCTCGCGGAGCAGCATCGGGTTTTTTCGACCGCGCCATGGCGGGGGTGACGTTTCGAGCCGATACGATAACCGGTTACGATTTTCGCCGCTACTGCTGAGCCGATTGGACTTATTGTTGACCACCGCAAGGCCCGGTGCTATTCTGACTCGGCCATTGGTTGCGGGGGCCCCCCAGCCCTCCCGCGTGAAGAACACGGAGCCCCCGCTGTGGGGGCGACTTACGATGCCTGACGGTAGTAGGATGCGCCGGTTCGGTATCGCGGAGCGCCCAGAATGCACCGATTTCAGTGGCAGCGCCTGTACCCACTCGCGCTGATTCCCCTCGTCGCGGCGTGCGGTTCCTCCCGGCGGCCCAAGGCTGTCGTCGTTACCCCGGCTCCGTCCGTCGCCATCGCCGCGTCTGAAATCGCCCCCGCGCCCCCCGCGCCGGCTGAAGATCCCGTTGTCACTTTGATCGCGGCGTCGGAGCGCCATTTCAAGGCGGGCCAGACCGAGCTCGAAGAAGGCCACGTCGAGGCGGCCAAACAGGAGTTCAACCGCGCCATCAATGTGCTGCTCGAGTCCCCTTATGGCGGCCGCACCGAGCCGCGCGTCCGCGAGCATTTCGACCGGCTCGTCGACCGGATCAGCACCTATGAAGTGCGCGCCCTGGCGACCGGCGACGGCTTCACCGAGAAGAAATACGAAACGGCGTCGATCGACGACCTGCTGGCGCTTTCCGCCACGCTGGGCACGCCGGCCGCGACGGCGGAACTGAAAGAGGCGGTCCAGACCGACCTGGAATCCGCCAGGCACGACATCCCGATCCCGCTGAACCCGCGCGTTCTCGCCTACATCGAGCTGTTTCAGGGGCGCCTCCACGACTTCATCGACGAGGGGATGAGGCGCGGCAGCAAGTACCTGCCGATGATTCAGAACGTGTTCCGCGCGGAAGGGCTGCCGCTCGACCTGGCATTCGTGCCGCTCGTCGAGAGCGCCTTCAAGCCAAACGCCCTCTCGCGCGTCAAGGCCAAGGGCGTCTGGCAGTTCATGGCTCCCACCGCGAAGGAAAACGGGCTGCGGCACGACTGGTACATCGACGAGCGCTCGGACGTCGAGAAAGCCACGGTTGCGGCGGCCAAGTACCTGCGGACGCTGAACAGGATCTTCGACGGCGACTGGCACCTGGCGCTCGCCTCCTACAACGGCGGCCCGGGGCGGATGCAGCGCGCGGTGAAGCGCGCCGGCATCGACGATTTCTGGAAGCTGGCCGAGAAGCCGCGCCTGCTGCCGCGGGAAACCCGCGAGTACGTGCCGATGATTCTCGCCGCCATCGTCATCGCCCGGAACCCGGCGCAGTATGGCTTCGATTTCGAGACCGAAGAGGCGCCGGCGTTCGAGACGGTGACGCTGCCCCGGCCGGTCGACCTCCGGCGCGTCGCCGAGTGGACCGACACCACCATCGACCAGATTCAGGCGCTCAACCCGGAACTGCGCCGCTGGACGACGCCGCTCAAGGACAAGGACTACGAGCTGAAGGTGCCCGCCGGCACCGCGGACGTCGTCGCCGCGAAGCTGAGCGATGCGCCGCCGGCCGACCTGGCGTCGCTGAAGTACTACACGGTGAAGCGCGGCGAGACGCTGCTTGGCATCTCGCGCAAGCTGCGTGTCAGCAGGGCGGATCTCGCCGACGCCAACTACCTCAAGGCGACCGCGCGCGTTGCCCCGGGCCAGAAGCTGATGGTGCCGCACGAGGCGACCGTGCTGATGGCGGCGCGGACCGATCGTCCGGTGCCGGCGGCCGAAGCGCGGACGACGGTGGCCCAGTCGGCCGAGCTCACCGGCGGCGCCGAGTCGTCCAACCGCATCAAGACCTTCTATCAGGTGCGGCGCGGCGACACGCTCTCGTCGATCGCTCGCCTGTACCAGACGACGGTGGCCTCGATCAAGGGCTGGAATCCTCGCCTGGGCGGCAGCGCCAATCTGATCGCCGGCCAGAAGCTAACCGTATATCGGCTCGCGAACTGACGCCCCGCTCGCGAGTCGGGCCTGGGGACTAGGGGCTGGCTGCCCCGGGGGGCTGGCCGGCGGCGAGGCAAAAGGCATCGCGACAAAGAGAAAGGGCTGCGGGGAATCCCCGCAGCCCTTTTTTTCTCGCCGGGGGCCAGCTTAGCCAGCCCCCAGTCCCCAGCCTCCAGCCCCTACACCGCAGCCCCTACGCCGTCTTCGCGGAGTCGTCGGTCTTCGCGGTCTTCTGGCGCAGCTGCTTGATGCCGATCTCGATGCGCTCGGCGAGCTCGCGCTCGTGCTGGAGCGTGCGCAGCGTGTTGCGCGCCTCCTGCAGCATGAACTCCAGCTGCGCCACCTTCTCGGCGACGTGGTCGATAACTGCCTTCTGCTCGCCCAGCGTCTCCAGGTTGATGCGCACGTCGTCGAGCACGTGGACGATGGCGTTGGCCTTGGTCTGAACCTCGTCGACCATCTTGCGCTTCGCCTCGATGGCGACGATGCGCTCGTCGGTCTCGGCCAGGCGCGACAGCAGCACGTCGACCTGGTTCTTGAGGACGGCCACCTCGCCGCGGTGCTCCGCGACGTGATTGAGATCGGCCCGGCTGCGGGCGCTGATCTGGTGGACGTTGTCCACTTCGGCCTTCACGGCGTTGACCAGCTGCTCGCGGCTGGCAATCGCGGTGATGCTGTTGTCGAGGTCGGTCGCAATCTGCTTGATCTCGGCCAGCCGCAATTCGACTCCGGCGAGCTTCTTCTCACCGAACGCCACCTGCGACCGCCGCGCCTCGAGCTGCCGGAACATGTCCTCCGCCCGGACCAGTTGATCCTCCGACGCCTGGATCTGGCTCGCGGTGTCGCGCTGACGACCTTGAACGCGCTCGAGCTCGGCGAGCATCTCGTCCTTGATCGTCGCTGAGCGGCTGAGCTCCTCGGCGAGCGCCTGCATCTGCCGCGAGCGCTCCACGACTTCGTTCGCGATCGCCGTGCCCTGCGCGACCAACTCGACGTAGCGCCTCTCCTGGTCGAGCACCGCGCCTTCGTTGAACTGCGTCGCCCCGATGCGCTGCTCCGCCTGGGTGATCTGGCTCTTGAGCTCGTTGACCTGGGCGACCAGCGGCAGCAGCGAGGTCTGCAGTGCGCGCACCGCTTCGAGCTTGTGCTGCGCGTCGACCATCTGCATGCCGAGGCCGTCGACCGCGCTCTTCAGCGATTCGAGCTCGACGCGGCGCGCCAGCTGCTCTTCGAGCTTGCGGTCGACGTCGCCGCTCAGCGTGTTGAGGCCGTTGAGGCGGCTCTCGAGCTTCTCCACGAACGGCAGCCGGGCGCTGACCCGCGAGATCTGCGCATCGAGCTCGCCGACCGATTCGTGCAGGCGCGTCGCCTTCTGCGTCCCTTCCTCCACCAGCTTCAGCTTGCCGGTGATCGCGTCCATCCTCGCCTCGAGCTCGGGCGCGAGCGCGGCAAAGCTGGTCATCCGCTCACCGAAGGTCTCGAGCGCGAGCCGATCGGTGGTGAGCGAGGCGGCGAGCTTGGCGGTCTCGGCGTGCGAGCCGTAGAAGACCTGGATTTCCTTGCGCAGGACGTCGAGGTCCTGCCGGCTCTGGCGCAGCGAGTCGAGCTGCCACGACGTCTTCTTCGCCAGGTCGTCGACCTGGCCGAGCCGCTCGTGCAGGCTCTCGAGCGACAGCTGCTTCCTCGTCAGATCGTCCGCCTGCGCGAACAGCGACTCGAAGCGCTTGGTGAGGCCGTCGACTTTCTGCGACAGCTCGATCAGGCTCTTGTCCTTCGCGGTCAGCGCTTCCATCCGCCCTTCCGCGTCGCCGACGCCGGCCTGCAGCGAGCGCAGCCGCTCGTCGAACGCCTCGAACTCCTTCTTCTTCAGCGCCAGCGTGTCGACCTGGCCGCGCACCGCGTCGAGCAGCGTCGTCGCTTCCTTTTTCAGCTTGCCGGTCTCGCGCTCGGTCTCGTGCCGCAGCTTGGTCGCGCTCTCGAGCTGGGCGTTGGTCTCGGCGGCGAGCTTCTCGGTGCGCGCGAGCGTGTCGTCGGCGCGCGCCACCTGCTTCATCCCTTCGTTCAGCTTGCCGATCTGCACGTCCATCGCCCACACCATCTCGTTGACGCGATTGGCCTGGACGACGGCGTGTTCGACCGACTGCTGCTGCGTTTCGAGCGCTTTCGCCTTGTGCGACACGTGCTCGGCGAGCGAGTTCAGCGCGTTGAGACGCTCCTCGGTGCTCTGGCTGAGCTCCTGCAGGCGCGCCAGCGGCCCGAGCTTGTTCTCGACGTCCTTCACCGTGGTCATCGCCGCGATCGTGTCCTCGCGCGCTTCGCGCGAGATCTCGCGGATCTTCCCGTAGTCCTGGGTGAGCGTCGCCGCGAGTGCTCGAACCTGATCGAGCTCGCCCTTCAGGCCGGCGGACTGGCCGAGCGACTGCTTCACCTCGCCTTCGGCCTTCTGCAGCTGGCCGCGCAGCTCCTCGAGCGTCGCCCGCTCCTTCTTCAGCGTCTCGAGCGTCGCCTGCGTGCCGAGCGCCTGCGACGAGAGGTGCTGCACCGCTTCGCGGTGCTTCTGCAGCTCGCCGTCCGGGCCGAGCGCGCGCGCGGTCGTCTCCTCGGCGCGCTTCGCCGACTCCTTCAGCGCCTGGATGCGCTTCTCGATTTCCTCCAGCTCGCGCGTGCGATCGTCGAGCGCCGCCAGGCGCTTGCCGATCTCGTCGAGCCGGCCGGTGATGGCCGTCGCCTTGTCCGACACCTGTTCGAGTGTCTTGCCGAGCGGCGTCAGCTTCGCGCTGCGCGCGGTCAGGGAGGTGAGCATCGCGCTGATCGCGCTGCGCTCTTCGCGCGCGGTGGTGATCAGCTGTTCGAGCTCGTCGGTCTGTTTCTTCGCCAGCGTGCTCTTGCCGCCGGCCATGTTCTTAAAGGCGTCCAGCATTGTCGGTGTCGCTCCCTGAAGCGATGTAAATGTGTGGGGCGCTACCCCTACGTGGCGCAGCCCATCAGGGCCGCGCGGCAGTTGCGGCGCACTTGGAATATCGGCGCGGACGCTCGAGTTGATCAGTCCCTGCGACGGCCTAAACGCCACTGCCTCGCATTTTCTGCAATGCGGCCCGCCATTATGCTCCTAAGTTATTGAAAACACACGCCAGATGTTTCGCGACCCGGCTTGCACTGCTGCTGAGCCTATCTATGCTCGCCAGCCTGCGCACCGCGGCCGTATACGGCGTCGAGGCCTGTCCCGTTCACGTCGAGGTCGACGTGTCGTTCGGCCTCCCGTCGTTCGTCATGGTCGGGTTGCCGGACACGACGGTGCGCGAGAGCCGCGAGCGCGTGCGTCTGGCGATCCGCAACTCGGGGTTCGAGTACCCGCCGCACCGGATCACGGTCAACCTCTCGCCCGCCGACCTGCGCAAAGCCGGCACATCGTTCGACTTGCCGATTGCGCTCGGCATCCTGGCGGCATCCGGCGTCGTCGAGCGCCGGCACATCGCCGACATTGTGCTTCTGGGCGAGCTCTCGCTCGACGGATCCGTGCACGCGACCCGCGGCGTCCTGCCGATTGCCGTCGCGGCCCGCCGCGACGGGATGGCGGGTCTCCTGATGCCAGTCGCCAACGCGAACGAAGCCGCCATCGTCGCCGGCCTTCAGGTGCTCGCCGTCTCCTCGCTCGCCGACGCGGTGCGGGCCCTGAACGGTGGACCGTGCCCCACCTTACCTGCCCCACCTGCCCCGTCGAACCCCCTTTCCACCCCACCTGCCCCACCTGGCCCACCCGCCGTCTTCGATCTCGCGGACGTCCGCGGTCAGCGCCTCGCGCGCCGCGCGCTCGAAGTCGCGGCCGCCGGCGGCCACAACCTCCTCCTCGTCGGCCCGCCCGGCGCGGGCAAGACGATGATGGCGCGGCGCCTGCCTGGCATCCTGCCGCCTCTCGGCATCGAGGAGGCGCTCGACGTCACCGCCGTCCACTCGGTGGCCGGCGTGCTGCCACCGGGCAGCGGCCTGATCCGCGAGCGACCGTTTCGCGCACCGCATCACACGATCTCGAATGCCGCGCTGGTCGGCGGCGGATCGATTCCGCGCCCCGGCGAGGTCAGCCTCGCGCACCACGGCGTGCTGTTCCTCGACGAGATGCTCGAGTTCAGCCGGCACGTCCTCGAAGTGCTGCGCCAGCCGCTCGAGGAAGGACGAGTCACGATCGCGCGCGCGGCGCGGACCACGGCCTTCCCGGCGCGCTTCATGCTCGTCGGCGCGATGAACCCGTGCCCGTGCGGCTTTGCCGGCGATCCGCAGCGCGAGTGCCGCTGCACGCCGCCGCAGGTGGCGCACTATCGCGGCAAGTTGTCGGGGCCGCTGCGCGATCGCCTCGACCTGACGGTCGAAGTCGCGGCGCTGCCGATCGAGGCGATGAGCGACGGCGGCGGCGAGCCTTCCGCGGCGATCCGCGCCCGCGTCGTCGCCGCCCGCGAGCGGCAGGCGCAGCGCCTCACTGGCGATGCGCTGCTCACCAACGCCGAACTGACTCCGGCGCTGATGATGACGCACTGCGCGCTGACGGCAGCGGCGCTGCGGGTGCTGCGCGCGGCGGCGGTGCGGATGACGCTCAGCGCGCGCGGCTACGACCGTGTGCGCAAGGTCGCGCGGACGATCGCCGATCTCGAGGGCGAGGACGAGATCACCGCCGACGCGATCGGCGAGGCGCTGCAGTACCGCATGGTGTGATCTGCGTACGTAGGGCGCCCCTTCAGGGGCGCCATCGCTACTGTCGACCGGTCGGCACAACCCGAACGCCGCCGGGATCGCCAGGGCGAAGCGGCTCGGTGAACTTCATCCCCGCATTGCTCAAGTCGCCGGTAACTTCATCGCCCTCCGGCTTCCTGCCGTCGCGAACCCATTTCACCAGATCGTCGAAGGCCCGCGTCATCTCCGGCTGGGTGAACTGGCAGTGCGAGCCGATGCGGTAGACGCGCTGCACCAGCAGCCGCTCGTTGCCGGCCGACGCGACCGCGCGCTTCAGCGTCTGCTCGAGGAAGATCGGCACGTAGAGATCGCCGGTGCCGTGCATGGTGAGAACCGGCCGCTCGATCCTGCCGTCGAACTGCGCCACTTCCTCGTACGGGCTGCTGGCGCCGCGCATCTCGGTGTCGCCGCTCTTCCGGCGCGCGCGCGCGTTGAGCGCATCGGCGCCGAGCCCAAGCCCTTCGTCGATGCTGTACTTGAAATGCGCCGTGTCGACGGCGCGATTGAGCGGCGTCGTGCTGCCGGTGAGCGCCGCCGGGCTGGTGGCGAAATTGGCGAGGAAGCGCGCCGCCAGTCCTTCGGCCGCGAACGGCCGCGGGCCGCCGCTCATCTGCACCTGGATGCTCGCCAGCTGCCGTCCCTTTTCGGTGTACTCCGGCGGCTTGCCGACGAGCTCCGCCATCTTCGCCGCGTCCTGCTGCAGCGTGTCGGCGTGGAACTGCACGCCGGTGACGACTTCAGCGGCGGCGCTCATCGCCGCGAAGTAGTCGAACAGCTCCGGCCCGGCCGGGCACATCGCCAGGGCGCCGTCGAACGCGGTCGGGAACTCCTGCATGCCGAGCAGCGTGACGTGGCCGCCCATCGACTCGCCGGTCAGATAGGTACGCTGCGGCGCGCGGCCGCCGTTCGCCTGCTTGAACAGATCGACCAGCGCCATCGTGTCGAGCAGTCCCTGCCCCGGCACGTAGCCGTTGCAGCGATAGCTCGACGCCGCCCACGCGAAGCCTTCCTTAATCACATGCTCGCGGAAGCGGTGGACTCCGACGCGCAGCTGCGCGCCCTGCGGGCCGGCGTTCGGCACGAAGCCGTGCGCGAACAGCACCAGCTCGCCGTTCCACGTGGTGGGGATCTCGAGGCGGTACAAACCACCGTCGTACTTGCCGAACTCCACCCTCGCGCCCGGCAGCGCCTCGAACGCCGCGTCGCCGAGCTGCCACTCCTGCTGCGGGCACGGCACCGGCGTCAGTCCCGGTTTGCCGAGCGCCGACGTCCGCTGCGGCATCGCGCCTGCGGCCGCGGCGACGATCACTGCACAAGCCAACGCCTGTATGCGCACGCGAAACTCCTCGCTGCGGCCCCCCTGAAGGGGCGCCCTATTTGCGACCTATTCGACCCACGCGCCGAAGGCGCGACCCGAACCCAACCAACCCACCCGACCCGCGCGACTCACCGCGCCGAAGGCGCGGCCTTCTTCGCCGGCGCAGCCGGCAGTGCGAACGCCGTCAGGTTCGCGCTCGACGGAATCACCACGTACTGCCGTCCATCGATCGCATAACTGGTCGGCGGCGCGAAGATCGGCGCGCCGGTCTGGAATTGAAACAGCTTCCGCCCGGTCTGCGAGTCGGCGGCGAAGAACGTCCCCTCGTGATCGCCGCTGAACACGACGCCGCCGGCCGTCGCCAGCACGCCGGCCCAACCCGCATCGTCGTAGGTGATTTCCCATTTGCGTTCGCCGGTGACCGGATCGAGCGCGCGCAGCGCGCCGTAGCGCTTCGGGTCCGACACGATCGAGACCCGGCCGCCCATCGTCAGATCGCCGAGCGCGGCGTTCGCCGCCGGCGGCCGGCGCACAAAGCGCGCGCAGGTTTCGCGCGCGGTGACGAAGAACAGCCGGCGCGCCGCGTCGTAGGACGGCGACATGAAGTTGGTGCCGCCGTACCAGTCGGGACAGGTGACGGTGCCGGCCTCGTTGGGTTCGCTGTCCGGCAGGACGCGCGGCTTGCCGTCGGGCGCAATCTCTTTCGCCCACGTCGTGTTGACGAACGGCTTGCCGAGTAGGAACTCGCCAGTGACGCGATCGTTCACGTAGAAGAAGCCGTTGCGGTTCGCCATCATCACGACCTTGCGCGGCCGGCCGCCGACTGTGAGGTCCGCAAGCACCGGCACTTCGTTCGCGTCCCAGTCGTGCGTGTCGTGCGGCGTGTATTGGAAGTGCCATTTGAGCGTGCCGGTATCCGGATCGAGCGCGACGAGCGAATCGGTGTAGAGGTTGGCGCCGGGACGGCTCTCGCCGTCCCAGTCGGGATTCGGGTTGCCGGTGCCCCAATAGAGCAGGTTCAGCGCCGGGTCGTAGGTGCCGGTAAGCCACGTCGGCGCGCCGCCGCGCTGCCAGATGTCGCCCTGCCACGTCTCGCTGCCCGGCTCGCCCGGCGCCGGAATCGTGTGGAAGCGCCAGAGCCGCTGGCCGCTCTGCGGATCGTAGGCATCGAGGAAGCCGCGGTTGGCGAACTCGCCGCCGGCAACGCCGACAATCACTTTGCCCTTCACGACGAGCGGCGCGCCGGTGGCGGCGAACCCATCCTTCACCGCCGCCATCTCGACGTCGAAGATCACCTTGCCGGTCTTCGCTTCGAGGGCGACGAGGTGGGCGTCGAGCGTGGCCATGAACAGGCGATCGCCGTAAATCGCGAAGCCGCGATTGACGAGGCCGCAGCAGACCTTCAGCCCCTGCGGCAGCGTGCGCTGGTAGCGCCACAGTTGCCGCCCGGTGCGGCCGTCGATCGCCCACGCGTGATTGAGCGCGCCGGTCACGTAGAGCGTGCCGTCGACGACAATCGGCGTCGCCTCGAACTTGTTGTTGACGGCGGTCTGAAACGTCCACTGCGCGGCGAGCTGTCCGGCATTGGCCGGCGTGATCTCTTTGAGCGGGCTGAAACGATGGCCGGCGTAGTCGCCCGAGTGCGTCAGCCATCGGGCGGGGTTGGTCAGCCCGTCGAGCAGCTCTTTCGTGGTGATGTCCTGCTGCGCCGAAACGGTCGAGATGGCCGCGAAGCCGCCGAGCGCGAGCGCCGCCAGCGCCGCGCGTGCATTCCAGTTCATATGCGTCCGATAAGTAAGGTGTGCGCGCATAGTAGCGCGAACGGCTGATTTTCGCGCGACTTTCGCCACCCCACGAAAGTGTTGGGTGCGCATGGCGCGTGTGATAGAGTTTCCGAGCTTATCGGGCCGCCGCCTGACGGGGCCCAACTCCTTCACGAGCAAGTCGATAACCGCGCCCTGGCCGGGCGCGCCCGGGAGGCTATGAGCGCGCGTCGTTACACGGTTGTGATCGCGGATCGGTCGAGCGGCGTCATGCGCCAGCTCACGATCAACCTCCGTTCGACCGTGCTCGGGTGCCTCGCGGTGCTTGCGCTGCCCGTGCTGATGGGGCTCGGCGCCAAGTGGAGCGCGCGAAGCGAAGCGGACCAGTTGCGCGCCGCCAACACGCTGCTCCAGGTCGAGAACGGCAGCTACCGCGCCGCGACCGGCGAGCTCACGTCACAGATTCAATCGCTCGAAACCGTGATCAACGATCTCGGCGCGCGCTCGCAGCTCGATCCGGCGCAGGCGCGGGCGATGCAGAAGCTGCCCGCCGTGGTCAAGGCGCGCGCGGCGGGCGGCGCCTCGGCATCGAGCTCGGCGATGGCCGACATCGCGGCCGCGGCGATGACCACGCCGGAAAATACGTTCGGCGCGCTGCGCGATCTGCTTCGCGGCCTCGAGAGCCGGCTGCTCTACGTGCGGCGCGACGTCGAGCGGCAGGAAGCGCTCGCCAACGCGACGCCGTCGATCTGGCCGGCGCACGGCTGGCTCACCGGCACCTTCGGCGGCCGCAGCGATCCGTTCAGCGGCGAGCCGGCCTTCCACCAGGGACTCGACATCTCGACCGACAAGGGGCAGCCGGTTTACGCCACCGCCGACGGCCGCATCGAATCCGCCGCCTACACCGGCGAGTATGGCAACTTCGTCATCGTGCAGCACGGTTTCGGGTTGACGACAAGGTACGGACATCTGAGCGCGTTCGCGGTGAAGCCCGGCCAGGACGTGCGCCGCGGCGCGGTGCTCGGCTACGTCGGCGCCACCGGCCGCGCCACCGGCTCGCATCTGCACTACGAGATCCTCGCGAACGGTCAGCTGATCAACCCGCTGCGCCTCCTCACGCAGCCGGCGAATCGCTGACGGCTGGCTCCTTCAAGCCTTCCGACCTTCCCCTTCAGCCTTCCGACCTTCCCCTTAAGACCTTCCGACCTTCCCCCTTAAGACCTTTCGACCTTCGGCCTTTCCGCCGTTCCGCCTTCCAGCCTTCCCGCCTTGCCCGCGTTTCACGTACAATTGTCGATTATCTTCCTCCCCTGATGCTCGATACCCTGCTCGCCAAAGTCGTCGGCACCCAGAACGATCGCGAACTCAAACGCCTGCGGCCGATCGTCGCCGCGGTCAATGCGTTCGAGCCGGCGATCAAGTCGCTCTCGGACGAGCAGCTGCGCGCCAAGACGGCTGAGTTCCGCCAGCGGCTGGCCAACGGCGAGGCGCTCGACGAGCTGATGGCCGAGGTCTTCGCGGTGGTCCGCGAGGCCGGGCGCCGCGTGCTGAACATGCGGCACTTCGACGTCCAGCTCATCGGCGGCGCGGTCCTTCACAAGGGCAAGATCGCCGAGATGAAGACCGGCGAAGGCAAGACGCTGGTCGCGACGCTGCCCGCGTATCTCAACGCGCTCGAAGGCAAAGGCGTCCACGTCGTCACCGTCAACGACTACCTGGCGCGCCGCGACTCGGAGTGGATGGGCCGGATCTATCGCTTCCTCGGCATGACGGTCGGCGTGATCCAGCACGATCTGAACGACGCCGAGCGGCAGGTCGCCTACGCCGCCGACATCACCTACGGCACCAACAACGAGTTCGGCTTCGACTACCTGCGCGACAACATGAAGTTCGAGCTCGCGCACTACGTCCAGCGCTCGCATCATTTTGCGATTGTCGACGAGGTCGACAGCATCCTCATCGACGAGGCGCGCACGCCGCTGATCATCTCGGGTCCGGCGGAGGAATCGACCGATCTCTATTATGAGGTCGACCGCATCATCCCGCGCCTGAAGATGGGCGCGGTGACGCACGGCGACACCAAGGCTGAGGACCGTGAAGCGCTCGAAGCGACCGGCGACTACATCAAGGACGAGAAGCACAAGACGATCACGCTGACCGAGAGCGGCATGGCCAAGGCGGAGCAGATGCTCGCGCACCGCCTGCAGGCCGGCGGCCTGTACGACCCGGCGAACATGCCGCTGCTGCACCACATCAACCAGGCGCTGCGCGCGCACGCGCTGTTCCACCGCGACGTCGACTACATGGTGAAGGACGGCGAGGTGGTGATCGTCGACGAGTTCACCGGCCGCCTGATGCCGGGCCGCCGCTGGAGCGACGGGCTGCACCAGGCGGTGGAAGCGAAGGAAAAGGTGAAGATCGAGCGCGAGAACCAGACGCTCGCCACCGTCACCTTCCAGAACTATTTCCGCAAGTACAAGAAGCTCTCGGGCATGACCGGCACCGCCGACACCGAGGCGGAAGAGTTCAACAAGATCTACAAGCTCGACGTCGTCGTCATCCCCCCGAACCGCCCGCTGCGCCGCGTCGAGAACCCCGACCTCGTCTACCGCACCGAAAAGGAAAAGTGGGACGCGATTGTCACCGAGATCATCGAGGAGCACGCCAAGGGGCGGCCGGTGCTGGTCGGCACGGTGTCGATCGAGAAGTCGGAGAAGCTGTCGGGCATGCTCGATCGCCGCGGCCTGAAGCGCGGGACGACGACCGGCGGCGGCGTCGACAAGCACGTCGTGCTCAACGCCAAGTACCACGCGCAGGAAGCCGAGTTCGTCGCCCAGGCCGGGCGCAAAGGGTCGGTGACGATTGCCACCAACATGGCCGGCCGCGGCACCGACATCCTGCTCGGCGGCAATCCCGAGTTCATGGCGCGGCAGCAGACGCTGGCCGAGAACATCGCCGAGCGCCTGCCGAAAGGTGAAGAGCGCTTCGTCGAGGACGAGCAGTTCGTCTACTTCTTCCACCTCGACGCCTTCTACCGCGTGCCGAAGGCGGAGTATGTGCGCATCTTCGAGCACTTCAAGCGCCAGACCGACAAGGAGCACGACGACGTGATCGCGCTCGGCGGCCTCCACATCGTCGCCACCGAGCGCCACGAGGCGCGGCGCATCGACAACCAGCTGCGCGGCCGCGCCGGCCGCCAGGGCGACCCGGGCGCCTCGCGCTTCTACCTGTCGCTCGAGGACGACCTGATGCGGATCTTCGGATCCGACCGCATCTCCGGCCTGATGCAGAAGCTGGGGATGGAAGAAGGCGTGCCGATCGAGCACGGCATGGTCACCCGCGCGATCGAGCGCGCGCAGAAACAGGTCGAGGCGCAGAACTTCTCGGTCCGCAAGCACCTGCTCGAGTACGACGACGTGATGAACAAGCAGCGCGAGAACATCTACGCGCTGCGGCGGCAGATCCTCGAGGGCAAGATCCGGCTGCAGGACGAGGAAGGCGACGAAGTCGAGCTCGGCACGCGCGAGTACCTGATGGATCTCGCCGAGGACATCCTCGACGCCATCGTCGAGATGTACGCGCCGCGCCAGGGCGATTACGAGCAGTGGGACCTCGACGCGCTCAGGCGCGAGGTCGAACGGATCTTCGCGGTCGAGGCCGGCGCGCTCGATTTCAGCGACCGCAGCTCGCCGGAGATCCGCGAAGACCTGTGGGCCGCGATCCTCAAGTCGTACGAGGACAAGGAAAAGCAGGTCAGCCGCGAGGTCCTCGATCGCGTGGCCCGCGACATCATGCTGCAGATCGTCGACGGCCAGTGGAAGGATCACCTCTACAGCCTCGACCACCTGAAGGAAGGGATCGGCCTGCGCGGCTACGGCCAGCGCGATCCCCTGGTCGAGTACAAGAAGGAGAGCTTCCAGCTGTTCCAGGCGATGAAGGAGCGCGTCGACGAGGAGATCGTCCGCTGGCTCTGGCACCTGCGGCCGGTGGTCGAGGCCGACACCGCGTCGATTGCCGCCCCGCGCCGCCAGGCGCCGCGCCGGGCGCCGCTCATCCTCAACGATCCGTCGGCGGAGCTGCAGGCGCAGTCGGCGCTCGCCGGCGCGCGCGCCCCGGCGGCGGCGCAGGCCGATCCGTTCGGCCAGTCACGCCACCAGCAGCCGGCGCGCGTCGGCGGCGACGATGCGGTGCCGAAGACGGTGCGGCGCGACGAGCCCAAGGTCGGACGCAACGACCCCTGCCCGTGCGGCAGCGGGAAGAAGTACAAGAAGTGCCACGGAGCCGCGGCATGAGGGTGTCTTCCACGATATGGACTTGAAGACCGAACTGCCCACCCTGCTCTCCACCGAAACCGGCCTCGCGACGGCCCTCACCTTCGATGACGTCCTGCTCGTGCCCCGCCACTCCGACGTGGTGCCGACGCAGGTCGATGTCTCCACCAGGCTGACGCGCAACATCCGCCTGGCAGTGCCGCTGCTCAGCGCCGCGATGGATACGGTCACCGAGTCGCGGCTCGCGATCGCGATGGCGCAGCAGGGCGGCCTCGGCGTGATTCACAAGAACCTGGCGATCGCCGATCAAGCCTCGGAGGTCGACCGGGTGAAGCGCTCCGAGAGCGGGATGATCGTCGATCCGATCACGCTGTCGCCCGCCAACCGGATCTACGAAGCGCTCGACCTGATGAAGAAGTACAGCATCTCCGGCGTGCCGATCACCGAGGACGGCAGCAAGGAGGGGCGGCTGGTCGGCATCCTCACCAACCGCGATCTGCGCTTCGAGACCAACGTCAGCCGGGCGATCGAAGAGGTGATGACGCGGGAGCCGCTGTTCACCGTGCCGGTGGGCACCACCCTCGACGCGGCGCGCGAGATCCTGCACCGCCACAAGGTCGAGAAGCTGCTGGTGGTGGATCGCGATTTCCGGCTGAAGGGGCTGATCACCGTCAAGGACATCCAGAAGGCGGTCAAGTATCCGAACGCCTCGAAAGACACGCTCGGCCGGCTGCGCTGCGGCGCCGCCGTCGGCATCGCCCGCGACACCATCGAGCGCGCCGACGCGCTGGTCGCCGCCGGCGTCGACGCGCTGGTGGTCGACACCGCGCACGGCCACTCGCAGAACGTCCTCGACATGGTGCGCCAGCTGCGGCGCCGCTTTGCGAAAGTCGATCTCGTCGCCGGCAACGTCGCCACCGCCGAAGGCACCGAGGCGCTGATCGACATCGGCGTCGACGCGGTGAAGGTCGGCATCGGCGCCGGCTCGATCTGCACCACCCGCATCATCGCCGGCATCGGCGTGCCGATGATCACCGCGGTGATGGAGTGCGCGCGCGCCGCGGCGGTGCACGACGTGCCGGTCGTCGCCGACGGCGGCATCCGCTACTCCGGCGACATCACCAAGGCGATCGCGGTCGGCGCCAGTACGACGATGATCGGGAATCTGTTCGCCGGGACCGACGAGAGCCCGGGCGAGATCATCCTGTATCAGGGGCGGAGCTTCAAGGAGTACCGCGGCATGGGATCGATCGGCGCAATGCGCCGCGGCAGCCGCGACCGCTACTTCCAGGACGAGTTCGACCTCGACGCGCCAGGCGGCAGCGACAAGCTCGTGCCCGAGGGCATCGAAGGCCGCGTCGCCCACAAAGGCAGCGTCGCGGCGATGGTGCACCAGCTGGTTGGCGGGCTGCGCGCCGGGATGGGCTACTGCGGCGCGAAGAACATCCAGGCGCTGCAGCGCGACGCGCGCCTGATTCGCATCACCCCCGCCGGCGCCCGCGAGAGCCACGTCCACGACGTGGCGATCACCAAGGAAGCGCCGAATTATCGTTCGGAGTAAGTTCGAAGTACGAAGTTCGAAGCACGGGCCGCTTCTCCGGCGGGAGCTTACCCCTCTGATTGTGCCCGGCATCCCCACTTCTGACTTCGTACTTTCAGCGTCAGCCCCCGACTTACTCGATCACAATCCGCCGCTCGGTCTCCCCCGCGTGCTCGATGCGCACCCGAACCGCCTGCCGCGGCGGCCGCGGATGCCGCTCGGCCCACTCGATCGCCAGCACGCCGTCCTCGGCGATCTCGTCCAGCCCCAGGTCCTCGATTTCGCGCGGGTCGTTGAGACGATAGAGGTCGACGTGAAAGAGCGGCAGCCGTCCGCCGCGATACTCCTGGACCAGCGTGAAGGTGGGGCTGCTGACATCGCCGGCCGGCACCCCGAGGCCCTCGGCCAGGCCGCGCACCAGCGCGGTTTTGCCGGCGCCGAGATCGCCGTGCAGCAGCACGACGTCGCCTGCCGCCAGGGACCGGCCGAGCTCGCGCCCGATTGTGGCCGTCTCCTGCTCGGAATGCGAACGGTGCTCGCTCTGAGTGCTCACGCGGCCGGCATCCATCGCTTGACGAGACGGGTGCGGGCTATGGCGACATCGTGGGTCAAGAGCGGCACCTGCAATGTCCGGCTGGTGGCGACAATCAATCGATCGGCGGGATCGCGCAGCGTCGCGGGCAGTTCGGCGCTTGCAGCCGCAATTGCCGCGTCGATCGGGACAACGGTGATGACCCGGGGATGGCTTGCGGCCTCCAGCCAGCTGCCCAGCGGCTCAGTCAGAACGAGCCTGCCGCGTTGGACCAGCATCGCGACCTCCCAGAGACTGACATCGGCGACGAGCGGGCGATCGTCGGGGGCAAGACCATCGAGCGCCGCAAGCGCCCGGCGTCCCAGCCCGCGCTCGCGATTCAGCCACCACACCCACGCGTGGGTATCGAGGAGGGGTGCGCTCACCGGTTCGCGTCCCAGTCCGCCGGGTCGACCGCAGGCACGAATGGTTCGTCGTACTTGAGGACCGTGTCGCGCAGCCGCAGCCACGGCTTCGAATCCTCGTGGCCCGCGGGCTGCAGAACCGCGACGATTTTGCCCCGCTTGGTGATGGTGATTGGCTTGCCGGTGTCGTGCACCTGATCGATCAGTTTCAGGCACCGGGCCTTGAACTCGGCGGCGGCGACTTTCTTCATGTGACCAGTTTACATGACCAGTCACACACCGTGGCGGTTCGTTTGCGGGCGTCAGGCATCTTTACCCGCCCTCCCTGCCCTGCCTGCCCCGCCCCGCCAGCCCTCTACGCGCTTTGCTCGCCGACGCGGCGCCGCCCCGTCAGCTCCAGCACCGCGGCGCCGAGATGCGCGGCGACGTCTGCCGAGGTCATCGCCACCTCGCCCTCCTCGGTCTCCACGAGATCGCCGGCGAGACCGTGCAGGTAGACCGCGAGGCGGCAGGCCGCCTCGGCATCGAGCAGCTGCGCCAGCCACGCCGCGATCATCCCGGTCAGCACGTCACCGGTGCCGCCGGTGGCCATGCCGGGGTTGCCGGTCGGGTTGATGAAGATCTTCTCGTCGGGCGTGGCGATGAGGGTGCGGTGCCCCTTCAACACCACGAACAGGTGATGCGCGCGGGCGAAGTTGCGCGCGATCTCCAGCCGGCTCGCCTGCACCTCCTGGGTCGTCATGCCGACGAGCCGCGCCATCTCGCCCGGGTGCGGCGTGATGATCACGTCGCGCCCCTCGCGGCCGGTCAGCCGATCGGGGTGCTCGACGAACGCGTTGAGGCCGTCGGCGTCGATCACCAGCGGCATGCCGGCGCGGTCGACCAGCCGCTGGATGAAGTCGCGCGTGCCGCGCGCCTGCCCCAGCCCGGGGCCGAGCGCGATCACGTCGCGCGCCAGGTCGATCACCCGGTCGACGCCCTGCGGGTCGAGGCCGTCGCCCGTCTCGGCGAGCGCTTCGGTCATGTACTCCGGCCCCATCCCGGCGACCACGCCCTGGCACGACGCCGGCGTCGCCACCGTGACCAGGCCTGCGCCCGAGCGCAGCGCGCCGACGGCGGCGAGATACGCCGCGCCGCTCTTGCCGGTGGATCCGGCGACGATCAGCACCCGCCCGTAATCGCCCTTGTGCGTGTCCGGCGTCCGCGGGTTGATCAGCTCCCGCATCGACGCGCGCGTCGACAGATCGACGCGCGGGCCGTCGACCGCCTCGAGCACCTCGGCGGGGATGCCGATGTCGGCGATGACGATGTCGCCGGCGCGCGTTTCGGCGGGCGGCAGCACCAGCGGCAGCTTCGGCGCCGCCAGCGTGATGGTGAGGCCGGCGTCGATCGACGGGCCGATCGGCTCCGGCGAGTCGGCCGACAGCCCGGTCGGCAGATCGATCGCCACCACCGGGATGCCGGAGGCGTTGACGTCGGTGATCACCGACTCGATGAAGCCGGTGACCGGCGCGTTGAGGCCGGTGCCGAAGATCGCGTCGACGATCAGCGTGCAGTCGCTGACCTCCGAGAAGTGCAGCTCCCACGCCTGGCTGTCCGCGACCTCGACGACGGTGAGGCCGAGGCGGCCGAGGATCTCGAGGTTGACGCGGGCGTCGCCGCGCACCTCGGCGACCCGGCCGATGAGGAACACCGACACCGCCACGCCGCGCTGGAGGAGCGTGCGGGCGATGACGAAGCCGTCGCCGCCGTTGTTGCCGCGGCCGCACAGCACCGCGACCTGCCGCTCCGCCAGGTCGGTGTAGATCGCCTCCATCGCCGCCACCGCCTGGCGCCCGGCGTTCTCCATCAGGACGAGCGAGGCGATGCCGATGTCGTCGATGGTGCGGCGATCGGCCTCGCGCATCTGGGCGGCGTTCAGAACTCTCACAGCGCCGCCGCGGAGAACGCAGAGTCGGCAGAGCGCGCCGAGGGCAAAAGCTGCACGAAACGGAAGCATATACCACGGCCGCTCGACCTTGATGTACGCTCTTGCCGATGGCAGCCACGGTCAACGTCAACGGGCGCGTCTCCGACCAGGAGCATGCGGTCATCTCGATCTTCGATCACGGGTTCCTCTACGGCGAAGGCGTCTACGAGACGCTGCGCACCTACAACGGCCAGCCGTTCCTGTTCGATCGCCACATGCAGCGGCTGCGCAAGTCGGCCGGGATGATCGCGCTGCCCGTGCCGCTGTCCGACGGCGAGATCGACGCGCGCTTCCGCGAAACGATGCGGGCGGCCGGCCTGGGCGACGCACCCGAGCGCGAAGCCTATATCCGCCTGCTGGTCACCCGCGGCATCGGCGAGCTCACCTACGATCCGGCGGCCACGCCCGCGCCATCGATCGTCGTGATCGTCAAGCCGAACGCGCACCCGGCCAGCGAGGTGTTCGAGCGCGGCGTGCGCGTCGCCCTGGTCAGCGTCGTCCGCAACCATCCCTCGACCGTGAACCCGCTGATCAAGTCGAACAGCCTGCTGAACAACGCGCTGGGGATGCAGGAAGCGCTGCGCAAGGGCGGGTTCGAAGGGGTGATGCGCAACTACAAGGGCGAGCTCGCCGAGTGCACCCAGTCCAACCTCTTCATCGTCAAGAACGGCGCCGCGCTGACGCCGCCGCTCGACGCCGGCCTCCTGCCGGGCATTACGCGGGGGTTCCTGTTCGAGGTCGGCCGTGAGCTGGGGATCGACGTCCGCGAAGCGGTGCTGCGCGACGGCGATCTGTTCGGCGCCGACGAGGCGTTCCTGACTAGCACGACGCGCGAGGTGGTGCCGATCGTCCAGGTCGACGACCAGAAGATCGGCGGCGGCGCGCCAGGGCCGATCACGAAAGCGCTGCTCGACGGGTATCGGCGGAAAGCCCAGGCCCTGACGCAGCCGCAAGCGGCCGCGGGGGCAATTAATTCCTAATTTCTCTGGCGCAACCTGAAAACGTAGAGCGCCTGGCCGTTCTGCGGGTACTCGATCTCCGGACTGATTGTCTCGGGCACGTTGCGCGGGCTGCCGCCGCCGAGGCCGGTGGTGATGGCGATGTACTGATGGCCGCCGGCGCTGAACGAGATCGGGAACCCCTGCACCGACGTGCCCAGCCGCGACTGCCACAGCACCTTGCCCGTCTTCACGTCGTGCGCGCGGAAGCTGCGATCGAGGTCGCCGACGAATGCGACGCCGCCGGCGGTCGACAGGACGCCGGTCAGGTACGAGGCGCGCTGCTCGTGGCTCCAGACTTCCTGCAGCGTGCGCACGTCGTAAGCGGCGAGCTTGCCGACGTTGCCGTCGCTGCCCGGCATCTCGAAGAAGCGCCGATCGGCGGCGGTGCCGCCCGACCCTTCCTTGAACTCCACCTTGCGGCCGCGCAGCTCCATGCACGACTGGCTGAGCGGCAGGATGACGACGCCCGCCTGCGGGTTGTAGCTCATCGCCTGCCAGTTCTTGCCCCCTTCGGTGCTCGGGCACGACGGAATCCACTGGCCGACCTTGGCCTCGATGATGTCGGCGCGGTACTCGGGCGTGCCGGTTTTCGGATCGACGCGCTCCCACACGTTCTGGAACACCGTCTCCTTGTGCCCGAGGTACTTGCCGTTGGTGCGATCGAGCTTCCACAGGATGCCGGCCTTGCCGGCGCTGAACACCGTCTTCTGGCCGTCGACGTCGACGAGCACGCGCTCGAACACCTCGTCGAGATCGAGCGACTCGGCGGGCGCGTGCTGGAAGTACCACGCCAGCTTGCCGGTGTCGGGGTTGAGCGCCAGGGTCGAGCCGGTGTAGAGCACGCGGTCGGCGACCGTCAGGCCGCGGCTCGCGGGCATCCACGGCTTGGCCTGGGCCGTGCCCCAGTAGGTGAGGTTCAACTCCGGGTCGTAGCTGCCGGCGATCCAGGTTTCGCCGCCGGCCCGGAACATGTTCGGCAGCGTGCCCCAGGTGTCGCCGCCGGGCGTTCCCTCCTGCGCGATGGTGTTGAACTTCCACGCGATCCTGCCGGTGGCGATGTCGACGGCGCTGATCCAGCAGCCGAGGCCGTTGAACCGCGCGCAGCCGCTCAGCCCCTGCAGCACCTTGCCGTTGATGGCAATCGATCCGCTGGTGGCGAAATGTCCCTGCGCCGTGTCGCCGACCCGCGTCTCCCACAGCAGCTTGCCGGTGCGCGCGTCGAGCGCGACCATGCGCGCGTCGCTGGCGGCGAAGAGAATCTTGTCCTGCGAGATCGAGAAGCTGCGCAGCCCGCCGTAGCCGGGACGCTGCTCCGGCCCGGCGCGCTGCTCCCAGATCAGATTGCCGGTGAGCGCATCGAGCGCCTGCACGATGTTGTTCGGGTTGAGCAGGTAGAGCGTGCCGTTGTGCACCAGCGGATGCGACTGGTTGGCGCCGCCCTCGGACATCGCCCACACCCACGCCAGCTCCAGATCGCTGACGTTGGCGGCGGTGATCTCGCGCAGCGGGCTGTAGCTCCACCCGTGGTAGTTGCCGCGGAACATCAGCCAGTCGCCGGGATCGGGCTTGCGCAGCATCTCGTCGGTGACCGGCACGTAGTTCTTCACCTGACCGGCCACGGTCAGCCCGCGGCGCGCCGGCGGCGTCGGCGCCGCGTCGCCGCCTCCGCGTCCTCCCCGCCCCGTCGCTGGTTCCTCGACCGCCGACTGCGTCTGCGGGCGCACCTGCCCGCCGCCCGCGGCGACCGCGGCGCGAAGGGTGACCGCTGCGTCGCGCGCCAGCGGACGCGATCCGGCGGCGCCGCCGTTTGCCTGCAGGATGTAGGCGACGATGTTGAGCATCGCCTCGCTGCCGGGCGCGCCGGGATTGGTCGGCGGCATCGACGACATCAGATAGGCGTGCAGCTCGGCGACCGGCTTGTCGCCCCACTGGTTCATGAAGTTGCCGCCCGCGAGCTGCGCCGCCTCGTTCGAGCCGCGCAGGTCGCGCATGTGGCAGCCGGAGCAGTTGGCGTCGTAGGCGGCGCGCCCGGCGTCGGCCTGCGCCGCGGTAAACGGCGATCCCGCCTGCTGCGCCTCCAGGACCACCAACCCAGCCAGCACTCCGAAGACCGCAACGCCACGCATCAAACACCCCTTGTGTAAGTCACTCGCGGGACGCTGGGGATTATAGCTGCGGCACGGAACCACGAAGAACACGAAGACGACGAAGGCCACGAAGAAGACCACGACGAAACAAGAGAGCCCGCAGATCTCGCGGAGATGCCGCGCGACGGGCCCGCGAAGCGGGCCGCGCCACGTCAAAGCCTTCTTCGTGTCCTTCGTTGCCTTCGTGCGCTTCGTGGTCCCCGGCGCGCGATCGCAGCGTGACTAGAAGATGAACTTCACCCCGAACTGCACCAGCCGCGGATCGCCGGTCACCGGCACGGTGCGCGTGATCGTGCCGAAGTTGGCGCTGTTCACCGCGATGCGGTTGTCGCCCGGCGTCGTGCCCGGGATGTCGAAGTTCACCTGGTTGAACAGGTTGAAGATCTCGACCCTGAATTGCGCGTTCAGATCGCGGTTGAAGCGCACGTTCTTGAACAGCCCCATGTTCCAGCTGTGGAACGACGGCCCGCGCAGGAATCCCTTCGGCACGTTGCCGAACGTGCCCACGTCGGCTACCGCGAATGCGGCCGGGTTGAACCACAGCGTGCGATCCGAGCCGGAGGGCGGCGCCAGCGGTTGACCGGTCAGCTTGGCGCGATCGTTGGCGCTGCCCAGCCCGCGCTGCGAGCGGTCCGAGCCGCTGATCACGTTGAACGGCTTGCCGCTCTCGAATTCCATCAGCCCCGACCACTGCCAGCCGCCGGCAATCCACTTCAGCGGCCCGCTGACGTTGCTGCCCGGCAGGTCCCACACCCATGACGTGGTGTAGCGGTGCGTGCGGTCCTGCGTCAGCGGACCCCACACCAGCGGATCCCTCTTGTCGAGATTGAACTCGTTGAACGGGATCACCTCATCGCCGAAGTTCCCCTCGACGCGCGACAACGTGTAGCTGCTGGTCACGGTGAAGCCGCGGTTGTAGCGCTTGCTCAACGTCAGCTGCATCCCGTTGTAGACCGACTCGCGATCCTGCCGCTGCTGGTTGATCACGCCGAGGCTGGCCGCGGCAAACAGCCGCCGCGCGTCGGTGCCGCGCGTGTCGCCGGGCGTGTAGACCGCCGGGTTCAGCTTCACGTCGCGGCGGCCGTTGACCGACCGCGAGCCGACGTACGCGGCGCGCGCGGTCATCCCCTGCATCACCTCGCGCTCGAGCGTGAGGTTGTAGTTGTAGGTGAGCGGCGTCTTGTACTGCGAGTCGAGCGTCTCGATCAGCACCGGCGTCGGGAACGGCGCCTGGGTGGTCCCGATCGTCGCATCGGTGATCAGCCCGAAGTCGCTGCGGCCGCGATACGGATCCGAGAACGGCCCGGCAGGGCGCGTCACGCTCAGGCGGATGCTCCACGGCGCCGCGTTGACCGCGCCGTTGCCCGACTCGCCGTCGCGGTGCTGGTCGTAGAACATGCCGCCGCCGCCGCGCAGGCTGGTCTTGCCGTCGCCGGTCACGTCCCACGCGAAGCCGACACGCGGCCCGAAGTTGTTCGACTGCGCCTGGGTGCCGTCGTAGGGAATGCCCGGATCGCCGCGGAACAGCTCGCCGCGCGGCGCCTGCGGGAACACCGTCGAGCGCACGTTGTTGGCGAAGTTGTCGAGCGAAAAATACTCGATCCGCCCGACCGTCTCGTGCCACGGCGGCGTGTTCTCGTAGCGCAGCCCGAGGTTCAGCGTGAAGCGCGGCGCCACTTTCCAGTCGTCCTGGATGAACAGCGAGCCGTACCAGACGTTGTAGTCCTTGTACTCGCCCGTGCCCTGATCGAAGGTCTGAACGTAGCCGAGCAGGAAGTCGGCGAGCGGGTGGCCGGTGCGGCTGCCGTCGAAGACGAAGTGCCCCGCGCGCCGGAACTGGTTCCGGATCTGGACTGTGTAGTTCTGCGCTTCGCCTCCGACCTGCATGTTGTGATCCCCGAGCGCCAGCGTGAACCGGTCGTTCAGCTCGATGCCGTTGCGGACGAACGACGCCTCGAGGTTGTCGCCGATGTTGAAGTAGCCGCTGGCGTTGATCTCGGAAATCGACGGCACGCTCGGATAGATCGGCAGCCGGACGCCGAGATCCTGCATGCTCGGCACGTTGTTGGTCGGCGGGAAGCGCCGCGCGTGCATGCGATTGAACCCGAACCGCACCTCGTTGAGCGACCGCGCCGACAGCGTCCGCGTCCAGCCTGCCGAGACGTTCTGCGCCCGCACGCGCGACTGCAGCGTCGGGTTGCGGTAGCTCAGGAGGTTCCCCTCGGTGTAGGTCGGGTCGTTCGTGAAGTGATCGAAGAAGTACCGCACCGCGATCTGGTTCGACTGGTTCAGCTGATGGTCGACCTTCCCGACCGCCTGGTTGTCGTCCTGCCCGATCAGCCGCGGCACCTGCAGGCGGCCGTCGCCGGTCACCTGCGGCATGAACTTCAGCACGTTCAGCGAGGCCGGATCGAAGCGCGACACCGGGATCTGGTTGCCGGGAAACTGCGCCCCGGTGAGCGGATCGATGATCGGCCGGTTGCAGGCGGCGCCGCAGGTCGCGAAGTTGCCGTTGCGCTCGTCGACGGTCGGCGCGAACTGCACCAGATTGGCGCCCCGGTTCGCGATCGTCGTCCCCTGCCAGCCGGCGAAGAAGAACATCTTGTTGTGGCGGATCGGGCCGCCGGCGAAGCCGCCGTACTGCTTGCGCTTGAGGAAGTCCTTGTCGGGATTGAAGTAGTTGCGCGCGGTGAACTTCCGATCGCGCAGGTAGCCGAACGTGCCGCCGTGGAAGCTGTTCGTGCCCGAGCGCGTGACGGCGTTGACCACCGCGCCGGCGCTGTTGCCCTGGGCGGCGCTGTAGTTGCTCGTCTGGATGCTGAATTCCTGCAGCGCGTCGGGGAACGGGAACGGCTGGTTCTGCTGGTAATACGGATCGGAGTGGCTAGTGCCGTCGAGCCGGAACGACACCTGCCGCGATTCGGTGCCGTTGGTCGACATCCGCAGCGCGCCCGGAATGGTCTTGCCCGACTCGCGATCGACCGTGTTGAGGACGATGCCGGGTACCAGCGTGCTCAGCGTCGCGGCGTCGCGGCCGTTCAGCGGCAGCTCGACGATGCGCTTCGAGTCGACCACTTCGCTGAGCGTGGCCGACGTCACATCTACGGTCGGCGACTCGCCCGTCACGGTGAGGGTTTCCTGGAGGCTGCCGATCTCGAGCGCGAAATTCACCGTCAGGTTCTGGTTCGCCTGCAGCAGCACGCCTTTGCGCTGCGACGTCCGGAACCCGCTCAATTCGGCGGTGATGTCGTAGCTGGTCGGCCGCAGCGACGTGAAGTTGTAGCGGCCGTCGCTGCCAGCCACGGTGTCGCGCGCGAGACCGGTGGCCGTTTCCACCGCCTTCACCGTCGCGCCCGGCACGATGGCGCCGCTGTTGTCGGTAATCACGCCGTTGATCTGTCCGGTTTGGGCAAGCGCGGGGCTTGCGGAGACGAAGGCGAGCACGATAGTCGCCAGGACGAATCGGATCATCACAACCCCCAGGGAAAGCGGCCGTGGGTCCCGCTAGGCGACGCCTGAAATAGCATTTCGAAACCGTTAAAGTAAAGAGAAAAGTAGCAAGTCAGCGCGCCGGCACGCGCAGGAACTCCGCCGGCGGCAGCGCCCGCCGGGTGAAGCGCGCCCGATGGATCGCGCCCTTGAAGTAGTCGACCAGGGTGATGCGCACGCCGATCGACGTCCGCCCCGCCCGCTGCGGCGCCAGGCGCAGTTCGGCGGCGTTTTCCTGCTCGCCGTTGACGTAGTTGCGGAACTCGCGGCCGTCGTAGACGGCGGCGACGTGATGCCACGCGCCGAGCGGATGCGTCCGCTCCCGGTTCATCAGCGCGCGCTGCGCCTCGCCGCTGTGGCCGTAGCTGTCGAGGTACCAGCGGCCGTCGACCACCCGGATCTCGAAGAGCAGCCGGTTGTCGCTGCCGCTCTCCTGCAGGTGAAACCAGCGCTGCTCGGCGCGGCCGCCGTCGGGCCGGAAAATCGCCTCCCAGGTGAAGGTCTCCGCGCCCGCCAGCGGATGCACGTCCACCATCAGCGCATCGTCGACGCCGTCGAACTCGATCGCCTTGCCAAGCGGCGTGTCGACGACGCGGGGGCTGCCGAGGATCGTCGTCGGGTGGCCGCCGATGCGATCGAGGCGATCGAAGCTCCACGTTTCCGCATCCGCCGCCACGACGAGCATCGTCCGGACTAGAATGGCGGCCGCGAATCCCAGGAGAGATCCGATGACGCATCCTGCGCGAGTCTTCGCTGCTGCCATGGCCGTCCTCCTTGGCGGCATCGGCGCCACCGGCCAGGTGAAAGGCGGCACCCCTGAAGGGGCGCCCTACAAGCCGGTGACCGACGCCATGTTGCTCTCGCCCGATCCCGCCGACTGGCCGAACTGGCGGCGGACGCTCGACGGGTGGGGCTACAGCCCGCTGAAGCAGATCACCACCCAGAACGTGCACCAGATCCAGCTGGCGTGGTCGTGGTCGCTCGCGCCCGGGCTCAGCCAGCCGACGCCGCTCGTCGCCAACGGGCGGATGTTCGTGCCGAGCCCGGGCGGCGGCGCGCAGGCGCTCGACGCCGCCAGCGGCGATTTCCTCTGGGAATACAGGGCGGCGCCCACCGACGGCACGCCGCGCACGTCACCCATGCGCACGCTGGCGATCTACGACGACAAAGTCTACGTCGCCACGGCCGACGCGCGCCTGGTCGCCCTCGATGCCCGCAGCGGCAAGGTTGCGTGGGACGAGCAGGTCGCCAACCCGAAGCTGGGCTACACCTACACCAGCGGGCCGATTGTCGTGAAAGGGCTGGTCGTCGCCGGCATCACCGGCTGCCAGCGCTTCAAGAACGATGTCTGCTTCATCTCGGCGCACGACGCGAAAACCGGCCGGCAGGTGTGGCGCACCTCGACGATCGCGCGCCCCGGCGAGCCGGGCGGCGACACCTGGGGCGAGCTGCCGCTGATGTTCCGCGCCGGCGGCGACGCCTGGATGCCGGGCAGCTACGACGCGGCCACCAACCTGATTTACTGGGGCACCGCGCAGGCGAAGCCGTGGACCCGATTCGCCCGCGGCACGGACGGCGATGCGCTTTACACCAACTGCACGCTCGCGATCGATCCGGCGACCGGCAAGATCGTCTGGTTCTATCAGCACGTCCCGGGCGAGACGCACGACCTCGACGAGTCGTTCGAGCGCATCGTCGTGCCGTTCAACGATCGGGCGTCGGTCTTCACGATGGGCAAGCTCGGCATCCTGTGGGAGCTGGACAAGAAGAGCGGCGCGTTCGTGCGCGCGACCGATCTTCGTTATCAGAACGTGCTCGACGTCGATCCGCGCACCGGCAAGGCGACGTATCGCGCGAACATGATTCCGAAGCCTGGCGTCGAGCTCGAGTTCTGCCCGAGCTCGTCCGGCTTCAAGAGCCTGCGCGCGATGGCCTATCACCCGGAGACGCAGGCGTTCTACATTCCGTTGAACCTGACCTGCGAGAAGGGGACGTTCACGGAAGTGCAGCGGGTCGAAGGGGGCGGCGGCTCCGGCGGCGGCAAGCGCACCAACCTGATGCACCCGGAGAGCCCGGACGGCCTCGGCGAGCTGCTCGCGCTGCGCG
>Ga0111538_10001017_pt1 | contig 39049 bp, 33 predicted proteins | sample SoiMethybrSBSTD1_FD_79669 | JGI IMG/M metagenome (GOLD analysis project Ga0111538, IMG submission 79669) | Bulk soil microbial communities from a Populus tree surrounding site in Tennessee, USA - Soil MetaG P. TD hybrid SBSTD1 (version 2)... | ecosystem: Environmental > Terrestrial > Soil >...
ACCGCCGTCGACGGCCAACACCGCACCGTGGACGTAGGCCGCCGCGTCGGAGGCCAGGAAGACGGTGGCGCCGGCGATGTCCTCCGGCCGGCCCCACCGGCCGGCGGGGATGCGTTCCAGGATCGCCCGGTTGCGGTCGGACTGGTCGCGCAGCGCCTGCGTGTTGTCGGTGGCGATGTAGCCGGGCGCGATGGCGTTGACGTTGACACCATGGCCGGCCCACTCGTTGGCCAGGGCGCGGGTGAGCCCGGCGACGGCCGACTTCGCCGCCGCGTAGCCGACGACGTTGACGCCGCCCTGGAAGCTCAGCATCGACGCCGTGAAGATCACTTTGCCGCAACCGCGTTCGAGCATGCGGCGGCCGATTCCCCGGGCCAGGACGAACGGCGCCGACAGGTCCACCTCGAGCACGTGGTCCCAGTCGTCGTCACCGTGCTCGACGGCGGGAGCCCGCCGGATGGTTCCGGCGTTGTTGACGAGGATGTCGACAGGTCGGTCTGAGGCAGCGAGCGTTGCCGCGAGCTCCGTGGCCGCCTGCCGGTCGGCCAGGTCGACGCGGTACGGGGTGAACGTCCGGCCCAGCGCCTCGACGCGGCGCGCCACCTCGCTGCCGTCGGGTTCCAACGATGCGCTGACACCGATGATGTCCGCGCCGGCGGCGGCGAGCGCCTCGGCCATTGCCAGGCCGATGCCGCGGCGGCAACCGGTGACGACCGCCAGGCGCCCGATGAGGTCAAACGGGTTCATCGGCGACCGCCCCACAGTCGATGAGGACCTTGACCGTGGATCCGCTCTCCAGCGCGGCGAACGCCTCGCTGACGTCGGGCAGCGAGACGACGGCGGAGATGAGCCGGTCGGCCGGCACCGCGCCGGTGGTGAGCAGGCGGACGGCCTCCTCGAAGTCGGTGCGTTGGTAGACGCGCACGCCCAGAACCTCCAACTCCCGCCAGAAGACCCGGTGCAGGTTGACCTCCCGCGGCGTCGGGTGGATCGCGACGACGACGAGCCGGCCCCGCACCGCGAGGACGTCGACGGCCGTCCGGACGCCGGCGGCGGCTCCCGATACCTCGAAGGCCACGTCGGCACCGGCACCCGCCGTCCACTCCTCGACGAACGCGGCGACGTCCGTCGCGGTCGGGTCGACGACCCGCAGGCCGAGTTCCTTTGCGACGGTCCGGCGGTGCTGCTCGATCTCGACGACCACGACGTCGGCTCCGGTCTCGCGGGCGACGCAGGCGATCAGCAGCCCCACCGGACCGGCGCCGACCACGACCGCACGCTCACCCGAGCGCAGGCGCGACCGGCGCACGTCGTGCACGGCGACAGCGGCGGGTTCCACCAGTGCCCCGTGGCGCAGCGACAGTTCGTCGGGCAATCGGACCAGCAGATGCGCCGGGACCGTCCAGGACGACTGCATCGCGCCGGGGGAGTCGATCCCGATGAAGTTCAGGTGGTGGCAGACGTGCGCGTGTCCGGCGCGGCAGGCCGGGCACGCGCCGCACCAGGCGAGCGGCATGACGGTGACCCGGTCGCCGACCGTCCAGCCCGTCACGGCGTGGCCGGTTTCCGCGACCTGTCCCGACATCTCGTGACCGAGCACCGCCGGCCGGGTCACCCGCCCGTCCATCGCGCCGTGCAGGATGTGCAGGTCGGTGCCGCAGATGCCGGTGTAGGCCACGTCGACGCGTACCTCGTCAGGGCCGGGCGGTACCGGCGGCGATTCCGCCACGTCGAAGGTGCGGTCGCCGACGTAGAACGCTCCAACGTTCATCTGCGGTCTCCCAACGTGCGTGGTGCGAGGTGGTAGACGCGGGTCGCGGTGCCGCCCAGGACGGCGTCGAGATCCGACGCGGGCAGCGGCGGCAGCGCGTGGCGCAGGGCGTCGAGGACGTCGCGGTAGCCGGCGACGAGCAGGCATACCGGCCAGTCGGAGCCGAACATCAGCCGGGACGGGCCGAACGCGTCGACGGCGGCGGTCACGAACGGGCGCAGCGCGTCGACGGTCCACTGTGGACCTGCCTCGGTGACGAGGCCGGACAGCTTGGCGGCGACGTTGTCGCAGGCCGCCAGGTCCTGCAGCGGTCCGCGCCAGGCAGCGAGGCCGGCGGCGCCTTCGTCGATGCGGGGCTTGCCGAGGTGGTCGAGCACGAGCCGCAGCTCGGGCAGGGCTTCGGCGGCCCGGGCCGCGGCCGGAAGCTGGTCGGCCCGGATCACCAGGTCGAAGACGAGGCCGGCGGCGGCCACCGCGGCCAGCCCGCGGCGCACGTCGGTGCGGTCCAGGTGGTCCGGGTCCGGCTCGCCCTGCACCTGCGAGCGGACGCCGACGAGCAGGTCGCCGCCGCGCATCCGCCGGTAGCCGGCGAGGGTCACCGCCAGGTCGGGGTCGGTGGGGTCGGCCCAGGCGACCACGCCGGCGATGACGTCGGTGTCCGCGGCGTAGCCGAGGAACTCGGGAACCTCATCCGGATGGCAGCGGCCGCCCTCCACCAGGATCGTGCGGTCGACACCGGCGGCCGCGACCTCCGCGAGCAGGTCGGCCGGCGTGAACGGGCGCCGGATCGGGGCGAGTCCGGGCGCGTCGAGCCAGGTGTAGCCGCGCTCCGGCTGCCACAGGTGGTGGTGCGCGTCGACGATCACCGCAGTGCTCCGGGGCTACGCGGCGGGCACGAACGTCGGCGCGTCGGTCCACTGTGGACCGTCGGGATAGCGGTACGCGGCGACGGAGTCCGCAAGCAGCTCGGCGCTCATTCCCGGCGTCGTCGGAGCCCGGTACCGCCCGTCCCGGATGCGCACCGGGTCGACGAAGTGCTCGTGCAGGTGGTCGACATACTCGATCGACCTGTCCACTGCGGACCCGCTGACGGCGAGGAAGTCGAACATCGCCAGGTGCTGGACGAGTTCACAGAGGCCCACACCGCCGGCGTGGGGGCAGACCGGAATCCCGAACTTGGCCGCCAGCAACAGGATCGCCAGGTTCTCGTTGACGCCGCCGACCCGGCACGCGTCGATCTGCACGACGTCGACGGCCCCGGCCGCCAGCAGTTGCTTGAAAATCACCGCGTTCTGCACGTGCTCGCCGGTCGCCACCTTGATCGGCGCCAGCGCACGGCGGATCGCCGCGTGGCCGAGCACGTCGTCGGGGGAGGTGGGCTCCTCGATCCAGTACGGGTCGAACTGGCGCAGCGCCTCCATCCACGCGACGGCCTCGTCGACGCCCCAGATCTGGTTCGCGTCCACCGCGATCCGCACGCCGGGACCGACGGCCTCCCGGGCGAGGCGGAAGCGCCTGACATCGTCGGCGAGGTTGGCGCCGACCTTCAGTTTGATCAGCGAGAACCCGTCGGCGACCGCTTCCCGGCAGAGCCGGACCAGCTTGTCCTCGTCGTAGCCGAGCCAACCGGGTGTGGTCGTGTACGCGGGATATCCGTTGTCGAGCAAGGCGCGCTCGCGGTCGGCGCGCCCGGCCCGGGCGTCGCGCAACAGGCCGAGCGCCTCGGTCTCGGTGAGCGCGTCGCGCAGGTACCGGAAGTCGACCTGGGCCACCAGTTCCTCCGGTGACAGGTCGGCGAGCAGCCTCCACAACGGCTTGCCGGCGCGTCGGGCCGCGAGATCCCACACCGCGTTGACGATCCCGCCGGCAGCCATGTGCACCACGCCCTTGTTCGGGCCCAACCAGCGGATCTGGCTGTCGCCGGTGAGGCGCCGGGCCAGCGCGCCCGGATCGGCGAGCACCTCGTCGACGGGCAGGCCGACAGCGAGCCCGCTCAGCGCCTCGATCGCGGCGACCTGAATCTCGGTCCCGCGTCCGACGGTGAACACCAGGCCGTAGCCCTCGGCACCGGTGGACGTCCGCAGCACGATGTAGGCCGCCGAGTAGTCGGGAAACGGGTTCATCGCGTCCGACCCGTCGCGCTCGCGTGACGTCGGGAAACGCACGTCGACGGTTTCGATGGACGAGATCAACTCAGTCACCGGCTACTCCTGCGGAGGTTGGGGATGGCGGCCGAGGCCAGGAAGACATCTGATGTCTTTATAGAGTACCGTCACGCGCCTTGTCCAGGACGGTTGCGATACTGGACTCCTGCCTTGTGTTGGTGCGAACAGGCTCGCGGCCGCGTCCCGATTCTTCCATGCGGAGATAGGATGTCTGCCGCTGCACCGAACGAGGGAGCGTGCCGTGGCGTTGACGGACGAGGCGATCACCAAGATCAGGAACATGATCCGGTCGGGTGAGCTGCCACCGGGCACCCGGCTGCCGCCCGAGCAGCAACTGGCGGCCCAGATGGGGTTGTCGCGCAGCGGGGTCCGCGAGGCAGTCAAGGCGCTGGAGACGGCCCGCGTCCTCGACGTGCGCCGCGGCGACGGCACGTACGTGACCAGTCTCGCCCCACGGTTGCTGTTGGAAGGTCTCGGGTTCGCCGTCGAACTGCTGCGGGAGGACTCCGTCCTGGAGGTGATGGAGGTGCGCCGGCTGCTCGAGCCGGCCGCCACCGGCATGGCCGCGGTGCGGATGTCCGACGCCGCCCTGGATGAGCTGGGCGGGATCCTCGAGGACATGCGGACCGCGGCCGACGATCCCGAACAACTCGTGCAGTACGACATCGCGTTCCACCGGGCGGTGGTCGCCGCGACCGGCAACGAGACGCTGACGTCCCTGCTGGACGGCCTGTCGGGTCGCACCGTGCGGGCCAGGGTCTGGCGCGGACTGATCGAGGGCAACGCCGCCCACGTCACCCTCGACGAGCACCGGGCCATCTACCGCGCGCTGCGGGCGCGCGACCAGGCCCTCGCCTATGCCAGTGCCCTCGTCCACGTCAACACCTCCGAGTCCTGGCTGCGTACCGTGGTCGCCGACCGATCGGCCGACGCCAGCCGCGGCTCCACGGACATCTGATGAATCAAGTTGCACCGGGTGGCGCCGAGGGCCGCCGGTGTGGGCACATCGTCCGTATTCGCCGATATTGAACCGGCAATTCGACGTCTGAGTCGCGCCGGGTGCTGGACGTCAGCACTGCGGCGGCGTATAAAACGTCTTACCATTGCCCGCCGGGTGAGGAGGACGCATGGCGTTGAGCACCACCGAGCCTGAGGTCACGCCGAAGGCGGCTGTGCCGTCGCGCCGTCCCGCTTGGCCGAGCGTGGCGCTTGCGCTCATCCGCACCGGGCCGGCGCTGATGCTGATCGCGGTGGTCGGCGCGGCGTCGCTGCTGTCGCCGGTCTTCTTCACCACCCGCAACCTCGGCAACGTCCTCGCCCAGACGGCGGTGATCGCGGTCCTGGCGATCGCCCAGCTGCTGGTCATCGTCACGCGCGGCATCGACCTGTCAGTCGGCTCCACCATCGCGCTGGCCGCCGTGGTGGGCGCGCTCACCTTCGAAGCCGTCCAGTCCACGCCGCTGGTTCTGCTGGCAATGCTGGGCACGGGCCTGGCCGTGGGGCTGGTCAACGGCACCGGCCTGGTGTGGGGGCGGCTGCCGCACCCGTTCATCGTCACGCTGGCCACGCTGAGCGTCGCGCACGGTCTTGCCCTGTGGTTGTCCGGTGGGCAGCCGCACCGTGGGATGCCCGAACTCGTCCAGACGATCGGCGGCGGATCGATCGGATGGCTGCCGTACTCGACGTTCCTCGTCCTGGCCCTCGCCCTCGCCGTGCTGTTCCTGACCACCCGCGTGGTCTGGGGCCGGTGGATCTACGCGGTCGGCGGTAACCCGGACGCGGCGCGCCGCTCGGCCATCCCGGTCAACGGCGTCCTCATCTCCGTGTACGCGCTCAGCGGACTGTTCGCGGGCATCGCCGCGATCATCACGTCCGGCCGGCTCAACGCGGGCTCGCCGACGTTCGGGGAACTCGCCGAACTGGATGCCATCGCCGCCGTCGTCATCGGCGGAGCGAGCTTTCTCGGCGGCCGCGGCACGGTCGGCAACGCCCTCGTCGGCGCCTTCATGATCGGAGTCATCCGCAACGCGATGAACCTGTTGAATGTCGACGCCTTCATCCAACCGATCGTGATCGGCACGGTGATCCTGGTGGCCGTCGAACTGGACGTGATCCGCGGGGCGATGGAACGCCGGTTCCGGGTCATGCGGGCGGCCCAGTCATGACCGGCGGCACGGTCGTGAGCGATCGCATCCCGGCGCTGCGCGTGCGCGGCGCGGTCAAACGGTTCGGACTCGTCGTCGCGCTGGACGGCGTCGACCTCGACGTGCACCACGGCGAGGTACTGGCGTTGCTGGGCGACAACGGAGCGGGAAAGTCCACGCTCATCAAGTGCATCAGCGGGGTGCACCGGCTCGATGCCGGACACATCGAACTCGACGGAACACCCGTGGAACTCAACTCGCCGGCGGCCGCGCGTAACCACGGCATCGAAACCGTCTACCAGGACCTCGCCCTGTTCGACAACCTCGACCCGGCCGCGAACTTCTATGCGGGCCGGGAGACCGCGGGCCCACGGTGGCTGCCGCAGGGTCTGCGCGTCCTGCGTCGGCGGGCCATGACCCAGGCCACCGCCGAGGTACTCGGCCGCCTTCAGGTCCAGGTGCACGAACGCCAGTCCACCGTCGGCCTGTTGTCCGGCGGTCAACGCCAGGCGATCGCGGTGGCCCGGGCCTCCGCGTTCGATTCCCGAATCGTCATCCTCGACGAGCCGACCGCCGCGCTCGGAGTACGCGAGTCGCGACGCGTCCTCGACCTGATCCTCCGCCTCCGCGACGACGGCCGCGCGGTCGTCGTCATCTCGCACGCCATGGACCACGTCATGGAAATCGCCGACCGGGCCGCCGTCATGCGACGCGGCCGCAAGGTCGGTGAGGAGATCCCCACACCCGACACCCAACAGAAGATCGTCTCGCTCATCGTCGGCGCCTGACAGCGTCGCCAAATCACCGCGGGAATGCGACGGCACCCGCGGCGATCCCCCCATCCCACGTCGATCCCGAAGGGACTGACTTGATGAAACGCATTCGAACCCTGCTCACGCCTGCCCTCACACTGGCTCTCGCACTACCGCTCGCCCTGGCCGCCGGATGCGACTCGGACGACTCGTCCGACGGTGGCGGCGGCTCCGGCACCATCAAGGTCGGATTCATCACGAAGTTCCCGGTGGACTTCTACGACACGATGGTCGACGCCGTGAAGAAGTACGACAGCGAGCACAGCGACGTCGAGGTCGTCTATGGCCAGGGCAAGAGCGGCACCGACGACGAAGGCGTGATCGCCATCATCGAGAACATGATCACCCAACAGGTGAAGGCGATCGCGGTCACGCCGACCAGCCCCAACGTCCAGGGTGCGCTGGACAAGGCGGTGAAGGCGGGCATCAAGGTCGTCCTCGTCGACAACGACATCCCCGGCTGGAGCGGCAAGTCCTCGGTGGTGGCCACCGACAATCTCGCCGGCGGCAAGCTCGCCGGTGAATGGATGGCCAAGAAGTTGCAGCCCGGCTCCACGGTGGCGATCCTGCAGGGCCGGCTGGGCAACCCGTCGCTCGACGACCGCGTCAAGGGATTCAAGCAGACACTCGGCAGCGCGGCGACGGTCGTGGCCGAGCCGGCGACCGACTGCGACGAGACCAAGGGGTTGAACGCGGCTCAGGACATCCTCACCCGCAACCCGAACATCACCGCGATCTACGGGGCGTGCGGACCGCCGATCAGCGGTGCGCTGCAGGCCATCAAGGCGGCCAACAAGAAGCCCGGCTCGATCACGGTCGTCGGCTTCGACGCGTCCCCCGGCGAACTGACGGCGATCAGCGCCGGTGAGCAGGCGGCATCCGTGGCGCAGTTCCCCGCGAAGATGGGCTCGATGGGCATCGACACGGCCGTCAAGGCGGCCCGTGGCGAGACCGTCCCACCGAACGTCGACACCGGCACCGAAATGGTCACCAAGGACAACGTCGACAAGTTCAAGTAGGCGGCGGCCGAGCCCGCAGCGCGCCCGGACCGCCACCCCCCGGCGGTTCGGGCGCCGCGCAAGCGCCAGGCAAGTCCGACGCAAGCGGTCCGTGCCATGTTCACCTGGGCATGTGAGGGCATCGCCGCAGTCGGACCTCCGGGGCTGGTCATGGACGACGTTGAATCGATCGACGACGTGGGGGCTGTTCTCGAACAGGCGTCGACCGCGTTGTACGACCGGGGTGACCTACAGGACGGCCGGCGCCTGTTCGCGGGCGCTGCCGAGCTGGCGCGGTCCGGTGGGAACGCGGAGCGGCTGGCGTCGGCGGCCGTGGGGCTCGGGGGACTGCGGGTGCACGAACACCGCTCCTCGACGGGCAGCGCGTTGCTGCGGGTCACACTCACCGAGGCGCTGGCAGGGGTCGACGTCGAGTCGGCACTGGGCCTGCGCCTGCGGGCGCGGCTCGCCGCGGAGGCCGAGTATCCCGCCGGCCGGCACGACACCGTGCTCGAAGTGGCGGCAGCCGCGCGCCGCCTCGGCGATCCGCTGGCGATCGCCGACGCCGCCAACGTCGCTCACCACTGCCTGCTCGGCCCCGGACACGACGAGCCGCGCCGGGACCTCGCCCGGGAACTCATCGAGCAGAGCACGCGGACGCGGCGTCGCAGCGACCGGCTCCTGGGCATGCTGTGGCAGACGGTCGACCTGTTCCTCGACGGCGATCCGCACGCCGAGCGGAGCCTGAACGAACTACGCGCCGAACTGGACGAGCGGGATCACCTCGCCGTCGGCTTCGTGGTGGACGCCATCGACGTCATGCGAGCCGTCCGGTCCGGACGCCTCGACGAGGCCGAAATCATGGCCGACACGTGCCGCAAGCGCGGTGACGCCGCCGGCGATGCCGACGCCGAGGCCTGGCACGCGGTTCAGCTGCTGAACATCCGCTGGTACCAGGGCAGGGTCGGCGACCTGACACCGATGCTGGCCGAACTGGTGCACGCACCGGCGCTCAGCACCGTCGACAATTCGCTGTTCGCCGGCCTTGCGGCCGCGGCGGCCGCGGCCGGCGACCGGCGGACCGCCGCCGGCGCATTGGCCGCGCTGTGCCGCGGCGGCCTGGCCCGGCTGCCGCAGTCGAGCGGCTGGCTCGCGACGATGAACGGCGTCATCGAAGCGGCGCACCTGCTCGGTCAGGCGCGCGTCGCCGAGCAGGCGTATGCGTTGCTGCTTCCCTTCGCCCGGTTGCCGATGACCGCGAGCCTCGCGGTGGCCTGCTTCGGCTCCGCGCACCACGCGCTCGGGACCGCTGCCCAGACCTTCGGCCACCTGGATCGCGCCGTCGACCACTTCGAGGCGGCGATCCAGCACAATCTCGCGTTTTCGCACTGGCCCGCGGTTGCGGCGTCGCGAGCCCGCTACGCGCAGGCCCTCACCCTGCGCGGCGGTGGATCCGACCACCAGACGGCCCGGGCCCAGCTCGCCCTGGCCGAAGCCGCGGCAAACACCGGCTTCACCGCCGCCGATCGCTCCGACGCCGCCGCCGACGGTGCCGACGGCGATGGCGAGGCCACCACCCGCACCGCCACCTGCCTGCGGCGCGGCCAGCACTGGCTGATCGCCTGGGCCGGCCGGCAGATCCTCCTCGAGCCCAGTGTCGGCATCGCCCACCTCGCCGTACTGCTGAACAATCCCGGCAGTGAGATCGCCTGCCTCGACCTGGTCGGCGGATTCGACGTGGTGAGCCGCAAGCGGGCGATGTCGACGAGTCCGCAGCCGGTTCTCGACCGGTCGGCGGTGCGGAGCTACCGCGAGCGGATCGCGCAGCTTGCCCTGCGGCTGCGGGACTCGACGGAAGCCGGCGACGACGACGGGGCGGCCACGGCGCAGGACGAGTACGAGTGGTTGCGCCGCGAACTGTCCGCGGCCACCGCGATCGGCGGCGGGAGCCGCGCCTTCCCCGACAGCGCCGAACGCGCGCGGACCGCCGTCGGCAAGGCCATCCGGCGCGTCCTGATCCGCATCGAGCTGGTCGACACCGACCTCGCCCACCATCTGCGGCACACCGTACGTACCGGAGTCACCTGCTCCTACCGTCCGGCGTGAGCCGGATCGGACGAGCTCGATGCGAATCGGCATGCGTCCGATTTCGCTGATGCCGTCCGCGCTATTTGACAGTACTTATATAAGTGCTGTCATAATCGGCTGATGGCTGACGACCTTCTCTCCAGCAGCTTCTGGCGGCCGTTGCGTGTCCTGCAGGAGGCGCTGGACAACGAGATTGCCGCGCTCTACGACGAGGCCGGGATCACCGGCGTGCGGACCCGGTTCGTCGGCCCGCTGATCCAGCTCGGCCGGGTCGAGTCGATGACCATCCAGGAACTGGCCAGCGCGATGCAGGTCACCCACTCCGCGATGAGCCAGACCGCGGCCGCGATGCGCACGGCCGGGCTGGCGGAGCCGGTCGAGCCGGCGGGTGGCGACGGCCGGACCCGCCGGGTCCGGTTGACCGCACGCGGCCGGGACCTGTTGCCGTTCCTGCGGGCGGAGTGGCGGGCCACCGAGGCGACGGTGCGCGAGTTGGACGCCGAGATCCCGTACGCGCTGAGCCGGGTGGTCGAGGACATCAACGCCGCGCTCGCGGCCCGGCCGTTCGGGCAGCGGCTGCGGGAGAACCTGGCCAAGGCGCTCGACGGGAAGCTGCAGTGAGACCTGTTTCGCTGCGTCGCAACCGCGACTTCATGCTGCTGCAGGCCGGACAGCTCGGCTCGACGCTCGGCAGCGCATCCGCCTCGGTGGCCTACCCGCTGCTGGTGCTCACGACGACGCGCTCCCCGCTGCTCGCCGGTGTGGTCGGCTTCGCGCGGGTGCTGCCCGGCGTGCTGCTCGGCCCGCTGGGCGGGCTCGCGGCCGACCGGTACGACCGCAAGCGGCTGATGGTGCTGGCTGACGTCGCGCGGGCCGTCGCGGTCGGCAGCCTGGCCGTCGCGTTGCTCGCCGACCGGCTCACGTACGCGCACATCCTGGCCGTCGCCGTCGTCGAGGGATCGTTCTCGGTGCTGTTCGGGCCGGCCGCGACGGCCGCGTTGCGCTCGGTCGTCGCGACCGGCCAGCTCGCTGCTGCCGTGTCCGCCCAGCAGGCCCGGTCGGCCACCGCGAGCCTCGTCGGGCCGCCACTCGGGGGAGCGCTGTTCGGCATCGGCCGCGCGGTGCCGTTCGTCGCCGACGCGGTGTCGTACACGTTCTCCGTGGTGTCACTGCTCCTGATCCGCGCGCCGTTCCAGGAGGTTCGAGGCCGGCCGCGCGGCGGCACCACCGCACGACGCGGCCTGCGGGAGGGCTGGCGGTTCCTCTGGGACCAGCCGTTCCTGCGGACGACGACCTTCCTGTACGGATTGACCAACTTCGTGGGCCCCGGTGTCCTGCTGGGAATCGTGGTGGTCGGCGAACGGCAGGGCCTTTCCGGTGGCACTATCGGCGCGCTGCTGGCTGCGTTCAGCGGCGGCCTGCTCGTCGGCTCGGCGGCCTCCGGCCGGCTGCGTCGCGTCCTGTCCCGTCGGGCGATCCTGCTGCTGGAACTGTGCGCCTGGCCGATGATCGTGCTGTTCCTCGTGTGGCCGGACGCGTACGTGCTCGCCGCCGCGATCCTGCCGGCGGCAATCGCCATCCCGGTCACCGACTCCGTCGTGGTCGGACACCGGCTCACCATCACCCCCGACCACCTGATCGGCCGCGTCGAGAGCGTGCGCAGCACGATCGCGCTCGCGCTGGCACCCTTGGGCAGCCTGGGCGCCGGGTTCTTCCTCGACGCCTTCCCACCCCGGATCGCACTGCTGCCGTTCGTCGCCGTCGCGTTCGTCCTGCCCGTCTGGGCCGCGCTGTCGCCGGCGCTGCGAACGGCGTCGACCGGCCAGGCGTCGCCTACCCGACATCCGGTCGCCGCGACGTAGTGGAAGGTGGGCCGATGGGCGACGTGGACGAACAGCACAGCGGTCGAGTGCGCCGGCTGGATCCGCTTCTGCCGCAGCGCATGCCGCTGCCCGTGGCCGAGCCGGACGACGTCGAGTTGGCGGTTCCCGGCGGCGCGGCGCTGTCCCGCGTGATCCGCGCGGACCCGGCCACGCTGGCCGCCACCTGGTACCCGGCCGAGCGGCACCTGCTCATCGCGCGCGTCGGTGCCGACGATCCGGTCACGGCCATGGACACGCTGCTCGCCCGGTGGTCGGAGGCGGTCCTGGTGGGTGCCGGCGAATCCGGGTCGGCCGCCGGCATCACCTGGCCGTCGCGCGACATCCTGCTGACGCCGACGTTCCTCGCGCACGGATTGATGCCGACGATGGTGCTGGCGATCCGGCTCGCCGGCCGCCCGTCACCGAGCGGGCGTACCGACGTCGTCGTGAGACGAGCAACCGATGCGGACCTCGATGCGACGGTCGCCCTCGAGCTCGAACTGGTCCGGTGGAACCAGATGCTCGGCCAGATGACGGTGCGGCCGAACACGGCCGAGCTGATCCGGGCCAAGCACACCGCCGACGGCCGGCCCTGGTCGTGGCTGGCCGAAGTGGACGGTGTGCCGGTCGGGCTGCTCAACGTTCTCGACCCGGAGCACGCGCCGTGGGCGTCCGGGCTGACCTCAGCGGGCCGGGCCGTGTACCTGTCGGATCTCATGGTGCTGCCGGATCGGCGGGGCGCCGGCACCGCCACGGCGCTGGTCCGGCATGTCCACACTGAGCTCGACCGCGCCGGGTTCGACGCCGTGGTGCTCCACTACCTCGCGATGAACCCGCTGGCCGCGCCGTTGTGGCACCGGTGCGGATACCGGCCGCTCCTGACGAACTGGGAGGTCCGCCCGGCCACCCGCCTGCGCTCGCCTACACACCACCGGATGCGTTGACGTTCTGACCGGTGAGCCAGCCGCCGTCGGGTCCGGCGACGAAAGCGACGACCGCCGCGACCTCGTCGGGTGTGCCCAACCGGCCGAGCGGTGACATCGTCCGCAGGAGTTCCAGCCCCTCGGCGGAGTCGTTCGCGCGCAGCATTGGCGACCTCCGTCGCGGCCGCCTCGTTCTCCTTGTACGTGAACAGGACCCGCGCACCCGCGGCCACGAAGCGGGCGACGATAGCCCGGCCGATCCCGCGCGAGCCGCCGGTGACGATGGCGTTCCTGCCGTCGAGCTGTCCCATCCGACCATCCTGCCCCGGGCCGCTAGAACAGGGTCGGCGGCTCGGCCGGCTCCGGCGTCGGCAGCGGGTCGATTTCCGGAACCCTCGCCCGGACCTCGTCGTGGAAGCGGCGCGCGAGCGCGGGGGCGTCGGCGTTGTCCGGCGTGTGGACGAACACCGTGGGTGAGCGGCCCTCCCGCAGCCAGCCCGCGACCACGGCCGTCCAGTCGTGCCAGCCCTCGGCCGTCGCCTCGGTGTCGTCGCGGCCGAGATAGCGCACGATCGGCCGGTCGGTCAGGGCGACGGTCCGTCGCGGTGTCCGCGGCTTGTTGACCCAGGCGTCGCGCTCCGCGTCGCTGGTGGGCCGGCTCCGGAAGAACACGGTGGTGTCAAACGGGATCCATTCCGCGCCCACCGTCGCGAGCGCCTGCTCCAGCAGTACGGTCGCCTGCGGGTCGGTGAAGAAGGCGGGATCGCGCACCTCGACGCCGTACCGGTGCGCGGCCGGGAGCCGGCGCAGGAAGGCCGCCAGCGCGGGCACGTCGGCCGGCGTGAACGACCGTGGCAGCTGAACCCACAGGGCGTGGGTGCGCGGGCCGAGCGGCTCGATCGCGTCGAGGAAGGCGCGCACCTCCCGTTCAACACCGACGAGGCGGCGCTCATGGGTGACCAGGCGCGGCAGCTTGAGCACGAACCGGAATCCGGGGTCCGTCTGCTTCGCCCACGTGGCGACGGTGTCCCGGGCCGGGATCGCGTAGAACGTCGTGTTGCCCTCGACCGCATTGCACCATCCGGCGTACGAGCGCAGGCGCTCGTGCGCGGGCGAACGGGCGGGGAGGAACCGACCCTGCCAGGCGGGCAGGGTCCACATCGCACACCCGACGTGAAGACGCATGCGAGCAAGAATGCCAGCGGCCGTGAACCGATCCGGCCGCCGGTGCCGACAGGGAGGCCCGCCGGGTCCGGTCCTAGTCACACCGCCTAGGAAACGGTGCAGGGCACCGAACCGAGACGGACGTCCGTGGGGCGTGCGTTCGTTCCGGTGTAGGTGCCCTGGAAGCCGAAGGCCACGTTGCCGTTGGTGGGCAGGCCGGCGTTGTAGACCTCGTTTGCGGCGCTGACGGCGGCGCCCGTCTGGGTGAGCCGGGTCTGCCAGAAGTTGGTGATCCGCTGGTTGCCCGGGAACGTCCAGGCGAGGGTCCACCCGGTCAGGGCCGCCCCGCGGTTGGTGACCGTGACGTTGACGACGAAGCCGCCGCCCCAGTCGTTGACCTCCCAGCGCACCGCGCAGCCGCCGGGCGGCTGCGAAGCCGACGGCGAAGTGGACGGCGAAGTGGACGGCGAGGCCGACTGCGAGGGCGACGGGTTCACCCCGACCGGCGGGAACCGCAGGATCCGGTCGTCGGACGCGATCGGGCTGCCGCGCCCGTCGCGGTTGCTGGTGGTGACCCAGAGCCAGCCGTCCGGGCCGACGACGACGGTGCGCAGCCGCCCGAACTGGCCCTGCAGTTCGGCGACCGGTGTGCCGGCGCCGCCGCCGGCCGTCAAGGGAACCGTCCACAGTCGAGTGCCGCGCAGGGCGGCGGCGAACAGCGTGTCGTTGGCGATCGCCGCGCCGCTGGGCGAGGCCTCCGCGGTGCTCCACTGCACGATCGGGTTGCGGAAGTTCGGGTTGGTGCCGATGCCCTCGACAGTCGGCCAGCCGTAGTTGCCGCCGGCCACGATCTGGTTCACCTCGTCCCAGGTGTTCTGGCCGAACTCCGTCGCGTAGAGGCGCCCCTGGCTGTCCCAGGCCAGTCCTTGGACGTTGCGGTGGCCCAGCGAATACACCAACGAGTTGGCGAACGGGTTGCCGGGCGGCACCGTGCCGTCGGGTCGCATCCGCAGGATCTTGCCGTTGCGGCTCTGGAGGTTCTGCGCGTTGGCGGTCTGGCCGGCGTCGCCGACGCCGGCGTAGAGCATGCCGTCCGGGCCGAACGCGATCCGCCCGCCGTTGTGGATGCTCGCCTTCGCGAGTCCACTGAGGACGATCGTCTGGTTCTGGATGGCGTCGAGCCGGAACCGCACGATGCGGTTGTCGTTCGCCGCGGTGAGGTAGGCGTACACGAGGTTGTCCTGCCCGAACGCCGGCGACACCGCGAGGCCGAGCAGCCCGCCCTCACCGCCCGGCACGACGCCGGGCACGGTGCCGCGCACCACGGGCGCGGCACCGGCGCGGATCTGCAGCAGGCGGGCGCTGTCCCGCTCCGCGACGAGGGCGCTGCCGTCCGGCAGGAACGCCATTCCCCACGGTGTGGCGAGACCGGTGGCGACGGTCTGCGGCCGCGTGAAGTCGAAGCCGCCCGCCGCCCGCGCGGTGGACGGTCGCAGCGTCAACGCGCCGACGAGCGCAGCGGCGCTCAGCACGGCAAGGGTGATCCACAGGGGGCGACGGGCGTGAAACATCGCAGGTACTCCCGGATATCGGAGGGCGGTCCGACGTACCGATCAAGCATTTAGAAACTTCAATTAACTTACCAGCGCATCCGGTTTGTTGCACCTTCGGCCACGATCGCAGCTCGGCTGAGATGTTGGAGTCCGGTGGCCCCTCTGGGGACCACCGGACTCCAACATCTCGGACTGCAGCGACCCGTCACGGATAGTTCGTCAGGTACACGGTCTGGGTCGTCGAGTTGGCCGGGCCACCGGTGTTGTTGATGACCCGGTTGATCGTGCCCTGCCCGCCCAGCGAGACGATCACCATGTTGGTGAATGTCACCCCGGACCGCGTCGGCACCTCGAACGCGCGCTCACCCACTATCGATACGTCGGAGGTGAAGACGCAGTAGCTGCCGAGCCCCCACGCCTGGTGGCTGGTCACCGAGTCGGCGACCTTGTACGCGGCGTATCCGCGCGTCGTCCCGTTCATCCAGGCGCCCTGGTTCGGCGGGTCGTACGGCATCTCGTTCTGGTAGAAGTACGTCCGGCCGCCGTTGCCGTTCCAGATGGTCTGGTACTTCTGGTAGTGCTCGACGAACAGGCCGTACATCGTCACGTTGTTGCCGTTGACGATCAGACCGGTGTCGGCGGTGTTGACCGTCCACCCGACACCGCTGCCGTGGTCGGCCCGCCACAGCCACATGTGGTCACCGATCACGTTGTGGCTGTTGACGATCAGGCTCGTGGTGGCCTTGCCCACGCCCGGGCCGCCGATGCGGAAGAACACGTCGTGCAACGAGATCGGGTTGGCCGCGTTGTCGGCGTTGGATCCGGCCGGACCCACCTCCATGAGCACCGGCGAGTTCGTCGGTCCGGCGTCGAACAACAGGCCGGCGACCTTGACCCCGGCCACGTCGGCGACGCTCATCGCGACGACTCCGTTGTCCGGCACGAAGGTCGCGAGGCCGAGGCCCAGGACCACGGTGTCGGGCCTCGTGATCCGCAGCGTCTCGCTCAGGTGGTAGACGCCCGGGGTCACGAGCAGGTGCCGCCCGGCCGCGAGCGCGGCGTTGATGGTGGCGGCGCTGGTGCCCGGCCGCACCACGAAGAACTGGCTCAACGACAGCGACGACCCGGCCGCCGTCCGGCCGAACCACGTCGTGCCCGACGAGTTGGTCCGCAGCGACGGCACGAACACCCGGTACTCGCCGGCCGCCGTGACGTACAGGAACGGCTTCTCGCGGACCACCGGCGTCTGCGCGATCACGGTGTGGGACGGGTTCGGGAAGTGCGCCGGCGGCGCACCGACGACGCCCTGGAACACCATGTTCCACACGGATCCGGACCAGCCGTTGCCGAACTCGCTGTTGCGCGAGTACCACTGCTGCTGGGATCCGGACACGACAAGCCCGTCGATCCGGGTGTCGGCCATCAGGCCGCCGCTGGACCAGCCGTCGCCGCCGTTCCACAGCTGGATCTGGTTCTGCGCGCCGCGCAGGTGCATCCGCCGGTACGGCGCGGCCTGCGACACCGCCCACCGCTCGACCGTCACGCCGGACGGCAGCGTCACCGACAGGTTCTCGGCCGACCGCCAGAAGTTCTGCGTCGCGTTGCCGTTCATCCAGAACGCCTCGACGCGCACGTGGCCGTTGAGATTGACGTCGTCGGGGTTCAGCCCCAGGCCGGCGACCTGGGTGAAGAAGCCGAGGTTGACGTCGGCCGTGTAGGTTCCGGGCCTGAACAGCACGGCGTAGCGCTGCGGCCCGAACTGGTTGGTCTCCTGCGACGCGAAGATGGTGTTCAACCGGCTCTGGATCGTCGCCGTCGGCGTCGACGGGTCGAAGACGTAGGTGTTGGGTCCGAGGTTCGGGTTGAACGGGTCGGTCGGCTCCACCGGGTCGACGGGTCCGCCCGTGGTCGCCACCGCGAACTCCCACAACGAGTAGCCGTAGGCCGTCGCCCGCGCGGTTCCGTTGACGCGCACGTACCGGCCGCTGCCGGTCACCGGAATCGCTTGTGTGCCACCGGTGCCCGTGGTGGTCTGGTAGACGGTGGTCCACGTGCTGGCGTCGGGGGAGACCTGGATCTGGAAGGCCCGCGCGTACGCGGACTCCCACTGCAGGGTCACCCGGCAGATCGTCTGGGTGCTGCCCAGGTCCACCCGGATCCACTGTGGATCGGTGAACTGGCTCGACCACCGCGTGCCGGCGTTGCCGTCGAACGCGGCCGACGCCGGGGTGCCGGCGTTCTCCGTCGACGACGCGGCGGCCGGCCGGTTCAGGGCGGCGTTGCCGGTGCCGCACGCGGGCGGGCCGCCCGTGGTGCCGAACACCTGGAACTCCCAGAGCGAGTAGCCGTAGCCGGTGGCCCGGGCGGTTGCGTTGACGCGCACGTACCGGCCGCTGCCGGTCACCGCGAGCGTCTGGGTACCACCGGTTCCGGTGGTGGTCTGGTAGACGGTCGTCCACGTGCTGCCGTCGGCGGAGACCTGGACCTGGAAGGCCCGCGCGTACGCGGCCTCCCATTGGAGGACGACCTGCGTGATTGTCGCGGTCGCGCCGAGGTCGACCTGGATCCACTGTGGATCGGTGAACTGGCTCGACCAGCGGGTGGCCGGGTTGCCGTCGACCGCGGCCGACGCTGGTGTCCCGGCGTTCTCCACCGACGACGCGGTGGCCGGGCGGCCCTGGGAGAGCAGGGGATCGGCGGCGCGGGCCGGGGTGGCGATGAGGAAGGGGATCAGGGCGAGGAGGGTGGCGCCGAGGACGGCGCTCACGCGGCGGCGGCCGGGCCGCATGCGCGGCACGGCACGAGCTACAGCTCTCATGGTCCTACCTGTCGTAGGGGCCGGGCGGGGGCGAGCCTGTCGTAGGGGCCGGGCGGGGGCGAGAGAGCGCTCTCCAGCGGTATCGAGTGTCGCGGCCAATTCGGCGAACGTCAATACGCCGGCCGGCTGCGTGAGGGGACACCTACTCCCGCGATCTTGCAGTTGTGGCGGAACAAATAGGCGCGAATCAGGTCAGCAGTCCCGCCACAACTGCAAGATCGTCGTGATCATGAGCTGCGTGCGGTACCCAGCGCCGTCTGGATGGCCTTCACCAGCACGGCCACCACGAGGGCCACCGACGGCCGGACCGTCGAGAGCTCCATGCTCACGCTTCCGGTAAATCCGGCGCCGTCGCTGATCTGCTTCAGTCGCTGGTGGGCCGCCTCGAGGTCGGCGCCGGTCAGGCCGAGCGTCGGCTCCATCCGCACCGCCGCCACCAGCGTGGCCAGCGCGGCGGTCCGCTCGTCGGGCATGTCGTCCGATCGGAGCGCCCGGTTCAGGCGGTCGCGGATCTCGGTCTCGACCGTCGCGTCGACCGTCGGGTACCGGTGGATGTGAACGAAGCCCGCCATGGTGGTCTCGTCGACGTCCTGGACCACGCCCCGGGCGCACAGGTCGGCCAGTACCCGGTCGCGCAGCCCGTACCTCAGCCGCTGCAGCCAGGACTGGGGCGTGTGCGGTGTGTCGGCGGCGACCCGGGCCAGCACCTCGTCGATGATCGACACACCGGTCGGCGTCGCGTCTCTCACCATGATCGTCCGGTCGACGTACACGACCCTGCCGGCCAGCGCCAACTCGATCAGTACGGCGGCGGCCATGCCGAGGTCGAGGCCGATCGTGGAGCCGGTCGCCCGGCCCGAATCGTCGTCGTACGCGAGCAGGAGCAACTCCTCCGCCAACGCCACGGAACTCATGGCGGGAACGCTAGCGCGTGCCCGGCCGAACCGCACCAACCGTCGCGGCCCACGGCGCGCCGCCGGTCAGCGGCCGATTGGCTTGACGCCGCGACCTGACATGTGAGTAGATTCTCACATGTCAACGCCGGACGTGGCCGCGGACCAACCGGTGTTCCGCGCCCTCGCCGACCCGACGCGGCGCCGGCTGCTCGACGAGTTGCGGCGCGGCCCGCGCACCACCGGCGAACTCGTCGCCGCCCACCCGGAGATGACGAGGTACGGCGTGATGGCCCATCTCGCCGTGCTCGAACAGGCGGGTCTCGTCGTGGTCACCCGGCAGGGCCGGCACCGCACCAACCACCTCAACCCGGTACCGATCGCCGAGATCCACCAGCGGTGGATGCACCCGTACGCACGGACTACGGCGAACGAGTTGCTGGCGCTCAAACGCAACGTCGAACGCAAGGAACGGAGAACAGTCGTGGACGACGCGCGCACGCCGATCGCTGTCGAGATCGAGGCCCAGATAACCATCGACGCCGGCGTGCAGGCCGTGTGGACGGCGCTGACCGACGGCGTCGGGGAGTGGTGGACGCACACCTTCTCCGACAAGCCGCACGCGGTGGTGCTGGAGCCCGTGATCGGCGGGCGCTTCTACGAGCAGTTCGACGAGAGCGGTGCCGGCGCCCTGTACGCCACGGTCACCTACATCGAGCCGGGCCGGGTCCTGCGTACCAGCGGCCCGATGGGCATGCCGGGCGCCCGCCAGTACGTCAAGACCTACCGGCTGGAACCGGCGGGCGAGGCGACCACGGTGCGCACCAGCGCGTCGATCCTCGGCGACGTCGACCCCGACACGGTCGCCGACTACAGCGCGGGCGGCCGGTCGCTGCTCGAGTCCCTCAAGAAGTACGTCGAGCGGGCCGCCTGACTCGCGTCGCGGAGAGCCTGCGCACCGCCGCGGAGAGCCGAACCGCGTTCGCTGAAAGTTTCGCACTTGACGATCCCCGTCGATTGGATCAAAGTTAGGCGAACGTTCGCCTTCGTTGGGAGGCCCGCCGTGTACGTGTCGCTGCGGGATGTTGCGGCGCGTTCCGGCGTGAGCTTCCAGACCGCGAGCAAGGTGCTCAACGGGCGCTCGGGTGTGGTGTCACCGAGCACCCGCGAGCGCATCCTGCAGGCCGCGTCCGAGTTGGGCTACGTGCCCAACGCGATGGCCCGCGGGCTGGTTCGTCGCGCGTCCGTCACCGTCGGTGTGCTCGCCGATGACTACTCGGATCTCGCGGTGTCCCAGTTCGTTCTGGCCGCCCAGCGGGCCGCGGCCGGCCGCGGGCACGGCGCGCTGATCAGCAGCGTGCACGCCAACGTCGACGCCGAGTTGGCCGTCCGCAAACTGCTTGAGTACCGGGTCGATGGGATTCTGGTGGCGGCGCCGTCGCTGGAGAACGAGCCGGGGCTCGGCACGGCGCTGCGGGGGGCGCTACCCGTCGTCAGCATCAACCGGATCCACGGCGGTGGCGTCCCGACCATCGGATCCGACCACGCGGTGACCGGCACGCTCGCCGCCGAGCATCTGCTCGGCCTCGGTCACCGCCGCATCGGCACGGTGATCGGGCCGCGCGGAAGGCGGGTGGTGCTGAGCCGGATGCGCGGATTTCGGGGGGCCCTGCGCGACGCGGGTCACCCCATACCCGCTCGACGCGTCACCGAGGCCGACTGGACCCACGAGGGCGGGTGGGCGGCGACCCACCGACTCCTCGACGCCAACCCGGCGATCACCGCCGTCTTCGTGCATGCTGACGTCATGGCAGTCGGCGCGTTGAAGGCGTTGGCCGAGCGCGGCCTGCGGGTTCCCGACCACTGCTCACTGGTCAGTTGCGACGACCTGTCCTTCGCCGGGTATCTGGTGCCGCCGCTGACCACCGTACGCATTCCGTTCCAGGAGACCGGCGAGCGGGCGGCAACGCTGCTCCTGGATCGCATCGGCGGCCAATCGATTCCCGCGCGGAACCTGCTGCCGGTGGAGTTGATAGTGCGCGAGTCGACCGGCCCGCCCCCGGGCGGCTGACCCGTTCGTCCCCCTCAGGACGGTGAACACAATGAATGGTCCCCCCAACCCTTCTCCACACCCCCGGCCCGCGTTGTCGCGGCGCAGCCTGCTCCGTGCGAGCCTGCTCGGCGCCGGCGCGGTGGCCTTCGGAGCGGCCGGCGCCGGCTGTTCCGAGGTCGGTGCCGGCCTCGCCAACTCCGAACTCGACCCCGGCACCGTGAGCTACTGGAATCTCTTCGGTGGCGGCGACGGCGTCCGTATGCAACAGATGGAGGACGGTTACCGCAAGGAAAACCCCAGCATCAATCTCGACGCCGTGACGCTCAGCTGGGGCAACCCGTACTACACCAAGCTCTCGCTGGCGACCCTCGGTGACCAGCCGCCGAACGTGGCTGTGTCGCACCTGACCCGGATGAAGACGCTCGTCCAGGCGGGCCTGCTCCAGGAACTCAAGCCCGAAGATCTGGCCCGCAACGGAATGTCCGCCGACAAGTTCAACAAGCGGGCGTGGGACGCCGGCCTCGTCGACGGCAAGGCGTACGCGATACCGCTCGACACGCACCCGTTCGTGCTGTTCTACAACACGAAGCTCTGCGAGGCCGCCGGCCTGCTCGACTCGGGCGGCAACCTCAAGAAGATCGAGGGCCCGGACGCGTTCGCCGACGCGCTGCAGAAGGTGAAGCAGGCCGGCGCCCAGTTCGGCGCCACGCACGGAATCAACTCCGACCCGGCCAGCCCGTGGCGGTTCTTCCAGACGATGTACTCGCAACTGGGTGGCGAGGTGCTCGCCGACGACGGCACCCGCATCGTGCTCGACGACGCGAAGGCCAAGCAGGTGCTCGACTACATGCGCTCGCTGACCGTCGAGAAGGGACTCATCCCCGGTGCGGTCGACTACCAGGGTGCGGTCGCGCTGTTCGCCAGCGGGGCGGCCGGCTTCCACCTCAACGGCGAGTGGGAGATCACCACGATGCAGACGGCGAAGACGCCGTTCAGCATGACGCTGGTGCCCAACATCTTCGGCGGCACCTACGCCGTGCAGGCCGACTCGCACACGCTCGTCCTGCCGGTGCAGCCGGACCAGGACCGGGCGAAGCTCGACCGGTCGCTGGCCTTCGTCAAGTCGATGCTCGACCAGAGCCTCACCTGGGCCGAGGGTGGCCACGTTCCGGCATGGCAACCGTTCGCCACGAGCGAGGCGTACAAGAAGCTGACGCCGCAGTCGAACTACGCCGCCGCGGCCGACGCGGCCGTGTACGACCCGCCGGGCTGGTATTCCGGCTCGGGATCGAATTTCGAGAACGTCATGGGCTCCTCCATCGGCGCCGTGGAAGCCGGCCTGATCTCGTCCGACGACGCGATAGCGCAAATCCACTCGAAGTTGTCGGCTTTCGCCAAGACCGCGCCGCCGGTGTAACCCTCAGAGAGGAGGTTGGCCGTGGCCAGCACCGAAACCACCGGCACCGCCGGTATCGCGCGCCCCGAGCGGGCCGCGCCGACAACGACCCAACCGACGTTGGACGACACCAGGCCCCCTGCGCACCGGACGGCGATGACCGTGGAACGGGACGCCGGGCTGCCCGGGCACGGTCGCCCGGCGATGCTGTTCCTCGCCCCGTTCGTCGTGCTCTACGTGCTGTTCATCATCGGGCCGGCCATCTACGGCCTGGTGATGAGCTTCTTCGACACCAGCCTGGTGAAATCCGGACTCGGTGACTTCGCGGGACTCTCCAACTACGCGGAGGCAATCAGCAGCCGGGACTTCTGGTCGTCGCTGTGGCACACCATCTGGTTCACGATCCTCACCACGCCGCCCCTGGTGATCGTGTCGTTCTTCTTCGCGCTGCTGGCCGAGCGGGCCCGCCGGGCGCGGTGGTTCTTCCGGCTGGCGTTCTTCCTGCCGTACGTCCTGCCCTCGGCGGTCGTCGCGCTGATCTGGATCTGGCTGTACACACCGGTGCTGGGTCTGTTCACCCGCTGGGCGGTCAAGCTGGGATTCACCGAACCCAACTGGCTCGGCGACCCCAACCTCGCGATGTTCTCGCTCGCGCTCACCACCCTGTGGTGGACGCTCGGGTTCAACTTCGTGCTGTACCTCGCGGGTTTGCAGGACATCCCGCGCGACCTGTACGAGGCGTCGTCGATCGACGGTGCCGGCCCCTGGCAGCAGATCTGGCGGATCACCGTGCCGATGCTGCGCCGCACGACGATGCTCGTGGTCGTCCTGCAGGTCATCGCCTCGCTCAAGGTGTTCGACCAGATGTACATCATGACCCAGGGCGGCCCGAACTTCGCGACCCGCTCGGCCCTGCAGTACATCTACGACGTCGGTTTCACCGACTTCCGCACCGGATACGCCGCCGCGGCGTCCACGCTGTTCTTCCTCGTGGTGCTCGCGGTGTCGGCGGTGTGGCTCGTGCTGGCCCGCCGCCAGGAACCGGAGTTGTGACATGACAGCGATTGCCGACAAGCCGGCCGCCGACCGCGAGCTCTCCGCCGAGCAGGCCCGGCGCTACGCCACCTCGGCCGACCGCCGGCTGAAGTTGTTCAACCGCACCTGCATCGGCGTGCTCATCGCCTTCGCGTTGCTCTGGCTGGTGCCGCTGGCCTGGGCCGTCGACACCTCTCTCAAACCCAACGGGGAGACCACGAACCCGACCTGGAAGATCATGGAGCCGACGCTCGCCTCCTACCGGACGCTGCTCGACCAGGGTGACATCATCAACTGGTACGCGGCGAGCATCATCACGTCGACGTTGAGTGCGCTCGGCACGGTGGTGACCGCCAGCCTGGCGGCCTTCGCCCTGTCGCGCATGCGCTTCCGGTACCGCTGGCTGGTGTTCTGGTTCGTCCTGATCGGCATCATGATCCCCAATCAGGTGCTCATCGTGCCGCAGTTCCGCGAGCTCGCCGCCGTCAACCTGCTCAACACGTACTGGGCGGTGATCCTGCCGCAGATTCCCACCGCGATCGCGGTGTTCATCTTCAAGCAGTTCTTCGACGGCCTGCCGAAGGATCTGGACGAGGCGGCGCGCATCGACGGGGCCGGGTTCTGGCGCATCTACTCCCGGGTGGTCATGCCGCTGGCGCGTCCGGCGGTGTCCGCGGTGGCCATCTTCACCTTCGTCTGGTCCTGGAACGCGTTGCTGTGGCCGCTGCTCGTGTTGACCAACCCGAAACTCATGACGATCCCCGTCGGCCTCGCCACCGTGCAGGGCACCTACGGGGTCCGTTACGCGGACACGATGGCCTCGGCGATTCTCGGCGCGATCCCACTGGTTCTCGTGTTCCTGTTGTTCCAGCGCCGCATCGTCGAAGGCATCGCCGGCACCGGTTTGAAGGGATAGTTCATGCACCACGTCGCGTTGACCGTCGACCCCGCGTTCCGCATCGGAGACGTCGACCCGCGGGTCTACGGATCCTTTGTGGAGCACATGGGCCGCTGCGTCTACACCGGAATCTACGAGCCGGGCCACGAAAGCGCCGACGCCGACGGGTTCCGCGGCGACGTCGCCGAGCTCGTCCGCGAGCTGGGCACGCCGGTCCTGCGGTATCCGGGCGGCAACTTCGTGTCCGGCTACACATGGGAGGACGGCATCGGCCCGCGGGAGAACCGGCCGACCCGGCTCGACCTCGCCTGGCGCTCGCTGGAAACCAACCAGGTGGGCGTCGACGAGTTCGCGACGTGGACGCGCGGCGTGGGCAGCGCCCCCATCATGGCGGTGAATCTCGGCACCCGCGGCGTCGACGCGGCGCGCAACCTGCTCGAGTACACCAACCATCCGGGCGGCACGTACTGGTCGGATCTGCGCCGCCGCAACGGTTACGCCGAGCCCCACGACGTCAAGCTGTGGTGCCTCGGCAACGAGATGGACGGGCCGTGGCAGATCGGGCACAAGACGGCCGACGAGTACGCCCGCCTGGCGGCGGAGACGGCGAAGGCGATGCGGCGGGTGGACCCGTCGATCGAACTCGTCGCGTGCGGCAGTTCGCACAGCCGGATGCCGACGTTCGGCACCTGGGAGGCGACGGTGTTGCGGGAGACGTACGACCTGGTCGACTACGTCTCCCTGCACAGCTACTACGAACAGCGTGGCGACGACCGGGGCAGCTTCCTCGCCAGCGGGGTCAACCTCGACCGGTTCATCGAGGCGGTCATCGCCACCTGTGACTACGCGCGCGGCGTCGGCCGGCACAACAAGCGCATCAACCTGTCGGTCGACGAGTGGAACGTCTGGTACCAGAGCAAGTTCGTCGGCGAGGACAACCTCGACTGGGAGCAGACGCCGCGCCTGATCGAGGACCGCTACTCGGTTGTCGACGCGGTCGTGGTGGGCAGCCTGCTCATCTCGCTGCTGCGGCACGCCGACCGGGTGAAGATCGCCTGCCTGGCGCAGCTCGTCAACGTCATCGCACCGATCCGTTCCGAACCGGGCGGCCCGGCGTGGCGGCAGACCACGTTCCACCCGTTCGCGTTGACGTCGCGGCACGGGCGGGGCGCTGTGCTGCGCGTCGAGCCGACCGGACCCTCGTACGACACGGCCTGGCTCGGCGAGGTGCCCGTCGCCGACGCCACGGCCGTGTACGACGAGGAGTCCGGGTCGGTCACGCTGTTCGCGGTCAACCGCGACCAGCGCGAGTCCGTCGTGCTCGACGTCGACCTGCGGGCCTTCCCGCGGCTCGCGGTCGGCGAGCACGTGGCCGTGTACGACGACGACCCGGACGCGTACAACTCGGCCGACCAGCCGGACCGGGTCTCCCCGACCCGGCAGGCCGACCTGAAGGTGGCCGACGGCCGGGTGAGTGCCGTTCTGCCCGCCCTGTCCTGGAACATGCTCCGGCTCGTCGCCGGATAACGAGCCGGAACCCTGTCCGCCGCCCGCGAAGCGGGCGTCAGATCTTGACAGTTACCGGCGAGTACACGGAGGCTGGTCCCATTCTCCAGCCATCGAGGCCGAGCTATCTGGCCTGCGAGAAGGGGGCCCGCCGCCGTGTCCTTGCTGTTACGCCATCGATCCCGTCGGATTGCCGCTTTTGCCCTCACAGTCCTCATGCCGGCGGCCGCCGCCGCGGTCGTGGCCGCGCCGGCGGCCTCGGCCGCCGCCATCACCGCCAATGCCGACGCCCTCGACGGAACGTGCGCCACGCTGCGGGTCTTCAACGGCTCCAGCGCGGTCGGCTACGTGGTGCGTAGCGGAGCCGGCTACGGATTCACGTCCTCGGTGTCCGGCGCCACGTCGTTCCGGCTCGAGGCCACCCAGCTCGGCCGGTACGAGGTGTTCGGGTCCGACGGCAAGCCGGCGTACCAGAGCGTCGTCAGCTTCATCATGGCCGGCGACTCGTACGGCGACCGGGCCGACTGGACGGTCACCAAGGTCGGCGACCGGTACCGGTTCACCGCAACGGCCACCGGTCAGATCATGGGCTCGTTCCTGTGGAGCCTCGGCGCGGCCGGCACGTCGTACACCGTCGCGTTGGCGACAGCGAGCGGCTGCTTCACGCCGCCGGACATCGCCACCGGGGTCAGCGGCACCGCCGCTCCCGGCGTCGACGGCAGCGGCAAGCTCGTCGGCACCATCGACGCGCACGCGCACATCACGGCGGCCGCGGCGTTCGGCGGGCAGATGCACTGCGGCGAGGCGTGGTCGCCGGGTGGCGTGCAGGTGGCGCTGGCCGGTTGCTGGACGCACGGCAGCCTGAACGTGGGTGCGCTGTTCGAGGCCGTCGTCGGCGGCACCGACCCGGTGAACTCGCCCGAGGACGGTTGGCCGACCTTCGGCGACTGGCCGCAGCACAACTCGCTGCTGCACGAGCAGTCGTCCTTCCGGAGCATCGAGCGGTCGTGGCGGGCCGGGCAGCGGGTGCTCAACGCACTCCTCGTCGCGAACCGAGCGATCTGCGAGCTGTTCCCGTACCGCGACACGTCGTGCGACGAGATGGACCAGATCCGCGTGCAGTCGCGGTACCTGTACTCGATGCAGGACTACATCGACGCGCAGAGCGGCGGCGCCGGCAAGGGCTGGTTCCGCATCGCGACGACGCCGGCGCAGGTGCGCAGCATCGCCGCGCAGGGCAAGCTCGCCGTGACCGTCGGCGTCGAGAACTCGGAGATCTTCGGCTGCCGCGAGATCAACGACGTGCCGCAGTGCACCCCGGCCCAGATCGACGCCGGCCTCAACGAGTTGCAGTCGATGGGCGTGTCCGGGTTCTACCCCGTGCACAAGTTCGACAACGCGTTCGGGGGCACTCGGTTCGACTCCGGCACCAGCGGAGCCTTCGTCAACCTGGCCAACCTGCTGTCGACCGGGCACTGGTGGACGGCCACCAGCTGTACCGGCCCGTCCGACAACGAGCAGCCGCTCGTCCAGGACGACCTCGTCCGGCTGCTGAGCTTCGGCATCGTGAACCTGCCGGCCGGTGCTGTCCTGCCGGTCTACCCGAGCGGCAAGATCTGCAACACGCGCGGGCTGACCGACCTCGGCCGCAGCCTCATCCAGAAGATGATGGACCGCGGCATGATCATCCACGTCGACCACATGAGCGTGAAGACGGCGCAGGCGGTGCTGGACATGGCCGCCGCGGCGCACTACCCGGGCGTGACCTCGGTGCACTCCTGGTCCGACCCGTCGATGATCAGCCGGATCGCCGGCCTCGGCGGCTTCGTGGCCTCCTACGCGAACTCCGTGCCGGAGTTCCTCAGCGAGTGGCGGGCCAACCGGGCCGCGTCGAACGGCGCCGCGCTCACGGGCTACGGCTACGGCACCGACGTCAACGGCCTCGGCGACCAGGCGAACCCGCGTCCGGACGCCGCGGCCCACCCGCTGATCTACCCGTTCACGGCACCGAACGGCACCACGGTGAACAAGCAGGTCTGGGGATCGCGGACCTTCGACGTCAACACCGACGGCGCCGCCCAGTACGGCCTGTTCGCCGACTGGACCACAGATCTCATCCAGCAGGCCGGCGGCGACAGCGCCGAACTGCGGCGGGAGCTGATGAACGGCGCCGAGGCGTACGTCCGGATGTGGGAGGCCGCCCGCGCCTGACGCCCCGTGTACCGGATCTTGGAGGCTGGTGGCCCTTATGGGGGCCATCAGCCTCCAAGATCCGGCGGTGCTTGCGCTGCGTGTGGTGCTTGCGGCGCTGCTCGGCGGCTCGCTGTTCGCGCTCGGCTTCGTGCTGGCGCCGGGTGAGGCCGTCGCGCCCGGCATCGTCCTGATCATCGGTGGGTGGGCCTGGCGGTGCTCGGGGTGGCGCTCGTCGTGGTCGTGCTGCGGATGCTCCTCGCACAGGCCGTCGCGCGCGACGTCGAGGCGACCAAGTTGCAGGCGGAGTTGGAAGAGGTCATCTGATGCCGATCGCCGTGGACATCGACGTGATGATGGCCAAGCGTCAAGAACGGCCGGGCCAAGGCGGTGCGCTTCACGACGCTGGCGGCGCTCTGCGAGGTGCTCGAGTGCCAGCCGGGAGACCTTCTCCGTTGGGTGTCCGACGACGCGGCGCCGGGCGTTTAGCCCGGCGCCGCGCCTTGCTTCCCCAGGATCAGCAGCCGAGGCCGCTCGCGAGCGCCCGGGTGAGCGCGCCGTCGGCGGTGTCGCCGTCGAGCGACCACACCATCGCGCCACCCAGCCGGTTGTCGCGGATGTAGCGGGTCTTCTGGGCGAGCACCGCCGGGTCGTCGAGCGTCCAGAAGGTGGTGCCGTTGAAGATCCAGGCGTGGCCGGCCCTGACGTCCCGGTACACCGTGAATCCATCCGTGCCGATCAGCGCGGACACCGACCGGTACGTGTTGAGCCCGGGCGCCGCCCCGGTGGCCGGTTGGAACAGCCCGTTGTTGGCGGTGCTGGTGATTCCGGTCCAACCCTGGCTGTAGTACGGGACGCCCACCACGAGCTGGTCGCGGGGCGCGCCGCGGGACCGCCACGCGTCCACTGTGGACGACACCGAGAAGTCGGGGTTGGTCGGGTTGCCGGCCGGGACCCGCAGCGCCGAGTGCTGGTTGGTCAACGGTTCCCAGGTGCCGTGGAAGTCGTAGCCCTGCACCGTCGCGAAATCCAGGTCCTTGAAGATCTTCCGGGCCTCGAAGCCGGCGTCGATCTTCGCCGGGTTGGCCGGCAGGAATGCCGTCAGCTGGTAGTGCTTGCGGACCTGGCGCCCGTAGGCGTCGAGCTGGCGACGGAACTCCGCGACCACCTTGGTGAAGTTCTGCTTGTCTTCGGGGCGGATGACGTTGCCGTCGTTGCCGGCCGAGCCGGGCCACTCCCAGTCCAGGTCGATGCCGTCGAACACGCCGGCCGCACTGCCCGGGCCGCCGCGGCCGTCCAGCGCCGGCAGGTTGCCCTTGATGTAGAGGTCGATGCACGACGACACGAATGCCCGCCGCGACTCGGCGGTGAGCACCGCGTCGGAGAAGTACTTCGACCAGGTCCACCCGCCCAGCGAGATGAGGACCTTGAGGTCGCGGTGCTTGGCCTTGAGCTTGCGCAACTGGTTGAAGTTGCCCGCCAGCGGCTGGTCCCACGCGTCGGCCACGCCGTCGACGCTCTCCGCCTCCGGGTAGCCGCGCTGGAAGTCGGCCCACGCGTCGCCCTGGCCGGGTTCGTTGCGGATGAAGCACTTACCGTCGGCGCCGACGTTACCGAAGGCGTAGTTGACGTGCGTCAACCGGGCGGCCTGGCCGCTGGTGTCGACGTTCTTGACGAAGAAGCCGCTGTAGTTGCTCCATTGGGTGTAGTAGCCGACCCGCTTCGGATCGCCGCGGTGGCCGGCGCCGTCGATGCTCGCGGCGAAGGCGCTCGCCGGCACGCCGACAACGGCGACGGCCATCGCGGTGCCGATCGTGGTCAGCCGGCGCAACAGACCTGTGCCCACTGGGTCCTCCCAAGTGGCCTAGATTGGCCTAGACCAGTGGGCTGAACCTACGACCGGGGGTCGGCGCGCGTCAATGGCCCGCGCCGCCGATTTCTTGCCGATCAGGCGGCGGATCAAGCGGCGGGCGCGAACTCGACGCGGCCGCGGCCGGCCGCCTTCGCCGCGTACATCGCCGAGTCGGCCCGTCGCAACTCGGCCTCGGGGTTGGCGTTCGGTCCGGCGGTGACCACGCCGACGCTGGCTCCGATGGAGACCGGCCGGTGCGCGACGTTGAAGGGCTCGGCGAGCGATGTGACGAGTCGCTGCGCGATCGCCTCCGCGGTGGCCGCATCGGTCCACGGCAGGATGACCGCGAACTCGTCGCCGCCGAGCCGGGCGACGACGTCGCCGGCGCGGACGAGGCTGCGCAGCCGCTCGGCGACCTCCACGAGCACGGTGTCACCGGCATCGTGGCCCAGCGTGTCGTTCACCGGCTTGAACCCGTCGAGGTCGACGTAGAGCAGCGTGGTCGGGCCGCCGGCCTCGCCCAGCGAGTCCTGCCACCGCGCGTGGAACAGGCGCCGGTTGGCCAACCCGGTCAACTGGTCGTGGGTCGCCTGTTCCTCGACGGAACGCAGCGTCTGCGACAGCAGCGCGACGAGCCCGTGCAGCCGGGCGATGACGAGCAGGAACAGCACCGCGCAACCGGCCACGATCACCGGCACGTCGATGTCGGTGCCGCTGAGCCACTGGATCGCCAGCACCGTGGGGGCCATGAGGCTCGCCATCGCCAGCGCGACGAGGCGGCGTGGGCCCACGTTGCCCTCGGACTCGGCGCGGGCCGGCTGCGAGATCGCCGCCATCGACGGGTGGATGCTGGCGGCGCCGCCGAGCGCGTACATCGCGAGCCAGGTGACGTCGATGATGCTGCCCGCCTCGTAGCCGATCGTCAGCTCGAGCACCGCGTAGGCGACGTTCCCGATCAGCGTGGCGATCATGCTCGACACCAGCAGCCAGTACGCGGGCGGCCGGTCGCCGCGCCCGGTCGTCATGCGCAGCAGCACGCCGAGCACGAAGATGTCGCCGGCGGGGTAGGCCAGCGACACCACCCGGCCCAGCGTCGACAGTTCGCTGTCGTGGACGTAGGGCGCCATGAGAAACACCCACGCCAGCATCGCGGCGCCGGTGGAAAGCACCAGGGCGTCGAGCAGACCCGGCCGGTCCTTGCCCGGACGGCGCGCCCGCACCAGACCGACCAGACCGGCCACCAGCAGTGCGTAGTGCGCGAGATAGAACACGTCGGCGACCGACGGGAACACGTCCCGGTGCCACACGACTGTCTGCCACCAGTAGAGGACGTCACCGGTCGCCCACGCCAGCCGCCCGCCGGCGAGCGCGTACCACGGCCAGGCGGTGGCCGGCCGGAACCGGCGGACACCAAGCACCGTGACGACGGCCGACGCCGCGCCGAGCAGCCCGTACATTGCCGCCCGTGCCAACCCCGGCGGGACCGCGTAGCAGCCGACGATCCACACCGACGACAGCGCCAGGAACCAGCCCCAGGCGGGCCACCGTCCACTTCGCACGCACGTGCTCCTCGCCGTCGACAATCGCACCCGGCAACCTGAACATCGGCCGTCACTGCGATGGTCTGAGCGAATCGGGTCGGCAAGTTTCAGCGGATCGTGGCCGCGAGCCGCGGACCGACGTCGGGGAACGAGCCGTCACCGAAAAGGAGCCGCGCCGCGAGCGCGCGGCCCGAGCGGCCGCGCAGCGCGGCGATCGCCGCTTCCGCCGCGGCGCGGGACCGGATGCCGGCGAACACGCGACGGAGCACCAACCGCCCGTGGAACCGGGCGCGCAACGCGGCGCCGTCGTACTGGCGCAGCACGTGCTCGTCGCCGGTGCGCAGGTACGCGGCGGCGACGGCCGCGGCCAGTTCGGACATGCGCAGGCAGGGATCCAGGCCGCCGGCGGTCAGCGGCGACACCGCGCCCGCCGCGTCGCCCACGAGCAGACCGGCCGGACACGCCAGCCGTCGCAGGACGCCGCCGACCGGGATCGGGCCGCCCCGGCGCTCGACCGGCCCGGCCGGCGCGGCGCGGCCGGGCGCGTCTGCGGCGAAGGCGTCCAACAGGTGGCGGACGCCGGCGCGCATCGCGCTCGGATAGCCGGCGACGCCGACGTGCGCGTGGCTGCCGTCGTCGATGACCCAGCCGAGATAGCCGGGCGCGATCCGGGGATCCAGGACGCAGTGGAACGCCGGGGTGGTGGTTTCTGATGCGACCGGGTGCACGATCTCGGCGCCGACGATGAAGCGCCGGTTGACGTCGAGGCCGAGATCCCGTGCGACGCGGGAGCGCGCGCCGTCGGCGCCGACGACGAACCGGGCGCGCACAGCCTCCGCGCCGGCGAAGCGCGCGACACCGTTGGTGACGCCGACGTACCGGGCGCCCAACCTCACTCGCGCCCCGGCATGTTCCGCCGCACGCCGCGCGTGCTCGTAGACGGCCGCCATGTCGGCGACGCGGTACTCGTCGCGGTCGCTGGTGAGCCGGACCGGCAACCGCCGCGACGGTGGATACAACAGGACGTCGCGCACACCGGGTCCGAGCAGATGGTCGGGCAGGTCGAAGTCGTCGAGCGTGCGGCGCACGAAGATTCCCGTGGTGCGGATGCCCGTCGACAGGTCTCGCCGCCTGTCGGCGACGAGCACGCTCAGGCCGCGCCGCGCGAGCAGGCGTGCGGTGTGCAGGCCGGCGAGGCCCGCACCCACCACGAGGACGTCCACTGTGTGCACATCCAGCGACGGTAGGCACGAAGCAGCGCCCCGGCGAGCGGGTGCACGCTAACTCCACAGCATCGACACGTCCGTATCCTGCGGGGATGACTGAGGAACGGGTGCCCCCACTGCCACTGGAGGAACGCGACGAGCGGCAGGCGGCCCTCGTCGCCCGGGCCGGCGCGGAGTACGGGGTGTTCACGACGTTGGTCCGCAACCCCGACGTGTTCGGCGACTTCCTGCCGTTCGGAGGGCGGTTGCTGCGACTGTCCTCTTTGGATCCGCGGGAGCGGGAACTGCTCATCATGCGCACGGCGTTCCGGTGCCGGGCCCGATACGAGTGGGCGCATCACGAACACATCGGCCGGCGCGCCGGGCTGACCGACGACGACCTCGCCGCGCTTTCGTCGGCCGAGGTGGATGTGCGGGATCCGCGCCGGGCGCTGCTGCTGCGGGCCGCCGACGAACTCGTCGCCGACCGGATGCTGAGCGACCCGACGTGGGCGGACCTGGCGGCGGCCTACCCGGTGCCGCAGCTCATCGAGATCTGCCTGCTGGTCGGCGAGTACGCAATGCTCGCCGGCGCGCTGAATTCGCTCGGTGTGCAGATCGAGGAAGGCTTCACGGCGCCGTCCTGGTGAGCGCTATTTCGCCTGGGGGAGCTTGAAACCTGGCCGGGAGGCCGGCCTCGACGGCGGGGGCACGACGGGCCCGATGTCGCCGTCGGGCGCCTCGTCCAGGTCGACGATGAGGGGGGCGTGGTCGCTCGGCCCGGTGCCCTTGCGGGCGTGCCTGTCCACCCAGGCCGCCCGCACCCGGTCGGCGACCGCGTCGGTGGCGAGCGCCAGGTCGATCCGCATGCCCAGGTCCTTCGGGAACATGCCGGCCCGGTAGTCCCAGTACGTGAAGACACGGTCGTTCGGCCAGCGGTCGCGCACCACGTCGTGCAGGCCGACCGCCTGCAGTTCGGCCAGCGCCTCGCGCTCCGGCGGCGTGACGTGCGTCTGCCCGACGTAGGCGGCGGGGTCGAACACGTCGGCGTCGGTCGGGGCGATGTTCATGTCGCCGCAGAGCATCGCGTCGCCCGGCCCGGCGCGGACCACCTCGCGAAGCGCGGCCAGCCAGCGCAGCTTGTAGTGGTAGTGGTCCGAGTCCGGCTCGCGGCCGTTGGGCACGTAGAGCGAGTGCACCCGGACGCCGCCGCAGGTGGCCGCGACCGCCCGCGCCTCGGGATCCGGAAAGCCGGGCGCCCCGGCGACTCCTCTGACGACGTCGTCGAGGCCGACCCGCGACAGCAGCGCCACCCCGTTCCACTGGGCCTGCCCGTAGTGCGCGACGGCGTAGCCGCGCTTGTCGAGCTCCGCGCCGAGCAGGTCGGCGAAAGCGTCGTCGGAGAGCTTGGTCTCCTGCAGGCACAGGACATCGGGCCGGCGCTGGTCCAGCCACGGCAGGAACCGCGGCATCCGCTGCTTGATCGAGTTGACGTTCCAGGTCGCTACCCGCACCGGCCCAACAGTAGACGCGCCGAGTCCGTGGCGCGTGGCACGGGCCGGCTCGCTCAGGCGCCCGCGTCCGCGCTCACTTCCGTGGCGAAATCAACGCGACGACGTCGCGGGCGCAACCCCACGACAGCGTGACCCCGACGCCGCCGTGGCCGTAGTTGTGAACGACATTGCCCTCGGCTTCGAGCCGCACCGCCGGCCGGACCGGCCGCAGCCCCGCCTCGGTGCGAATCACGCGCGCGCCGGCCAGCTTCGGCTCCACGGCCGCGCACCGCGTCAGGATCTGCTCGGTCACCGCCGGGTCCGGGTCGGGATCCCAGTCGTCGTCGAGCGCGACGCCGCCGAGCACTACCCGGTCGCCGTGCGGGAAGTAGCCGACCCAGGCGTCGGGCGACCCGCCCTCGAAGAGGAACCCGTCGAGGCCGGGGTTCTCGACCACGACGTGCTGACCCTTGACCGCCCGCACGAGCGGATCGGGGACGAGGGCGCGGGCGCCGACGCCGGTGCAGTTGACCACCGTCGTGCCGGACGTCGCGAGCGCGGCGAGGTCGTCGACCCGGCCGATCTCGACGGCGCCGCCCGCGCGGGCGAGCCGGTCGGCGAGGTACGCGAGGTACGCCGGCATGTCGGCGAAGGGCAGTTCGACCCAGAACCCGACGCGGTAGCCGGCCCTCTCGTCGTCGGTGCACGGCGCGTACCCGGGCAGGGTGGCGGCCCACGGCGGCGGGGCGTCGCCCCAGTTGCTGACCAGCCGGCCGCGCAGCATGTGTACGCCGGTTCCGGGCCGGCGGGCCAGGGCCAGGAACTCGGGAGTGGCAAGCTCGGTCCACCGCATCGCCGGGTCGTCGGGCCCGGTGGCGGACAGCCCGCACATCGCTCCCGCGACCACCGAGGTGGTCCGCTCGGGCGGCTCGGCGGCGCGCACCGTCACGCGCATCCCGCTCTCCGCAAGGCAAACGGCGGTGGTCAATCCGATCACGCCCGCACCGACCACGATGACGTCCATCGGCCCACTCTACGAGCGCTGTGTCGCCGGCGATTGTCGAAACCGGTCAGTGCGGGCGGGCCTCGATCACCGCCACCTCGATGTCCGTGCGCACGGTGCGGGTCATTGTGAAACCGGCGCCGTGCAGCAGCGCGGCGTACTCCTCCTCGGTGCGTTCCTCGCCGCCCGGCCCGACGAGCATGTTGAGGTCGGTGAACGCGGCGTCCGGGCCCTCGTTCGGGCCGCCCAGCACGCGCTCGACGATGAGGAGCGTCGCGGTGTCCGGCATGTCGCGCCGGCAGGTCCGTAGGATCGCCGTCGCCCGCTCGTCGTCCCAGTCGTGCACCACGGCCTTGAGCACGTACGCGTCGCCACCGCCGGGCACGGACGCGAAGAAGTCGCCGCTCACGACCTCGCAGCGCTCCTCGACGCCGGCCCCGGCGAGCGTCGCCGGCGCGCTGGCCACGACGTGCGGCTGGTCGAAGACGACGCCCCGCAGCGCCGGATGGCGGCCCAGGACGGCGGCCAGAAACGAGCCCCGGCCGCCGCCGACGTCGACGACGGTGGTGAACCGCCCGAAGTCGAAGGCGTCGAGCACCGACTCCGCGAGCAGCGACGACAACGAGCTCATCGCGAAGTCGAAAACCTTGCCCTCGCCGGGATGGCTCGCCCGGTACGCCCAGACGTCCTGCCCGTGAACGGCTTCGAACGCGCTCTCGCCGGTCCGGACGCTGTGCAGCAGACCGGTCCACGACTGCCAGTGGGTCTGCGTGCCGACGAACAGCGCCCAGCCGGCGATGGAGCGCGGGGCGTCGGCGCGCAGGGTGTCGCCCAGGCTGGTGGTTTCGAACCGGCGGTCCGGCAACTCCCGGTACACGCCGACGCTGGACAGCGCGCGCAGCAGCCGGTAGAGCGGCCGGGCCTGGCAGCCGGCCCGCTCCGCCAGGTCGGCGACCGCCTTCGGACCGTCTGCCAGCAGCTCCGGCAGGCCCAGCACGACGGCGACGTGGATCGCCTGGGATACCTGGTATCCGTTCATCAGGCGGCGGATCTGCACCGACTCGTTCATGGGCGGATCCTACGGCTACAGGGCCAGGCAGATCTCCGTCCGGATGGCCGGGGCCCCATCGACCGGGGCCGGGTCCTCGTCGGTGGGCGCGACGCCGCCGGCGGCGATCCGGTCGAGCGTGCGCAGGCCGAGCGGCCGCACGCTGCCGAAGATCGCGTAGTTCGGCCGCAGCGCGGAGTCGGCGAAGACGAGGAAGAACTGGCTGCCGTTGGTGTCCGGGCCGGCGTTGGCCATCGCGAGCACGCCGCGGGCGTAGACCCTGCGCGCGCCGGTCGGGTCGGTGGGTGCGGGCGGCAGGTTCGTCGGCAGCTCGTCCTTGTACCGGTAGCCCGGGCCGCCCTCGCCGGTGCCCGACGGGTCGCCACACTGCAGCACCGACAGCGTCGGGTAGGTGGTGAGCCGGTGGCAGATGGTCCGGTTGTAGAAGCCGTGCCGGGTCAGGTGCAGGAAGCTCTGGACGGTGCACGGCGCCTGCGCGCGGTCGAGCGTGAGCGGGATCAGGCCGACGTTGGTGAACAGCGTGACGGTGACGGTGCCGCGGTTCGGAGTGTGGCGCGGATCGCGCGGCAGCGGCACCGGGCGGGCGGCCGGCTCGTCGGGGGTCTCGGTGTACTGGCACGGGCCGTTCGTGACGCGCGGCGGCGTGTCGCCCGCGGCGTTCGCGGGCGCGGCGTTCGCGGGCGCGGCGTTCGCGGGCGCGGCACCAACGGCGAGGAGCAGGCCGGCGCTGAGCACGGTGAGGGCGATGCGGCGTGGGACCACGATGTCCTCCATCGATTGACAACGATTTCCGGTCTAGTCGATGTCGATGTACCCGTCAAGCGGGAGCGCGCCGGAACTCGCGGACCATGTGCGTGGCGTCATGGGGGCCGGTTCCGCGCTCCAGGCGCCGGCGGGGTACACCATGCGGTGTGACAGGCCGAACGGCAGCGGACCGAAGGCGGTACAGCGATGACGCGGAACGAACTCGCCCGCTGGGAGTCGGCCGAGCTGACCTACGAAACACCCGGTGCCACGCGCGACGAGGTGCTGCCCGCCGGCTACGACCACCTCGACATCGAGGAGCCGATCGGCCGGGGCCGGGCCGCGTTCGAGCGCGCCTCCGAGGGCCTCGTGACGTGGCGGATGCACACCGGCGCCGGCCTGCGACTGGTCGCGGCGTCCGCCGAGCGGGCGGCCCCGGGAGTGCTCGTCGTCCTGCGCGCCGGCCCGGGACCGCTGAGCCTCCTCGTCCCGTGCCGAGTGGTGTACACAGTGGACGATGCCGACCGACGGGGCTTCGGCTACGGCACGCTTCCCGGCCACCCGGTACGCGGCGAGGAGGTGTTCACCGTCGAGTTGACGGCCGACGGCGAGGTCCGGGCGCGCGTGCGCGCCTTCTCTCGGCCGGCGATCCTGCTGACGCGCGCCGGCGGACCGGCGACCCGCCTGGTGCAGCGGCTCGCCGTCCGCCGTTACGTCAACGCATTGCGCCACCTCGCGGGCCAGCATCCCAACCGTGGAAATTCAGGGCTCGGAAACGAGCCCTGAACTTCCGAGATCGGGGAAGGCTCAGGCCACCGGCATGTCCCTCCGGCGCAGGCCGACCAGGCCGGCCGCGCCGAGCGCCACCGCCACCAGTGTCAGCCACAGCACCGGCGCGACCGTGAACGCGGCTCCGGGCAGCTTCGGCACGTGGGCGAACGGCACGACGTCGACGATCGCCTGGCTCAGCCCGAACAACGCACCGAGCTCGACGATCAGGACGGACACGATGAGCGCGGCCCACGCCAGCGCGCTGAGCCGTGGGGCCAGGCCGATCAGCGCCATACCCAGCCCGGCCAGCACCCAGGTGGCCGGCAGTTGCACGAGCGCGGCGCCGAGCAGGCGGCCGACCTGCCCGCCGACGTCGTGGACCTGAGCGCCGTACGACAGGCCACCGGCGAGGCCGGCGAGCGCCAGCAGCAGCGCGGTACCCAGCAACGCGAACGTCAGGTGGCTCGCCGCCCACCGCAGCCGCCCGACGCGCGTCGCCAGCAACGCCTCGACCCGTCCGCTGCTCTCCTCCTGGCGCAGCCGCAGCGTCGCCTGCACGGTGTACGCGGCGGCGACCATGCCGGTGATGCCGAAGATGGCCGCGAGGAACGCATTGGTGATACCCGTGCGCCCGCCCATCCGGGCCAGGATGTCGGTCAGCTGCTGGTTCGGCGACTCCAGGTTGTCGATGCCGACAGCCGCGCCACCCATGACGGCGCCGGTCAGCGTCAGCCCGATGGCCCAGCCGAGGAGCAGACCGCGGTGCAGCCGCCAGGCCAGCGCGAGCGGCGTGCGCAGGCCGGGAGCCGCCTCGGCCGGCCCGGGCCGGTCGGGCAGGAGCCCGGCGTCGACGTCGCGGCGCCCGACGAGCACGTACGAGACCACCGTGCAGGCGGCCGCGAACACCACGAACAGACCGGCGACCCACCAGCGCTCGCCGGCATACGGGCGCATGTGCAGCGCCCAGCCCATCGGGGACAGCCAGCTCAACCAGGTGGGCCCGGTGTCGCCGACGGCCCGCAGCAGGTAGGTCCCGGCGAGCACCGCGCCGGCGATCCCGACCGCCGCGCGGGCGCCCCGCGTGAGCTGCGCGGCGACCGCC
>Ga0111538_10001018_pt1 | contig 39027 bp, 33 predicted proteins | sample SoiMethybrSBSTD1_FD_79669 | JGI IMG/M metagenome (GOLD analysis project Ga0111538, IMG submission 79669) | Bulk soil microbial communities from a Populus tree surrounding site in Tennessee, USA - Soil MetaG P. TD hybrid SBSTD1 (version 2)... | ecosystem: Environmental > Terrestrial > Soil >...
AGGCCCTGACCACCGATCGCTTGCATTAGACGAAGAAGGTGCTCTAGTCCAGGCAGCGCTACCGCTACGTCCCTATGGGAGCCCCTCATGGGCACGAAGTGTTGAACAATTGGAGAGACTTGTTTTGATACGGCTTCTATCAGTCGCTGATGTTCGTCAGTAAATGCATTGGGCGCGGTTGAGTACAACGTAAGCACCCCAATCAATTCGTTGTCAAACTGCAACGGAGTGCTCAAACAGCTGCGAGGACGTGGTTCAATTCCGCGAGCAGCGTCTCCCAGGTCTAACACGGGATCAGAATTGCGAATAGTCTGGCGGTGGGCCGCAACCCATCCACTTAAACGTTGACCTAAGCCGATTCGTAGGCCTGAAACAAACGAAGCGTTGTCTCCTGAAGAGTGCGCGGCAACCAGTTCTCCCGCTTCTATGTCGTGAAGAAAAATGACGCACACCGAACTAGGCACGAGCCGCCTCAAATGCTTCGACATCACATCGGCAACTTCACTGAAATCTTTCGGAGAAGTGAGTGCTCGAGCAAGTTCGAACAAAGTGAGGGTTTCTTCTGCACTACCAGCGATTTCGTCCAAACTTCGACTTTGTGGTTGGTGACCAGAAGCGCCAGCGATAGCTGCCAGCGACGCGTCTCCGGCGAGATCGGCGCTTTCAGCAACGAGCATCGGATGTACTCTAATAAAAGTGTCCACAACTAGCGGATCGTACATGATTCCGCGGCGATCCATCAGAATGCGGAGTGCATCCTTGTCAGACAATCGAGGTCGATATGGGCGGTCTGAAGTAAGGGCGTCGAAGCAGTCCACCACGGCCAAAATGCGTGCGCCTATTGGAATATTCGTCCCAGCTAATCCGTCTGGATATCCGGTGCCGTCCCAGTTCTCATGGTGATGTCGAACGATAGGGACTACTGGATATGGAAAATCGATCGCGGAAAGAATGTCAGCCCCGACGCTGGCATGCAACTTCATCTTGTCGAATTCAGTAGGGGTTAGCGGTCCTGGTTTGTTGAGAATGTATTCTGGAACCGCGAGCTTTCCCATGTCGTGCAGGAGAGCGGCGGCTTCAACAGCTCTTATGAGGGACGTATCAGTAAGACCGACATGTTTTGCGAGTGACACAGCATAAGCTTGCACCCTCCGGATGTGTCCGTGCGTGATTTGATCCTTCGCATCGATCGCCATTGCCAACGTTTCAATCGTTGACATATACAGTGCGTTTAGCTGGGTCAGATGGCGGTTCGCGTCCTCGATCCGCCCCATTGACATTGAGAAAGTGAAGTAGAGAACGACTAGTAATGGAACAATGACGGCCAAATAGGTAAAGTCGAGATCGTGCGTGTAGCTAACCAACAGCGCAGCTACGGATGCGCCTCCGAAATAGTTCAACGAAAGCCAGAGGAAGTGGTCTCGCCAGATCGCAAATGCATTGAGTTTACGTTCGAGCGATATTGCAAAGGTGATAATCCAGCTATTCAACGAAAAGTATAGAATCGTAAAGACAAGAAGGGGACCGACCAATTCGCCAATTCGAACTGTTTCGTCTCGCGACGCCGTGACCATTGGCTCAATGTTGGGGAATAAGAAGAACACATGTGAGGCTACCCAGATCGTCAACGGCAGGGCGCACACATTAAAGAGTATTTTGTAAGTTGGGTGCCCCTTTCGGTACGACCAGAACGATATTACAAGCGCATCCAACGCCACGGTGATCGTTCCCGCGGCTGATCCGAACAAAAGTACTGATGTAAATACAAAAGTTTCTGAGACAGAAATGGTAGCCGGCAATGACGGAAGCCGAACGGTCGCCGAACCGCTGACCAACGTGAGGATTGCTAGTATTGCCCAATTCCATCCGATGGGTTTTGAAGCCAAGTCGTAGAACGACTGAATTACCGTGGCTGCACCCGCGCCGACGACCACGTAGACGTACGCCTTCGTGCCGGTTGGCAGATTTCGAAATCGGATGTTAGACATCAAGTACTTGCCGTTCAGTCCTCCGTAAGCCGGAGGAATCGGATAACTATTCAGCCCACACAATAATACGCATTGTCTTGTCCTTTCAGAAACGTACAGCTCCGTCAGTCAGCGCTGCCGTTCGCTATTGTCGTCCAGACGATACTGTCAGCTAGTACGACGCCAGTGGTCCAGACGATGCTCTCGGGATGGACGGTGCCGGTCGTCCATACGATGCTGGTTGTCCAGACGATACTAGTCGTCCAGACAATACTGGTCGTCCACACTATGCTTGTTGACGAACTTGTACCTTCATTACCTCCGATGTGAACGGTCTGGTCGGTCAGTTGCGAGAGAAGCGCGTCCTCAGCACCGCAAGACGCAATTCGCCCTACCGCGGACATTCCTTCGGCTGTGATTGAGTAGGAAAGGCAAGTCGGCTGGACCGTCTCTCCCCCAATCGTTGTCTCCACCGGGCTCGCACTTGGGGCCAGACTCAGTGCGACAGCGGCGGCGGCATTGACGCTGCCGGCGCCCGCCTCGATGAGACCTGCCCCGGAAACCGGTGAACTCGTCACCTGCAGCAGTAGCTTGACGTCGGCGGGCGTGAGCGACGGATTGGCCTCCAGGAGCAGGGCAGTCACCCCGGACACTTCTGCTGCCGCCATGCTGGTTCCGCTGAACTGGATATACGCGTTTGCGCCGCGGCCGGCGACGATGCGCTCGGGATAGGTCTGGACCAGGTACGATCCCGGCGCGGCCGCCGCGACGATCTTGTTGCCAGGCGCCACAAGGTCTGGCTTCATCAGGCCATCGATCGCCGTCGGTCCCCGTGAGCTGTAGGTCGCGACGACGTCGTCGGACCGTTGCACGGTTGTGCCGGTGTTCAGTGCGCCGACGGTGAGGGATGACGGACAGCTGCCCGGCGCCATGACGGCCCCGGCGATCGGCCGGCCGTCCTCCGTTTTTCCGAGATTGCCCGCGGCGGCGACGACGACCAGTCCGGCATCGACGGCGCGCTGGACGGCATGGCACAGCGGGTCGTCGCGATAGGATTCGAAAACCGGACGGCCGAGCGACAGATTGATGATCCGGAGCGCGTGCGACGCTTTGTGTTCGATCGCCCAATCAATGGCGTTGATGACGTCGCTGGTGTCGCCCGACCCCTCGGGCCCGAGCACCTTCAGGCTCACGATGTGAGCGCCCGGCGCGACCCCGGAGTAGTCGCCGGTTTCGTCGGTGCCCGCGATAATCCCGGCGACGTGCGTGCCGTGCCCGAATCGATCGGCCGCAGTGCCCTTCTTGGCGGTCAAATCGAGCGCCTCGACGAGGTGACGGCGAATCGCCACGTGCTCGCCGGCGACTCCTGAGTCGATGACGGCGACACCGACACCCTGTCCAGTAAAACCACGGAGGCCAGCAATACCTTGCCAGACTTGCGGCGCGCCAGTGGCCTCGGTCGCCGTCGCGATCATCCGCTGCACGCGCACATCGCCGGAGAGATGCGCCACGCTGGGGTCGCTGCTCAGCGCGTCCAGCTGATCGCCAGTGACCTCGAAGACAGCGCCGCCTCGAAGCAGTTTCTTGATCGTTGCGCCGTACCGTTGCGCGAGCGACTGAATTGTCGTTTCGGTTCCCGAGATGATCACGCTCGTGGCGCCCGTACTGCCTGTGGCGAGTCGCGCTTCGAGATCTTTCGAGAGACGGGCGCGATGCGGACCGGCGTGGACGACCGCAGGAGCGAGCGCAAGTGAGAGAATCAGCGCGGGACCAGAGATCCGGCGGGCGAACAGAGACGAGAGTTCGATCATGGCCAGGTTCTCATGGGATCGCAGGGTGTGGCGGCTGCTGAGGCACGCGTCATGCCAGAGTTTGGTGGGTACGGAGGGTTTAGTAATTTCGTGGGAATCCAAGGCACAACGGAGAACTCTTTGATGCACTGTGACCGCTCAAAAGCCGGACTTCTGTGGCGATTGAAGCTCATTCCGGTTAAAGCCGAAGAGATGGTGAGCCAATCCGTTGGCCGGTAGTACCGCTACGCCCGTCGGGTATGGCATACCCGCGCCAAATGCCCGTAAATTCACACTTTTTTAAGGATGGCCAATAAATTGGCCGGTTAGGTCATCTGTGGCCGGAAAGCTCTCGAAATCGTTGGTCATCGGGGCGATCGTCGCGGCGATCGCGCTCGCGACGTATTTTGCGCGACGGCCATCGACGACGGGAACGGCGACGACACCATCCTCCGATGGACGTGTGGGTGCTGCGGTTCGAGGCGGCGAACTCGTTGCCTCACTCCGCGCAGAGCCAACGACGCACAATCGCTATGTTGATTACAGCGCGCCCGGCGAAGTGCTGGCTCTCCTGACGCACGCGACCCTGGCGCGAGTCAATCGCACCAACGACACGCTGGAACCCTGGCTGGCGGAGAGTTGGACCGAATCGCTTGATCACCTGACCTACACGCTCAAGTTGCGTCAGGGCGTGCTGTTTTCCGACGGGACGCCGTTCACATCTGCCGACGTCGCCTTCTCCTTCCGCGTGCTCTACGATCCCCGAATCAAATCTCCGTTGGCGACCGACACGCTCGTCAATGGAAAGCCGCTGCAGGTCGAGGCGCCCGATCCAGCGACGGTAATCGTCCGGCTACCGTCGTTGTTTGCCCCGGGACTCCGGCTCGTTGACGGAGTGCCAATCCTGCCGCGACACCGCCTCGAGCGGGCGTTCACCGAAGGAAAGTTCAATGAGGCCTGGTCGGCGACCACGCCCGTCAACGAGATCGCCGGCCTCGGTCCGTTCGTCCTGACGGAACACACATCAGGCGAGCGCCTCGTTGTCACTCGAAACCCGCACTATTGGCGCAAGGACGCCGCCGGCGTCGCGTTGCCGTATCTCGACAAGCTGACAGTGGTGTTTGCGAGTCAGGCGAGCGAGGCGTTGAAGCTGCAAGCCGGCGAGATCGATTTGATGACCAATGCCGACATTCGCTCTGACGATTATGCCGCCTTCAAACGCGCGGCCGATCAAGGACGCGTGCGGTTAATTGACGGCGGATTGGCGCTCGATCCGAATCTCCTCTGGTTCAATCTCACGCCCGCGCATGCGAAGGCGCCGGCGAGCCGTTTGTTTCAACAAAAGGTCTTTCGACAGGCTCTCTCGTGCGTCGTCGATCGTCAGGCGATTGTGAATACTGTGTATCTTGGTGCGGCGGTTCCGATTTACGGACCTGTGACCCCGGCGAATCGCACGTGGTTTGCTGATGTGCGGCCTGCGTGCGAGCACGATCTCTCGCGCGCCCGCGAATTGTTTGCGGCCGCTGGTCTCAGCGATCGGAACGGGGACGGAATTCTCGACGATGCGGCGGGAAAACAGGCGCGCTTCTCGATTCTCACCCAGGCAGAGACCATCCGCGCGCGTGTCGTCGCCGTCGTCCAGGAACAGTTACGTCAGGCGGGAATCGTGGTCGATATCGTGCCGCTCGATCAGGGCGCACTCTTCGCGCGCTTCGCAAAGGGGGACTTCGATGCGATCTACTACGGCATTCAGTCAAGTGCCATCGATCCCGCATTGAGTCCAGGATTCTGGCTGAGTTCCGGCGATTACCATTTCTGGAATCGAAATCAAAAGTCGCCGGCGACCGATTGGGAGCGTCGCATCGACGACTTGATGCGGCAGCAAGCGGAGACCTTCAACCTCGAAGAGCGACGACGGCTGTTCACCGAAGTTCAACGCATCTTCGTCGAGGAGATGCCGGCGATTTATTTCGTTACACCCAAAGTGACCCTCGCGGTCAGCGCTCGGGTGGTCAACCCGCAGCCGGCGCCTCAGATTCCACAGCTACTCTGGAGTGCAGACTCCCTCGCGGCTCGCCACTGAGGCGCCACGTGCGTAATGGTTTTCGGCGCTATTTCTTTCGCCGCGTCGGTTTCGCTCTCCTCCTGATCTTTGCCGTCTCGTCAGCATCGCTGCTGCTCGCACGGCTTGCACCCTCGGATGATGTCTTCGCTGCCGATCGCGTGATTCTCGCGGCGGAGCGGCACCGTCTCGGTTTGGACAAGCCACTCTTCGAGCAATACATGGACTGGCTGGGGCGAAGCCTCCGATTCGATTTCGGAGAGTCACTCAGGTTTCGGCGGCCGGTCGCCGCGCTGATTCGGGAGCGCGCGGGCAGAACGGCGTTACTTGGCTTCTCGGCCCTGGCGCTGGCAACACTCGTCGGCATACCGCTTGGCGTCTTGACCGGAAGCCGGCCAGGCGGCGTGTTGACGTCCGCCGTGCGACTCGCATCGATCGCGGTGCTGTCGCTTCCATCGCTCGTCACGTCGCTGGTTCTCCTCCTCATCGCCGCGCGCACCGGATGGTTTCCGGCCGGAGGATTGCCAAGCGTTTCCGCCGACGCCGGCACGCTTGAATCCATCTTGACGGTTGGACGGTACCTCTTCCTTCCGACACTCGCTCTCGCGTTACCGATGGCCGCAGCACTCGAGCGATTGCAGTCACGGGCCATTCGCGAGTCGTTGACCGAGCCGTGCATCGTCGCCGCGTTCGCTCGCGGCGTGCCGCGCCAGCGGGTCGTCTGGCGCCACGCATTCCGTCTGGCGCTGAAGACCGTGCTGGCGATCTACGGAATCATGATCGGCACCGCGCTCAGTGGATCCTTTGTCGTCGAGATCGTGATGGCGTGGAGGGGTCTTGGTGATCTGATGTACCAGGCGCTCCAGTCGCGCGATCTCTATCTCGTCGCGGGCTGTGCGGCAGCAGGGTCGTGCGGGCTCGCGTTCGGCATCCTTTTATCTGATCTCGCACTGGCAGCGGTCGACCCGCGTGTGGAGGATGTGGTGTGATCGCGTGGACCACGCGCGCTGGACTCGTTGGACTGTCGACGGTGGTGATCGTAACCGCTGCTGCTCGATTCATCGCGCCGCACGATCCGGCAAGGCAGTTTCCGGATCTGGCGTTTGCGCCGCCGATGCTCCCGCGCGTGCTCGACGACTCCGGTCAGCTGCATCGACCCTTCATCTATCCTCTCCGGGTCGTCGATCGGCTGGAGCACAGATTTGGCCAAGATCGATCGCGGCCAGTTCCGCTCGAGTGGTTCACGCAAGGACGCCTTGTCACGACCTCCGAGGACGGTCCGTGGCTGCTCCTTGGCGCTGACGCGCTCGGCCGTGATGTCTTCGCGCGGATGCTGCGCGGCGCGCAGATGTCCTTGGGTGTTTCGGTCGTTGCTGCAGCGCTGGCGCTAATCCTTGGCGCGGTGATCGGGTCGGTTGCGGGATTTGTTGGCGGAAAGTGTGACGCTGCCCTTATGCGCGTGGCCGATTTCGTCCTCGTCCTGCCGATCATTTACGTCGTTATCGTTCTGCGCGCGACAATGCCCCTGGTCCTGTCTGCGACAGAGGTGTTCTGGACGATGACGGTGATCCTCGGCGTTGCCGGATGGCCGTTCCCGGCGCGGGGCGTCCGCGCGGTGATCGCGCTCGAGAGAAAGAAGGAGTACGCAGAAGCTGCACACGCGATGGGCGCCGGTTGGTTGCGGATTCTGCTTCGCCATCTGCTCCCCGCCGCCAGAGGGTTCCTGACGGTCCAGGGGACCCTCCTGCTTCCAATGTTCATCCTGGCGGAGGCGACCCTTTCGTACGTCGGTTTCGGTTTCGCGGAACCGACGCCCAGTTGGGGGGTTATGCTCCATGAAGCGGCGGAGGCCGGGATTCTTTCCGAAGCACCCTGGCTGCTGGCTCCAGCCGCCGGAATCGTAATGTCCGTCCTCTGCTTACACCTGGTTTCAACCGGTGTGACTGCCGCCAGCGAGACCAGGGCAGTAAACACTTAAAATCCAATAACTTACAGATTCAATTTTGGAACACACCTGTCTCAGTGCGGAACACCGGAATTGCAGCCATTTCCATTAGTTTTTTTTGGTCAGACACACTTAACGCGTTTCGATGTCTCGTAACGGAGCATTGTTTCATGGCTGGAACGATGCTTCAGCTGTGAACCACGAACTCAGATACACGAATAACCCAATATCAATCAATAGTTTAATGCCATTGACTGCCAGTCATGCTTGGGCTGGCCCTCCCCTTGCTCTGCCGTAAGTGCACTCGATCTGTCGGCTAGGACTTTTTCGAAAGGTATGTCAGTGGCGCGATGGTGTTCGGTATTTCGAGGGGGGCTGGCAGCAATGCTGGTCTGCGCCTTGTCGGGAGCGGCGCCTGCGAACGCCGACCCCGGCGGGAAGACTCCCAAGCTGGACAAAGTAATCAAAGAGCTCGCCTCCAAAGGCAAAGGCGACGGGTTGGTACAGGTCATCGTCCTCCTGAAGCCAGGTTGGAGCGTGGACGTCGAGGCGACAAGGCTCGGCGGGATACTGGGTCGCAGCTTGAATATCATCAACGGCAAAGTCGTTCAGTTGCCCAAGGGTCAACTGAAGAAACTTGCCGACTATCCAGGCGTGGATCGCATCGTCTATGACCGTCCAACCGCGGGTGAAATGAACCGCGTGGCGGTTACGGTCGGTGCCCGCGCCGTGCAGCAGACGTACGGTTACCGCGGCGCCGGCATTGGCGTGGCGGTCATCGACTCTGGGATCACGACGTGGCACGACGACCTGACTTACCAGGGCTCGTCCTGGCTCGTGAAGACGAAGAACGGACAGCGGGTTGCCGCGTTCGTCGACTTCGTCAACGGGCGCACGTCGCCGTACGACGATAACGGCCACGGCACGCACGTCGCGGGAATCATTGGCGGCAACGGCTACGATTCTCTTGGCGTACGCGCCGGGATCGCGCCTGATGCGCATCTCCTCAGCCTGAAGGTCTTGGACCAGAACGGCCGTGGCGTCATCAGCAACGTGATCGCGGCGCTCGACTGGGCCGTTTCGAACAAGTCGGCGTTCAACATCCGCGTTGTCAACCTCTCAGTCGGCGCTGCGGTCACCGAATCGTACAAGACGGACCCGCTGACGCTCGCTGCCAAGCGCGCGGTCGACGCGGGACTCGTCGTTGTGACGGCGGCGGGGAATCTGGGCAGGAACAGTCTGGGGCAGACACAGTACGGCGCGATCGGCGCGCCGGGCAATGCGCCCTGGGTTATCACGGTTGGCGCGTACAGCCACGAAGGCACGGTCGTACGCACTGATGACGTGATGGCCGGGTTCAGCTCACGCGGTCCCTCCGCCTACGATTACGAAGCCAAGCCGGATCTTGTCGCGCCTGGCGTCGGCGTCGTTTCACTGAGCGATCCGGGCGGCCTGATGTACTTGACCAAGCCGACGGCCCTCCTCGGTGGGATTCTGGGCGGCACGCAGCCGTACTTCAGCCTGAGCGGCACGAGCATGGCGTCACCGGTCGTGGCCGGCAGCGTCGCGCTGATGCTTCAGGCGAACCCGTCGCTGACGCCGAACCTTGTTAAGGCGATTCTCGAGTACACCGCGCAGGTGTATCCGGGATACGACTACCTGACGCAAGGCGCGGGCTTCCTGAATACGAAGGGAGCAGTCGACCTCGCGCGCTTCTTCAAGACGGCCCAGCCCGGACAAGCCTATCCGCATCCGAGCGAGTGGAGCCAGTCGCTCAACTGGGGCAACCATCGCATCACCCAGGGCGTCATCAAGCCGAACGCGAATGCGTGGAAGCTGGACGTGACCTGGGGAGCCTCCAGGACCGTCACGGGCGCCAACATCGTCTGGGGCACGCTGTGCAAGAACAACTGCAACAGCCAGACGTGGTCCTTGCTGGACTTGGAAGACAACATCGTCTGGGGCACCGCTTCAGCCGAGGAAGACAACATCGTGTGGGGCACGTTCGCCGCACTTGATGAAGACAACATCGTCTGGGGCACGCTGGCCGGCGACGAAGACAACATTGTGTGGGGCACCGCCTGCGGTGGCGCGAACTGCGCCAACACGGTCTGGGGCACCGCTTCAGCCGAGGAAGACAACATCGTGTGGGGCACGGCCGCCCTCCTGAATGTGGTCTGGGGCACAAGCGGCGACATGTTGGCTGGCGCCTGGGGCACAGCGGCGGACGAGGACAACGTCACGTGGGGAACTTCGGGCTCCGACGATCCGCTCTTCGACGATCCAATGACACCGCCCGTCAACTACGACGAGTCGGTGTACGACAACCTGTTTGGACCGGGCACGCTGGAACCGGTCTCGTCCTCATCAACTACAACGACCACTACCGTTCCAGGCGGGATCGGAGGGGTACTCTAATGGAAAAGATGCCATTCCGAGACGCCGAGGGTGTTATGGACGTTAACGCAGTAATTAATGCGGCACGTGCGACGACGACGGAAACGAACTGGCGCCAGGCGCTGCCGGTTCTGACAGGCTCGATGGTGACGCTGCGGGAGCTGCGGCTCTCGGACGCGCCGTCGCTTCTGGCGATGCTCGCGACGGAAGAAGTCGCGCGCTTCATTTCGCCGCCGCCGACAACGGTAGAAGGGTTCGAGCGCTTCATCGCGTGGACCCATCGTGAGCGCGCAGCAGGTAACTACGTTTGCTTCGGTGTGGTGCCGCACGGCATGGACACCGCCATCGGCATCTTCCAGGTCCGGCAGCTCGAGCCGGGATTTGGTACCGCCGAGTGGGGCTTCGCCATCGGGTCGGCGTTCTGGGGCAGCGGAGCTTTCATCGACGGCGCGAAGATGGTTGTGGACTTCGCGTTCGACACTATCGGGACGCACCGCCTCGAGGCGCGTGCTGCGGTCGCGAACGGTCGCGGCAACGGCGCGCTCCGAAAGGTTGGGGCGCTGCAGGAAGGCATCCTGCGGAAGTCGTTCCTCCGCAATGGCGAGTATCTCGACCAGACGCTGTGGACGATTCTCGATGAAGACTGGAGACGGACCAAGTCCGTCTGGGGTCCTCGGGTTCACTAGAACGCGAGCCCGGCTTCGGCCGGCCGCGTTCCCACTTACGGTCCGGAGGGGACCAAACCGGAAGCGGGCACTGCCCGCTTCCGGTTTTTCTTTTGTGGTACGCTCCACTTCGAATGCGTTTCGCCTCTGTGTTTCCGCCAATGCCGACACCTTTCGACCACATGGGTGAGGTCGATACCACAGCCATTGCCTTCAACGTCGACAAATGGATGGACGCCGGTCTTGGCGGAATCGTCGCGCTCGGAACGAACGGCGAGTCGGGCTTGCTCGATGACGATGAGTCCGACCAGGTCGTCGCCGCGGTTCGAGACAAAGTCCCTCGCGACCGTGTCCTCATTGTGGGTACTGGTCGCGAATCGACGCGGGCGACGATCGCGGCGACAAAGCGCGCCGCATCGCTGGGTGCCGATGCGGCGCTCGTGCGTACGCCGTCATTCTTCAAACCACAGTGTACGCCGCCGCTTCTCATTCGACACTACACTGCCGTTGCGGATGCCTCACCGATTCCGGTGCTGCTCTACAGTTTCCCGGCAGCGACGGGCGTGGCATTCTCGCCCGACAGCGTGGCAAGGCTTGCCGAGCACAAAAACATTATCGGGATGAAGGAGTCAGGCACTGATGCGGCGCTCTTCGCGCAGTTTGCTGACGTCGTGCCGTCCTCCTTTGCGATGCTCGCGGGCACGGGCACCGTTTTCTATTCGGATCTCTGCCTCGGCGCGGTCGGCGGAATCCTCGCGGTGGCGGCGGTTGCGCCAGAGATCTGCCTGCGGCTGCTCAACGCGGTGCAGAAGGGGCAGCATGCTGAAGCGCGCCAGCTTCAAAAAGAAATGGCACCACTCGCTCGACTGGTGACGTCGGGCTTTGGCGTGCCTGGACTGAAAGCCGCCCTCGATCTCGCCGGATATAAAGGGGGCAATCCGCGTCCGCCTCTCGCGCCGGCGACGCCCGAGGCGCGAGAGCAGATTCGCGCGGAGCTCGCGCGTTTCGTCGCGACAGTCTAGCGGCGAGTTGCCCATGCGAAAGATCCGTCGCGCGCTGCTGGTGATCTGCGCGATTGCCGTAGGCGCGGCCGCATTCATCTACATCACGTTACCGGATGTTCGTTCACTCAGGACGTCGAACCCGCAGACCACCGCGTTCATCGATCTTCGGGCGCGTGAAGCGCACGCCCGCGGTCAGCAGGCGAAGCGTATCCAGAAATGGGTCGACTACGCGCGCATTTCACCGAACCTGAAGCGCGCGGTGCTGGTCACCGAGGACAGCCGTTTCTGGACGCACGAAGGGATCGACTTCGACGAGTTGAAGGAATCGATGGAAGTCAACATCGAGCGCATGGAATTCGCGCGCGGCGGTAGCACCATTACCCAGCAGCTGGCAAAAAACCTCTATCTGTCACCCTCGAAGAATCCGGTGCGTAAAGTGCGTGAGTTCCTCATCGCGCGCCGACTCGAAGCCGAGCTTTCGAAGCAGCGGATCCTCGAGTTGTATCTCAATCTGATCGAATGGGGAGACGGCATTTACGGCGCGGAGGCGGCCGCACGCACATACTTCCACAGGTCAGCGACCGATCTATCGGCTTCGGAGTCGGCGCTACTGGCTGCCGCGATCACCAATCCGCACATCCTTAGTCCCGCGCACCCAAGCGCGCGACTGCTTCGCCGTCAGAAGATGGTGATGCGACGCATGGGTGCTGTGACGCCTCCACCGGTTGTTGCCGGACCTGTGGTTCCGCCGCCCGGCACGTCGATGCCGGATCTTCAGCCCCTTCCAGACTTGCCAGTCACATCAACCCCGGCCGACGTGTTACCGGGTCAACCGACGCCGGTTCCGAAAGCTCCCGGAAGCAAGCCGCCGGGTGGATCGTAAAAAAACCCTGTAAATCCATGCACCTCGGCCATTAAAACCCGCCTTGTTCACCTTGACGACGTGGCCGAAACCTTTTATAGTCGGCGGACGTTTCAGCATCAATAGCTCCCCCTGAAGCGGCAAGGGCGTCGCCGTAGACACCCGCGTCTTCGGCGGACGTGTGTCGATGATCAACTACACCGAGCGCATCGCTCTGCTGATGCACGACATTGTCGTGCGTACGCCGCGCCTTTCCTTCATCGATCTCAGGGAAGTGATCGTCTTCGGCCGATTCGGTCGATCCGATGCTGAAGGAGCATTCGCGACCTGCCACTGCCTGACGCTCCCCGAAAGCGAGCCCGGGTATTACTTCTGGCGCGATCGCAGCACGGGACAAATGACGAGGCGTTCTGAATGGTTCGTCACCAAGTCACCGCAGGTGCGGATTGGCGGGACGCGCGTGAAGTACCTCATCTCTTTCGTGCTGCCGCGATTCTGCGATCAGTCGCTCCAGCGTTCACGCAAATCCGATCTCTATGCGAGCGACGCGCCTGGATGGCTTGCGAAACTCGACACCATCGTGCACGAGCTCTATCACATCGATCCCGACGAATCAGGTATCCGCCGCGTCTCGCGCTCCGACGGAACGGACTCGCCGCGCTCGCATGGACCGCACTTCTACGAAGATGTCGCGGAGATGGTCGATCGATACGTGAAGTCAGGGGCGAATCCTGACCTCTTCGATTTCTTGCGCCACGACTTCAACGCCTTGACGGCGCGCTATGGCGGTGTGGTGGCGACGACATTCAAGAACTTCCCGTCATTCCCGCAACGCTACATGGAGCCGGTCGACATGCCGCCGGCCGATCCGCTGATCAAAGTCGAGCGCCTCAAGCCGCAAACGCAGCCGATCGTCTACACCGAAGACGATCTGCACATACGGCATTTCACGGACGCAAGCGCGCGGCGACTGACGAGAAAAGGACAGCACAGAGCTGCGTGATCAGTGAGTGACTCGCCGTGCTCCGACAAAGCGCGGCGACCAGTACGTCGACGCCAGCCTTTCGACTCGTACTTCGCCAGCCGTGCTCGGCGCATGTACGAATTCATCCCCGCCGATCACAATCCCTACATGTGTTGCGAGTTGTCGCACACCGTTATGGAGCGTGTCGAAGAAGACGAGATCGCCGGCGCGGAGATCGCGCGGGTCCACCTCGGCTCCTGCCCGAAACTGTTCCGAGACGGTGCGCGGCACTTGCAGCCCGTGTCGATCGAACACATACCAGACGAACCCGCTGCAATCGAACCCGGTGGGATCGCTTCCGCCATTTCGATACGGGACGCCGCGAAGTGACAAAGCGGCGCCGGAGATTTCGTAGCCGTCGCCGCGGACAAGTGCCGGCGGGCCCGTCGCCTCCAGTGCTGGCTCAGCGGGTGTTGGGACTGATGATACGTTTGGAGTCGGGAAGGGCTGGGGAACCGCACCACTAGTGGCACATCCCGTGCTGCCGGCCGCGAGGAGAACGATCAAGAAACGGCGCATGTCCCTGTCCCGGTGTATCGGTTCGACACTGTAGACTCGCCCTGACACTTTTTGGCCGGCCAGGGCCTCGTCCTGAGGCCGCGGGTTGTCATTTTGGCGCGGCCTTTGTGGCTAAAGCGTTGCAAACAATCCTTTTACGAGCCGAAGTGTCTTGACAGACAGCCCCTCATCGGGCAGAATGACCTCAGGTTTATGGAGCAGACGCTCCTCCTTAACGCCACGTACGAGCCGCTGAAAGTCGTCCACTGGCAGAAGGCAATGACGCTCTGGTGCCAGGGGAAGGTCGAGGTCATTTCTGTGTACGACCGCGAAGTGCGGTCGGTTTCCTTCAGTTTCAAGCTCCCGTCGGTCATTCGCCTGCTGCGCTACATCAAGATTAAGCGCAACATTGATTACGTACCATTTTCCAGGGCGAATATCTACGCTCGCGACGACCACTCGTGCCAGTACTGCGGCGAGGTGTTCCCCACGTCGGAGCTTACTTTCGATCATGTCGTACCGGTCGCCCAGGGCGGCCGTAAAGACTGGGAAAACATCGTGACATGCTGTATCAGCTGCAATCGCAGGAAAGGCGGGCGTACGCCGGCCGAGGCCGGCATGCACCTGATACGCGTGCCAAAACGTCCTGAACGAGCGCCGGCGATCCGGATAACCGTCGGCCTCAGGAATGCTCCGGACAGCTGGCGCGATTACTTCTACTGGAATATGGAACTCGACGAGACCTGAGTTCCCGTTCGTTCGGACGGCGTCCCCGCTGCCGGTATCTTTCCGCTGAACGCCACTTAATGACCTCTGTCAGTTCGTCCCGCATTTCCGCGGTCCATCCACTCTGGGCCGTGGAGGGCGGTCGTCTCACGATCAAAGGTAGCGACCTGCCCATCGACCCAGCGCTGCCGCGCGTAACGATCGGAGGACTGTCCGCTCGATTGACGGCGGCGTCCTCCACGGAATTGACCGCCATTGTGCCGTCCGGACTCGATGGGGGGCACACGGCCGTCCGCATCGATGAGTTCGCCGGCGAGACGGCCTACGTTGAGGTCGGGGTACCGCTGGCGACCGGTCTTCATCAGGTCGACAGCCCGGCGATCGACGGCGAAGGGAACGTCTACGTCACCTTCAGCGGATCTCGGGGGCAGCAAGGGCCCGTCGCCGTGTTCGTCGTCCGGCCCGATGGGTCGCGGGAGCCGTTTGTCGCCGATCTGGCGAATCCGACATCGCTGGCCTTCAGTCCCGACGGCGTGCTGCACGTGTCCAGCCGGTTCGATGGCAGCGTGCACAGAGTCGATGCGGCTGGAAAAGCGACGATGGTGGCGAGTGAGCTCGGAGTGGCGTGCGGGATCGCGTTTGCCGCGGACGGAACGCTGTTTGTCGGCGATCGATCAGGATCGATCCTGCGCGTGCGCAACGGACACGCGACGATGTTTGCAAGCATCCCGGCGAGCGTTGCGGCTTTTCACCTCGCCTTTGGACCCGACGGGTGGCTCTACGTTACCGCGCCGACGCTGGCCGCGCGCGACTGTGTGTACCGTGTGTCACCCGATGGCGCGGTTGACGTGTTCCATGACGGGTTTGGTCGGCCGCAGGGACTTGCTTTCGACGCACACGGCGACCTCTATGTCGTCGACGCCATCGCCGGGGCCAGCGGACTGTTTCGACTTCCGCTCGATCGTCCGTCTGAGGCCGAGGAAGTCATGTCTGGCGGATCGCTCATCGGTCTGGCGTTTCATCCAGACGGCGGATTCGTACTCGCATCGAGCGACACTGTGTATCGCTTCGCCCGCAGCCCCGTGGCACGGCGTCCTGCTTGATTCTGCGTGCGCCCGCGGATACGCTTCCTATCCCTTTGACTCTGCCGAATAAGTCCCTGTTCAGGGTCCGTGGTCCGGGATCCGATCCGTGTTCATTCGCGTTCATCCGTGGCTTGGCATCCGTGTTCATCCGCAACTTCTTCAGTAGCGTGACGGCATGAGTCAACTGTTCCGGCGAAAGCCTATTTCGGAGTTGCTCCCTGACGACACGCATGCGCTGAAGCGGGTGCTTGGCGGGGGCGATCTCGTGATGCTGGCGATCGGCGCGGTGATTGGCGCCGGAATATTCGGCGCGATTGGCACTGCGGCGGCGGGACAAGTCGGACCTACTGGCGCGGTCATCCGTTACGGCGCCGGACCGGCGCTCGTGTTTTCATTTGTTCTGCTTGGCGCTGCGTGTGCGCTCGCGGCGCTGTGCTACGCGGAACTGGCATCGATGATTCCGCAAGCCGGCAGCGCCTACGCGTATTCGTACGCGACGCTGGGGGAACTCGTCGCATGGATCATCGGCTGGGATCTCATTCTCGAATACGCCGTTGGGAACGTGGCGGTGGCGATTTCCTGGGGCGACTACTTCAACACGCTGCTCAAAGGATTCATCGATCTCCCGCCGTGGCTGACGACCGGATATCGGACAGCGCTCCTCAGTGCCGATCCCGGCATTCACGGCCTTCTCCAGACGGCGCCTCACATCGGCAGTATTCCGATCGTCGTTCACGTGCCGGCGTTCGCGATCGTCATGCTCATCACCGTCCTGCTGCTTCAGGGGGCGAAGGAGAGCGTGAGGGCCAACAACGTCATGGTCGTGATCAAACTTCTTGCCCTCGGTCTATTCATCGCCGTTGGTGCCACGCACCTCCGCGGCGAGAACTACCATCCGTTTGCGCCAAACGGCTTCACTGGCATTCACCAGGGGGCGGCGATCGTCTTCTTTGCCTACATCGGGTTCGATGCGATTTCGACCGCCGCGGAAGAAACGATCAATCCGCAACGCAACCTCCCGATCGGGATTCTTGGTGGCCTCGCGATCTGCACGGTGATCTACGTGGTGGTTGGATTCGTGCTGACCGGGATGGTGCCGTACACCGAGCTTGGCGTTGCCGATCCGCTTGCGCGGGCGCTGCAGCTTGCCGGGTTCAACGCAGTTGGATGGATCGTCGCGCTCGGCGCCGCGGTGTCGATGTCGGCCGTGCTGCTGGTGTTTCAGTACGGACAGCCGCGCATCTTCTTTGCGATGGCGCGCGACGGGCTGCTGCCGCAGTGGGCAGCGAAGGTCCATCCGCGAACGAAGATTCCATTTGCGACGACGCTGTTGACCGGGATCTTCGTCGCCGCATGGTCACTCATCGGTGACGCGGGCGAAACCTACGATCTGACCAATATCGGGACGCTGTCGGCATTCATTCTCGTCAGCATCGGCGTTCTGGTCCTGCGCTACACCGACCCATCCCGGCCGCGACCGTTCCGCGTGCCGATGGTCTGGGTCGTGTCACTGCTGTCGACCGCCGGTTGCCTTTTCATCATGATCGGTCTGCCCCGCCAGGCGTGGGAACGGTTCGCGATTTGGCTCGCGCTCGGCCTGGTTTTCTATTTTCTCTACGGCTACCGGAAGAGCCGCCTGAGGGAACGCTCGTAAGGCGCGCGCGTGCTAAAATTGCTGTTTGGGTTTCCGCGGAAATTCCGAACAGTAAGTATGGCCCACGATTGGATTGCGGTACGCGGCGCTCGCGTACACAACCTCAAGAATATCGACGTCGACCTCCCGCGCGACCAGCTCGTCGTGATCACCGGGCTCTCCGGATCGGGAAAGTCCTCGCTCGCCTTTGACACGATTTACGCCGAGGGACAGCGGCGCTACGTCGAGTCGCTGTCATCGTACGCGCGCCAGTTTCTCGAGCAGATGGAGAAGCCCGATGTCGATTTGATCGAGGGGCTCTCGCCAGCTATCGCCATCGAGCAGAAAACGACCGGGTCCAATCCGCGCTCCACCGTCGGAACCGTGACGGAGATTTACGACTATCTCCGCCTCCTGTTCGCAAACATCGGTGTTCCGCATTGCCACTTGTGCGGCCGCGCGATTGCGTCGCAGTCGCTCGAGCGGATCATCGACATGGTGATGTTGTCGCCCAACGACGAGCGCATCAACGTGTTGGCGCCGATCGTCCGCGGACGAAAGGGTGAGTTCAAGAAGGAGCTCGCGGCTCTTCGCACGCGTGGGTTCACGAAAGTGCGGGTCGACGGTCAGCCGCGGTCCCTCGACGAAGAGATCAAGCTCGATCGCCGTCGCAATCACACGATCGATGTCGTCGTGGATCGGCTGGTGTTGAAACCCGGCATCGAACGTCGCGTGACCGAATCAGTCGAGATCGCGCTGAATCTCGCCGACGATATCGTCATCATCAATACGCTCGACGGTGGTGATCGGTTGTTCTCGCGCCGTCTCGCCTGCACGTACTGTGGCGTCAGCATGCCGGAAATGACGCCGCGTGCGTTCTCGTTCAATTCGCCGCATGGAGCCTGCCCTGAGTGTCAGGGACTTGGCGCCGTCTACGATTTCGATCCGGCTCGTTTGATTCCCGACGAGTCCCTGTCGCTGCTTGATGGCGCAATTGCGCCGTGGGCCAAAGGCGATCGGAAGCTCGTGCGCGAAGCGCTCACCTCGTTGAGCCGGACCTTCGGAATCGATCTCGCGTTGCCGTTTCGCCGGCTGTCAAAGAAACTGCGCGACGTCCTGTTGTTTGGCGCACCTGGAGCGGCACGGCGGGCGGAGACCGACGGAGCGCGAAAGAAATCGAAAGACCGTGAGAACAAAGACCCGTTCGGGGCCGGATTCGAAGGACTGGTACCCAATCTCCGGCGGCGCTACGAGGAAGGAACCTGGCTCGACCAGGAGAATCTGGAGCCGTACCGGGCGCTCCGGCCCTGCCCGGCGTGCGGGGGAGAACGGCTCAAAGCCCAAAGCCGCGCCGTGCGCGTCAAAGGCCGCACCATCTCTGAGTATGTGAACCTGCCGGTGTCTGAAGCGGTTCGCGTCTTCGACGAACAGGAGCTCACGGATCGCGAGGCGCTGATTGCGACCCGTATCCTTCGCGAGATTCGCGACCGCCTGCACTTCCTGAACGACGTCGGGGTCGGTTATTTGACACTGGGACGGAGCGCGGCCACGTTGTCCGGTGGTGAGGGACAACGAATTCGCCTCGCCACTCAGATTGGATCGAATCTCACGGGCGTCTTGTATGTCCTCGATGAGCCGTCAATCGGCCTGCACCAGCGGGACAACCGCGCGCTCCTCTCGACGCTCGCCCGGCTGCGCGATCTGGGCAACACCGTTGTCGTCGTCGAACACGATGAAGAGACGATTCGCACCGCCGACTATGTCATCGATCTCGGGCTCGGTGCCGGTGAACATGGCGGCAACGTCATCTACCAGGGCACGCCCGCAGAGATGCTGCGCAACGGTCATGGATCGCTGACCGGCGCATACCTGCGCGGCGAACGCACGATCAAGACTCCCGGAGCGCGGCGGCCGACAACCCGCGGGCACATCGTGATCAAGGGTGCCCGGGCGAACAACCTGAAGGACATCGACGTGTCCCTTCCGCTCGGGGTATTGACGACGGTCACCGGCGTAAGCGGCTCGGGCAAGTCCACGCTGATCAACGACATTCTTTATAAGAGTCTCGCGAGAGCGCTCTATCGGGCGGCGGATGAACCGGGCGCTCACACGTCGATCGAAGGGATCGATCAGCTCGACAAGGTGATTCAGATCGATCAGTCGCCGATTGGACGAACGCCGCGTTCCAACCCGTCGACCTATACCGGGCTCTTCACGTTCATTCGCGAGCTGTTCGCGATGCTGCCTGACGCGAAGGCTCGTGGATTCCGGCCGGGCCGGTTCTCGTTCAACGTCAAAGGGGGCCGTTGCGAGGCGTGTCAGGGCGACGGCGTCATCGCCATCGAGATGCACTTTCTCCCAAACGTCTACGTGACCTGCGAACAGTGCAAAGGCCGCCGATACAATCGCGAGACGCTCGAAATCCGATACCGCGGCAAATCGATCGCTGACGTGCTCGACCTGACGGTCGATCAGGCGCTGCCGCTGCTCGAGAACTTCCCGCCGATTGCGAATAAGCTGCGAACGCTTCAGGACGTCGGACTTGGTTATATCGAGTTAGGACAATCGGCGACGACGTTGAGTGGTGGTGAAGCGCAGCGGGTGAAACTGGCGAAGGAACTGTCACGTCGCGGTACGGGCCGGACGCTCTACATTCTTGACGAACCCACGACGGGTCTTCATTTTGAGGACACCCACAAGCTGCTCGACGTGCTGAACAAGCTTGTCGATCAGGGCAACACGGTTGTAATCATCGAACACAACCTCGACGTCATCAAATCCGCCGATTATGTAATTGACCTTGGACCGGAGGGGGGCCAGGGGGGCGGGAGAATTGTCGCCCGTGGGACTCCTGAGGAAGTCGCCAGGAGCCGAGAATCCTTTACGGGGCGTTTTCTCGCTGACATCCTTCACGCCCCGCAGGGCGACTCTGGAGCCGCTCCAGATGTCGTAGAACGGTCGTTGCGCCGCGCGTGATGGGCCAATCTAGGGCGCGCGGCGTGCCTCGCTCCGGGAGGTGACTGTGAACGCGTCCTCGGGCCGGACCCGCTGTGGTAATACAGCCACACTTTCGACTGACAGAGTTGTGGTTGCCTGGCCACATCACGCCGTTTCGGCATCGGCTAATCAGCCGAAATTTTGCTGTAAATATTTGATAACAAATAAGTTGTTAGTTCAACTCTGCATTAGGGGAGCGGTGGCAGGGGGCTTGCTGAGTTCCGGGCGGCTGTCCCAGCGGTCATCTGAGAGGTCATGAGCGCCCAGCGTACCCTTCGTCGACCTGTGTCTTGTACCGGAATCGGTCTTCATTCCGGCAACAAAGTGACCCTCTCGTTGAAGCCCTCGCCGGCGGATTCGGGCATCCGATTCCAGCGGTCCGATTTGGGCGGCCTCGAGATTCCTGCGATCGTGACGCATCTGGGAGGTATTCAGTACCAGACCGGCCTCACGAGGGAAGCGGTGTCGGTCGAGACCGTCGAGCACCTGCTCGCGGCATTGACGGCACTCGGCATCGACAACGCGATTGTCGAATTGAACAGTCCCGAAGTGCCGATCATGGACGGCAGTGCGGCGCCGTTCGTCTACCTCCTGCACGAGGCAGGCGTGAAGCGTCTCCAGGCCCCGCGGCGCTATCTCAAAGTGCTCCGGCCCATTTCGCTGGCGCAAGGAGATAAACGGATTGCGCTGTACCCGTCGGATCACTTCAAGGTGACCTACAGCATCAGCTTCGACCATCCGCTTCTGCGTCACCAGTCGCGGACGATGCGCATTACGGAAGAGAGCTTCATCGAGGATATTGCGCCGGCACGCACGTTCGGCTTCCTGAAGGAAGTCGAGATGTTGCGCCAGCGCGGCCTGGCGTTGGGCGGATCGCTCGACAACGCGATCGTGCTCGGCGACACCGGTGTCCTCAATAACGCGCTTCGCTTCGAGGACGAGTTCGTTCGCCACAAGATCCTCGATGTGATCGGCGACCTCTCGCTGGTCGGGTATCCGGTCGTCGGCCACCTGGTCGCTCATCGTGGCGGCCACGCGCTGCACACCGCGTTTGCTGCCCGGATTCTCGAAGAGACGGATGCGTGGCGTCTCGTGGACGTGCCGTCGGAAGGCATGGTGGGTGTGCCCGTCACGGCACCGGCAACCCGCGCCGCAGAGTTGGCGAATTAGCTGGCGAGGCGGGGTCTCAAGACCCCGCCCTACCACCCGACTCTCTCGAGATCGTCGGGCGCCGACCGCGCCTAGATCACCAAGAGTCCCTTCGTCGTCGTCTGCGATCCGCAGGCCTCGAACCAGTCAATCCCCTCACTGACCAGATCGAATTTGAGGTTGTAGCGGCCTTTCTGCTGCGGCGCGGTGAGCGTCATCGGCACGTTCACGCTCTCGGACGGTGATAGCGTCTCCGGCAGCCAGGCACGTTCGTAATCGCGATTGACCAGCGACCCATCACGCCCGCAGAGCTGAGCGCCGACACGCACGAGTCGGCGTCCGTAGCTCGCTCGCGCGGGAAATGGCCTGGTTGAGAGATTGCGCACGGTCGTGCGGATGGTCAGCGGCCGGCCTGCGCGGACAATGAAGGGGAGGCCGGGAATGGCGCCGCTGACATCGATCCGCGCCCGTGGTGTGGCTCCCGGGATGGCGTTGCCGAGATTGTTGTCGTCCCAGACTTCATGCCTGATCGCCGCATGTGCCGGAGTGCCGGGGAGGAAGCGGCGGGAGAACAGATCTTCCGGATGATCGGTCAGTTCCCAGCACAGTCGATCGACGCCGATCGCTGATGCCATCTGACGTGCCCGATTCATCTCCTCGTCACTGTCGTTGTGCACGAACAGGATGTAGCGCCAGTTGATGAATGGGATGTCTCGGCCGGCACTCCGCTTCTCGTCGGCGGCAGCTCGCAGATTGCGGAGCGCTTTTTCGAAGTCCCCGCGCTGTCGGTATTTCGCATAACTCTGCGGCGTCGCGCCGTCGATCGAGAAGGTGACTTCGTCGATCCCCGAGCGTACCAGCCGGCGAGCCTGTTCCTCGGTGAACGCCAGTCCATTCGTGCTGGTGTACAGGTAGACGTGCGGAAATCTGGACTTGATGTACTCGCACATCTCGATCGCCCGTTTATGCAGGAACGCTTCACCGTAATTGAAGAAATCGATCCTGCCAAGCGACGGTCCCGCTTCATCGATCACCTGCCGGAACAGGTCGAAATCGAGCATGCCGGCCTGGCGTGTTCGCGTAATCCCTGTCTCTGGCGCGCAACACGCCTGCGCGCAAGAAATATTGCAGGCTGCGGTGCACTCGATGTAGAGACGCGAGGGAAGAGATGCAACATTCAGGTCGCGTTGCGGCGGAGCCTCGTCTTTTTTGAGCGGCAGCTTCAGCGGGCAGTCACCGCAGAACTTCGATCCTCCGGCATTGATTTCCTTGCGGATGGTTGTGATTCGTTCACCTGTCCAGATGTCCGAGACGCCTGCGGCACGTACGTCGCCGAGTACCCGTTTCGCATACGGATCGGCACATCCGCACACCATGCGGCCATCGCAGAGCATGACCATCGTGCTCCATGGCCAGCTGCACGTGAAACGGGTGGCGAGGTAGTTAAGGGACACGGGGAACCGCGGGACTATTTCTTTTTATTCAGCTTCCTCATGTACGCGCCGAGCCGTTCGTTTTCGTACGACACGGTGTTGAGAAAGAGGCTTTCGCTGAGGTACTGCCGTCGCTCGGTGTCGTTCATCTGCGCGATCAGGTGCTGGATTTCGCGGACCATGTCTTCGAACGTGTGTTCGAGCTCACGTTTGACGGTGACCTCCGTGTAGAGCGCTTCAATCACCGACAGCAGATCGCCGTCGAGTACGACCTCGGTGCCGGTCGTCATCTTGATAGTGTGCATCGCTACGCTCCGAAACTCTTGACGGCGCTGGGCTCATCGGGGTGGACTTCTATGAAGTTCTGCGCCCCGGTCATGGTCAACATCGTTTCGACGCGCTTCTGCACGCCGGCCAGCTTGAGCGTGCCGCCCGCCGCGTTTGCCTGGCGGTAGAGATCCATCAGGCAGCCGATGGTGGCGCTGTCGACGTAGCCGACCGACGACAAGTCGACCACGACCTTCCGCTCGCCGGCGGCGATGAGCTGCGTCACCGCGTTCGAAAACTCGGACAGCAGCGGATACATCAACCGCGACTCGCCGATGCGCACGATCGCGACACCGTTGGCGTTTTCAGTTGTGAGATTCATTCAACTACTCCGCTCATGTGAAGCTCGAGGCTCAAGACTCAAGGAGCCCTATAAACTATCTTCGCCGCGACCGTGGCGACGCTCCGCGCCGTCGACGCACAAGCGGTTGTTTATCCTGCATCCGCTTCAACTGGCGCGCCAGCTCGAGGCGTCCGCGATTGATGCGCGACTTCACCGTTCCTTCGGGAAGCTGCAGTTGATCGGCGATTTCCTGGTACGACAATTCCTGCAGGTCGCGGAGCACGACCGCCGTTCGAAGTGTCGACGGCAGAGTTTCGAGCGCCTGCTTCAATTGTGATCGCAGATCCCGATGTTCCGCCAGCGCATAGGGCGTCCGTTCCCGTGATGCCGGCTGCAAATCGGTGGTATCCACCTCGCGCGCAATCGTCTGCCGTTCCTTTCGCACGCTCCGATAGTGATCGATGCACAGGTTCCGGCTGATGCTGATAATCCACGTCTGAAAGTTCGCGCGCCGATCGAAGGTGTTGAGCGCCTTGAAGATCTTGAGAAAGATGTCTTGCGTCAGATCTTCCGCCTCGTCGTGCTTGCCGACGAACTTGTAGGCGACGTTGAACACCTTCCGCCAGTTCTGGCGAACAATCGTGTCCCAGGCGACCTGATCGCCGCTCAAGCACTGCTCGATAAGGCTGTCGGGCGTTGCCGGCTGCGCGGCGGGGGAGTCAACAGACATGCGACGGCTAGGGAATCATATCAAACACTCATGCCGGATGAGCTCAATCGGGCGAATTCGTGAGTTGGTGAGTTGGCTCTCGCGCAGCAATCCACCAATTGACGAATTCACTAATTCACCAACTGAACTTAGAATGAAACACACGTGGAAGGATTCCATCGCCTCAACAACGCGCTTCAGTGCGAAGGCGTGGCTCTGGCGGAGCTCGCGGATGCTGAAAGTACTCCGCTATACGTTTACAGCGCCGGAACCATCGCCGCGCGATATCGCGCCATTGACGACGCGTTTGGCGGATATCCGCACGCCATTCACTATGCCTTGAAGGCAAACTCGACGCTCGGGATTGCCCGGCTCCTTCGCAGCCTCGGCGCTGCCGCCGATGCGAATTCGGGCGGCGAGATCGATGTGGCGCTGCGCGCCGGCTTCATTCCCGAGCAGATTGTTTTCACTGGCGTCGGCAAGACTCCGGCCGAACTGGCGCAGGCGATCGATCTGGGCGTCAGGACGATCAACGCCGAGTCGGAGGGAGAGCTCGAGCGGATCGATTCTCTCGCCCGCGAACGCGGCACTCGCGTGCGCGTCGCCCTCCGAGTGAATCCCGACGTCGACGCACGCAGCCATCCGCACATCTCCACCGGCCTGAAAGTCAACAAATTCGGCGTTGCCGCCGACGCCGCCCGCGAAATCTGCCGCCGATTCGCCGATCGGCAAGGACTGGAGCTCGCTGGCCTCCACACGCACGTCGGCTCGCAGATTACTGACCTCGATCCGCTCAAGCGCGCGGCGATGACGATCGTCGCGCTGGCGAAAGAATTGAGAGACGATGGGATCAGGATCGATCATCTCGATATCGGCGGAGGCCTCGGCGTCTCGTACGACGGCGCTCAGGTGCCATCAGCTGAAGATTACGCGGCGGCTGTCCTGCCGATTGTTCGCGATTCAGGTCTCGCGTTGATCCTCGAACCCGGTCGCCACATTGTTGGCCCCGCAGGCGTTCTCCTGTCGCGTGTCGTGGACGTCAAGGATCGGCCCGACGGAAAGGCGTTTGTCATCGTCGACGCAGGCATGACGGAGCTGATGCGTCCGATGCTCTACGGAGCATTTCATCGCATCGAGCCGGTGATGTGTGGTTCATCGTCGGACGACATCGTTGCCGATGTCGTCGGGCCGCTGTGTGAGAGCAGCGACACGCTCGGAAAAGACCGACATCTGAAACGTCCACAGCCGGGTGATCTCTTTGCGGTGCTCGACGCCGGCGCATATGGCGCCGTGATGGCGTCCAACTACAATCGCCGCACGATGCCGGCGGAGGTCCTGGTCGAGGGCGCTCGCTGGTCGGTGATTCGAAGGCGCCAAACGATTGACGACCTCCTGGCGCTGGAGATCTGACGGGTGCCGGCCGGTCTCCTTATTGCTTTTGAAGGCCTCGATCAGAGCGGCAAACAAACGCAGGCGGAACGCGTGCGGGAGTTTGTGCGTCAGCGCGGCCGCGAGTGCCGGCTGGTTTCCTTTCCCGATTACACCACCGCAATCGGTGAGGAAATCTCGAAAGCGCTTCACGGACAGCGTGAGTACGGTCCCGACGTCATGCAGCTGATGTACGTGGCCAATCGTTATGAACGGCGCGCGGAGATGGTGAACTGGCTCGAACAAGGGACGGTGCTCGTCTGCGATCGCTATCGCGCCTCGAGCGTTGCATACGGCGAGGCGCAGGCGCTCGATCCTGGCTGGCTCCGTGATATGCAGAGCTACCTCCCCGACGCGGACCTGACGATCCTGCTGGATATCGCTCCCGAGACCGCCGTCCAGCGAAAGGCGATGGGACGCGATCGGTACGAGCGAGACCTCGCCCTCCTGTCCCGGGTTCGCGAAAGTTATGGCCGCCAGGCGGCCGGCGAAGGATGGCTCCGGTTGAACGGCGAACGCCCTCGCGACGAGGTCTCGGCAGACGTCCTCAGCGCGGTCGAGAAACTACTCGCGCGGCCGTAAGCGCGCGAACTTCACGCGCCCCCGCATCCAACAGGACTCGAGCGCATGCCTCGAGCGTCGCGCCGGTCGTGCTCACATCGTCGACCACCACAACCACCCGTTCCTTGACATCGACGCGCCGGCGCAGCGCAAATGCATCCCTGACGTTCGCCTGGCGCGCCTCGGCAGGAAGATCGGTTTGAGACATGGTGGCGCGCGTGCGCTTCAACGCATCAACCGTCGGAGTTGTGAGGTGCCTCGCGATTTCGGCCGCCTGGTTGAATCCACGCGCGCGTTTCCTCGCACGATGAAGAGGAACCGGCACGACAAGATCCGCGTCGTGAAGTACCCGTGCGCCGGAGACGATCATGAGCCCGGCGAGTGGACGCGCGAGCGATCGATGGCCGGCGTATTTCAGCGCGTGAATGATCGCTCGCAGGGGTCCGTCGTACTCACCAATCGCGCGCCCGTGTGAGACCAGATGAGAACGGTCTCGACAGCGCGGACACGTGTCGGGTTCCATCTCGCGCGTTCGCCACGACTGGCGTGGATCGCCACAGACATCACACAGAGGCGGGGTAAACGTTGTGATTGCCTGCCAGCACGATTGACAGACCGGGCCGCGCGTTGGTTGGTCGAGAGGGTGATTACACGCGGCGCAGACAGGCGCGAGGAGAACAGCGAGAAACGAGTCAATGATTATGGCGCGTCCTCTGAGATCTCAATCCTCTCCGCATCCCCCCACAGCCGCTCCAGGGAGTAGAAGGCGCGTGTCTGCGGTGTGAAGACGTGGACGATAAACGTGAAATAATCCATCAGTACCCACTCGCCGCGATCGTATCCCTCCATGTGCGAGGGGCGAACCTTCGCACTACGCAGCGCCTCCTCGACCGCATCCGCAATCGCTTTGACCTGTCTCGTGCTGTGGCCCGAACAGAGCACGAAGAAATCGGTGAAGGCCGGCGTGTTGCGCAGGTCAAGCAGCACAACGTCCGAAGCCTTTTTGTCGAGCGCTGCGCGAATCGCTTTGCCAACGTCGCCGGTGACACGCTTCTTGCCACTAACAGGGGAGCGCCGCTTTTCAGTTTTCGTCATGCAAGTGATCTGCCGTGAATGGTTCAGGGTTGCTATACATAGAGACCATGCTGCGCGATGTGCCGTTCAACGGTTGCGGGAACGAGCCCCGCAATCGATTGGCGCGTCAGCAAGCGCTGTCGAATGTCAGACGACGACACGTCGGGTGTTGTTGCATTCACTAAGAATATCGAGTGATTGATAGCTCCTGGCGTCTGGCTCCTGGCTGTTGGCTGGTTCACATCCACGTCAATCATCCGCCCTGCAAGCGTGGGCAGCCGAAGCCCCAACGCCTGTACCGCAAAGCCGGGACGCGAGACGACGATGAAATTCGCGAGGTCGAGCACTTCGGGATATCTGTGCCACGTCTCAATTTCTGCAAACGCGTCGGCGCCGGTGATGAAAAAAATCTGCGGCACAGCGAGGCCCGTCGCGCGGGAAAACCGCGTCAGCGTGTCCGCCGTATACGACGGACCAGGCGTCGATAGTTCGATGTCGCTCGCACGAAGACCGTCGATGCCGTTGACGGCAAGTGCCGTCATTGCGAACCGATGGTGGCTCGATGCCGCTGGTTGGTGAGCGCGGTGCGGCGGTACGTTCGAGGTCAGCACGTGAACCCAATCGAGCTGCAAGGACCGCCGCGCGGCACTCGCCGTTTCGAGGTGGCCCACATGAATGGGATCGAAGGTGCCTCCGAGCAGGCCGACGCGCGGTTGCGCACTCATTCGGTTACAGAGTCGCGATGAGCAGGCGCCGCAGTCCGTTCACGCGCCGTCGCCAGTTCGCGCCACACGGCCTCGAGCAGTGTGTCCACGCCCTCGCCTGTCGCGGCGGACACCGGAAACAACCGAACGCCGCGCTGGTCGAGATGCGCCTGGAGCCGCGTGAGCCGATCGGGATCATCGAGCGCATCGATCTTGTTGGCCGCGGCGACCACCGGTTTTTGCGACAGCCGTTCACCTGAACTGTCGCGACCCGGAAACAGCTCCAACTCGCGTGTGATGATGTCGAAGTCTTCCACCGGATCGCGTCCGCTTGCCGAGGAGACATCGACCAGGTGCACGAGCACCTTCGTTCGTTCGAGGTGACTCAGGAAGCGGTGTCCGAGGCCGTGCCCCGCATGCGCGCCTTCGATCAGTCCGGGCACATCGGCGACGACGAAGGAGCGATCGCCAGAAAGGCCGACGACCCCCAGATTCGGAACCAGGGTGGTGAACGGATAATCGGCAATCTTGGGGCGCGCGGCCGAGACGCGCGAAATCATTGTCGACTTGCCGGCATTGGGAAAGCCAACGAGGCCGACGTCGGCGAGCAGCTTCAGCTGAAGTCGAAGATCCTTTTCTTCACCAGCCAGGCCTGGCTGGGTCTTGCGCGGCGCGCGATTGGTTGATGTTGCAAACGATGCGTTGCCGTGTCCACCAAGACCGCCCTTCGCGATCAGCATCCGCTGGCCGTCATCGATGAGATCGGCGACGAGCACATGCTCGCCGTCCGCTGTGCGTTCGTAGACGGAGGTGCCGGTCGGCACGAGGAGCTCGATGTCCTCGCCGTTCTTGCCGGTTCGGTTCGAGCCTTCACCATGTCCGCCACGGCCGGCAGAGAAGACTTTCTGAAAACGATAGTTGAGAAGCGTGTTGAGGTTGGCGTCGGCGACGAGGAAGACCGATCCGCCGGGACCCCCATCGCCGCCGCTCGGGCCGCCGCGCGGCACAAACTTCTCGCGGCGAAAGGCCATGGCGCCCCGGCCGCCGTGACCGGCCGTGACGTGGATATCGACTTCGTCTACGAACACGCCAAGGGCGAGCCTATCCCTCTAGGGGGAGGACGCTGATCACGCGCCCGCGGGCGCCGTGATCCTCGAACTTCACCTTGCCGTCGATCTTGGCAAACAACGTGTCGTCCTTCCCGAGACCGACATTCAGACCGGGTCGGAATCGACGGCCGCGCTGACGCACGAGAATCGATCCGCCGGTGACGATGTTGCCGTCGTGCCGCTTGACGCCGAGGCGCTGCGAATTGCTGTCGCGGCCGTTGCGTGAGCTGCCCTGACCTTTTTTATGAGCCATTGTGAATTCCGAAACTGTTGAATGCTGATCGGCTTGAGTGAGCGATTCAGATCACGATGTCGGTCACTCGCACTCGCGTGTAAGTACTCCGATGGCCGCGCGTCTTCCGGAATCCCTTACGGCGCTTCTTCCGGAACACGCGGATCTTCGGTCCACGCGACTCGCCATCCACCACACCGACGACCTTCGCGTTAGCCACGAATGGGGCGCCCGCCAGCACTTCGCCGCCGTCTTTTTCCAGGAACAAGACCTGGTCAAACGTCACTTCCTTGCCGACCTCGGCGTCGACGCGGTCGAGCGTGACGACGGACCCTGGATTGACCTTTACCTGTCGGCCGCCGGCCTGAATGATTGCGAACACGATTCCCACCCTCCGCCGGCCCTAGATAAGGGCCTTTATCGTTCTGAACAAAGGAATTAGGGTACCACATGTGGGCGCAAGGCTCAAGGCTCATGGCTCAGGCCGTCCCGGTTCGCCGTTACGTGGAAGTGCTAGCGGAGCAGGACGCGGGTGCCGCGGATCTTCTGCGTGCTCAGAGTCCCGAGGAACATCGGGATCACCTTGTCCATGAGCTCGAAGTACGAAGACAACGCCGGCGTGTTCTGCTGGGCGTTGTAGAGGATCTCTTCGCGCGTGGACTCGGTGTGCAGCGTCGCGCCGGTACGACCGTCAATGAAGATGAACTTCGGAGCGATCGCGAATCCCTTCCGCTCCATATACAGGCGCTGCGGCACCACGGTGCGGCGTCCGAGATTGTCGTACTGCTCGACGTTGCGAGTCACGAATCCGGCGGTCTGAAGCGGAGTAAAGAGGATTGTCCCGGTCACGATCAGCGGATTCTCGTATTCCTCTCCGATCTTCTTCCAGAACGCGACATCGGAAAAAATCGATTGGTACCGTTCGAGATCCTTTGCATTGCGGATCTTTTCAGGTGCCGCCGCCGCTGCCGATGCAGGCTGCTGAGGGGCCGGTGCCGCAGGCCCTGGGGGGGCCGCCGTCTGAACGTCCGACGCAACTTTGGGCAGACCGCCGTTGGTTTCGCCGATGACCGCGGGCGTGGCGACCTTCGCTTTGTCGGCCGCGAGCTCGGCGAGCGGAAGCACGTCCGCTTCAATGACGCGAAGGCCTGACTTGGTTCGCAACTGACTGCGCAGGAGGCGCACCGTCTCGAGGTTCGCATCCACATCGTCGGTTCCGCCGCTGATGAAGCCGGCAACCAGCACGCGGCGAAACGCCGTCACGTCCATCTTGGGCGAGAGGGGCGTCTCGATCGGCACCTCGAAGAAACTGGTGCACGCGCTCGCAAACGTGAGCAGGACGAGACTAGCGATCGTTGCGACGCTTCGCGCGGTCATTGATCTCTTTGAACAGATCGTAGTTCTGACGAATCAGCACGTTCTTCGGATCGAGCGCGACGGCCTTCTCGTAGGCCTTGCGCGCTTCCTCGAATCGTCCTTCGTGCTCGTACCCAATCCCGAGATTGTTCCAGGCCGCCGCGTAGGTGGGATCGATTTCGACGGCTTTTTCCCAGCGATAGGTCGCTTCCTTCCAGAGACCGTTTTGCGCAACCTTGATACCGAAATCTACTTGCGCCTTCGCATTCGAACGCGCGTCCGCGAAGGCTGGTGGCGCAGCCCAGAGCAGAAGTGCAGCAACAGCGGCGGCTCGAGCAACAAGCAGAGCTCGCGTTTTCATGGGTGTTCGAACCACTATAGTCACCCGCCTCAAGCACCGCAAGCTGTTTCGACACTCGCAGCGCACCGCGGCATTCGTCTGGGGTGAGCAATGGGCGTACCATGAGTTTTGCTGCGGGAATCGACGCCAGATCACTGAATTCTTGGCCTTTTCCGTAAGCCGTCGACGCGCCTCGTAACCGCGACGCGTTGCAGCGGCGACACTGCTCACCTATAATGTGGACAAATGGGTCGGGCCGTTCGGCTGCAATGCAGCCGTAGCTGGCGCCGACCCTTTTTGCTTACCAACGAGACTCGTCGATCCTGCGGGACGGCTGGTCAGCGCGGCGGCGCCGAAGGGGGAAAAGCTGTGGACCTCCGGACTGCCGTCGCCGTGTCGATGTTGCCAGTCTCCCGTCTTCGCGCCTGCACGGTGTTCCGGGAGCTGCGACACCAAGATCCTCTCACAACCGTCGGGCACGTCCTCGACGCGCTACGCGTGCCGGTCAGCGAGCGGAGTCGCTTAGAGCGTGAGGCGTGGTCACGCACCGACGTGGCGCTCACCGCGGGTACCGCGGGTGGAATGGGCATCGTCGCGTGGTTTGATGCGCGATACCCGGCGCTCCTGAACTGTATCGAGGATCCGCCGCCCGTGCTGTGGACGCGCGGCGAGATCCAAGTGCTGGCTGAACCTGCCGTCGCCGTCGTTGGTTCGCGCGCAGCAACCTCATACGCGCTGGATGTCGGCGCGAGACTCGGCGGCGAGCTGGCGGAGCGAGGCGTCGTCGTCACCAGCGGCCTGGCGCGGGGGGTGGATTCGGCCGCCCATCGAGGATGTCTGGACCAGGGCGGGCCGACCGTCGCCGTCCTTGGTTCAGGACTCGATCGCATCTATCCGCCAGAGCACGAAGACTTGGCCGAACTGATTGCAAAAAATGGGGTTATCGTCAGTGAACTTGGTCCTGGTGGAATGCCCATCCCCGAGAACTTTCCGCTCAGGAACCGGATCATCAGTGGGATCTCGCTCGCCGTTGTGGTCGTCGAAGCCTCGGAGAACAGTGGATCGCTCATAACTGCCCGATGTGCATTGGAGCAGGGGCGCGACGTCATGGCCGTTCCCGGCAGCGTGCTTACTGGCCGTAACCGGGGTTCCCACAGTCTTTTAAAGGACGGAGCAAAGGTCGTCGAGACAGCGGACGATATTCTTGAGGAGCTCGGGTGGCCAGGTGCAGTGGGCGGCACGGATACCGGTAAGCAATTGAGTGGAGACCCCTTACTGGCGGCGATGGAGCCCGGTGAGGTGTACCGGCTCGACGAGCTCGTCGAAAAGACGGCCACTCTACCGTCGAAGCTGCTGCCGCGGCTGATGGAACTTGAACTGCAGGGGCAGGTTGCTGCCGTTGGCGGCGGACGATTTGCGCGCTCCTCGCCGCGGCGATGATAAGGTTTGAAGAGGTATGGCAAAGGCACTGGTCGTGGTGGAGTCGCCGGCGAAGGCGAAAACCATCAACAAATATCTGGGACGGAACTACAAGGTCATCGCCTCGATGGGCCATGTCCGCGATCTGCCCAAGAGCAAACTGGGCGTCGATATTCGCGAGGACTTCGAGCCGTCGTACGAGGTCATTGCAAGTCGAAAGAAAGTTCTGAAGGACCTCAAGGACGCCGCCAAGGAATCCGAGGACATCTACATCGCCACCGACCCTGACCGCGAGGGTGAAGCGATCGGCTGGCACCTGGCCGAGGAGCTTGGTGCGACCAATCGGAAGAAGATTCGCCGCTTGATGTTCAACGAAATCACGAAGCGGGGGATTCTTTCCGCGCTCGAGCACCCGACGTCGATCAACAAACAGATGGTCGATGCCCAGCAGGCACGCCGCGTAGTCGATCGGCTTGTCGGCTACAAGATCAGTCCGATCCTCTGGGACAAAGTCCGTCGTGGTCTGAGCGCCGGACGAGTGCAATCGGTCGCGTTGAAGCTGGTCTGCGATCGCGAACGCGAGATTGACGCGTTCGTGTCAGAAGAGTACTGGAACATCACCGCGCGTCTTGCTGCGTCGGTTCCGCCGGAGTTCGACGCGAAGCTGCTGAAGCGCGATGGTGCCGCAATCAAAGTCGGAAACCAGTCCGAAGCGGACGCCGTGCTTGCGGACTTGAAGCAAGCTGACTGGGTCGTGGCGTCGGTCACAACCAAGGAACGGAAGAAGAATGCCGTTCCGCCGTTCATCACCAGCAAACTTCAGCAGGCGGCGAGATTTCCGGTGAAGAAGACGATGATGGTCGCGCAGCAGCTGTACGAAGGCATCGAGCTGCCGGGCGAGGGATCAGTCGGTCTCATTACTTATATGCGAACCGACTCGACGCGCGTATCGGAGCAAGCCATAACCGAAGTGCGTGAGCACATTGGGGTCACATACGGTCCCGACTTCGTCCCGGAGAAGCCCAACGTCTATAAAACAAAGTCTGACGCGCAGGACGCACACGAAGCCATTCGTCCGACGTCGATGCAATACGACCCGGAAACGGTGCGTCCGCACCTCGCGCCCGATCAGTTGTATCTCTATCGATTGATTTGGAATCGGTTCGTGGCTTCGCAGATGCCACCGGCCACATTCGACGAGACGACGGTTGATATCGACGCCGCCCAGTACGTGTTTCGTGTGAAGGGTTCCGTACCAAAGTTTGCCGGCTGGTTGGCGGTCTATAACCAGGAAACCGTCGAAGCCAAGACTGAAGGGCCAGGGCCTGATGCCGTCACCCCCGAGGACGAGGATGGGAGCGGGATCCTGCCACCCATGCAGGAGGGGGACAGGCTGCAGTTGCGCGAGTTGAAGCCCGAACAGAAGTTCACGCAGCCGCCTCCGCGCTACACCGAGGCGACGCTCGTGAAAGCGCTCGAGGAAAACGGCATTGGCCGTCCGAGCACCTATGCATCGATCATCAGCGTCATTCAGGCCCGCGACTATGTGAACAAGATCGAGGGCCGCTTCAAACCGACCATGCTGGGCCGGATGCTCGTGGATCGCCTGCTGAGTCCGGCGTTCGACGACATTCTCGATGTCGAGTACACGAGAAACCTCGAGGAAGATCTCGACAAGATCGAAGAAGGCACGTCGAACTACAAGAAAACGCTTGGCAGCTTCTACAAGAAGTTCGAGAAAGACCTGAAGCGCGCGTCGAAGGAAATGATCAACCTCAAGGAAGGGGTTGAACCGGATCCGCCCGTCACGTGCGACAAATGCGGAAAGCCGATGGTCATCAAGGCGGGGAAGTTCGGGCTGTTCCTCGCCTGCAGCGGTTATCCGGACTGCGAGAACACGCGCGAGCTCGAGACGCCGGAACCAGGCGCCGAAGGCGAAGGCCTCGACGAGACGTGCGAGAACTGCGGTCGGCCGATGGCGATGAAGCGCGGTCGTTTTGGTCAGTTCCTCGCGTGCACCGGTTATCCCGAGTGCAAGACGACAAGGAAGATCATCACGACCAAGCAGGGAATGACGGCGGCAAAGCCGGATCAGATCCTGGACGAGAAGTGCCCGAAGTGCGAATCCAACCTGGTGCTAAAGCACGGACGCTTCGGCGAGTTCACGGCGTGCAGCAACTATCCGGCGTGCAAGTACGTGAAGCAGAAGTCGACCGGTCTGGTCTGTCCGAAGGACGGCGGCGACGTCGTCGAGCGCAAGTCGAAACGCGGCAAAGCGTTTTACGGCTGTGCGAACTACCCGGATTGTGACTTCGTCCTGTGGAACAAGCCGATCCTCGAACCGTGTCCGCAATGCGGCGAAAAGTTCCTGATCGAGAAGATCACCAAGCGTCACGGACGTCAGCTTCTCTGCCATAAAGAGGATTGTGACTACGTGAGGAGCGAGGAGCTCGCGCCGGCGTGATTCACGTCATCGGCGGCGGTCTCGCCGGAAGCGAAGCCGCGTGGCAGGCGGCAGAGCGCGGCGAGCGGGTTACCATTCACGAGATGCGCCCGGTGCGGGCCACCGCCGTCCACAAGACCGATCAACTCGCCGAACTCGTCTGCAGTAATTCTTTTCGCGGGGACAAACTCGATAACGCCGTCGGCCTGCTCAAGGAGGAAATGCGGCGTCTTGGATCGGTCGTGATGCGCGCCGCGGATGCGGCGCGCGTCCCTGCCGGCGCCGCACTCGCCGTCGACCGCGAACAGTTCTCGCGCGGGGTCACCAACGCCGTCGCCTCGCATGCGCGTATCACCCTGGTGCGCGAGGAAATCCGGCGCGTTCCGCAATCGCTCGACGGGCCTGTGATCATTGCCACCGGTCCACTCACGTCCGATTCCCTTTCGGCCGATATTGCCGCCCTGGTGGGCAGCGATCATTTGTATTTCTACGACGCTATCAGCCCGATCGTGCTCGCCGAAACGATCGACAGATCGAAGGTGTTCCGAGCCTCTCGTTGGGGGCGGAGCCTTCGCGCGGCTTCGACGTTGGGGTCGCAAGACGCCGCCGTACAGCGGCCCAGCGGTCAGGCTCGTCGCGCGGGGTCCTCAGACCCCGCGATCGGATGCGCAATCGACGACGGGGAAGGGGATTACCTCAATTGTCCGTTCACGAAAGACGAGTACGAGCGCTTCTACGAGGCGCTGATGTCCGCCGAGCGTGCGCCACTTCATGAATTCGATCAGGCGAAGTTCTTCGAGGGCTGCCTGCCTATAGAAGTCATGGCCTCGCGCGGCGTCGACACACTCAGGTTCGGACCGATGAAGCCGGTGGGCCTTGTCGATCCACGTACGGGGCGCGAGCCGTACGCGGCGGTGCAACTGCGTCAGGACAACCTGGCCGGCGATCACTTCAGCCTCGTCGGCTTTCAGACGCAGATGAAGTGGGGCGAGCAGGCGCGTGTGCTCAAGATGATTCCCGGCCTCGAACAAGCGGAGTTCGTTCGCTTCGGGATGATCCATCGGAACACGTACATCAACGGTCCGACCGTGCTGCGCGAGACATGGCAGACGAAGTCCCGCGACGACCTGTTCTTCGCCGGCCAAATCTCCGGCGTCGAAGGCTACGTCGAATCGGCAGCCTCCGGACTGATTGCCGGACGCAACGCTGCAGCGCTCGTGCGCGGCGAAGCCGTTTCGGCTCCTCCGCGAACGACGGCGATCGGCGCGTTGGCGTACTACGTGTCACATGCGGCGCCGCGGAACTACCAGCCAACGAACATCACGTTTGGGATCATCGCGCCGCTGCAGGCGGCTGCAGGCCGCCGGGTTCCGAAGAAGAAAGTGGAGCGGAACATCGCGTTGTCCGAACGTGCGCTGGCGGATCTGGATGGGTGGGTGAACGCGACAGCGTGGGTCGCTCAATGAAAGATCAGCTGGCGGACTTTCTCGATCATCTGCGCCTGAATGAGAACGCGTCGGCGCACACCGTGCGCGCCTACGAGAGCGATCTGTCCCAGTTCATCACCTTCGTCGCTGCACATCTCAATCGCCGTCGCCCCGATCTCGTCGCATCGGATTTCAATCACTTGAACATCCGCGCCTTTCTTGGCGACCTTCACAAGCGCGGCAACACGAGAGCCTCGGCAGCGCGGAAGCTCGCCGCGATCCGCACGTTTGGTAGGTACCTGCGGCGCGAAGGAGCGATTGACGGTGATCCGGCGGCGCTCGTCGGGACACCCAAGCGCGAGGCGCGTCTGCCGGCGCATCTTGCCGAGTCAGAAATGTCGCGCCTCCTCGACATGCCGGACACGTCGTCTCCGCTGGGTCGCCGCGACCGCGCGATTCTCGAACTGTTCTACGCGTCCGGCCTGCGTCTCAGCGAGCTCGTTGGCGTCGGACTGGAGGACGTGAACCTGAGTAGCCGCGTCGTGCGGGTACTCGGCAAGGGCGGCAAGGAACGGATCGTTCCGTTCAATCGATCGACGGAAGCGGCAATCAGGGCGTGGCTCAAGGATCGAGAAGAAATTGCTGCCGTTGCCCTTCGACCGGCTCAGGGGAGCCTCGAGCACCGCCAAGGGGCTGCGGGCTCGTGGCTGCTGGCTCCTGGGAAAGCCGGGAAGAAATCACGACGCGTCGCTGAACCCCTCTTTCTCAATTACCGGGGCGGAAGATTGTCGACACGCAGTGTCGATCGACTAGTCAGGAAGTACGTCGCGGCGTGCAGCACGCGGTTTGGGATCAGTCCGCACGCCTTGCGGCATTCGTTCGCAACACACCTGCTCGAACGAGGCGCCGATCTTCGCGTAATCCAGGAATTACTGGGTCATGCGCGCCTGAGCACCACGCAGCGTTATACCCACGTCAACGCTGCGCAGTTGCTCGACGCATATAGGAAGGCGCACCCGAAGGCCTGAGTCCGCCTGAACGTGGACTCAGCTCGCTACCGCGCTCTCCAGCGGTGGCTGGGTCAGCGGTCGCCGTCCGCCGCGAGAGTAGTCGATGCCGAGCGTCTTGATCTTGTAATTCATGACGCGAGGACTAATCGCGAGCAGTTCCGCGGCGTCCTTCTGCACCCAGTTCGACATCTTCAGCGCTTCGATGATCGCCTGTCGCTCGATCTCCTCCAGCGCAATGCCTGTCGGTGGGATCTTCACGACCGGACTCGCATCGCCCGACGGTTGTCCAGTCGTCAATTCACCGAGCGACAGGTCGGACGCCGAAAGCTGTGGGCCTTCCGTCAGGAGCACCGCGCGCTCGATCGCGTTCTCCAGCTCACGGATGTTCCCCGGCCAGTTGTAACGCATCAGTAGCTTCTGTGCGTCGGTGCCGAGGCCGTCGACCCGCTTCTTCAGTTCGCCCGCGAAGCGGCGAAGGAAGAACGTCGCCAGCTGCTGAATGTCCTCTTTCCGCTCGCGCAGCGCCGGCATCTCGATCGATACAACGTTGAGCCGGTAATACAGGTCTTCACGGAAGAGCCCGCTGGTAACCATTTGCGGCAGGTTCCGGTTCGTTGCCGCGATCAGGCGCACATCGACGCGCAGCGTCCGGGTGCCGCCGAGGCGTTCAAACTCGTGTTCCTGCAGCACGCGCAGGATTTTGGCCTGCGTGTTGGCGCTCATGTCGCCGATTTCGTCCAGGAACAACGTGCCGCCGTCGGCCTGTTCGAAGCGGCCGACGCGCTGCTTGTCTGCCCCGGTGAAGGCCCCCTTCTCATGTCCGAAGAGCTCGGACTCGAGCAGGTTCTCCTGGAGTGCCGCGCAGTTCACCTTCACGAAGTTCCGTGCCGAACGAAGCGAGTTATGGTGAATCGCCCCGGCGATAAGTTCTTTACCTGTACCCGTTTCGCCGCGAATCAGGACCGTCGTGTTGCTCTTTGCAACTTTCTTTACGATTGAGAGCACGTTCTGCAGCGCGCCGCTCGCGCCAACGATGCGGTCGAAGTCGTAGATGTCCTGCTGCGTGTGGCGCAGGTACTCGATTTCATGACGCAGCCGGCGGTGCTCGATCGCTTTGGCGATCTTGAGCTCCATCTCTTCGATTTCGAACGGCTTCTGCACGTAGTCGAAGGCGCCGATCTTCATCGCTTCGACCGCCGTATGAATCGATCCGAACGCGGTCATCAGAATGACCGCGGTGTTGGGTTGAAGCGACTTGGCCGTGCGTAGCACGTCCATACCGTCGCTGCCGCCCATCTTGAGGTCGCTCAGGACGACGTCGTATTGCCCTTCGTGGAGCTTCTCGATGGCGACGTTGCCGTTCGGCGC
>Ga0111538_10001019_pt1 | contig 39001 bp, 33 predicted proteins | sample SoiMethybrSBSTD1_FD_79669 | JGI IMG/M metagenome (GOLD analysis project Ga0111538, IMG submission 79669) | Bulk soil microbial communities from a Populus tree surrounding site in Tennessee, USA - Soil MetaG P. TD hybrid SBSTD1 (version 2)... | ecosystem: Environmental > Terrestrial > Soil >...
GCTGTATCCCATAAACGAAGCAAACGCGCCGAATCGCGCGACCATATAGCGCTTAAATATGGGAGTCACCCTGCCGACGGAGAGATCAAAGACGGGGATCACCTTGCTGATGTATTTTGTGAATCGGCTAACCGGCATGCCGAAGGCGGGTTGTTCAGCCATGCCGTCGAAGGGGAAAAAGTAAATATGCTGGCCTAACGCGTAGCGTAATACCTTTTCATATTCATGCCACACGGCTACATCAAAAATGTCCCATTGATTTTTCCACCAATAACTCCGCCCTTCGCCAAACCGATTCGGGCCCGAGGCCATGACCATATTGTAGCCTCGAGCGATGACTTTGGTCTTGAGGGTATCGATGTATTCTTGAGAATTCTTTTCCCAACCGGAAGACGATTTAATGCGTGGGCCGTAGTCCTGCATCCCGTAAGGACGGGCATGGAATGGCTTTCCCCTAGCCGTCGTAAAATACCAGGGATTGTCGATGGCGACTTTCAGCGGGCCCGGAAGTCCACTATCTACGACCCTAAAAGTTCCCGAACCTCCGGGTGTTTTATCGGTCCACGTATACGTATAATTCCACCTACCGATCTCGTCAGGCATTATCCGCAGTTTCCAGACATTACCGGTCTGGCCGCCATTCCCATCGCCGTCGAAGAAGCCGAAGAAATTTATTTTCTTTCCTGAAGGTGCGGTAAAGGTCGCCTGAAGCTCAATTTCAGTAAAATTAAAGGGGTTGAAATATTTTTTAGGGTTGACTAGCTGCATCTCCCATACACCATAAAGGCTCGCCTGTTCCAACCCTAAGGCACGACCAGCCGCGGTGGCTAAATCATTCCGTATAAAGAGCTCAGACTCTCCGCCCCCGTTTGCAGTAAAGTTCCCGCCTCCGCGCGCCATTCGGCTATATGCGGTATGGACCAGTTCTTTCAGTTCAGGACTCCCAGCGAATCCGGTCAATATGTAATCTGGCGGTCGCTGTCGGATTTGATCGAAATGTCTTTGGACGGTCTTCTTAAAGCCCTCACCGAAGTACGCGCTCTTGGCAAAGACCGAAACGGTATCTCCCATATCAATCAATTCGCCCCCGTACCGGGTCCGGAAAAAGAAGGTGTCCTCACTGAGGACCCTGTTCGTTTTCTCTAGCGATCTCACTTTGTTCATAAACTCCCCTGCATGGCGCATTGTCAACGCCCTGCTGATCGTAGGGAGAAGAACGGTTCGAAAATTCACACAGAAAAGCGCCAACAGGAACAGTCCCAGCAAGGTCAGTCGTGCTTGCGTTATCCGTGAGTAGTTCGTGCAAAGAAAGAACCACAAGATGATCAGGAAGGGAATAAAGTACCATGACCCGCCACCCCACCAGTTCAAGTAATACGCGAGCGCACAAGAAACAAAACTAATGCCGCCAAGGAGCAGCCAAGCTCTATTTATAGGCTCGCCCTTCCTCGAAATTAGAGTGTACGCAACCAACGCCAGTACTAATGGCCCTCCTTTGAGAGCATTAGGTGGAGCAGTAGGATTGAAGAGATCCAGGATAAAGGAAGTTAGTGATCCACTGAAAGCACTATTCCAGTGCTGCCGGCTGGACCACCCGGCTGCACTGGAATAGAAACCAAAAAAATACTGGTAATAAACCGAAAGATTCAAACCGGACACATAATACAACATGACAACCGATGTGAGGAGAGATCCAATCGCGCAGTAAGCGACATAGACGCCGACGAAGGCGCGGCTGGCCTGCTTCTGATACCTAAACAGCCAGGCTGTAAAGAGCGATATTGCAACGACCGTCGGGCCCGTTCTCCAATTTGTTAGTATGATTAGAGTTGCAAGTACTCCCCATAAGCAACCATATATGGCAGCTGCGGATTTTGTTCTTGGAGACAGGGAAATGGAAACATAGAGCAACATCAGGAGAAGCGCTGCAACCGTCACGTCTGACCGACCAACGAAGAGAAACTCCTTTGCAGATACGACCAAGAGCAGGTAGCCAACACTGCCGAAGTAGAGAACATGCATGAATGAACCTAGCGAAGCCACGCCAATTAGCCTCCACGCGATGATCAGGAACATATAGGGTAACAAAAAGACGGCGAATCTCGTGACCTGCCATGGTTCAAAAAAAGGGAAGAGCTTGGCGATACCGAGCTTGACTAGTGGATCGAATGGACCGTGGTTCAGATTGACGAAAATAACTTTGCTCTGATCATAGATATTTACACCGGCATTTATGGCAAGCGCGTGCAGCCAAACAGTAGATTCTCTTGTCTCGATTTCCAGGGGGTAAAAAAACGCAACCGCCGACGCCAAGAGACTAAAAAGAAGAAAAGTCACAGTCAAAACAAGAAAGGCCCAACGTGACAGACACGAACCGATGGGCTCAAGAACCCTGATCAACGGGCTGAATGCCATGAGCGGAGCGGTTGACATCTAACTTTTCACGCTAAGAGATCCAAGACGGTGTTGCCGTGATAACCGCAATGCCACTCCAAACGTGTCCTGAGGAACTCCACGTTGCCGCTAAGAAGCCTTTACGCATCGTGAATGTTATGTTTGTTTCTCAGTAAATAAAGATGGCGATTGGTTTGGCTAACTGAACAAAGAATCGCCAACAGATTTCCTCAAAAATTTCTCGATTAAAGCTCTCAAACGACTCGCCGCAGCCGCGTGTGATCCGACAAAACATCGGATCGTCACGAGGGACGAATTCAACTAGTGAAAATCTGTCGTCAGCTTGGCTGCAAGCGCCATTTCTGGCTTCGGTGTCTGGCGCTAATGAGCCTGTCCGGACAGCAGGTAGTTCTCAAACCGCAGGACTTCCTCGAAGTTCTCCTGCCACCTAGCCGGAGCGCCGAACTGAATCCGGCGGTCGGTCTTGTCCCTAAGTTCGAGGATCTGCACGGGACGCCCATGAAGGCCGTGCACAATGGTCTTGACATCGCCCGTCACGACGGCCCATTTCTTTGCCGGATTTGGCAGGTTGAAGTTGGCGATCACCGCGCTCCGGACGGGCACCTGAGCAAAGATCGAGCGGCCGAAACCCCGGACCTCGCCGTTCCAGCCCAAGGCGTCCATCAGCGTCGGCATGAGATCAGCGTGTGAGGTAACTTCTTCCACAACCCTCCCAGGGATGCCGGGGACGTACATCAGGAGACTTGTTCTAATCTGTGGCTCGCCCAGAGAGTTGGAATGACCAAAACGTCCATTCTCAAACATTTCCTCCCCATGATCACCGGTCACCACCACAATGGTACGTTCGAGGTCAATCTGAGTGATCAATGTCCGGAGCCAGTCGTCAAACTGTGCCAAGCTGTTCTTGTAGCGATTGATCGTTGCTTGCTTGTGCTCCCGCAGGGCCTCACGGCCATAATCGAAGGTATCCGGCAGTTCTGGCGTGAACACGGTGTATTTCGAAGCATGGTCATAGGGATAATGCGTGCCCCGATAGTACGTGAAGACCAGGCGGGGCTCCTTTGTTCGAAGTTCTTCCAGCAAGACCGGAATTAAATGCTGGCCTTCCAGCCACAGGCAGATAGGTCTTGGATGGGTCGCGCAGTCTTTCGCGTAAAAAGTCGGACGGGTGAAGTTACCTAAGTATTTGATATTCCACCATTTGTTCAGAGCACCCGACACTGAGTATGGGCCAAGGGGCGTTGAGATAATCCTGGTCTGATATCCACGCCGTGCGAAAATATCGATGTAAGACGAGCCGCTCATTCCGTTTTCGGCCGGAGCACGAGCCGCAATCGATAGGAGATTTTCAGAAAAGATGGGTGGAGATCCATATAACAAGCCTAGGATGCCGAACTCGGTAAAATTTCCCGTCGAATAGTGATTTCGCAAGACAATGGACCGCCGGCCGAGTTGCGTCCAGAATGGCATTGAAGCGGAATCCGCATAATTAGGGTTGAACCCTTCGACCGAGATAAGCAGCACGTTTGGGGCAAGCGAGTGCGTGCGCTGTGCAGAGGCGATTGGTGTGCGTGAAGCGAAATCGCGGCTCGCCTTCGTCTGCCTTAACGCAAGAAGCGCAGCGTTCGCCGCCTCCAAGTCCTGATCCCGTCGAAACACACCTTTCGCAAGGTGATCCAAAACAGTCAGGCGGACTGGATTGCGAGCGGAAAGATCGATCCACTGCCCTTTATCACGGCTGAGCGAATAACCGACTGCCAGTATGTCTGCAGCGATCGCTGGGAGCAAGATGAGGCCCAGATGTTTCACGCGCAACCGGAGTTTTGGGAATGGCGGTAGAAAGTAGGCCAGCGCACCAGACGCCACCCAGATAATCGTCACTACAGCAGCATGATTCGCGATTTGTTGGAGCCACAAATCAATTTGTTCACGGGTAACCCCCCAGTTCTCCTGGATGTCCTTATTTAGTGTCAGGAGCAATTGCACTTCCCGCCACGAGCCGTGCTGACGGGAAAGTTGATACCACCACATGTCCAGATGCATCACTGCGAGGGCCAAGAAGAGCAGAAACGCTACCACCATGGGTTGCAGGAATCGAGCAAAAGGCACAAATAAGAAGTAGAGCACCACGGCCCACATGGTAGGGGGCAAACACGCCATGTAGACGAGGTACAGTGTCTCTGCTAACGACTGCTTCCCGACGTTATCCCAGGTATGGTACCAGACAAAATTAATAACGCTTAACTGGGGGTCAAACAACGAAAGGTGCATCCAGCGGAACACAAATAGAAAAGTGACGTAACACAGAGTAATACCCAATAAGAACGCCACATGCCGCCGCCGCGCGAACTCCGACTGAGGCATCAACACGGGTTTCGAAAAGACGGTATGAAGGAACTTTGTAAGTATCATCACCACTTTGGAAAAGGCAGTGTAAAGAAATCTTATGAGATCCAATGCGCGTTTTGAAAAAGCGGTCCAAAATGATTTTCTAAGTTCCACAACCCATTTCGAATAGACGGTGTAAAGGAATTTTATAAATTGGCTCATTGTCCGTCCGCTGACAATCCTGATGAAAATCCCAAAGACGGTGACAAGAGAACTTAACACCACCATCCCGACTATCACCCGGACGGTGGCCATCCACATTATCTCATCTGCACCTTCGAGGTACTTTGCCAGCGGATGGATACTTTGCCCCTCAATGATTGAGTTCAAGAATTCCATCGACTCCCCGTTGTACATCGCTTCGATAAGGCGATGTCCAAACAGAGCGTAAGAAATCCAGGCTGTGATCAGACACAGAAATACGCCTGAATTCAGCACAATGAGGCTTCTGTTTCGTTCAATCCATCGTTTCATGAGCAGGGTGCGTGACGTTGAGTCGCAGTGCCACCGTCAAAATCATTCTCAGACGGTGGTAAGGGTGCGAGTTACGTTGTTTGCAGGTGTTTGCTTCGGGTTCCTGTCACTAGTTTCACGCCAAGGGCTTGCGCAAGCCATCCCAGATACCGCGGGCCTTGGCGAAAACGGCCCGGTGATTGCCCCGAAAGAACTGGGTGGCCAGCGCATAGATGAGGCCAAAGCCACTAAAGAAAGCGTACTTGAGGCAATCTTTGGGAGCGCCATACTTGCGCACGAAATAGGCCGAGTTGACCGCCTCCAGATATTTCTTTCGTGGGCTATAACCACCGATCGTAGTTGAGCCGCGATGCCACATCACCGCTTTCGGGGCGTATACCACGCGATAACCCAACTGAGCAGCCCGCCAGCAAAAATCGGTATCTTCGTGTCCATAGCCGTAAAACGCTTCGTCGACAAAATTCAATTTCTCGAAGACCTCCCGCCGAGCCATGAAACCAAAGCCGGGGAAATAATCCACGTCCTCAATCTCGTCGTACTGGCCGCGGTCGGCTTCCCCCATACCCCGCTGCACACAAACGTTTTGCGTATACGTGATCCTCCCGCCTGAACACTGAATTGTCCGCGAACCGTCATCCGAGTAAGTCTTGGGGCCGACCACGCCAATTCGCGGATCGGATTCGGCAACCTTAACCAGTTCGTCGATCAACTGATCGTCGATCCGAGTGTCGTTGTCGAGGGACAGTACATAATCGCTGCCGCAACGAACGGCTTCACGAAAACCACAATTGCGTCCCCCCGCTACACCGAGGTTCGCCGAGTTCTTCAAGATAAGAACGTTTGGAAAAACACTGGCCAAATACTCCACTGACCCATCTGTCGAAGCGTTGTCGACCAGAATGATATCCTTATTGGTGTACGGTGAAGCCATTACGCTCCGCAAACAGCTTTCGGCCAGCTCCTTACCGTTGTGGTTAAGCACCACGATTCCAACTTTAGGCATTGCGGGCATGTCTTTGACGTATCGTTATTGATTGTCTCACTTCCCCCGCACGCCCTATCGTATCCCAACCTGATTTGATGAAATGTCTTGCTTACCGAAGTATTTAGGACAATGCTGGCACTCGTAGGGCAAAATTCCCAGCGCCATTTTCTTGCGGAACTCAGAATACCGGTCGGCGTTCCACACTTCATCAAATGAGTGCTCCAGTAAATTGCCGAAGCTGCGCCGATTCTGAGCCTTTCGGTCACCGGCCTGGGTTGTGTAGCAACACGGATGCACGTACCCATCGTAGGTCACAAAGTTTCTTTTCCATGGGAAATCGCACTCCTGCACCGCCAGTTTGTCGAATAGTTGGAACTTGACCAGTATGCCAAGCTGACGCGCGCGGTGCATTGTCTCTTCAAATGTCTTCTGGACATCGCGCCTCACGCTCTCGATATCGAGCCCCGCCGTGTCGTCGAACGTAATAACATTGACGAATTGGACCATTCCGATGCCCATATCATTGGCCAGTTCGACGATCCCGGGCAGCTCCTGGTGGTTGGTTAAGCAGACAACCGTGTTGATTTTGACTTCTGGACGCTGCCTTCCCAGCTCACGTTTGATTTGAACGAGACGGCGGGCGTTGGCGATGACCTTGTCAAAGTTTGCGCCCACGCGAAGCTGCTCGTAGCTTTGTTTGGTGGCGCCGTCCAGTGATAGAAAAAGCTGGTCGACCTGTAGCTCTACAATTCGCCGCGCCGCCTGCTCGGTCATCAGCGTGAAATTGTCGTTGAGCGTCACATAAAGACCGCGCAATTTTAGAAATTCCACGATCTTGAAGAAATCACGATTCATCAAAGATTCACCGATGCCGGTCAAATCGATCCGTTTTAACTTAGGCAGGTGATCGACCATTTTCCGAAGTTCGTCAAACTTCAGGTCCGCCGGCTTTTCCGTCCAGTAGGAAAGCTCACAGAACGTGCACTTGAGATTACATTTCGTCGTGCATTCGATTTGAATCGACCGCGGTGACACCGAGACAGCGGAAAGACGTTTCGAGACTTGATAGAGGAAATGTTCGGCCAAATCCAGATAGCCTACGCGGACAGTATTACCTAGGCCGACGTAGCGAAGTTTGTAAGCGAGCAGATCCCAATAGCTACTTGTCAGTCTCACTTCCGAGAACCTGCTTTCTGGTGAGCGACTCAGAGGCAGTCAGAACTCAGTTCCACAATGCTGTCAATGACTAGCCCGAGAATTAACCCACAGCACTCAAAAGCCACGATACCGGCCACAGCAGCGTATGGGTTTCCATTTCGGTTCTGATTAGCCCTTCGTGAACTCGAATAGCCCACATGCACATGTTGCGTTACCGAAGGCGGAGAGTTCTGCTTGAGGAAAAAAGTTTCCAGCATCATCCACTGCCGCAAAAGAAAGTAAATCCAGATCCCTGAACGTTTCAACAACAGTTGCCGGGGCAAATATTCGGTGTGCGTTAAATTCAACGCGTTCATTTCCTATCGGAACGGAAAAATAAAGTCGGCCGTCTTTCTTTAATATCCTCATGAACTCTCGCATTGCCTTGAAGGGTGCATCAGCATCGATTGGATCGCCGTAGCGCCCAAGTCCAAAATGCTCAACGGCATGAAGGCTCGACAGGGAAACCACACTCTCGTCTACAAACTGTTTCAGATCTGTAGCATCATTTTGGATGAAAGTTAGCCCCGGAATTTTCCTGTCTAATGGTCGTATATCAACGCTCTCGACTGGCATAAACACTAACAGATGTGCAATAAAGCCGTCGATGCGCGAACCAATATCAACATGCCTTTCCGGCCTCCGCTCAAAGATCTTAGACGCGGCCCATAAGTCTTGATGGAAATAGTGAAAGGTCAATGAACCCGCATTCTGTCCCATGTCTTCAAGAATGGGGAATAGGGAACGAATTGATAACGGAAATTTTGTTTTTTGTGCGCATTCCTGATAAGTCTTCAGCGTCCTTACAAAATATGGAATTCTCCTAGCGGCCCTAATCGTCCGGACAGGATCGAAGCCAAACATCTCGGTTGCCTTATGTAGCTTGGTGAAAGCGCTCATGCCAATTCACCAACAACCATCATGCTACTTACTCGGCCCCTTGTTATCTGGGCCGACGGGCGAGGTTTGTAAGCGAGAAGATCCCAATAGCTACCTGTGAGTCCCATTTCCGAGAACCTGCTTTCTAGTAAGCGACTCAGGGACCGTGAGAGCCGAGTGCCACAATAATTGGAGATCGTCCAGTGTGAGCGCTTTTATCTTAACATTGCCGATCAAATAGACCGTAGCGAAAACAACCAGACCGGCGCCAAGCTTCCACAATGGGTTGATACTCAGGAAGGGTACAGCTGCCGAACAGGCGGCCGCGACAATCGCTATCAGGCCAACCCGGGCCAACAGCCGCCAGGGGACGAGACGACCCAAATTGACACTTAATCGATTCCGAATCTCAACCATGATCAAAGCCGAAAACAAGTAACCGGTGAAGGCAGCGGCCATCGCGGGACCGAACCACCCGATACTCTGGATCATCGTATACCCAAGAATGATGTTTACAGTCATTGCTGCTATCATCGCTTTGAAAACGAATTTCGTCTCACCCAACGACGCCAGCACCTGCCACGGAACAGTGATACGCAGCGGCAAGAGAAGCAGAAAGATCCGAAAGGGCCAGACGCTATCCGCATAATCTGATGAAAACAAACCAACTATGATGGGCTCGGCAAATACCATGAGAAACGCGGCCACAGCAAACACGGGCAAGGCAAGCTTGAGCATTGACTGATGCCACAATTGGAGAAACCCTTCGATGTCTCCCGCGGTAAATTTCTTGGTGAGCCCCCCCATAATGACAGAGACTACCGGCACTGAGGTGACGCCGGCGAGCGGAATCTCGAATGCCCCTGCGGCGTAGAGAGCAAAAATGGCGGGCGGATAGAACAGCGCAATCAAAATCTTGTCAACTTGATCATTCAATGCCCCGGCTAACGTCGCCATCCCGTAAGGTGCGGAATAGGCAAGCTGCTTTTTCCACTCCGCAACCGAGAACCGAAACTTTATTCCGCGCAGCGGCCACCACACCATCCAGATCGCGAGAAGCGACTGCGCGACTGCGTATGCGATGAGCGCCTTGAAAACCAGATCGAGCCTCTGCTCTAGAATCCCGGCCGCTGCAACTGCCCCGACCATCGCCGTTTTACTGACTATTTCGAACAACGCCGCATGTTTCGTGCGGCCCAGCCCGATCAAAATCGCGTCGGTGCTGACCGTCGGAAGCATTATCAGAGGATAAATGGCAAAGAGACGCAGATAGTAAGTCAGTCCTGGATTATTGAAATGGACGGCCAGCCAGTCCCCCAACGCGTACATCGAGATCGAGAACGGCAACGCCAAGATCGTCAGGCTGATCAGGGTTTGTAGAATAAACCCTTTTATTTTCATTTGGGGCAGGCGCGGCAGAAAATAATAGACGCTCACCGGCAATCCTAGCGCAAAGAGATAGAGCAATGATTTGTTGACTAACCATACCTGATTGAACGTGCCAAAATCGTCGCGCGTCAAGGAACGGGCCAACACTACGGCAATGAGCAAGAAGCAGCCATGCGAGATGGCTTTGCTCAGCATCATCAATATCGCGTTAGCCGCAATTCGTGTAGAGTCCACCTCCCTGTCCCCTATCTTCGAAGTCACGGTTCAGCTCCTCGCCGGGTCCTAATCGCCTCGCGAGAGCAATAGGCCGTCGAAAACGCGCGCGACCATTTCCGCGCTGTGTTTGGAGGAATAGCTCTCGACAGCCGGATCCGCTTCAATTCGTTCAGACTCTTTAAAGTTGCCACCTTGCCAAACACTTTGAAGCGCACCGCGGATGGAAGATTGATCCCGGGCCGGAACTGAAATTCCTCTGGAGTAATGACGCATCAAGTTTTCCAAATCCGAGCCCGCATCGGTCAACGCCAGAATCCATTTTCCTGCCCGCATACACTCATAGACCTTGTCGGGAATGCGGTTTCCAACTGCGTTTACGACACACATGTGCGAAGATAGAATGGTTTGAATGCAGCCTCGATGTGACATGAACCGTTCTACACGGATGACCTCAGGATATGTCATGGCTTCACGCTGGCGCAGCAGCTCTTCATCACGTTTTCCGGTGAATAGAAATTCAACTTTATCTTTCAATCGCAGGTTCAAGCCGATCCATTCATCAACGGCCTTCAGAAAATACTCGCCGTGACGGCCTTCTTCACAAAAATGATTTCCGGGGTAGACAGCTCTGAACTTCGCGGGCGCCTGGACATTCTCTTGAGTGAAAAGATCATCGCTGTATCCGGTCGGAACGACAGAGATCCTTTTCTGGCAATTGGCGCCAAATCGAGCGCACATGCTCCGGGCAATATCGGGATACGCCACAGTGACACGCTGGGCTGAGCGGACGACCGAAGCTTCCAGTTGTTGATCAATCCGCCCAATGAATCGCGGTCGGCCGGAAAGCCAATAGGCGTCGCTCCACGGCAGCGCAAAATCGGCGACCCAAGGAATGCCTAAACATTTCTTCACCCGACGCGCCACCATGTGAGCGGTGGGTCGTGGAGAAACAGAAAAGCAGACGCTAATTGGATAATCACGAGCAACCTGGAGACTTCGGCGAACAGCCGTGGGCAACCAACCAAATTTTCCGTCGGGCACTGCGAGGTCGCTCGCAAATCGAACCACAGACTTGATGACGCCATTGCTGTTCGCGAGCCGACCCTCCATCGGCTCACCGAGCCGATGGCGATTGTTGTCGATCGTTGGGAGAACCTTTACGGCCGTTGCTGTGATTTTGGGGCATTTCAAATGACCGTCGGACGTTTCAATATTGTGTTCTTGGGCCGTGGAGCAAGGTTGAGCTGTCAGAATAACAGGCTCCCACCCGAACGATGGAAGCCCTTTGGCGAATTGATAAGTTCGGACAATTCCCGCGCTGCGAATGTCCGGAAAGTCATAGCAGATAATGAGAACGTACCGTAGGTGGGAAAGAGGCTTCAACTCAAAGATCGCTGACCAGGGGATTCTTTGGCCTGAGTTTGAATTTGGGACTGGGCTACGACGTTTTCCTGTGGCTGGAGAGCCAATGATCTGGACCTCTTTGGTTTGCGCCAGTGCAAACGATGAACGCCCAACATTCTTTTAACGATAAATGAGAGAAATGGAAACACTTCTTTGCGCAAACTGACGAAGAACAGACACGACATACGACAACTCGGACAAATTTCTTTTTGAATCTTGTCTCGGTAAGCCAAGTTCTCTTGCCCGTAGTAAAGCTCACCTGAATTCTTCTCCAACGCGTTTCCGATGGGGTGGCTATTGTGGCAGTACTGCAGGGATCCGTCGGGATTCAGCAGCAGGCCCTGATCCGCGAAGGGGCAGGGCAGGCCGCGAGTCGGCGCTCCCTCTAAGTTCTCGACCACATCCGCATAGTAGTAGGCCAACGAGTCCAGCAACGAGGCTTCAGCCACCTGCCGCTTCAAAAACTCAGCTAGACTCATGCGGTCCTCGTTACTGACTTTAAGCACGTTTTCTATGTCAGCGTTGTGGTAGTAGTCATCGGCAACCGCGGCGATCTGGAAGCTAATGGGCATGTTGAACCGGTTGGCCAAGTCCTTGAGCTTCTGCATCTCCTGGATGTTCATCGAGAATATCGTCGGGTCGACGCCCAGGTTGAAGGGCAGTTCCCTTTGTAATTGCTTCAAGAACTCGATGTTTTCCATTACCTTCGCAAAGGCCCCCTTGACGCCGCGGATCTTATCGTGGGTCTCGCCTATCCCATCGAGAGACACGCCCAGTGATAGGCGAATCTTTCTTTCCGCGCAGTAGCGCGCGATACGCGCGTACTGCTTTTCGATGCTCGCTCGGTTAATCACGTTCGAGGGAATCAATAACTTTTTGAGCCGGGGCATATGCTTGTGCATCAGCTCGATGATCTCTGGCAGGTCGTTTCGCAACGTGGGCTCGCCGCCGGCAACAATAATGTACTCGACGCGGCGATAAACCGGATCGGAAAAGATCTTGTCAAATTGTTCTAGATTTAACTCATGCGACGATTTGAGCTCCCAAATGTTGCACATTGCGCATTTCGTATTGCATCGGAGGTTCACGTTGACATGCAGCACCGTCGGCGCAATCACCTTGAAATGCTTGGTGACGTGGTTTTCGTACAGGTCCCTCATTACGGAAGGAATTTCTTTTACCGCCTGTTTCAGTTGCATCGCGCCGTGTTCCTTCCTCTCAGGCTTGGCGTATTGTCGAGGATCCATTCGGTCCACGAGCTACACCGTTATGAAACTCGAGGTCTGTATTTACCATCTCGCGAACAAGGTTGGAAAGCGGCCAGGAATAGGTCCAACCTAACCGCTCTCGTGCTTTCGAGGAGTCGCCCATGAGTCGGTGGACCTCGGATTTTCTGTATAGCTGAGGATCCAGCGTAACATAATCCCGGTAATCGAGTCCGACATGGCTAAAAGCTAGCTCTAGGAATTCGCGCACCGAATGCGTCTCCCCGGTCGCAATCACAAAGTCGTCCGGTTCGTCTTGCTGCAGCATCAACCACATTGCCCGAACGTACTCGCGGGCATGACCCCAGTCCCGGCACGCGTCAAGGTTGCCGAGCTTGAGCTCTTTTGCCAGCCCGAGTTTGATTTTGACTGCATGAGAGGTGATCTTGCGGGTAACGAATTCAAACCCGCGTCGCGGACTCTCGTGGTTGAACAGAATCCCGCTAGATGCGTGCAGCCCGTAGGCCTCCCGGTAGTTTCGAGTCAGGTCGAATCCTGCAACCTTCGAGATGCCATAGGCCGAGCGGGGGTGAAACGGCGTTTGTTCATTTTTGGGATTCACCTTTGACTCACCAAACATCTCGCTCGAACCAGCAAAGTAGAAACGAGACGCAGGTACAAGCTCACGGAATGCCGACAGCATGTAATGGGTTCCATTGATATTGGTATGGAGCGTCGAGAACTCGTCCTCGAACGAGTAACTAACGAAACTCTGTGCCGCCAGATGATAAATCTCATCCGGCCGTACGCGCGTCATCACCCGAAATATGCTCGCCAAGCTCTCCAGCGAGGCGGGCTGCAACTCAATGTCTCCGAGAATGTGCCTGATGCGCCAAAGCCTATGCTCTGGGTCTTCAATCGCAACGCGCCGGACTATACCATGTACTTCGTAGCCTTTTTCCAGAAGCAATTCCGCTAAATAGGATCCATCTTGTCCAGTTATTCCACTGATCAGCGCTTTGCGTTTCATAACTTTACCCTCCTAGCATCATTCTCCGCGGGGCGCTGCTACTGCCCCACACGATTGCTCGATTCTTTGACATAGGCGGGACATCAAGCTCGGCCAGCCGAAGTCTTCGGAAATAATGTCAAATTGCAACGTATCTACCGGCGGGCGGGTCGATAACAGATCGAGTATTCTCGAAGCAAACCGGTCAAGCGGCGAGACTACCATCTGCCGATATTTCCTGGGAATCGCGCCAGCGCCTGGAGGGCTCGTCAAAACCGTCTTGCCAAATGCCATGGCGGAAACAATCTTCGTCGACATACCGAAGCCAAACGGCACCGGCGCAATAACCAGATTCGCCCGCCGCAGATAAGGACCGACATCATCAACAAAACCGGTGTACTCTACGTTCGGCCCGTGAAGATTTTCCGGCGGTTCAGCGCCAACGAGGTGGAACTTCACGTCCGGCCGCGCCCTAATCACCTCCGGCAAGATTTGCTGTACAATTAGCCGGGCCGCCTCGCGATTGTGTTCGAGTCGAAAGTTGCCGACAAATAACACCACCGGCGGTGAAATCGGAGGTGGCGGATAGAAAGGATTGCATACCTCCGGATCGAACCCCTGGGGGATAACCTCGATCTTGTCAGACGAGACCCACTTCGTGTACTCGCTGCGATCGCTGTCAGAAATAGCTACCACCAATTTCGCAGCGCGGCACGCCGCTCGCTCTGCCCAATAGATATACGGCGCGAGCAGCCCTCGCCGAAGATCGGTTTTGCTCTGCTCAAGATACTTCTGGTACTCTACGTTCATGGAGCTGTAGATCAGCGGAACTCCGTGCCGCCTCGTCAGGATTTTTCCGTAGACTGCGGCGAGACCGTAATCTGCCAGTAGGTAATCAAACGCAGAGGTTTTGAGAAGCCGATGAGCCTGTCGATACAGCGTCGGACTGAAAAGAAAATATCCCGTCTGGGAAAATTTAATTTGCACACGACACGTGACACCCAATCGATTCTCTTGGTCGCGAGATCGCTCTTCGATTTCACGGTCGACGCGATAACCGGATCCTGTCATATTCACGAGCGTCACGTCATAAAACCGCGCGAGGTGTGAGACGAACGCGGCCATCCGCACAGTCGCACCCGTTACCTGCAAATCAGGGTCGCAGACAGCCAGGTAGAGCAATTTCTTCTTCCGCTCCTCAACCTTCGGCTGTGCCGGCGCAGATATTTCCCTCGGTGCAGTCACTTGCCGGACTCTACGCGGACAGTTCTTTAACGGCAAAACCGTTGACCAGGTAGAGTACTCGACCCGGTAACATGCAGGTCAATTGGAGCGCTCCATACACAAGCGAGGTGCCAAAACAGATTTCTAGCAGCGTCCCGGGTTTTGAGAAGAAAAACACAACAAAGGAGATTAACAATACTTTGATCATTACTGCCGCACTGCCGCGGCGCTCTCGTATGGAGCGCAAATGATCCGACATATCCTGCACACCGCGAAGAGGCTTCTTCCGGCGAATCGTTCGAAGAGCTGTGTTACGGAGAACGGCTCCACTCCGTAACGGGAACGGAAGCGCGAGGGTCAAAAGCAAAAATGCGGCAATCCCATAGGATAGTATCGATCCAATCGGGAATAGCTCGGTTTCCAACAAAACCAAAAACGCAGCGACCTGGTTACAATTGCAAGCGAGAAAGTGCCGATAATACGATCGGCAAAAATCGACGAGATGGCAGCGCGCGGATCGGCTGTATGTTGAGAGACGTAATATACCCTTGCAATATCGGCGGATACGCTACTAAGTAGAAAACTCCCGAGAAAAATACTAACAAAATTAAAGCGTGCAAGCCGACCGAACGAGATATCCGGCCTGCGAACCCATAGGATTAAAGCCCATCGATAGGTTTTGAGGCAATAATTCAGCAACATGATTGAGAGTCCTACAATGATCAGTTGTGGTTTGACCGATGCCAACGTGACGCCCATGTGATGGAAATCGACCATCTTGAGAAGGACCAACAAGATAAAACCGGCTATTCCTTAGCCTCAAATAAAAGAGCGTCCCGGCTTTGCCGATTTTTTGTGGCATCGATTTTACTCGGATCGGGAATTAGGTGAACGAACAAGTCGGTAAACTTGCCTGAGCCAAACGCCTGCGCAGATTTCATCCCTTTTAAAGCGATTGGGCAACGTGCCCGGCCGCACGGCCGGCCACCGATTGGGAATAACGAATCCTGCTGGGATGCTGAAGAAGGTAATTTCCCAGCGCTAGATAATCCAGACCGCCATCCATGAAAGCTCGGAGCGCATCAGAAGGAGTACACACTATCGGCTCTTCATGCATGTTGAAGCTGGTGTTAATGAGACTTGGAAGGCCTGTCAGCTTCCGATATTCCTCCACAATTTTGTAGTAGCCCGGGTTTGTTTGTTGATTAATGAGTTGTGGCCGAGCAGTGCCGTCCACATGGACTACAGCGGGACAATGTTTTCTCATCCAATCCGTACACTTAAAGGTGATCGTCATGAACTGTCCCGGATACTTAGCACGATCCAAGTTTTCATAGCACTGGTCAGCGAACTCCTCTAAGGTAACCGGTGCGAACGGCATAAATTCCGTTCTCTTAAGCCGCCGATTAAGCCAATCGTTAACCGTTGGATCGGTTGCCTGATACAGGATGGATCGATTACCCAACGCCCTCGGTCCATATTCCATCCGGCCAGCAAATCTCGCGACAACATATCCCTCGGCCAGAAGTTTCGCGATCCTTGGTTCGACGTCCTCAACATATTCGGCCGACAGCCCTTCTTTCGCAATTGCTCTCTCTATTTCAGTAGCGCTAAAGCTCGGGCCGAGATACACGTTGGCCAATTTTGATGAGCTGACTTTCGCACCGTTTGACTTGCTCAAGGCAACACTAAGGGCAAAGGCTGCCCCTACCGCCAACCCCTCATCGCCCATGCCCGGATGGATAAAGACTGATTGAACGTTCTCCAACTCGTGGATCCTTTGGTTCAGTTTCACGTTGGCAAAGACCCCGCCGGCGAGAGCCAGACTGCCGCAGCCCGTTTTTTCCATCCAGTGCTGAATGTAGGCACAGGCGACTTCCTCTAAGACTTGCTGGATACTGGCTGCAAGGTCTTCTCTCTTGAACGACGAGGGGAGAGCCTTCTCGATGGCCCTAACGGCCGCCCAATAGAAAACCTGTCCCTTATTAAGGGTCCGCCCGTCTTCATACGCCACAAACCGTTTGCAAAGATCAACGTAGGTTGGTTTGCCGTATGCGGCCAATCCCGTGATCTTGCCTTCGTGTTTGTGGGCTTTGAATCCGCAGATGTGGGTAATGTAACCGTAGTAATTCCCAATCGAATTGAAGCTGTCAATATTGCATAATTGTTGAAACTGCCCATGCTTCACAAAATACACACGGGAAGATGAGTAGTCTCCAGCTCCATCCATCGTAACCACAGTGGCCTCGTCTGTCCCCGCGGTAAAGTACGCTGAACAAGCATGGGCAAAGTGATGGTCGATAAACTTGATTGGGCAAGTGAACCCCCACGCCTGGCGCAACAACCGTTCAATCGCTTGCCGGCGTGTTTTTCCCAAAAAGGATTTCAACTCATAATAGGACTTCCGCAAGAGCGGTCTGGCCCCAAAAACACGAGAGACCTGCGATGACGCGCTCAGGAGTACCTCCTTGAGGGGCGACTGCTCCCGGACAAACCATCCATCGTAGGCAACCGCTTCTTCTCTAAAGAACTCATTAACAGTCGCGACGGCGATAGCATCTATCTCGCTCGGCTTTGTATGGGTATCCTGAAGCACTCTGCAAATTGACTCGCGAGGAAAACCGGTTGCCATCTTTGCGCGTATTAAACGTTCTTCGTGAATCGCGTAGATAATTTTACCATTGTCGATTAACGCGGCGCCGCCTGTCATGCCGTCGGATATACCCAAGATCCTCATTGCACTGTTGATCTTTTAAGACTGATAGCTAACTTAACTAACCAATTATAATATTTAAAGGAGCCCCGCTTTGCGATACCACTCCGCGGTCAGAGCGATACCTGTCCTCAAGTCAGTCTTCGGTTCAAAACCGAGTTCCCTCTTGGCCTTGGAGATATCAAAGGCTCTATTCTTCCTGAAGAAATCAACCCTTCGTCGATACAACGGCGGATTAATACCGAACGGCTTACAGATCAGTTCACAAAGAAAGCCGACCAGGTAGACCGGCGCAACAGGAAAATGTACCTTGGGGGGACGGACAACAACTACGTCCGCAATCACTTGCGCAATCTGATTCAAAGTAGCCGGCACTTCTCCGGCCAGGATGTAGACGCCGCCAATGCTGGTCTCTTTGGTGCCGCACAGGAGTATTCCGTCGATCAAGTCATCAATATAGATCATGTGGTACGTCACCTGACCCGAGCCCAGCATGATAAATTGCTTGCGCTTAATGGCCCTGAAAAGCTTCAAAAACCGTAAATCGCGGGGTCCGTAAATCGCTCCGGGTCGGAAAACAACTAATGGAAGGCGACCTTCAGCCATGTACCTTAGCACGACGCGCTCGCCCTCAGCTTTTGACTCCTGGTAGTGGTCGCCTGGTCCATACGGAGTTTCTTCGTTCGCGGGCGGATTTTTAATGTCACCGTGAACGCCAACCGTGCTGCAGTGGACAAATCGTCGCACGCCGGCTTTTACCGAGGCATCAAGAAGATTCCTCGTGCCCTGGACGTTTGTATTCCACATATCTTTTCGAGAACCATTCTCCGACCTAAACAAAGCCGCGATGTGAAAGACAATATCCATGCCGTTTACAGCTTGCTTCAAAGAATCAGGATCACGGAGATCTCCCGTCACTAATTCGACCCCAGTTTGGCGAACTTCTGAGTAGCGGCTGGAATTACGTACTAGGCCCCGTACTTGATAACCTTCCCGAACCAGTCTTTCGCAAAGATGGCCGGCAGTAAAGCCAGCTGCGCCTGTGACAAGAGCCTTCATGCTTCCTCTAGCAGGCCTCGGAAAAAGGCTTCGTTGCCTGAAGTCGCCTCGCTCGCGTTTCATTCTGAAGCAGTTTCACAGTTTCGCGCACAGGTTTCACTTGCTCTGCAAAGGCACTCAAGCTCCAGGCGCTGCCTTGTTGACTACGGCCTTGGCAATCAGCATGTAGCCGCTCGTCCAGAACAGTAAGCCGTCGAGCTTCGCCACTAGCCAGAGAAGCGGATAAGTGAAGGAGTAGAAAACAAAAATCCACTGGTAACGGGCGATATCTTCGCCCGTCACGATGACGCCTTTAGAAGAGGTTGCCTGTTCTTTCTTCAGCCGGCCGTAAGCGAACGTCACCAGAGTATCGATGCACTCAGAAAAGAATTTTGAATAGGTTCTCCAGCGTACAACGGTGAACCTATCCCGCAGCAAATGGATGAGTCCGTCTGGTGAGTAGCCGGGCCGGACATGCCCGTGCTTCTCGTCGGTTTCACCGATGGCATGCCGAAACTTGCGGAGCAAGCTGTTTTTGTCATAGGGCACATTTACGATAAGCTCTCCACCTGGCTTGAGTATCCGGAACAGTTCCTTGGCGAATTCGGCATCCGTTCGAATATGCTCCAGGAAATCTACTACGACCACGCGATCAAATTCGTCATCCTGAAAGCAGGTCTTCTGGCCGTCGATCCGGAACACATCGTCGTGGACGAGTTCGCGAATCGCATAGACGGCCTTCTCGTCTAAGTCCGCACTCTTCCACGTCCCTCCTCTGCGCCGGAGCAAGTAGCTGATTACCCCATTGTCCCCGCCAAGATCGAGACAATGGAGACCCTCCGTATGCCCCAGCAGCGCCGTGATCTCTTTTAGCTTTCTCTGCTTGAGGACGGACTTGCGGTAGAGACGGATCGGCCATTGATCGCGTGCTGATTTAATCACCGCCTCCCAGATGAAACGAGCGGGAAGTTTCCTCTAGCTCTTGTCGGATTCTTTCAGCGCACCATCCCAGCTCAGCGGCCATGGCGTCCGCGCAGGTTCGCAGGCTCTCGATTCCTGGATGGCCGGCAGTTCCCAGATCTGTTCTTCTAAATACTACGTCGCTCAATTTGTTAGCCATTTCCTCACGTACACCGTGGATCACCTCGGCTTTGAGAATCGTAGCGTCTTCGGTTGTTTTCGCGTTTTCTCGGCTCAGATCGAGATAGCGGAGCACTTCCGGGTACGCCGAGCCATAGTTGTAGATCAGGCGACGAACGGTCCTTTCGCTTAGACCACGTGCCTGCTTTCCGATTTCATCGCGCGCAAAGTTCTCAAAGTCGTCAATCGCGCCGCCGTAAATCGGCGTCAGAGATGTAAGTGACTTCGGTGGCTTGTGTTCTTGCGCTTCGAATACCTTATTTACCACTTTTTCCGCCACCAGCCTGGCGGTGGTATATTTGGCACCTCTCACGGACAAAAAACCCTCGATCCTTGCATCCCGGTGATCCAAGATCTCCCACCCTTTTGAGAGTTCGCCCCCACCCGTAGCGGAACGAGCCTCCATGATTGGGAGAAGACCTCCATGGACGAGTGTGACATCTTCAACTTTGAGCCGTGCCGCCGGGTGCGACAAATTGATTTCATCCAAAAAAACCTGAACGTCATTCTCTGTAACCTTGAGTTCCTCCGGTGTGCCATCGTAAGGAGTGTAACGAGTACCGATCAGAGAACGGTCGCGCCAGGGCGCGACAAACAGAAAATGGCCACTCTTTGGAATCAGTGTGTCGGGGTCTCTGTATCCGTTAGCGCCTAGGATTCCAACTGCACAGTTCCGAAATAAAGAACGAGTCACTAAATTGATTGCCTTAGTGTAGTGGCTGGTACTTGCTGATGGAATTCGATTGACTAAGCCCAAAACCTGATCGAGCCAGGGGCCGCAGGCGTTAACGATCGCCTTGGCCCGGATATGGAAACGATCGTCGGTGAGAACATCTTTCACTTCTACGCTAAAGACACGATTGCCCTCCCTAAGAAACCGGATCACTTCGACGTAGTTGGCCAAATCTGCGCCGGCCTGATCAGCAGATCTGAGGAACGAGAGAACAAGCCGCTCTGTGTTGTAGACCTGAGCGTCATAAAAGACAGCTCCTCCTGCAAGGTCCTTCGTGGAAATTTCCGGAAGACACTCCAGGCATTCGCTTCGAGAAATTGTTTTTCCCCTTGGAATATATTTCTGGGGGTCTTGCATCCTATTACGATCAAGACTAATCAAATCGTTCACCAGAAGCGCTGCGGAAAATATTTCTTTCGTCCCACTCCATCGGCCGTACATTGGGATGACAACTGGGAGCGGATGAATCAAATGCGGAGCAATCCTCATCCACGTCCGTCGCTCACGGATCAACTGCCGCATCCCTTTGAGGTTTCCATGTCGCAGATATCGGAAGCCTCCGTGGATGATCTTCAGGCTATTGGCCGAGGTGGCTGATGCAAAATCGGATTTTTCAACCAGGCAAACTTTTAGTCCTCGAAGGCCGGCATCCCATGCAATTGAGGCGCCGTAGATTCCTCCCCCCAAGATCACGAGGTCGTAGACATTACTGGCAAGGACTTTCAGATTTCTTTTCATTACTCAGCCGGTCTTCCAAAATGAGGGCAGAACCGCTCGCATTCAATGCGATATTTTAGAAACCCGAGTTGCGCGGTGACGCAACTCTATTTGCAACCAATCAAAAAGCCCATCCAGTCTTTCACGGAAAGCGCTATAAGTAAATTTTTCCTCAATCAATCTTTTTCCTGCCATGCCCAGTTCTGCTCTTAAGTTGTTGTCCTCTATGAGTCGGAGCATGGCGTTTGAAAAGGCCTCAATGTGCGGCTCGCCGAGCAGCGCTACGCGGCTATCAATCACCTGGGTATGCGTTGGCAAGTTCGTGGCTAAAACAGGCTTTGCACTGTGGAGATAAGAGTAAAGCTTCATGGGAGTGTTATTCCCTTTTAATCTGGGAGAAACGAGAATATCGGCCTCCGACAGATACTGTCGCAAATGCTCCACAGGCTTTGGGCCTAAAAAATGGACTTTGTCTTGAATACCAAGGTGCGACGACTTGGTCCGGTATTTTTTGATGTCGGCCGCTGTTCCGCCAATAATCACAAGGTCAGCTCGGTCGGTTTTCCTAACAGCGAGCGCAAAACTCTCCAAGAGCAGATCGATTCCCTGATATTTCTCCAGATTTCCAACATACATTAACATTAGGTCTCGGATTCCTAGCTCTGCTTTCATACTCTGACCTACCTAAGTTACGGCAGCCGACTTGGGATCGAACTAGCAGGGGATCAAGAGCGGGGCTCGATGTCCTTTAGTAGGGAAACGTCCGGAAGAACTGCAACTTTTTTCGGCTTATACTCTTGGATAATGCGAGCAAGCGCATCACAAACGGGCGTAACCGCATCGGCGTTTCGCACCGCTATTCTTTCAAAATATTTTAACAGACGCGTGAAGGGACTCAGGAAGGGATATTTCTCGACCATTTGTTGGGCTAGAGACGAGTCCATATCATAAACGTAAGGAATATTAAGAGTCCATTTTAAAATCAAAGCAATAAAAACGGATTCTTCAACGGCATGTACGATGTCGTAACGCTTCTTGGAAGCAAGTCGAACCGCTTTGCAGAACATGAAAAAATCGCATACGACCTTTTTCCACGAGAAACCGGGTCGGATGTGACGAACAAAAGAGATGTTGAGGATCCGGTGCACCGTCACGTGCTCATAGTCGACCTCTGTACCCTCGTGATAAGTGATCACCTCAACATGATCACCTCGCTCCGATAGGCCTTTTAGCACTAATGCCACCGCGATTGGCGTGCCACGATCTTGGTAAAAGGGCTCCGGTGCAAGCAACAAAATATTCATCTGGTCACAGAGCTTTTCGGACGAGTTTCAAAATCACAGGTGAACCAAGAAAGTCCGTTGCGCCCAACAGCCTAAACGCCCTCTCTAGAGATGACGAAATTGCCGGTGATTTTAATAGGCGATGAAGCACCATGGGTAGAAAGAATTGCGCATATCGGTCATCTCGTTTAAAGTCATGCGATTCGAAAACTTCGAGCAGTTTGGATTCTCTAAAAGCGGTAAACGGTCGTGTGTTCCCCTCGACTCGCTTCTTGAACCGAAAAAGCTGCGGCGCAATAAAATTGATGCTTCGAGTGGCAGGGTAGTCGATCATCACTCCGATTCGTGCCACACGGGCTAACTCGGCTACGAACTGTCCCCATCGGGTTACGTGTGAAAAAAGTCGATAGCTTATCACGATGTCAAACGCGCCATTCGGGTATGGAAGATCGAGGATGTTTCCCACAGCAAAGGAGCAACGACTTCCATCAATAAATCGTTGAATTCTTTTTTTACAAACATCAGCACTCCCAAAGACTGTGACTTTATAACCGTTCTCGGCTAACGCATTGACGAGTTGTCCATGCCCCCCTCCGACATCCAAAATTGTTGCACCTGAATAGGGAGCGAGCATCCGCAATGTGGCCTGTTCCTGGACTTTGAGAAACCAGGACCCGATCTGTCCCGAAAAACGCCGTGCATAGTCATCGGAGGAGGTCTCAATATCCGCTGTCTCTGGAAAGTCGTACAATGACGCCACGAAGATTAAGATGAAGAGACGACGATCTTCGCCTGATCTGTTTCAACGCGAGACCCAAAGCCGCCGCGGAAAGCAAAGAAAAAACCCACGGCGACCACCGGAAAAAACTGTAGGCTGTGGGCGAGGAGCGAATAGGCAAACGCCTCTTCCTTGGCAATCCCAAAAAGAGCCAGACCGAGAACCGTGGCATATTCGAAGTTCCCAACGTATCCTGGCCCCGCGGGCAGCATGACGCCGATCCCAATCACTGCCTGTAAAACCAGGGCTGCCGAAAACGATAGATTAAGATCAAGCGCTTGGAATAGAAGAAAATAGTACATTCCATGCAATGACCAGCACAGAAGCGAAAGGAACGAGACCGGCAACAGGAGCGGAAGTCGGTTCAAGCCAACCATCCCCTGGAAAAAAAGATCGGCAGTCCAGCCAAGGCGGGAGCCAACCCGCTGTGGAAGAAACCTGAGAAGCCACTTTAGCCATATGTCCGTACAACCGCGTGGGGTACTCAGTACGACAACTGCCAGTCCAACCACGCAGACTCCAAAGAACACTCCGTTTAATCGCACCAGCCATGTCGGCAGATCCAGAACCGCGATCAGAGGAAAGATAATGATGGAAAGGGTAATACCGTCCAGAACCCGCTCTAACGCGATTGAACCGAGCGCGCTGGATCTACTGATATTCTGGCTTTTCGCGATAGAAACTGCGCGGACCACCTCTCCAGCATGAAGCGGAAGCAAATAATTGCCCATAAAGCCGATCATCGTGTACCGGAAGAGTGGCATGACCGGCACCGGCTTCAGCGACAGCAGAAGATAGCGCCAGCGCCAGGCGCGTAACCAAAAGGAAACAAACAAAACAAATACGGCGAGGGCGACCTGATTGAGATCGGTCTTTCTGAGTGAATACGCAACGTGAGTGAGGTTTATTCCCCGGACGGCCAAACAGAATAGGACTATACTAAAACTAATGCCTATAGCCCAGTGGGTTAATTTTTTTCCATCCCAAATCGACGCCCGTACTCTACGGTCATTAGTCATTGCTTGATTTCGCTTACGCTGCTTTAGTCGAAGTCAATTGCCGGAGCGACCGTTCGTAGCAACGATTTCCGATCAAGTAACTGAACCGAGAACCGCAACAGCGTCCTTCGTATCGGACTCGCACAGTGAATGAAGCTAAGCCAAAAAAATCGAAATGTGCGATCCAACTCCACTATTCATGACCGATTCCACAAATACCTCTCGTAGATGCTTGCCAATTCCCACGCAGCTCGAACGAAATCTGCGTATCCGAGCTTAGAACCGTGAACATCTCGCCACTCAATCAAGGGAAACTCATAAATCACTTGTTCAGGTTGAGGAAGTTGTTTGCCGCGCCTAGCTTGTATGAGACGTGCGATAATCTCTACATCAAAAATCCAGCGGGAGAGGAACGGCTTGTCAAATAATCCGTGCAGCGACGATGAAACTCGAAATAGTTTGGCACCGCACTGGGTATCGTAGATTGCCAAACCCAACATCATCGACACAGCAGTGGCAAATAGGCGGCCGATATAATGCCGAGCCGTCCGGCGTTGGATCCTTCTACCCAGAAGCTTGACTCGCGCTCCAAAGATCATCTCCACGTCCGGTCGACTCTCCGCGAGATCCAAGAATGCGGGAATGGCATCGAGAGGGGTTGCAAGATCGGCATCCCAGAATCCAATATAGTGGTGCTGCGGGCTAATCCCAGCCAAAAGCCCTTGTCTAACGGCTTCTGCCTTGCCCTGATTGTATGGAAGATTCAGTAGGTTAAACTTGGCCGGCTCGGACTTCTGCAAACGTTCCAACAACCGGAAGGTTCCATCCGTGCTACCGTCGTTAACAAACAGGAAAGTAATATTATGTGATGAGTTCTTGAAATCGGTGAAGGTGGAAACATCCAGCCTATCTTCTTCGTTGTAACAGGGAATTACAATTTTGGCGTTTGCCACTGATTTGGGTCCATTACCCGTTTCCTTCACCACGTAGGCACAGGCACAGAGGTAACGGAGATTTATTCCCGGACGAGCGTGATGCTCGGTTCCTACTCTTGCTCTGCGGCCCTTTGCCAGTTCCGGATAAGCTTCCGCCATTCATGCATCGAGTGCATCCAAGTTCTGTAAGCAGTTCGTTCTCCAGCTTCTCTTCCTCTCTGGAACCAGCCGCAGCGCTGATGAGAACCGGATTGCCTCAAATAGAGGCTGATGAATTGCATCGGGCATACTTGTCCCACGAATCGTAAGGTAGTTAAGGAATTTGCCCGGCTTGGCAGGTAGAGCGCAATAAAGAGACCATAGCCTGAATTTCGATGGTATGATTCCGAATTCTAGTTACCACAAATAACCCAGCCCTTAGAGAGTGTGTTTTTAAATCCCGCAATCCGAGATCCCAAATCAGCAACTATACGATTCCACGTGTGACATGTCCTTTCTCTATCAAATAAGCCTCCAGCGCATCTTGCCACTGACGAAGCTCTCTAAAAGGACGTTCGCTCTTGAGTGCCGAATTGTGGGGGCGGCGAGCCGGCATCGGAAGTGCCTTGCTCGACACCGGTACAACGGGCGCGCCAAAACCGGTGAAATCCAAAACGGCTTCAGCAAACTCGTACCAGGTGCAAGCGCCGCCGTTTGTCAAATGGAGTGGCCCAGTCATTTCGTCGCGCAGAGCAAGCGCCAACGCCTCTGATGCATCGCGCGCATACGTGGGCGACATGGTTACATCGTTCACCACCCGTAGCGGCTCGCTCGCCTTGACTCTTCTGAGAACGGTTTCAATAAAATTTCCGCCTTTGCCGCGCGCCCCGGTCTTGCCGAACAGGCTCGCCATTCTGACGATCAAACAGCGCGGCGCGGTCTGCTGGACCAGGTGCTCACCGGCTAACTTCGATGCGCCATAGACGTTGATAGGGAAAGTCGGGTCCGATTCAATATACGGCATCCCCTTGGCGCCATCGAACACATAATCGGTGCTGACGTAGACGCATAGCGCGTCCGCTGCGGCACAAGCTCGGGCGATGTTCAGCGCACCGATGGCATTGACTTCAAATGCTTCGTGCGCGTGATCCTCACACTCATCCACGCGAACGTACGCGGCGCAATTGATCACGGCATCCGGATGAAGCTTGAGCAGAACGCTCTGTACCTCATTCGTCTTCGTGCAATCAGCGTCTTGGTGGCTTAAAGGGATGACATCGAAGCGGTCGTCTTCGCGTAGAACTTCGGACAAATCGGTGCCTAGCTGGCCGGTGCTCCCCACTATGGCGATCTTTCGGCGCTTCATAGGAACGAAGCTCGCTCAGCGCAAAGTGCACAGCGTATAGCCTCCCAACAAAGCCAAACAAAGGAGCTTGTCACATTCACAACAGAGGCTCAGAAAATTCGGAGTCCAGGCCCGACCCCTTCGTCCTGCACTATGCGTCCTGTTCTTTGCGCCAAGCTTGCCGATAGACCGAATTGTAATACATCCGATACTCTCCCGACGTGACGCGTGCTACCCACTCCGGATGATCAAGGTACCAGTCGACGGTTCGTTTTAGCCCCATGACAAAATCGGTGAGCGGCTGCCAGCCGGTTTCGGCGCGTACCTTCGAAGTGTCGATGGCGTAGCGGCGATCGTGTCCCGGCCGATCGGTGATGAAGCGGATGCGCTGGCGAAGTTTGAACGATTCGAAGCCGCGACGTTCAGCGATCGCGGTGCAGATCGCGTGAACGACCTCGAGATTTGTGCGCTCCTCTCCAGTTCCGATGTTGTATATCGCGCCGATCTGGCCGCGTTCGAGCACGGCAAGAATTGCCCGGCAGTTGTCCTCGACGTAGAGCCAGTCGCGAATCTGCTTGCCGTCACCGTATACCGGAAGTTCCAGCTCGTTGAGACCATTGCGAACGAGCAGAGGAATCAGCTTTTCTGGAAACTGACACAAGCCGTAATTGTTCGAACTCCGTGTGACCATCACGGGCAGGCCGAAAGTACGGCGATAGGAAAAACAAAGCAGATCGGCTGCAGCTTTGGTCGCCGCATAAGGACTGCTTGGGCACAGTTGTGAATCTTCGGTCGATGCCTCCTTCCCTTCTGTATCGCCGTAAACTTCGTCTGTTGAGATGTGAAGAAAGCGCTCCACGGGGTAATTTTGAATTGCTTCCAGAAGCGACTGCACGCCACCGATGTTGGTTTGGAGAAACGGCGACGCATCCAGAATGCTTCTGTCAACGTGGGACTCGGCGGCGAAATTAACGACTGCCCAAGGCTTTTCTTCTCTAAGGATCCGTTCGACGAACTCTCGATTACAGATGTCGCCTTGAACAAAACGATGACGATCTCCTGCAATGTCCGCGACATTGTCCGAATTGCCCGCGTAGGTAAGTTTATCGAGATTGACGATTCTGTAATCGCCACAAGCATTGAGAAGCCGCACAAAATTGCTGCCGATAAACCCACAGCCGCCGGTGACAAGAACGGTTTTCACGATATATTAGCTTTCAGTGGTCAGCGATCATCCTTCAGTTATGCGCTGATATTTGGCTACGGACTACTGATCACAAATTACGGACCGCCCTTGCTATCACCTAAAACTATTGTCGGCATCACGCAGGCGCGGCCAAGCACGATCGCGCGGCGAGAGTATTGGCTTGGCGATCGGCCAATCGATTCCCAAATCCGGGTCGTTCCAAATAAGGCCGTACTCAAGATCCGGTGCGTATTCTTCGGTAGTCATGTATTGGATTTCGGCATCTTCGCTCGTGACGCAAAAGCCATGGGCAAAGCCCGCCGGCACGTAGAGCATTCGTTTACTTTCCGCAGAAAGTGCAATTGCCGCCCATTTGCCGAACGTCGGAGATCCGATTCGGATATCCACCGCCACGTCATAGATCTCTCCGCCAACGGTGCGAATCAACTTGCCCTGCGCCTTTGGTCGGTTTTGATAGTGCAACCCGCGCAAAATTCCTTTCGACGATTTCGAGTGGTTGCATTGGACAAAAATTTCACTAATTCCCTGCGTAGCGAACTCGGACCGTTTGTATGTCTCCATGAAAAAGCCGCGTTGATCCGGAAAAACGGGTGGCTCGATCAAAAGTACGTCGGCAATAGTTGTACGCGTAAACCGAAACGGCATCAGAGCAGCACCTCGGAGTCATCGCCGATCATCAGACGATAAGCGTGGTGAACCTTGTGATTTTTTAGCACAACGGAATTTTTGCCGATCAAACTGTCTTCCAGCCGATCGACTTGCTCAATTCGTGTATATTCAAGCAAGACGCAATGTTCAAGTACAGACGAGATGATCCGGCAGCCACTACCGATCGATGTAAAAGGACCGATGAATGAATTCTCAACCAACACGTTCTCACCCATCACTATGGGGCCGCGAACTATGCTGTTAACGACACGGCTTCCTCGGCCCAGTTGAACTCGCCCAGTCACTTGGCTATGCGGATCTATTTCGCCCTCGATCCGCCGGGTCACCCACTCATCAAGGACAACCGTGTTGGCGGTGAGCAAATCATCTTTTTTCCCGGTATCGAGCCACCAAGTTTCGATCCTGTTGCTCAACACTTGGCCGCCATCTTCCAACAGCGATTGAATCGCGTCGGTGATTTCCAGCTCGCCACGCCAAGAAGGAGAAATCTTTCCTATCGCTTTGTGTATGGCCGCGGTGAAAAAATAAATTCCCACCAACGCCAGATTAGACTTAGGAGCCTTCGGTTTCTCAACTAGCCGTATCACATGATCGGAGGCATCAATTTCAGCGATTCCAAAGTTGGAGGGGTTTGTCACTTCCTTTAGCAGGATCGCTGCTTGCGCGCCTGACTTCTCAAACCTCTCCCGGTAAGCCCGAATGCCCGAGCCGATCAAATTATCGCCGAGATACATTACGAAAGAGTCGGAACCCAAAAATGACTGGGCGACTTTTACCGCATGAGCGAGTCCCAATGGCTCGGGTTGCAAAATGTATTCGATTCGCATGCCCCACGATTCGCCGCTGCCCAACGCTTCGCGCACTGCATTGCCGGTCTCGGGCGAAATCACGATACCGACCTCATCAATGCCGGCGTTCTGCAGATTGTCGAGAACGTGGAATAGAATCGGCCTATTGCCGACGGGCACCAGCTGTTTAGCCGCGGTGTGAGTGAGCGGTCGCAGCCGGGTTCCCCGACCTCCGCTCAAGACTAGACCCTTCATGTGAGTACTTGGCATTTGCTCTAACTTTGATTAGCACGGACGAGAGGCATGGGGCAACGGATAAGGCGCATAGCGCGTGAGACACAGGAATGTGCAGCGAGTGCATTTTCAGCTAACGTCTTCTAACTGATAGCTGTTGAATAGCACGACATCGTTAACACTTTTTAGTTACATCGACGTAGCAGGACATCGTTAACAGTTTTGGGGGTTGGTAACTTTGTAGCGATAGAGTTTGGGTTGCTCCTCCTTGTGGAGGGCAAAATACCCACGGACGTGTTAACGATGTCCTGCAACAAAAAGCCTATTAAACTGTAAACGACTTTGCTGTTAACGATGTTCTGCTACTTGTCAGATAGCTGCTAACTTCCTCGCTGCCGGTCCCGCCTGCTCCAGCGTCCGGGTAGGCTTCCGCCATCACCGCACAGCGGGTATTAGTTCCATTTGCTGGAACCGTTGGATCATTAAAGTTCGCGCTCGCGACTATCCGACACAATCGTGCCAGGACTGACCATGCCACGAGAGGCGAAATTGCTCTTAGCGCTCCGAATTTAGGGTAGAAATGGACAAAACGTCCTTACCAATACCACCTAGTTCCGGTGCTCACACACAGGTGGCAAAAAGCATTCCAAGTTCCCGATTTTTCTAGATTGTTTCGCCCGAGCTATCATTAATGGCGGATTCAGTCGATGGCGGCATTTTCAATGTTGTGGTCGGGATCTCATCCTCGATGAGAATTTGGATAATTCGTTTAGCCGCGCTACCGTCCCAGAATAGCGGCGGCCGCGGAGTCTCCCGCATGCCTGTCGAGACGCGGGCAAATTCGTGCATAATTCTTTCCGAGTCCGAGCCGACCAGTACGTTCGTTCCATGGGTCAAAGTCACCGGTCGTTCGGTATTCTCGCGCAAGGTAATACAGGGAACCCCCAAAATCGTGGTTTCTTCCTGCACGCCGCCAGAGTCCGTGAGAACGACTTTGGCGCATGACATTAGATGGAGAAAATCGAGATATCCCAACGGCGGGACGAGTCGAATTCTCACTCGGGAATCCCACGGTTCCGGACCGTCCAAAAAGTGATCGACGAAATAATCGCCCAAGTCCGCCTCTTGAATTTGTTTCAAGGTACGCGGGTGTGCGGGAAAAATAAGCGGCATATGCTGTGAAATATCCAAAAAAGAGTCGAGGATCTTTGAAAATGTTTGGCCGTCATCGACATTTGCTGGACGGTGCAACGTTAAAATCGCATAGGGCTTGATCCGACCTTCTGCGGAAAGTAGCAAATCATTGAGAATCGTCGATTCCTTCGCTTTCAAGCGATACCGCAGCAGGGTGTCGATCATGACGTTTCCGACAAAATGGATTTTATTGAGAGCGATCCCTTCGCGCTCGAGATTTTGGTTGGCGCTGTCTTCCGTCGTAAAAAGATAGTCGGAAAGGGTATCGGTCACGACCCGGTTGACTTCCTCTGGCATTGTTCTGTCGAAACTCCGCAAGCCCGCCTCCACGTGGGCCAACTTAGGAATAAAATCTCGTCCATCCTCGCCGACACACCATGTTTTTTTGGTCACCAGCGCGCAAGCCACTGTCGAATTTACGTCACCGACGACGATCACGATCTGCGGTTTTTGCTCCTCAAGAACCTTCTCGAAGCCTTCCATCACCTTCGCAGTCTGCGTCGAGTGAGAACCCGAGCCGACTCCCAAAAACAAATTTGGCTTGGGAAGCTCCAGGTCATTAAAAAATGCGTCCGACATGTTGGCGTCGTAATGCTGGCCGGTGTGCACCAGGACGTGCTCGATCTGCGGGTTTTTCCCGTTTGCATTGTATTCCCTGATAGCTTCGCAGAGGGCGGCGACTTTCATGAAATTTGGTCTGGCGCCGACCACTGAGAGAATCTTAAAGGCCACGGTTCACCTCGTTCGCTGGTTCGAGCGCGCTCCCGCAACTTGATAGGACCTCCGACACGGGCGCCCATGAAAATTCGTCCAGGAGCCGCGAGAACTTTTTCTCCGTTGTTCGCAAATTTTGGTAGTGACGAAATTGTGAGCGCCAAGACGCAGCGACTTTGGGTTGACCGGGGTCAATCTCCCAGGGATGGAGATAAACCATGGCCGGCTGGTTTTCTTTTTGGTTGATGCGCCGAATCGCCCAGGCGGTCAGCCGATACGGCAGCAGCCTAAAATATCCGCCTCCCGCAACGGGGAAGTTAGTCGCGCAGGCACGCAACGTTGACGGCGGGAACTCTAACAGACGCGCTCCGCTGCGGAGCCGTTGATAATGGGGAAAGCGCGGCGCATCCGGAATGCCGTAATAATCGTGTCGTACGGGAAAGATGCTCGAATCGTACTCGAAACCCAACTCGCCCAAAACTTCCAATGCCCAAAGCGTCTTCAAAGTGATCGAATAACTGGGGGCGCGGTAGCCTTTGACCTTGGTCCCCGTTTGATCTTCGAGGATCGATTTGGCGCGACCCACGTCCCTGCGAAAAGTCTTTTCGTCTCCCCGACTGATCATTTGATGACCATAGCCATGACTGCCAATTTCATGGCCGCCATCGAGGATATGCCGCACGAGACTCGGACACCGTTCAGCCACCCATCCCAGCATGAAAAATGTCGCACGGACAGCGCGCCGATCCAAGAGCTCCAACAGTCGGCAGGTATTGCTTTCGACTCGCATCGGATACCGGCACCACTCATCCGGTACAATGACGTTCGCAAACGCCTGCACGTGGAAATAATCTTCGACATCGATTGTCAGCGCGTTCATCACGTCGAATCTCAGCGAGCGCCCGAACCGAAAAGAATAACCTTGAAACTCTCGAAGATGATCTGGAGATCGAATACCGGCGACATGTGCTTGATGTAGTACAAATCGTATTGCAACTTCTCGACCGCGTCCTGTTCGCTATCGCCATAACGGTAACTGATTTGCGCCCACCCCGTGATCCCTGGTTTGACGGAGTGACGCAGATCGTAATAAGGAATATCTTGTTTCAATCGTTCGACGAAGAACGGCCGCTCCGGCCGTGGCCCCACGAAGCTCATTTCGCCTTTTAGAACGTTGAGCATTTGGGGAATTTCATCGATCCTGAGTTTTCGGACAATGGCACCGACGCTTGTAACTCTAGGATCGTTTTCCGCAGCCCAGACGGGTCCCAGTTTTGCCTCGGCATCTTGGCTCATGGAGCGAAACTTAAAGAGAGTAAAATGCTTTTCGTTCTGGCCGACGCGCTCTTGGCGGTAAAAGATCGGCCCCGAGCTCTCGAGTTTGATGGCGAGCGCCGTCATCAGCGCCAATGGCATGGCCAAAAGCAAACCAAAAAACGCGACGATCACATCGATAACTCGCTTCGCCGCGAGAACAACGCGGTCTCGTCGAAAGCCCTCCGACAGCGCAATCCACTCGGGTGGCAGATCGGTAATAGCGATTTTGCTTACCAGCCGTTCGTAAAAAGAATGGCAATGCTCAATCGGCACGCCCATCGCTCGCACATTCACGAGCTCCTGGAAGTACGTCAGCGGACAATCGTCCGTGCCGGACAAAAGAATTCTGTCCACGCGGCGGCTGACGACTAGGCTGGCGAGCGATGATGGGGGCGCAAAGATCGGGAGCTCAACTTTTTTTGGATTGCCGTAGGATAACGTGACTATACCCGCTTCGGCGCCGACAAAACCTATCACTTCCATGCCAAGTTTTCGTTTTAAGTAAAGTTCTTCAGCGATAAGCTTGCCAATACCGCGAATGCCAATGATCAGTACGTTGACACGAATAGCGGCTTGTTTGATCACTCGCATAAACCCGAAACGCCAGATCCCCAGTGATATTCCCATCATCAGCATTTCGCTTATATAAATTGACTTACCAAAGTTCGGAATAGGGTAACTAATAACACCGATGACAATACACGCCGCGCCCAACCCGGTGACGAATCGATGCATTAACTCTTGAACGGAAAGCGTCTGATCGATTGCATATAAGTTCGAATAGTAAAAGGCGATCACGACAACCACGGCCATCGCGATCCCGTGCAGCAGGAAATCGAGCCAGAGAATATTTCCGGATGAATCTGGCGCGTCCATAATCCCGCGCAACACGACGCTCGTGCCAACTGCGCACACGATATCGCCCAGGACGAGGAGAGAATCGAACTGGGTATAATATCTATTGAAGATCCTCAATGCTTAGCCGTGATCGTTGCTCGAATAGTAGTAATAGTATTTTGACCCGAGGCCGAGGTCCGCCCCGTTCAACACGACGCCCAAAACCTTGTCGGAACTGAACGAGCTCAAAGCCTTTGCGAGATAATCTCTCGGTGTTTTGCCGGCGCGGATGACTATGATCACACCGTCCACCTGTCTGCTCAAAACCAAGGGATCGGGAGTCGCTAGAACCGGCGGCGAATCGATGATGATCGTCTGGCCGGGAAGCGTTGTATGAATTTCATCAATCATTCGTCGCATTCGGTCTTTCGCGAGCAATTCCGAAGCAAAGCGCGAGGGCTTCCCGGCAGGAATAATTCGCAAGCCGCTCAAATGCGTGGCCCTAATCAGACTCTTCACTCCTGCAGCTGAATTCGAGCTAAGATAGTCAGTGAGTCCGGGGGAAACGTCGCCCTTAAAATATCGATGGACGCTGGGTGCCCTTAAATCAGCGTCGATCAACAGCACATTCTCCTCGTATTCTAAAGCAATTGACGCTGCCAGGTTGACAGCGACCGTGGTTTTTCCGTCCCTCTTGACAGGGCTCGTAATCGCAATGGTCCGAATACCGGCTTCCGTGCGCAATCTTTTAAGCTGTTCACGAAGAATCTTGTATTGCTCAGAAGCCGGCGATTCCTCCTCCAAGGCCACGATTGGATGAGTCGCGTAACGGCCCAGATCCCAACCAAAGACCAACTCCTCTATTTTTTCACGCCAAGATCTCGAACCGTTCGTTGACCCTGGTAAAGGCCCTGGAATTTCATGATTGTAGCCATTATTGTGGCCATTAGGGATGATCGACCAATCCTCGGTGCTCAAAGGCACACTCTCCAAAACCGTGCCTTCATCAGCGTCGGAATCAGCTGCATTGGCTTCGGCTTCCGGCTGCCGCTCTTTCTCATGGCTTGCCTTGGTTAATGCCTCAAACACTCTGCTCATGCGCTGATCTCCTAATCTATTCGTTCGATGTCAGTCTAGGCCAAGGTCGATGATTCTCTTGATGACCGGACAGCTCGTTGGACTCAGCCGATTTCCTCTCAACCCTGTTCAATGCTCTCAATGCCCACTCTAAAAAGTAAATTTTCAAGTCCTTTGCAGGGTGCTTATCCTCTCGGACATGTTCTGGCGAAACCGCGCTCTGATCGACTCATCAAAGATTTCTCGGCTCACGGAATCGACTAAGCGGTCGATCTTTTCCTGAGGAAAACGATCCGAAGATGAGCCAAGGAGCTTCATATGCTCCGCTAGGACGATGTGAGCCATGGGACCCATGGCATCGATCAACGCTTCACGAAGAAAAAGAAAAAATTTTTCCGGGACAACACCACTCGATGAGACGATATGCGAGTGATCCGCAAAGCCATTGGCGCGATTACCTTTGACAAGCTGTACCGGTTGAGGCTTGGTCGCCTGTCCTTCCGATAGAGAGCTGCGCTCAACTCGCGGCGTGCTATCTCGTCGGGGTACCGGTGGCCGTGGGGAAACACCGGAGAGAGACAAATCGTCGGCTACTTCTTGGATGATCAACGGTTCAATCTCTCTTTTGTCGAGAGCATAGGCATTGATCATCGCGTTATCGCATATCACGTTAATAACTCGTGGAATTCCGCCGGAATAGTGATGAATTCTTTCGATCGCCCTAGGCGTGAAGACCCCCGGCCCTCCGCCCGCGTGCCTAAGACGATTGGCGATGTATTCTTGACATTCACTCAGTGAAAGAGGACGCAGATGATGCCGCAGCGTTACTCGCTGTTTCAATTGCCGCAATTGCGGAGTATTCAAGCGTTCGTTCAGTTCAGGTTGTCCCACGAGCAAAATCTGTAAAAGCTTATCCTTGGTCGTTTCGAAATTTGAAAGAAGTCGAATACTCTCCAACACATCGGACGCTAAATTCTGCGCCTCATCGATGATAAGCGCCGCGTTCTCCCCTTCGCGATAGTGCTGAAGCAAAAACTCATTTAGTAAACAAATATAATCATGGGTGTCGCGGAGTTCTCGCAGAGGTTCAACCAGTTTGAACTCTTCACAAACATAACGAAGGAGATCCAGCGGACTTGCAATAGCGCTAAAGATCAATGCCGTTTGCGTGCCTTCGGCAAGCTGGCTGAGTAACGTTTGGATCAGCGTGGTTTTACCGGTACCTACCTCTCCGGTTAATACGATAAATCCTCGGCGCGCGTTAATACCATACTCGAGCTGGGCCAATCCCTCGCGGTGACTCGGGCTGAGATAGAGAAAGTTCGGATCGGGAGTGATATTGAAGGGGACTTGGGCTAGCCCAAAATGCTGTTGATATACGGGTTCCATAGGCCGCTCAGAAATAAATTGGTCCAAACATTCGAAGACAGACCATGCCGACAAGGAGAACACCCAGAGAAGCCAGCACCAGCACACTCTGCGACCGTCTTTGTTCGATGACGCTACCGCGCGTCATCAAGGCCGGGATGGTCGCGAGCAACGGCACATCGACGCAAGCGCTAATTTCATCGCTCCTCTTAAACGACGTATCGAAATTGTCCCACACAAACGCTAAGCCGAAAGCTCCGCCCAAGCCGATTAAGAATCCCATCAGAATGATCATCGGTCGGTTGGGTCTAACTGGCACAAGCGGAACATAGGCCGGGTCAAGGATCTGAAACTGTTCACTTTTCTGTGTCTTTTCCATGTTTTCGGCCAATTCGGAGTCAAGGCTCTTGGCCAGCAAATCTTGAAATTTTTTCAGCGTAATCTCGTAATTGCGGCTGATTTTTGAAAGCTCGATTGTTCGAGTAGACGTAGTGTCGATCCGCGCCTGGAGAACGGCGGCTTGACCCCGAATGCGCTCGTTCTGCACGCGGAGGGCCTGGATTTCGGAGTCGATATCCGTGATCTGGGTGACTAAAACTTTCTTTAATGGGTTCGCACCCGACGAAGACGTGGAATTCGCCGACCCGTCAGAGAGTGTGCTGTCACCTTCTACCTTCAAATTCTCTATCTCTTTCTTCAAGCGCACAACGTCAGGATGCTTGTCGCTATACTTTTGCAGAAGTCCCTCCAACTCCTTTTTTTTCAGGTGAAGACTTTGTGGTCCACCTCCCGCCGTAATGGCAAAGGGACCACCTAATGGATCTGCGCCGATAATGTCGGATTCCACTGATTGCTTTTGTAAAATACCTTTGCGCTCCTGCAGTGCGGCCAATCTTAGATTGCTTCCCTCAAGCTCGCGTCGCAATTGCTCCAGAGTTCGCAAATTGACGTCTAGCTGGTCAGGAAGCTCGTAGCGGTGTGTGGCTTTGTAGTGGTTCACTACTGTCTCCTGTTCCTCCAACTCCTTTCGCAACCGTTCGGCTTCCGCGTCTATAAAAGACTTGGTCCCGATAGCCTCTTGTTGCCGTACCTGTCGATTTTGCTCGATGAACAAGGACGCGATCCGGCTGGTGACCCGTTGCGCTTTTTGCGGGCTCATTGATTCATATGAAAGCCGAAGGACATTATAGCGAGGAGATTCAACTTTGATCGCTTTGCGCAGCTTTTCTATACGTTCGTCCATGTTCAAGGTGATCGATGGCATGGCCTCCTCACCAACGACAATAGAAAAGGCCCGATCATTCCAATCCATCTTGATAGCCGGAGTGTCAGCCCTAATATCGGGTATGGTGCTCAGGCTGTATGAACATGCCCCGGGGTGATATATCAGACCTTGCAAAAAGGGAACTGTGATACCGTATATATAACAATTGGCCGTGACAGACTTGGCATCTACAAAGATCATTACTTCTTTTGTGTTTTTGTCTGCAGAATAAAGATCGAATTCCTGGACGATCTTCTCCAGTTGAGTTCGGCTCAGAATTTCCTGAATAATGGACTGCATGCGTTCATTCAGGTCTCTCGTAACAGTCGAGGTAACAAAGGAAGTGGGGACCTTTTGAGGGCTGACGAGTACGAGGCTGCTAGACTGATAGATGTTAGGGAGAATTAGCGCTGTGTATGCAGTCAACAAGGAGACCACCAGAAAAGCACAGACGATCAGCGCTTTTCTTCTATACAAGCTGCTAAGTATACGTGAAATATCAAGATCCGCAGTCCCGTTCATTGAAGAAGGCTCCTTGCAACTATTAGATTAGCAATCTGCAGCCTAGGGAACGATGATCCTATCGCCGGGTCGCAGGATTACATCTTGTTTAAGATCTCCCTTAATGATCGCGTCATAATCAACGATGTACTCCGTTATCTTACTCCCGTCCCGGCGTACCACGCGAATATTGCTGCGGTCTGCGAAAACCCCGAGTCCACCCGCGCGCGTGAGAAGTTGAAGCAAGGTCTCGTTGCCGCTCAGGGGAAAGGCACCTGGTTTGCCGATCTGTCCAACCAAGAATACCTCACTTGAAGCAATCCCCTCGACCCGAATTGTAACAAATGGATCTGTGGTAAACTCCCTGTATTTATCCTCCAACGTTTTCCTCAATTGCCCAGTCGTTTGCCCGGTTACCTGGACTTCGTTTATGAGTGGCAGTGTCACATAACCGTCGGGACGAACCTTTACGTTTCCAGATAAGGTCGGTTCCTTCCAGATATTGATATTCAAACTGTCACCGGCACCGATCAGATAGAATTCTTCTGGAGGCTTTGCTGGATCCGGAGTATCAGCGCCTACGCGAAACTCCTGCACGCGCAGATCTTTGGTTGCGCAGCCTGAGACCAAGCCAATCATCACAACGAGGCACGTGAACAGACTGCTGCTCATGAACCGCCCCCTGAAATAGATCTTTTCATTCGAGTCTGAGTACACACTAAGAGTGTTATGATTTTTTACAGGGTAGACCCAAACGCAAGTTCCGCACCACCATAGTCCCTCGACCTAAACCACAAAAAAGTCTGCGTTTAAGCCCGTTTCCGTAATTTCAACGAATTGGCACTTAAGGCGTGGATGCAATTTTTGCCCTAATAAAGTAACTACCTGCCTAATTGGGCAATCTCGCCCTATGGCACTAATTTGTCCTATAAACCAATTTTTTTTATGGGTGCAAGACTTAGAACTAAGTCAGGGAGAGGGTTGCGGAACTTTTATTGGGAACGGCGTGGTCAAGACTGGGGTTAAAGCGGGAGGAGATATGCTTCTGGCGAGTCCGGTGTTGGGCCAAAGATCAAAGCGGGTTGTTATGGATAAAAACACGCTATTCGACTTAACAACTCCCTTTTGTAACAAATCCGTCGAACTGGCGCCTGCCCCGCTATCGATCCAATTGAAGTTGTAAATAAGCGCGGAGGAAAGCCAGGTCGTAAATAAGTATTGTAACCCTAAACTAGCCTGAAATGTCTTGAAGTTGACGTCCTCAGTGTCAAAATACGAGAAGTTCACGCTGGAATAGGTCGAGAGCTTCTCGGTAAGACGCCAGTTAAAATTTGTGAATAAACTGGTGGTATCCGAGATTCCCGATACCCCGAGACTGGGAGTCAAC
>Ga0111538_10001023_pt1 | contig 38840 bp, 34 predicted proteins | sample SoiMethybrSBSTD1_FD_79669 | JGI IMG/M metagenome (GOLD analysis project Ga0111538, IMG submission 79669) | Bulk soil microbial communities from a Populus tree surrounding site in Tennessee, USA - Soil MetaG P. TD hybrid SBSTD1 (version 2)... | ecosystem: Environmental > Terrestrial > Soil >...
CAGAATACGTCGAGGCCGGCGGACTCATCTGCTACGGCGCGGACGTGGTCGACCTCTGGAGACGCGCGGCGCTGTACGTCGACAAGATCCTCAAAGGCGCGCGACCCGGCGAGCTGCCGGTCGAGCAACCGTCGAAGTTCGAGCTGGTGATCAACCGCAAGGCGGCGGCGGCGCTCCGGCTCCCGATCCCACCGGCGCTGCTGGCCCGGGCGGATGAAGTGATCGACTGACCGGCGGGCGCCGTGCTCCAGGCGCCCGAGCTACGGTAACAGCGCTTCGATGCGGATCCGCGCCCTGGGAGCGGCAAGCGGCGTGACGATCGCGTTGCGCCGAAGCAGACGCACCGAGTCGTATTTCCACCCGCCCAGCTTCGATGGGCCGGCGACCGGGTCGCGGTAGACCTCCAGCACCTCGTCGATCAAGTTGACGATCCAGTAATCGGCGATCCCCGCCCGCGCATAGAGACCACCCTTGCGAAGCCGGTCGAGCGCGAGTGACGAATCCGCGACCTCGACGACCAGCACGGGGCGAGACGGATGGGCGGCGACGTAGTCGCGCAGCCGACCGGGTACCACGACGACGTCGGGCTCGGGCTCCGACCGCTCGTCGAGCGCGATCGGCTTTTCTTCGCGAACGTGGAAACCGCGCCCGAAGGCCTTCTCGAGCGCCGCCGCCACGAGGCCCACTGCCGTGGCGTGGGGACTCCCTTGTGGCTCCCGGGCCACGAGCAGACCGTCCAGCAGCTCGACCCGATCCTTCGGCCCAAAGATGCCGGCGTCGATGAGCTGGTCGTACCGGACCCGCGTCATTCGCCAGAGCCGAAGTGCAGGCGCCCTCATCGCGGTCTCCACGGTACGGCGTCCGGACGACATGCTCAACGTCTCCGTTCCGAGACGTTCGCTACGCGTTGAGATAGTTCAGCGGCAGTCCCGGGCGCGGCCACTCGAAGGACACCAGCGTGCCCCCCATCGAGAGCGTCGCGAAGGCGGTACGCAGCTCGCGGCCGCCGAAGCACACGTTGGTGACCATCATGTCGGGCAGCATGTACTGATCGACGCGGCTGCCGTCGGGCCAGATGTCGCTGACCGCGCCGGTGATCAGCGTCGCCACGCAGATGTGACCTTCGCGGTCGACGGCCAGCGAGTCGAACATCTGGTAGCCCCCCAGCCCGACCACCACCCTGCCCTTCTCGCCGCGGTACGGGCCGTTGGCCGACTCGATCTCGCCGGGAGCCGAGAGCGTGAAGGACCAGCAGCGCGCGGTGGGAGTCTCGACCACGTAGAGCGTCCGCTCGTCGGGTGAGAGCCCGATACCGTTGGGACGCTCCAGCGGAAAGATCGCCTCCTTGATCATCGAGCCGTCGGCGCGCGCGTAGTAGACGGCACCGCGGTCCGAATCCCGTTCACGCGTCTTGCCGAGATCGGTGAACCAGAAGCCGCCGGTGCGGTCGAACACGAGATCGTTGGGGCCTCGCAGCTTCCGGCCATCGCAGGCGTCGTAGAGCGTCTCGAACTTGCCGGTCTCGGGATCGACGATCTGGATGCGCCCGCCCGTGTACTCGGGTCCCGAGAAGTTCGGGAAGAGCTTGCCGGGCCGCTCGATCCAGCCGAAGCCGCCGTTGTTGGTCACGAAGATCTTGCCGCCCGGGCCCATGGCCGCGCCGTTCGGCCCGCCGCCCAGCGTGGCCACGACGTGGATCTTGCCGTCCGGCGTGACGCGGGAGAGGGTCTGACGGTGGATCTCGACCAGGATCACCGAACCATCGGGCATCGCCATCGGTCCCTCGGGGAATCGCAGGCCGGACGTGATCTGCTTCACCGTCGGGGCGATCGTGGCCATCGACGCTCTCCTTGTCGTGTGAGGAACGGCGGGTCAGGGCGCGCGTCGCTATCCTCTCACGTCACGCCACGGTTGACAGCCGCGGCGCCCACGCCCACGATCGCCCCGTCCCGCTGAGTGCGCGATCGAGCACGAGGAGGCAGCCATGGCACGTGTGGGGAACGTTCGCGCCAAGGTCCATGAGCGCACGGTGCACAAAGCGCCGGCAAAGATCTACGACATACAGACCGCGCCCAAATCGGGCACCCCGCGACGCGTCGCCACCGCGTTTCTCGGCCGCATCGCGCGCGACCTCAAGATCCGCGTGGCGCCCCGGGATCTGAGATACGACAAGACCGTCAAGACCGTGCTTGGATCGCACGTGCTCTTCCAGCAGTACCGCAAGGGCAAACCGGTATCGGGCGCCTGGCTCAAGATCGATCTGGACAAGGACAACCGGATTTACAGCGTAGAGAACGCCACGGTGCCGACGGCGCTGCTGGACAAGATGGAGCAGTCGGCGACGACGGCGAAGCTCGACGCCAAGGCGGCGGTCCAACGGGCGGTCAACCATCTCGCCGCGCAGATGCCGCGGAAGCGGACCCTGACGCTGCGGGGGGACGCCACCGCGGAGCTCGTCCTCTATCCGCAGCCCCACCGCGTCGTGCCGGCCTGGAAGCTGATCATCCCGCTGGCGTCGCCCCCGCACGACTGGCGGATGTTCGTCGACGCTCGCACCGGCCAGATCCTGCTCCAGGAGGACATGCTCAAGATGGGGACCGGCCGCGGGCGGGTCTTCGATCCCTCGCCGGTGGCCAGCCTCAACGACGTGACTCTGCGGGACCGCTCGAAGATCCCCGACACGGCCTATCGCGAGGTCAATCTCCCCGACGTGGCCGGCAGCGGCTACCTGGACGGGCCCTACGTCAACACGAAGACGACCCGCAAGCGCCGGCGCATGACGAATCGCCAGTTCCTCTTCACGCGCACCCAGCGGGCGTTCAAGGAAGTCATGGTCTATTTCCACATCGACCGGGTGCAGCGCTATATCCAGACGCTGGGCTTCGCCAACGTCAACAATCGGTCGATCTCCGTGAACATCGACGGGCTGCGCGACGACAACTCGTTCTACAGCCCGGCCACCAAGGGCCTCACCTTCGGCACCGGCGGCATCGACGACGCCGAGGACGCCGAGATCATCCTGCACGAGTACGGTCACTCGATTCAGGACAACCAGGTGCCCGGCTTCGGCGCCTCCGACGAGGCCGGCGCGATGGGCGAGGGCTTCGGCGATTATCTCGCCGCCAGCTTCTTCGAGACGCTGAAGCCCGCGCGCTTTGCCCGGTGCGTGGGCTCGTGGGACGCCACCGCCTACAGTCCGGAGGACCCGCCCAATCTACGCAGGCTGGACAGCACCAAGCGCTATCCCCGCGACATCGTCCGCGAGGTGCACGCCGACGGTGAGATCTGGTCGGCGTCGCTGTGGGCGCTGCGCGAGGCGATCGGGCGTAGCGCGTGCGACAAGCTGGTGCTCGCCCACCACTTCCTGCTCAAGCGGGACAGCTCGTTCGAGGAGGCGGCGCTCTCGCTCATCCTGGCCGACCAGCAGCTGTTCCGCGGGGCGCACGCGGCCACGATCCGCACGGTGTTCGTCCGCCGCGGCATCCTGAAGCCGGCCACGCGCAAGCGCGCCGGCTACGATCCCTACGCGCGCACGCCGACTGGCCACACGCCCTGACGCTTCACACCTCGAGCGTGAGGCCGTCGCGAGCGGCCTCCACGTCGAGGCCGGGCACTCGGGCGAGCATGTCGTCGCTCATGTGGGTCACGATCAGCCGGCGGCAGCCGAGCGCTGCCCGATGGACGGCCAGCGTCGCCCAGTCCAGGTGGAAGCGAATCTTCTTCTCGAAGGTGTACGCCTCGCAGACGAAGAGATCCGCGCCGCGCGCGGCCTCGGTGAGGACGTCGGTCCACTCGGTGTCGCCGGAGTAGACGAGCGTGCGGCCGCCGGCCTGCAGACGCAGCGCGAACGGCGGCGCGCCGCTCGGATGCACGACCGGGTACGCGGTCACGCTGACGCCCGCCACATCAGTCGTCTCGCGCTCACGCCACTCGACGAACGTCGTCTCGAATCGTCGTGGCACCCCCGTCGCGCCCGGGAACAGCGCCTCGAGCGCAGCGGCCACCCTGGCCTCGACGCCGGGCGGCCCGGCCACCACCAGCGGACGCGCGCCGCGGCGGAACTGGCCGTCGAGCAGGACGAACGGCACCCCCCCGAAGTGATCGCCGTGCAGGTGCGAGATCAGGATGGCGTCGATGGTGGCCGGATCGACGCCGGCCCGGCGCAGGGCCACCAGCGAGGTGGCGCCGCAGTCCAGCAGCCAGCGCCGGCCGTCGCTCTCGAGGAGCATGCACGTCTGCAAGCGGCCGCCGCTGCCGAACGCGTCGCCCGAGCCGAGAAAGGTGAGGGTCAATCCCATCAGGGTCCGGATTGTAGGCCCGTCTTGGCGGTGAACGGACGTAAGATCGGGGACGCGAGCCATGTTCTCCGCAATCGTGTCCGCGCTTCACTTGCTGGCCCTGGCGATCGGGCTCCCCGCCGTCTACCTGCGCGGGCGCGCGCTGAAGGGCCGCCTCGACCGCGACGGCTTTCAGCGCCTCTTCGCCGCCGACAGCGTGTGGGGCGCCGCCGCCGGACTCTGGCTCGTCACCGGCCTTCTCCGCGCCTTCGGCGGTCTGGAGAAGGGCTCCGCCTTCTACCTGGCCTCCAGCCCGTTCTGGCTGAAGATGGGCCTGTTTCTCCTGGTGGTGGCGCTGGAGATCTGGCCGATGCTCACACTGATCCGCTGGCGCTCTGCGCTGCGCCGCGGCGGCACCCCCGACACCTCGGCCGCGCGCGGGCTCTACGCCGTCACCCACGTCGAGATGGCGCTGGTGGTGGTGATAGTGTTCGTCGCCGCGTTCATGGCTCGCGGCTTCGGCGTGCGCTGACGCGCGGCGCGCGCCCGTCCCAGAGGAGCGACACGGCTCCGCCGGGGCGCGCAGCGTCGGGGTATGGGGGCCCCGCCTGTGACTGCAACGCTCGCGAAGCGCCACGGCTCCGCCGGGGCGCGCAGCGTGGGGGGTATGGGGGGCCCTTTCGGGGCCCCCCATGTAACTAGATCACGGCCAGCGCCTCGATCTCGATCATGTAGTCGGGGTGTGACAGCGAGGCGACCTGCACCATGGTGGAGGCCGGCCCGCGTTGGCCGAAGAACTCATCGCGCACGACGCGGAAGTCCATCCGGTAGCGCACGTCGGTCACGTAGGTCGTGATCTTCACCACGTTGGCCAGGGTGCCGCCCCCGGCCTCCACCAGCGACTTGACCGCGCCGAACACCTGGCGCGCCTGGGCCGTGAAATCGCCACGGTGATTCACCGTCCCGTCGGGTGCATACGGCACCTGGCCGGCCAGGAACAGGATCGTCTGAGCGCCGGTCACCTTGATGGCCTGGCTGTAGCCGGGCGGATCGTACACTCCGGGTGCGCCGTATTTCTGGATCGTCGCGGCCATGTCGTCGTCTCCTTGCGGCTTGCCCTCACCGGCTAGCCCGCTTAGATTTCTGACATCGTCGCATGAACATCGCACAGTCCGTCGAGCGCGCGGCGCACTGGTTCGCCGAGCAGCCGGCCATCATCGCCGAGGGCGCCACCATCTCCTACCGCGAGCTGAACGCCGACGCCAGCCGGCTGGCCAATGCGCTGCGGGCCCACGGCGTGCAGCGCGGCGACCGCGTGGCGCTCTACCTGCCGAACATCGCCGCCTTCGCGGTCTGCTATCTCGGGACGCTGAAGGTTGGCGCCATCGCGGTGTCGATCAACGCCATCTTCAAGTCGGACGAGGTGAAGCACATCCTCACCGACTCGGGGGCCAGCGTGCTCTTCACCGTCGGCGATCTGCTGGCCCACGTCCCCCGCCGCGAGTGTCCGGCGCTGACCCACGTGGTGGTCTGCGAGGGCGAGGCGCAGGGCAACCCCGTGCTCGACGACTGGCTCTCGCGCGCCTCCAGCGACGGGCGCGCCGTGGATCTCGATCGCGACGAGCTCGCGGTGCTGCTCTACACCTCGGGCACCACGGGAAGCCCCAAGGGGGCCGCGCTCAGCCACGGCAACGTGGTCTTCAACAGCTACGCCTCCGCCCACCACATGGGCATGCGGCCCACCGACCGGGCGCTGCTGTTCTTGCCCCTCTTCCACGTCTTCGGCCAGAACGCGATCATGAACGCGGCCTTCGTGGCCGGCACGAGCCTCGTACTCCACCGCCGGTTCGTCCCCGATCTGATCCTGGCGTCCATCGCCCGCGAGCGCGTGACCATGTTCTTCGCCGTCCCCACCATCTTCATCAATCTGCTCAACGGGGATCTGACCCGCGCCGATCTCGCATCGATCCGGTACGAGTTCTCGGCCGCGGCCACCATGCCCCAGGAGATCTCCCGGCGCTGGACGGAGCGCTTCCGCCGGCCGGTCTTCGAGGGCTACGGCCTCACCGAGTGCTCGCCGTTCGCCGCCTACAATCACGACTTCCGTCACAAGGTCGGCACGGTGGGCACCGCGGTCGAGAACGTGGAGATCAAGATCCTGGACGAAGGGGATCGCGAGGTCCCGCGCGGGGCGTGGGGAGAGATCTGCATCCAGGGGCCGGGCGTGATGAAGGGCTACTGGGGCAAGCCGGAGGAGACAGCCAGGGCCATTCGGGGTGGCTGGTTACACTCCGGCGACATCGGCACGATGGACGACGAGGGGTACGTGTCGATCGTGGATCGCGTGAAGGACATGATCAACGTCTCGGGATTCAAGGTATGGCCGGCCGAGGTCGAGCAAGCGCTCTACCGTCATCCAGCCGTCCGGGAGGTCGCGGTGTACGGCGTCAGCGATCCGGTCAAGGGCGAAGCGGTCAGGGCGGCGATCGTGCTGCGTGAGGGCACGGCTGCCACCGCCGAGGAGATCATCGGCTTCTGCCGCAATCACATGGCCGTATACAAAGCGCCGGGCAGCGTCGAGTTCGTGACCGAGTTCCCGAAGAGCGCCACCGGCAAGATTCTGAAGCGAATCTTGCGAGCCGACCAATGACCTTCGTGGAAGCCGGTGACGTTGGGCGGCGGGCCTGCGAGGCCCCGGGCGCGCCATCACGGCGAGCCGTCGTCGCCGTTGCCGCTCCGGGCTCGGCGAGCGAGCCACCAACAACCCGAAGAGGCCTCGCCCGAACCCCCTCTGGGGGATGGGGGGCCCGAGCGAGCCGAGCCCGGAGCGGCTTACGGCGACAGGCGAGCCGTGCTGGCGCGCCCGGGGCCTCGCAGGCCTGCCGCCCGGCGGCACCGGCTTCCACGATGGTCGCTGGTGCGAAGACCCACTAGCATGCCGTCCCATCTTCTGCCGACGTCGGTGGTGGGCAGTCATGGGTTGCCCGGGTGGGTGTGGCTGGCGCGCGAGGCTCTGGAAGCCGGCCGTCTGGGGGTGCTCGATCTCCGAGAACTGACGGAGGACGCGACGCAGGTTGCGTTGCTGGATCAGGAGCGGGCTGGGGTAGATGTGCTCACGACGGGGGAGATGACGCGGGTGCGGTTCATCATTGGGTTCTATGATCGGTTCACCGGCATCCGCACGTTGGAGGCGCCGCGCAAGTTGGGGCAGCCGTTGTGGGACACCAATACGCCGTTCGAGGTGTTCGAGAAGCTGGGCGCGCCGCAGGGGCTGGGCATCGTCGAGGAGTTCGAGCTGGCGCGTCGTCTGACTGATCGGCCGCTCAAGGCGACGGTGCCGGGGCCGTACACGTTGATGGTGCCGCTCAGGCTCGCCGGCGGCTACAAGGACAAGAGCACGCTGCTGGCCGATCTCGTCGCCATCGTCAACGCCGAATGCCGGGCGCTCGCCGCGGCCGGCGCGGACTTCATCCAGATCGACGAGCCACACCACGGCATGTACGCCGGCACCGTGCACGACGTCACCCGCGGCATCAACGAGGCGGTGAGCGGCGTGACGGCCAAGATCGCCGTGCACGTCTGCTTCGGCAACCTGTACGGCCGTCCCTTCAGTGCCGTGCGCGACTATCGCAATCTCTTCCCCGTGCTCGGCGACCTCGCGGCCTCGCAGGTCGTCCTGGAGTTCGCCAACCGAGGTCTCGACGACGGCGCGCGCTGGAGAGACTGGCCGCGTCACCTCGAGCTCGGCGCGGGCGTCATCGACGTGAAGGCCTTCAAGGCGGAGACCGCGGAGGAAGTCGCCCAGCGAATCCGCGCGCTCCTGCGTCACGTTCCTGCCGAACGGCTGTGGCTCAACCCCGACTGCGGCTTCTGGGAGACGCCGCGCTGGGTCGTGAAGCACAAGCTGGCCGCCCTGGTTCAGGGCGCGCAGATCGTCCGCAAAGAGCTGGCGGGCTGAGATCTCCGGTCTCAGAGACCCGAGGCGTCGACGAGACCCGCGACGTCGTTGACGTTGACCCAGCCGCCGCGGCCATAGACGACGCGCACGGAGTGCCCGGCGGCGAGCACGCGGACGAATAGATCGCGCAGCGGTGCGGTGCGGAGGCTGCCGTCGGCGCGCGCCTCGTGCATGGCCTCCCGGAGCCAGCCGGCGCCATCGCGGCCCAGATGCATGAGCCCGATCCAGACGCCGTGGCCCTGGGCCGGCACGACGGCCTCGCCGATGGCCCGGAGCCGGACCTCGTCGAGGCTGAAGCGGCCGGTGTCGGCACGATCGGCGAGGATGCGATCGGTGTCGGCGGTGCCGGCGAGCGCGCTATCGACCGCGAGCGTGATCCCATCACCCGCCTCCTCGAGCAGGGCCTGGATGAGGTGGCGCTTCAGCACGATGTCGCCGAACGCGACGAGCGTGCCGGCACCGAGGTCCGCCTCCGCCAGTGACAGCGAATACGCCTCGCTGGTCGACGCGAAGTCCTGATTGTCGACGAAGCGGGCGCCCGGCACGTCGATGGCCTCCGCCCGGTGACCGCGCACCACGACGGCATTCCTGCCGCCGAAGGCGGCAAAATCGTCGAGGAGTCGCGCCAGGATGGGCCGGCCCTGGACCCGGAGCATCGCCTTGGGCATTCGTTCCGTGAGCCCGCCGAAGTCCGAGCCCTCGCCGGCCGCCAGGATCACGGCGGAGAGGGTTTCACGCGCGGGCAGATAGCGCCGCTCGGCCTCGGCCAGCTCCGCATCGCCTTGCAGGCGAAAGACCTCGTGGAGCGGCGCGACCTGAGGCTCGACGGCCAGCAGCGAATCATCCGCGCGAAGGCGGCGCGCCGTCTCCTGCATCGCGCTGATCGACGACCTCAGCAAGTGATTCGCCCAGATCACCATGCTGACGTGGCGCGCGCGGAAATCCTCGGTCGAGGTGCGCCAGTAGGTGGTGGGGACGAGCACCACCGGCGAGCGATTGCCCCACTCCGCGAGGAACGCGAAGATCTCGGCCGGGCTCGACTGTTTCGAGTGGATCAGGATGGCGTCCGCGCCGGCCGCATGGTAGGCCTCCGCGCGCTTGAGCGCTTCCGGAAGACCCCAGCCCGCGATGAGCGCTTCCACACGGGCCACCAGGACGAAGTCGGGGTCTTGCTGGCTGTCCTTGCCCGCCTTGATCTTGCCGCAGAATTCGGCGATGTCGGCGAGCGGCTGCAGCTCGGAGCGGAGGAACGAGTTGGTCTTTGGGAAGAGCTTGTCCTCGATCACCACGCCGGCCACGCCCATCTGCGTGAGCTTCCGGACGAGGCGTCGCATGTTGTTGAAGTTGCCGTAGCCGGTGTCGCCATCGAGCAGCACGGGCACCGACGCCGCCTCGGCCATGAACGCCACGTGATCGACGACCTGGGTCCAGCTGAGCTCGTTGTTGTCGCGAACGCCGAAGGAGGCGGACAGGGTGAGCCCGCTCGCCCAGATTCCCTCGAAGCCGGCTTCCTCGACAATGCGGGCGGAAAGCCCATCGTGGGCCTCCATCATGAAGGCGATGTCGGGACGGGTCACCAGGCGGCGGAGCTGGGTGGTGGTACGCATGCCTGGATACTCCCTTCCCCGCGCGCAATGATCAAGCCTCTTCGCAAGGGCCGCTGACCACCGGCTGTCATGCGCTGCCGCTCCGCCGGGCACCGCGGGCGAACTTGCCCATCCGTTACGCATCGTTTGTCTCACTACCGCCACACTCACGTCATCAGGGCGCGCTATAACACGCTATACAGGTCGCGCGGTGAACGCAGTCTGTTGGCATCGTGGTTGCCACGGTCAGCGCCGCGACAGGAGGTGGGGCATGCACGACGCGACGACGATCGAGGTCGGCTGGTGGAGTGAGATCGACGAGCAGCTCATCGCGTGCCTTCGCAGCGGGCCTCAGTCAACCCAGGATCTGGCCTGGAAACTGGGCATGTCGCCCACCGCGGTGACCTCGCTGCTATCCATGCTGGCCGTCGAGGGCAAGGTGCACATCACCGGAGCTGAGCTGGCGAAGTAAATCAGAGCAGTAGCCAGAAGACTTTCTTCAACGGGCCGTCGGACCAGGCCTCCCTCCTTGTGGCACACTGAGAAGGATTGCCTGCCGACGACCCATGTCAGTAGAACGGTCAGAGCTTCTCAAGCAGCTACGGATTGACCGCGACGAGGCCCCCGCGCGGTCGCGCGGACGTCTGCTCACCGTGGCTATCGTCGTGCTCCTCCTGGTCGGTGCCGGGCTGTGGTTCTTCGTGGGGCGCGAGGTCAAGCCCACGGTCCGCACAGCGGTGGCGCGGGCGGCCAGCCAGGCGCCCGGGACCGGGTCGGTGCTGGACGCCAGCGGGTACGTGACCGCCCGCCGCCAGGCCACGGTCTCGGCGAAGATCACCGGCAAGGTCACCGAGGTGACCATCGAGGAAGGGATGCGGGTCAAGGAGGGCGAGATCCTGGCCCGGCTCGACGACACGGAGGCCAAGGCCGCGCTCTCGCTGGCCCGGGCCCAGCTGTCGGCGGCTCGCTCGCAGATGGCCGAGATCCGCGCCCAGCTCGACCAGGCCGAGCGCGACTTCACGCGGCAGCAGGAATTGCTGCGGCGGCAGCTGGTCAGCGAGCAATCGATGGACGCCGCCCAGGCGCAGCGCGACACGCTGCGAGCCAAGCTCGCCAGCGCGGAGGAGCAGGTCCGCGTGGCCCAGGAGTCCGTGAGCGTGGCCAGCGTGCAGCTCGACAACACGGTGATCCGGGCGCCCTTCGCCGGCATCGTCGTGGCCAAGTCGGCGCAGCCCGGCGAGATGATCTCGCCCATCTCCGCCGGCGGCGGCTTCACCCGTACCGGCATCGGCACGATCGTGGACATGGACTCGCTCGAGATCCAGGTGGACGTGAACGAGTCGTTCATCAACCGGGTGACGTCGGGGCAGCCGGTCGAGGCCACGCTGAACGCGTACCCGGACTGGAAGATTCCGGGCTCGGTCATCGCCATCATCCCGACCGCCGACCGCAGCAAGGCCACCGTGAAGGTCCGCATCGCCCTCGGCACGCGAGATTCGCGGATCGTCCCCGACATGGGCGTGCGCGTGGCGTTCCTCGACGCCGGGACGAAGTCCGCCAAGCCCGCGCCGGTCGAGCCCGGCGTGCTGGTGCCGGCCGAGGCCGTGCGGGGTGACGGCGCCGCCGGCGTGGTGTTCGTCGTCGCCGGGGAGAAGGTCGAGCGCCGCAACGTCACGCTCGGGCGCACGGTGGGCGCCAATCGTCAGGTGCTCAGCGGCCTGCGCGACGGCGAGCGCGTGGTGCTGGCCCCGCCGGAGTCGCTCAAGGACGGCGACGCCATCCGGCTGGCCGAGAAGAGCTGATGGGCCCGCCGCCGACCGACGCCCTCGTGCAGATCCGCGGCGTCACCAAGACGTACCGCCGCGGCGGCGAAAAGATCGAGGTGCTGCACGGCATCGACCTGGACATCGCGCGTGGCGACTTCATCGCGCTCATGGGCCCGTCCGGCTCCGGCAAGACCACGCTGCTCAACCTGATCGGCGGTCTGGACACGCCGACGGCGGGGACCCTGGTGGTCGACGGCCGGCGGATCGATCGCCTCTCGAGCGGGGAGCTCTCCCGCTGGCGCGCCGCTCACGTCGGGTTCGTCTTCCAGTTCTACAACCTGCTGCCGACGCTGTCGGCGCAGAAGAACGTCGAGCTGCCGCTGCTGCTCACGTCACTGACGGCCGCGCAGCGCACGCGGCACGCGGCCATCGCCCTGGCGCTAGTCGGCCTGGAAGATCGGCGCGGCCATCGGCCCAAGGAGCTGTCGGGCGGTCAGGAGCAGCGCGTGGCCATCGCCCGCGCCATCGTGTCCGATCCCACGCTGCTGGTCTGCGACGAGCCGACTGGCGATCTCGATCGCACGACCGCGGCCGAGATCTTGATGCTGCTGCAGATGCTGAATCGCGAGCACGGCAAGACCATCGTGATGGTCACCCACGACCCCAAGGCGGCGGAGTACGCGAGCCATCAGCTTCATCTCGACAAGGGCACGCTCGCGACGGCATCGCCCGAGCTGTGACGTCTCCCTCGTGAAGTACCTGCCACTGCTCTGGGCCGGCCTGTTCCGCAAGAAGACGCGCACGCTCCTCACGCTGGCGTCGATCGTGGTCGCGTTCCTCCTCTTCGGTCTGCTGCAGGCCGTGCAGATGGCGTTCGAGTCCGGCGCCGACGCCGCCGACGCCAAGCGCCTGCTGACCACCGCGCGCTACTCCATCATCGAGCCGTTGCCGATCGCGTACCTGAAGCGGATCGAGCAGGTGCCGGGCGTGGTGGGCGTGGCCTACGCCGACTGGTTCGGCGCGAAGTACCAGAACGAGAGCAACGCGTTTCCCGTGTTCGCGGTCGACCCGGAGCGCTATCTGGCGATGTACCCGGAGTTCACCATCGCGCCGGCCCACCGCGAGGCGTTCGCCAAGACGCGCACCGGGGCGGTGGCCGGCGTCCGGCTAGTCGAGCGGTTCGGCTGGAAGATCGGGCAGCCGCTGCCGATCAGCTCGGAGATCCACGCCAAGCAGGACGGTGACCTGAACTGGCAGTTCGATCTGGTGGGCGTGATGGACGCCGAGGATCCGGCGGTGCGCGGCAACACCGACGTGGTGCTCATCAACGTCGCCTACTTCGACGAGGCGCGGCAGTTCGGCCGCGGCAAGACCGGGTGGTACATCGAGCGCATCGCGGATTCGGGCCAGGCCAAGGAGATCTCGACTGCCATCGACACGCTGTTCATGAACTCGCCGGACGAGACCAAGACCCAGCCGGAGAAGGAGTTCGCCATCGGCTTCGCCAAGCAGATCGGCGACATCGGCGCGCTGGTCACGCGGATCCTGATCGCCGTCTTCTTCACCATCCTGATCCTGACGGGCAACACGCTGGCCCAGTCGATCCGCGAGCGTATTCCCGAGCTGGCCATCCTCAAGACCCTCGGGTTCTCGGACGGCAAGGTCACGGCCCTGGTGGTGGCCGAGGCCGTGCTGATGCTCGTGCTGGGCGGCGCCATCGGCATGGCCGCCGCCACCGCGCTACTGCCCGTGGTGAACGGTGGCACCGGCGGTCGCTTCCCGCCGCTGTTCGTCGATACGGCGACCTGGGTGTGGGCGCTCGGCATCGCCCTGGGTGTGGCGCTCGCCATCGGGCTGCCTCCGGCGCTTCGTGCCCGGCGACTGCGGATCGTCGACGCGCTGGCAGGACATCGCTGATGCGCTGGCTCAACCAGGTCGTGCAGATCACGCTCATCAACCTGCGCAACGTGCCGCAGCGGATGGGCACCTCGCTCGTCGTGGTCATCGGCATCGCCGGCGTGGTAGGCGTGCTCGTCTCCGTGTTGGCCATGGCCGAGGGCTTCCGTCACACGCTGGCCAGCACCGGCCGCCCCAACCGCGTCATCATGCTGCGCGCCGGCTCCGACGCCGAGCTGTCGAGCGGCGTGCCGCGCGATCAGGCCACGCTGCTCGCCAACCTGCCGGCGATCGCGCGCGACGCCGCGGGCCGTCCGCTCGCCTCCGCCGAGCTGGTGGTCATGGTGGATCTGCCGCGCCGCGGGCAAACCGATCCCAACAACGTGCCCTTCCGCGGCGTCCAGCCGGCCGCCCTGTCCATCCGCGACGAGGTGCGCATCGTGGACGGCCGGCCCTTCGAGCGCGCGGTGCGCGAGGTGATCGTGGGCCGCAAGGCCGCGCAGCAGTTCGCGGGGCTGGAGGTCGGATCGAAGATCGCCTTCCGCGACAGCGACTGGAACGTCGTCGGCGTCTTCACCAGCGGCGGCGACGTCCACGAATCCGAGATCTGGGCGGATGCCGAGGTCGCCCAGTCGGCGTTCCGCCGCCAGGGCTTCCAATCGGTCACCGCCACGCTGGCCGACGGCAGCGACGCCGGCCTCGCCGCACTCGAGACGGCGATCAAGCGCGACCCGCGGTTCTCCATCAGCGTCCTGCGCGAGCCGGCGTACTACGCCAAGCAGGCCGGGGTGCTATCCAAGCTCATCAGCGTGCTGGGCTACACCGTGGCCGCGTTCATGGCGGTCGGCGCCACGTTCGGCGCGCTCAACTGCATGTATTCGGCGATCGCCAGCCGCCAGGTCGAAATCGCCACGCTCCGTGCGATCGGCTTTGGCGGCGCGCCGGTGGTGGTGTCGGTGATGATCGAGGCGCTGCTGCTCTCGCTGATCGGCGGCGCCGTCGGCGGCACCCTCGCCTACGTCTACTGCGACGGCGCCACGCTCTCCACGCTGAACTTCAACACGTTCTCGCAGGTGGCGTTCGACTTCCGCGTCACGCCGGGCCTGCTGGCCCAGGGCTTCGTGTGGGCGCTCCTGATCGGCCTGGCGGGTGGCCTGCTCCCGGCCGTGCGCGCCGCACGCCTGCCCGTGACGGTCGCGCTCCGCACGTCCTGACCACACCTCGGTGTAGACAACAAGAGAGGAAGGTATCCATGCCCACACCACTACCGCCCCCGGCCAAGGCACTCATCGACCGACCCAACTTCGGGCATCTCGCCACCCTGATGGCAGACGGCTCGCCACACAGCGTGCCCGTCTGGGTCGGGCGCGAGGGGGACCGTCTCCTCGTGTGCACGAGCGAAGGCTCGCTCAAGGGGCGCAACACCCACCGCGATGGCAGGGTCGCCCTGTCCATCGTGGATTTCCACAACCCCTACGAGGAGGTGCAGCTCCGCGGCCGGGTCGTGGAGCGGCGCCCCGACCTGGATCTCAAGATCATGGACCCGGTGTCACACAAGTACACCGGCAAGCCGTTTCCGATGCGCAGCGCCGAGGGCCGCGTGGCGCTGGTGATCGAGATCGACAAGGCCCGCTACATGAAGCTACCGTTCGAGCACACGCCGCCGCGGCCGTAGCGCTCAGGCCAGCGTCAGCGTCTGCTCCGGCCGCACCAGCACCAGCGGCTTGACCGCGTCGACCCAGTCCTCCCCCGCCGCGAGCGCAATCGAGGCCGAGCGCACCAGGAAGGAGCGCGGATCCCGGCCGGGCGGCAGCGTCCCACCGTCGCGCAGCGCACGCGCTGCGGTCATGAGCCGCCGGCGGACCTGGATGATGGCCGTGTCGCTGCTCCCCAGGCGCTCCACTCGGCGGTCGACGATCGGCCCCTGGCTCTCCTGGATGGCCTGGTCCTGCACGCCGAAGCCGGGGATGCCGCAGAACATCCGCGTGCGGTGTGCCTCCCAGTCCATGAAGTAGTCGTTGTCGCGATTGGCGGCGGTGCGGATGTCGCCGTAGGGCTCCGAGGTCGCCGGCGCGAAGTCGCACACGTGGGCGCCCTTGCCCTCGATGTGCAGGGCGATCTCCTCGCGCGTCAGCGGGCGTTCCAGGTGCCAGGTCACCATCCAGTTGATGACGTGGGTGTCGTCCATCGGCACCCAGATGTGGGACTGCACCACCTTCTCGCCGATGCCCACGGGCGGCATCGTGTAGAACGGGAGCAGGAACTGGGTGACGCGCCAGTACCAGCTGCCGTCCGGCTGGGTGCGGCGCGCGCCGATCAGCGCGCCATAGTCGGTATCGATCACGTCGAAGCGCGGCGCACGGTCACCCGTCGAGACGGCGGCGCCCATGCCGAAGCTCACGCGGTCCATGTCCTCGGTGATGTCGCGGTTGTCGTGGTCGAGCGGGGCGTGCAGGAACGAGATGTGGCTGGAGTCGATGCCGCCCTCCATCGCCTGGAACCAGTTGCAGTCCTGGATCCGCTTGGAGGCGAAGACGTGATCGGCGGGGAGCAGCGTCCATTCCAGATCGGGCAGCGGCGGCGGCGCCCCCTGCCCCATGTAGGCGAAGACCACACCGCCGCGCTCGGTGCACGGATAGGCCGGCGTGGCAACCTTGGCGGCGAAGTTGGATTCGGCGGGCTCGCTGGGCATTTCCACGCAGCGACCGTCGTGGCCGTACTTCCAGCCGTGGTAGACGCATCGCATGCCGGTTTCTTCGACCCGGCCGAAGTAGAGCGAGGCGCTGCGATGGGGACAGAACTCCGCGATCAGGCCGGGACGGCCGCTCGGCGTCCGGTAGGCGATGAGTCGCTCGCCCATGAGCTGCACGCGCTTGACCCGCCCACCCGGCGCCAGCTCACTTGCCAGCACCACCGGGGTCCAGTACCGGCGGAGAAGCTCGCCCATGGCCGTTCCGGGGCCGGTCAGCGTCAGCAGCTCGTTGTCTTCCCGACTCAGCATGGCTGGCTCCTCCCGCCGGCGAGAGCGTACACCTGCCGCGCAAGGATGTGCAGGTGGTCAGGAACGAGCCGGACGCGAATCAGCCGCGTGGCCTCAAGAACCTCGACCTGGGCCCTCAAGACGTATTTAGAATTAGCCACTTATGGTCCACCCTGGAATCTGGTACTGGGATTGCCGTAGGCCATAGCCATGGTTAAGACGGTCCTCCGGTACCTCGCGCTGGGCGCAGTCGGCGTGACGACGGTGGGAGTCGGCATGATGCTCTCCCCCTCGTCCGGCCCGTGAATCCCAACGCCTCCGTGGTGTTCGAGAACGGGAAGCTGATCGGCCATACGCGAGGCTATGTGCGGGACATCGATCCGCGCACGAACACGATCCGCGTCAGCTCGAACCTGCTCGGCTTCGGCGCGGTCCCCGTGACGGTGAGCGAGGACACCCGGATCCAGATTCGCGAAAAGCGCGGCGCCTTCGGCAGCCTGAACCAGTACATGCCGGTGCACGTGGTCTACGAGGTTCGTGACACGCTGCGGCTGGCGACGTCGATCGAGCTCCTGGAGGCTTCAGGAACCGCGCACGCAAGCACTTTGGATGTGGCCGGGCGACCGAGCGAGTCGGCGGCGGCCGACAGTTACTGGGTCGAGGCAGGCATCTTCACGGACTCGGATGCCGCGGGCGCGCTCGTCGCGCGGCTCCTGCAGCAGCAGTACGGCGTGTCACTCGACACGGTCACCGCCGAGCCCGGCCGCCCACGCCTGCTGCGGGTCCAGGTCGGGCCGTTCCCGAACGAGGCCTCGGCGACGGTCGCGCAGCATCGCCTCGCGGCGCACAGTCGCCAGGCGTCGGCGCGCTAGACCGCTACCCCGCCGAGCGGGGCGCCGGCGACGGAATCGGCGCGGCGATCGGAATCCGGCCCGGCAGCATCGAGACGAAGAGCGTGGTGGACGCCGAGATGATCGCCATCACGGTCAGCAGCGTCGTGAACCCCGCCGCCTTCACCGTCGGCCCCAGCACGTAGACCGCCAGCGAGCTCACCCCAAACGACACGGCCAGCCGCATTCCCGACACCCGCGAGCGCATCCGGTCGTCCACGTACTGCACGATCATGGCGTCCACGAACGGGATCGCGCCGAACACGAAGATCATGAACAGGAGCACGGTGACGTAGAGCGCCCAGCCGCTGGTCTGCGCCGCGATCGCGAACAGCGGCACCTGGCAGGCAACGATGGGCAGATAGATCCACTTGAGCGGATAGCGGTCGATCAGCTTGCCCACCACGAGCTGAGCGAACGACGCGATGGTGTAGACCACCGCCAGCAGGATGCCGATGCGGGCGGGATCGTCCACGATCCCGCTCAGGCGCTCGGCGAGCAGCCGACCGTTGCCGTTGGTCGTGAAGTTGAAGATCAGGCTGCTGGAGATGGCCGCCAGCGTCATCACCAGGAGAATCCGGGCCATCAGCGAGCGCGGCAGGTCCACCTGCTTCTTGGCCCGCTTGGCCGGCGCCATCTCCTCGCGCGGCGCGACGAGCGCAAAGACCACGGCGCACGCCAGCGCGATGGCACCCGGCACCGCGAACGCGGCGCGCCAGCCCACGAACTTGACCAGGAAGCCGGTAAGGATCGCCGCGCCGGCGATGCCGAGGTTGCCGGCCAGGCCGTTGACGCCGATCGTGAATCCGGGATTCTTCGACTGCTGCACGAGCATCGGGATGCCGACCGGATGGTAGATGGACGCGAACACGCCCATCAGCGTCAGCGCGGCCGCCAGCGACCACACGCCGCTGGTCAGCGCGATCAGCATCGCGGCGACGCCCATGCCCAGGAAGAAGACGATCATCATCGCGCGCCGGCCCCACAGATCACCCAGGCGGCCGGCCGGCAGCGAGCCGAGGCCGAACATGACGAACGCCCCGGCGGTGTATGGCATCAGATCGGTCCACACCATCCCCCAGTCGGCGGCGATGGCCGCGACCGCGGTGGCGAAGATCAGCAGGAACAGATGGTCCAGGCCGTGGCCGACGTTGAGGAGGAGCGCGGTCGGGGTTCCGAGCGACGTACGGGGAGAGGTGTCCATGGTGGGGCCACCGTAGCCCACCGCCTTGCGGCCTGTCAAACCAGGTGCTTGCCGGTGGTGGCCGGGACCAGCTGGCCGTAGCGCACACCCTTCACCGAGATCAGACTGCTGGCCACCTGCTGCACGCGCTTCACCGGACCGTGCAGAGGGATCACCTCCAGCCGTGCCGGTGCGCCCGGGGCCCTGCGGCCCCCGGTCCCGCGCTCACGCCGGCGGCACGCGCCAGGGTGCGCGAACTTCCACGCCGGCCCAGCGCTCGAACAGCTCGGTGACGGCGGCCACGTCCTTGCCGTCGAGGCCGGCGGCGGCCGCGGCCTCGTAGACCTGGCGCACCACCGCGGTCGTGAGCATGGGCACGCCCAGGCTCTCGGCCAGCCGCGCGGCGAGTCCCAAATCTTTGCGGGAGAGCGCGATGCTGAAGCGGGGCGCGAAGTCGCCGGCCAGCACGTAGGGAAAGCGCTTGAGGAAGTGATGCGATCGGCCACCGCTGGTCGAGAGGATGTCGAACAGCCGCTGCGGGTCCATGCCGGCCTTGACGCCGAGCACCATGGCCTCGGCGGCGACCGCGACGTTGCCCATCGTCATCACGTTGTTCACGATCTTCACCACCTGCGCGGTGCCGAGCGGCCCCACGTGATGGATCTCGCTGCCCAGCGTGGCCAGCAGCGGGCGGCAGCGCTCCAGGACCTGCGCGTCGCCACCGACCAGGAAAACCAGCTTGCCGCTGCCGGCCTCGACCGGCCCGCCGCTGACCGGCGCGTCGAGGCACTCGAGGCCGCGGGCCGCGGCGGCGCGCGCGACGTCCTTCCACGTGTCGGGATCGACGGTGCTCAGGTCGATCAGCGTCGCGCCGGAGCGCACGCGCGTCAGGACACCGTGGTCGCCGAGATAGGCGTCGCGCACCGCGGCCGGAGTGGGCAGGCTCGACATCACGACGTCGGCGGCGGCCGCCGCCTCGGCCGGTGACGCGGCAAGCGTGACACCGGCCAGCGCGGCGGCCTCAGCCCGTGTGGCGCTGACGTCGTAGCCGGTGACCGCGTAACCGCTCTTCACCAGATAGCCGGCCATGGCGCCGCCCATCGCCCCCAAACCCACGAATCCGATCCGCGGCATGGTCATCGAGAATCCTCCCGGTCGCGCGTCAGGTACTCGACGGTGCCGACGATGGCCTCGCGCTCGGTGAACGTCGCCATGCGATCGGCCAGCGCGCGGCTGTTGCCGTCGCGGCGGATCGCCGTCAGCACGTCCTGCATCGCCCGGATCGCCGCCCGCTGCAGATCCGACGGGATGATCACGATGCGATAACCGAGTGCCCCCAGTCGATCGAGCGGCACGAGCGGCGTCTTGCCGCCTTCGAACATGTTGAGGAGCTTGGGCGGGCTCACGCGGCGGGCGATCGTCTCCATCTGCGCCTCGCTGGTCGGCGCTTCCACGAAGATCACGTCGGCGCCGGCCTCCGCGTAGGCGAGGGCCCGCTCGATCGCCGCCTCCAGGCCTTCGACCGCGATGGCGTCGGTGCGGGCGATCAACACCAGGTCGGCGTCGCTCGCCGCGTCCCGCGCCGCGCGCAGCTTCTGGACCATCTCGCCCCGGGGGACGACCGTCTTGTCGTCCAGATGGCCGCAGCGCTTGGGAAACGTCTGATCCTCCAGATGCAGCGCGGCCACGCCCGCGCGCTCGAACTCGCGGATCGTCCGCCGCACGTTCAGCGTATTGCCATAGCCCGTGTCGGCATCCGCGATGACCGGCACGCCCGCGTGCTCCACGATGACGCTCAAGCGGTCGGCCACCTCGGTGAGGCCGAGCAGACCGAGGTCGGGATAGCCCATGCTCCGTGCGATGCCGCCGCCCGTCGCATAGACGGCAGCGAAGCCGGCGCGCTGGACGAGCCGGGCCGACATGCCGTCGTAGACGCCGGGCGCCACGATGATCTCGTCACCCCCGATGAGCTTGCGCAGCGCAGTGCTCGCGCGCATCGCTCACGCCCCCGCCGCGCTGGCGCCGGCGATCCGTCCGAAGACGGCGCCCGACATCAGTCCGGTGCCGCCCGGGTAGTTGCCGTGGAAGAGACCGCCGACCATCTCGCCGCACGCGTAGAGACCGGGGATGGGCGTCCAGCTGGTGCTCTGCACCTGGGCCTGGGCGTCCACCTTCACGCCGCCAAAGGTGAAGGTGATGCCGCCGGTCACCGGCCACGCCGTGAACGGCGGCGTGTCGAGGCGCTGCGCCCAGTTCGACTTCGGCAGCGCCAGCCCCTTGGTCCCGAGTCCATCGCGCACGGTCGGGTCGAACGCCCCCGAGCCGACGGCGGCGTTGTACGCCTCCAGCGTCTCGCGCATGCGCGCCCGATCAACCGGCAGCTGCTCCACCAGCGCGGCGAGTGAGTCGGCCGTCGCCGGCTTGCCCGTCCTGTAGCGCCCTTCGAGGAGGCTCGTGACCTTGTCGTCGAAGATCTGGTAGGCGACGCCGCGCGGCTGGTTGAGGATGATGCCGCCGAGCTTGGCGTACGTGTAGAACTGGAAGTCCTCGCCCTCGTCGAAGAAGCGCCGGCCGTTGATGTCCACCAGGACGCCGAACGGATACGACAGGCGGTTGGTCTTGTCGGTCAGCTTGCGATCGCCGTGGGGCGGCGCCTCGGCGTCGATCGGTGTGGAATGGCAGCCGGTCCACTGCCCGCACGGCAGCGCGCCGATCTCCAGCGCCATGCGGAGGCCGTCGCCGGTGTTGTAGCGTGTGCCACGGACCTTGGCGTGATCCCAGGGGCGGCCGAGGTAGCGTGCGCGCCACTCGGGATTGGCTTCGAACCCGCCGCAGCCGAGCACCACCGCGCGGGCGGTAAGGTCGCCGAAGCCGTCGCCGTCGCGCACGCCCACCCCGGTGACGCGGCCCTGGGCATCCTGGTTCAGGCGCACCGCGCTGGCGCCGTAGCGGATCTCGACGTCGTGCTCCTGCGCGGCCTTGAACCACATCGCCGACAGCCCGATCCCCTCGTGGCGGGCGCGGATCACCGCGCCCGGCGACCACTTGATGGTGTTGCCCACGCGCACGCCGCTGAGCGACACCGCGGCTTCCATCGTGATCCCCTGCGCGGCCATCCAGCGAACCGTGTCGTAGGAACGCCCGATCAGGATCTCCGACAGCTCCGGATCGCTGCGACCTTCCGTCACCCGGTCGAGGTCTTCACGAAATCGCTTGTGGGGATACGGCTCGACGCCGGTGATGAACCCCGGCACCTGCTGCTCGACGTCCGGGACCAGCGGCAAGAGGTCCTCCGCGCGGTCGTACGCGAAGCGCAGCAGGCCCCCGCTATAGTGCGTGTTGCCCCCGCGCAGCTCGCGCGGAGCCTTCTCCAGCACGACGACCCGTCGGGCGCCCTGCTCGCGCGCCGAGACGGCGGCAGCCAGCGCCGCGTTGCCCGCTCCCACCACCAGCACGTCGTAGTCAGCCATCGTCCACTCCCGTGTGTTGTCGCTGCCGAGGCTGCACGATAGCAGAGCCGCTGCTACGATGCAGCCCATGGACAGTCTGGGCCGACTGCTGGGCGATAGCGCATCGATCGCCGAGGTGCGCGCTCAGGCCGCTCGACTGCTCCGCTCGGCCGTGAGTCCGGGCCGCCGGCTGCCGCCGATCCTCATCCTGGGCGAGACCGGAACAGGCAAAGGGCTCCTGGCCGAGGCCATTCACCGCGACGGCGCCCGGGGGAGCGGGCCGTTCGTGGACGTCAACTGCGCGGCCATTCCCGAGACGCTGCTCGAGGCCGAGCTGTTCGGCTTCGAGCGCGGCGCCTTCACCGACGCGCGGCAAGCCAAGCCGGGACTCTTCCAGTCCGCCAATGGCGGGACGATCTTCCTCGACGAGGCCGGCCTGCTGCCGATCTCGCTGCAGTCGAAGCTGCTGAAGGTCATCGAGGAACGCTCGGTGCGTCGCCTCGGCAGCACGCGCAACGAGCCCCTGGACGTCGCCATCATCGCGGCCACGAGCGAGGATCTCCCCGTCGCCGTCCAGGAGGGCCGGTTCCGCGCCGATCTCTATCACCGGCTGGCCGTGGTCACACTCAACCTGCCGCCGCTGCGCGCGCGCGGCCGGGACGTGCTCCTGCTCGCCGACGATTTCCTCGCCCGCATCTGCGAAGACTACGGCCTGGCCACCCGCACGCTCACCGAGGACGCGCAGGCCGCGCTGCTGGCTCACCCGTGGACGGGCAACGTGCGCGAGCTCACCAACGTGCTGGAGCGCGCGTCGCTGCTCTCGGACGGGCCACGGCTCACCGCGCAGGATCTGGGGCTGGTCGCGGCGAGGCGCCCCGAGACGACGCGCGAGCCGGCCGGCGCCGAGAGCGCCACCGCCGGCGAGGACGCGGAGGCCGAGAGCGAGCGCCGCGTGCTGCTAGAAGTGCTGCGCGCAACCGGCTGGAACTTCACGCGCGCCGCCGGGCGATTGGGGCTCCCGCGCAACACGCTGCGCTACCGCGTGGAGCGGCTGGGGCTGACGCCGGAAGGTCCGCCCGAGCGCCGGCGCGGCGGGCGGCCGCCGTCGACCGAGCGCGCGGCCCCCGCGCCCGAGCCGGAGCCGCGCTCCGTGGTGGAGACGCGGCGGGTGACCCTGCTGGGGGTGCGTCTGCTGCCGTCGCCGGCCGGCGGCTGGGAGATGAACCGCGGCCTGGAAGAGAGCACCGCCAAGGTGCGGAGCTTCGGCGGCCGCATCGAAAAGACGGGGCCGGCGGAGTTACTCGCCGCCTTCGGCCTCGAGCCGGATGAAGACGCGCCCCGGCGCGCTGCCTATGCCGCCCTGGCCGTGCGCACGCTGGCGGCCCGTGCCCGGCGCGATGCGACGGACGTGCCGGCCATCGTGGTGGCGCTCCACGCCGAGATGCTCCCCGTGATCCGCGAGGGGGATGTGGTCCGCGTGGACGCCGCCGCCAGCAAGGACGCCCAGCGGGTGCTCGACGGGCTCATCGCGAGCGCGCCGCCCGGCAGCGTCACGGCGACCGCCGCGGCCAGCCGCCTCCTGGCCCGCCGGTTCGACCTGATTCCTCTGGCGCGCGGCGGCCGCACGGAGGACGGCGCGTGCCGCGTGGTCCGTCACTCGGAGCCCGGCCGCACGCGCTTCGTCGGCCGCGACCGTGAGCTGCGGCTGCTGCGTGAGTGCTTCGAGAAGGCGCAGGCCGGTCAGGGTCAGGTCGCGATGATCGTCGGCGAGCCGGGGATCGGCAAGACGCGGCTCCTGCACGAGCTGAAGCGGCAGCTCGGCCGCAGCGCCACCTGGGTCCAGGGCCACGCGCAATCGTTCGGACGCTCGATGCCGTTCCATCCGGTCATCGACATGACCCGGCGGGTGTGTCGCGTCGACGACTCGGACCCGGAGTCGGTGATCATCGAGAAGGTCGAGCGCGCGCGCCAGCGCGTCGGGGTAGAGGATCGCGAGACCGTCGCGGTCATCCGCTACTTGTTGTCGGTCGACCCCGGCGACCCGGCGCTGACCACCATGGACCCCGAGCGGCGGCACGCCTCGATCATCCGCGCCACCCACGGCCTGATGGAGCGGGGCTCCGAGCTGCGTCCGCACGTGGTCGTGATCGAGGACGTGCACTGGTCCGATCCGGCCACCGAGGACTGGACCATCCGGCTCGCCGGGCGACTCGCCACCAAGCGCTTGATGCTGATCCTGACGTACCGACCGGGCTATCGGCCGACGTTCGGCAGCCGGAGCTTCCACACCGCGCTCGCGCTGTCGACGCTGACCGGCGAGGAGAGTCTGAGCATCGCCGGCGGTCTGCTGGGGGCCGCCGATCTTCCGCCGTCGCTGCAGACGCTGGTACTCGACAAGGCGGACGGCAACCCGTTCTTCATCGAGGAGCTGGTGCGCTCGCTGGAGGAGGTTGGCGCGGTGCAGCGCGGCGGGGACGGGACCGTGAGTCTCACCACGAGCCTGGACCACGTCGCGGTGCCCGATACCGTGCAGGAGGTGATCCTGGCGCGGACCCATCGCTTGGACGAGCGGCTGCGCCATCTGCTGGAGGTCGCGGCCGTCATCGGCAAGGACGTGCCGTCCGCGGTGCTGCGCGCCGTCACCGGCCGATCCGAAGAGACGCTCGCGGCCGATCTCCGCCGCCTGCAGGAGTCCGAATTCCTCTACGAGACGCGCGCGTTCCCGGAGGTCGAGCACACCTTCAAGCACGCGCTCACCCACGACGTCGCCTACGGGCGGGTCGATCCCGAGCAGCGGCGCGCGCTGCACGGCCGCATCGTGGCGGCCCTGGAGACGCTCTATCCCGACCGTCTCGAGGAGCACGTCGAGCGGCTGGCCTACCACGCGCTGCAGGGCGAGCTGTGGCCGCGCGCCCTTCGCTATTCGCGCCAGAGCGGGACCAAGGCGTTCGCCCGCTCGGCCAACCGTGAGGCCGTCGCGTCGTTCGAGCAGGCGCTGACCGCGCTGACCCATCTGCCCGAGAGCCCGGAGACGCTCGCCGAGGCGATCGACGTCCGCCTGCTGATGCGCAGCGTGCTCCTGCAGCTGGCCCAGCTCGACCGCATCCGCCGGGATCTCGGCGAGGCGGAGGCACTGGCCCTGGCCCTCGGCGACCGTCGGCGACTCGGCTGGGTGTGGGCCTACACGACGACCGCGATGCTGTTCGCGGGCGAGCCGGTCCGCGCCCTCGGTGTCGGGGAGAAGGCGCGGGCTCTGGCCGACGAGGTCGGCGACGTGCCGTTGCAGGCCTCCGCCCGGACGCCGCTGGCGCACGCCTGCCGCGAACGGGGGGACCTTCGCCGGTCCATCGCGGTCTTCACCGAAGCCATCGACCTGCTCCCCGGCGACCTCGCGCGGCAGCGGTTTGGCCAGGCGATCCCGCCGGCCGTCTACGCCCGCGGCATGGCCGCCCTCTGCCGGGCCGAGCTCGGTGACTTCGCCGAGGCCGAGCGTCTGGGCACTGAAGCCCGGCTGCTCACCAAGGCCGAGGACCTGCCGTTCGGCTTCGCGTTGGCTCACATGGCGCTCTGCAACGTCTATCTGGTGCAGGAGCGCGTGGAGGAGGCGATGCAGATTCTCGAGCCCGCGCTCGAGGTCATCCGCGCCCGCGGCATCCCGATTCCGTGGGCGACCGCCCTGCGCGGCTACGCGCTGGCGCTGTCCGGTCGTCCCGAGGAGGGCTGCACCGTGCTCGAGGGTGGGCTGGAGGAAGCGGACCGGCTGCGGTTCTTCTTCGGCCACTCGCAGTGGGTGGCCTGGCTGGCGCAGGCGCACCTGATGGCCGGGCAGATGGGCAAGGCGCGCCACCGCGCCGATGAGGCGCTGGCGCTCAGCCGTGGGCGCGGCCAGCGCGGATACGAGGCCCTGGCCCTCTACGTCCTCGGACGGATCGACGCGCAAGAGGGCGCGCGAGCGGCGGCCGAGCCGGTCTATCGGCAGGCGCTGGCCCTGGCCGACGAGCTGGGCATGCGCCCGCTCGCCGATCGGTGCCGCGCGGCGCTGAATCCGCCGGGCGCCTGAGTCTCAGACCGAGGTCGTCAGCGCCGCCCCCAGCGCCTGGCGCACCTTCTGCTGCTGCTCGGGGGTCGTCACCATCCGCAGCAGCTCCTGGAAGTTCGGGTGCGTGAGCCCGCCCTCGACAAAGGTGTCGCGCTTGGCCGCCAGCACCGCGGCCAGGATCTCCGCCTGCTCCGACTTCTCGAGCCGCCGCCAGATGCAGCGCTGCAGGTTCTCGACGTCCAGGCGGGCCTGGATGTGCAGCAGGCCTTCCATCCCGGTGATCAGGTCGATGAAGTCGTCGATCGCCTGCTCCTGCTCGGCCAGCGTCAGGCCCCGGAAGGCCCGCAGCGTCTCGGCGTGCTCCAGGCGCGCGTGCCGCGACTCCTCTCGCCAGTGCGATTCGAAGATGTGCCGGGTGAGTGGATCGAGCGCCGTATCGTCCACGAAGCACGTCAGGTAATGCTGCTGCGACAGCCATTCGATGGCCGCGGTGAGCAGCAGCACCGCGGCGGGGTGCCGGCTCAGCACCACGCCGACGATCTTCTGGGCGTCGGGCAGCAGCGTGAGCGGCAGGCCCAGCGCCGCGTCCACCCGGGCCCGGATCTCACGGAAGAGGTTCATGTGCTTGAGCTCGGTGGCTGCGCAGGTGTCGAGCGCGTCGGCCGCCGCGCGGTCGTCCTGTTCCAGGCCGCGCGCCACCGTCTTCATCGTGGGCGCAATGAACTCCTCCAGGCACGCGAACAGGTGGGCGTAGGCGCCCAGCTCGACGTGCGTGAGCTTGACCTTCTCGGCCGGCGTCAGGCAGGCCACTCGATCCGCGCCGGACAGCCGCACCGGCAGCCAGCGCCGGGAGAGATCGAAGTGGCGATTGCCGATGACCTCATCGATCACCGAAGGCCTCTGCTCGGTCGCCGACCGCTCTTCCGCGTACGTGCTCATCATCTCCTCCTCTCTGAATCCGTCACTCCACCACCAGGCGGGCGAGGACCTTCACCGGCCGCGTGATGTTGAAGTAGTTCGGGGATGTCCGGGCCACCGTCTCGTGGAGCTCCTGGAACTGCTCGGCGGTGGCGAAGCCCTTGAGCCGGACCGTGTAGCAGATCGTCTCGTGTCCCGGCCGCACCTGGGCGTTGACGCCGAGGAACCCACGGAGATCCAGCGTCCCCGAGGTGTCCACCTGCACCTTCTCCAGCGTGATCCCGCGCAGCGCCGCGGCGGTGACGTACCCCGCGGTGAGGCACGCATTCAGGCCGGCCATCAGGATCTCCTGCGGGTTGGGTCCCGTGTTGCGGCCAAACAGCTCGAACGGCTCGTCAGCGTCGATGGTGAAGTTGCGGTGCACCTGCCATCCCCCGATCGTGTAAGCCTCCACGGACGTCCGGCTCCGCATCTGCCCCATCCACTCCGTGCGGACACGGAACTCCGCCGTGCCCTTGGCCGGATCGCGCTCGATCTCCTGCGCCACGTCCGCGATCTCGTCCACGTGGAGGCCATTCACCGTTTTCACTGACATCAGCACCATCGCCATCCCGCGCCCCTTTCAGCGGCTTGTCCGCTCCTCTTGCGTCGTCGCGGGGAGGGATGGGCAAATGCGATGCCGAAGCGGCGGGTTCGAAATATCAGGACGTTACGAAGTGGTTGACCACCGGCGGGCGCTTCGGCAGTTTCGGCGGTTTCGGCATTTCGGCGGTTATTTCAGACGGATAACGCCGGGAGGGGGCGATGGGGGACGCAAGGCCATCTTGCAGGCGCTATGGGCGCGTCATCGCAGGCGATCTGCTCGCGCGAAGGATCGCGGCCCGCAATCCAGGCTTGCAGTCCCCGTGACCAAGTGCGCGAAATGGCGTGGGCGGCGTGTGGCACGCAGCGTGCCTTGGCGTAGGCCATGCGTGATCCGGCAGACGACCGTGGGGTGATCATCGCCGTGGACGTCGGAGGAAGCTCGATCGCCGGCGGCCTGGTGACGCCGCACGGCGACGTCCTGTCCCACGCGCGCCGTCGGACGCGGGGCGGGGAAGGCGGCGACCCGGTCGAGCGCCTCCTCGATGTCGTGGCCGAGGTGTATGCCGAGGCGCGCCAGCAGGGCATCAGCGTTCAGGGCGTCGGCGTCGGCCTGCCCAGCATCGTGGACGTCGAGCGCGGGATGATGGTCAGCGATCAGAATTTCGTCCCCGAGTTCAAAGACGTCCCGGTGGCCGACCACATCCGCCGGCAGACGGGGTTGACCACGTGGGTGGACAACGACGCCAACGCGATGGCGCTGGGCGAGCTGCGGTGGGGGGTCGCGCGCGGACGTGACGTCTCGTCGCTGGTGCTGATCACGATCGGCACGGGTGTGGGGGGCGCGCTGGTCGTGGACGGGGCGCTGGTACGCGGGCGAGACGGCTATGCGGGCGAGTTCGGGCACCTCAGCGTGATGATGAACGGCCCGATCTGCTTCTGCGGCGGGCGGGGCTGCATGTGCGCCTTCGTGTGCGGCACCGCGATCGAGCAGTCGGCGCAGCTCCGTCTCCGCACGCGGCCCGACTCCAAGCTCTTGACGCTCGCCGGCGGCGAGGTGACGGCGGTGACCACGGCGGTGGTGTTCGAGGCCGCCTCCGGCGGCGACGGTCTGGCCCGCGCCATCGTCGACGAAGCCTGTGAGGCGCTGGCCGCAACCCTCGGCGGCCTGCTGAACTCGCTCAACCCGGACATGATCGTCATCACCGGAGGGGTGGTCCAGTCGCTGGCGCCGCTGCGGGACGATATCCTGCAGCGGACCACCAAGTACGCGCTGGCCCGCGTCCTGGACGACGCACGGGTGCATCTGATCCCGTCCGACAAGTCTTCCAGCATGCGGGGCGCGGCGGCGCTGTTCCTGTACGAATCGGGGCGCCGGGGTCTTCGACCCGCGGCCAACGAGCGGAGGTAGCCATGTACGTGTCCCGGCCCGGTGCGCGCATCTTCTATCAGGTCACCGGCTCGTCCGAGCAGGACGTCGTGCTGGTGCCGCCGTGCTACCCGGTCGTGTACAGCCGGACGTGGAAGATGCAGATCCCCTACCTCTCGCGCAGCTTCCGGGTCGTCACCATGGACTTTCGCGGCAACGGCCGTTCCGACCGGCCGGCGGCCGGCTACGACTTCGACACGCTGTATGGCGACCTGAGCGCGGTGCTGGAGACGGCGGCCCGGCCACCGTTCGCGCTGGTCGGCTACTCCTGCAGCAACATGCTCCTCCTCCGCTACGTGGCCGAGCACCCCGAGCGCGTCTCGCACCTGGTCATGCTCAGCCCGCAGTACAGCCAGCCGATGCCGGAGCCCTTCGACGAGAAGTTCGCGCCGCTGGTCCGCGACGACTTCGGTGGCTACCTGCGGCGCTTCTTCACCAGCCTGTACCCCGAGCCCCACTCGCTGAAGGGCATCGAGGACGGCATCGCCTGGGGCCAGGAGACCACGCCGGAGGTCCTGGTCGAGGTGCTCCGCCAGATCCGCAAGGACAACGTGCGCGACCTCCTGGGGAAGATCACCGCGCCGACGCTGGTGCTGCACGGTACCCGGGACCGCATCGTGCCCTACAAGGTAGGCCAGGAGATCGCGGAGGCGATCCCCGGCGCCCGCTTCGTGACCTTCGAGGGCGGCGGGCATGGCCTGCCCGGGCGAGAGGCCGTCAGGGTGAACCACCTGATCCGCGACTTCGTCCTCGAGCGCCCGGTCGCGTCGGAGACCATCCCGGCCACGGCCGAGCGGCCGACGGCAAAGCCGCCGGCGCGAACACGGCGCCGCCGGATCCTTTTCCTCTCGAGCCCGATCGGCCTGGGTCACATCCAGCGCGACCTCGCCATCGCCAAGGCGCTGCGGCGGCAGTATCCCGATGCGACCGTCGACTTCCTGGCCGCCGATCCGGCCGATCGCGTGGTCCGTCACCTCGGCGAGCGCCTGCATCCCGCCACCCGGCTGCTCCTCAACGAGAGCGCGCACGTCGAAGGCTGGGCCTCCGACCACGAGCTGCACGCGTTCAATGCGCTGTGGGACATGGACGAGATCATGGCGGCCAACTTCATGGTCTTCGCCGACGTGGTCGAGGCGGAAGACTACGACCTGTGGATCGGCGACGAGGGCTGGGATCTCGACTACTACTTGCACGAGAACCCGAACCTCAAGAAGGCGCCCTACGTGTTCGTCACCGACTTCATCGGCGTGCTGCCCATGCGGGACGATCGCTCGTCCACGGAGTTCCGGCGGGCGTGGGAGAAGAACGCCGAGAACATCGACCACCTCCGCCTGCACCCCGACGTGCGCGATCTGTCGATCATGGTCGGCGACGAGGCGGACGTGCTCGACCGTGAGTTCGGCCCCGAGCTGCCCAACATGCGGCAGTGGGCACGCGAGCACTTCCAGTTCTCCGGCTACACGTACCACTTCGACCCCACGGCTTATCGGGATCGTCAGGCCCTGCGGCATCGCCTGGGCTACCGCGATGGCGAGCGGACGATCCTGGTCTCGGTCGGCGGCACGCGGGCCGGACGCCACCTGCTCCACAAGTGCGCCGAAGCGTTCGCCGGCGTCGCCGGGCGGCTGCCCGACACGCGCCTGGTGCTGGTGGCCGGTCCGCGGCTCGATCCCCGCGAGCTGCCGTCGCACCCGCAGATCGAGGTGCGGCCCTTCGTCCCCGATCTCTACGAGCACCACGCGGCGGTCGATCTGGCCATCGTGCAGGGCGGCCTCACCACCACGATGGAGCTGGCGGCCTTCCAGACGCCGTTCTTCTACTTCCCGCTGCGCAATCACTTCGAGCAGCAGCACTTCGTGGCCCGCCGCCTGGAGCGGCTGGGCGCCGGGGTGCGGATGGACTACGACCGAACCACTGCCGAGGCCCTGGGCGCCGCGATGGTCGCCCACCTCGGGCAGCCGGTGCGCTACGCTGACGTGCCGGTCGACGGGACCGAGCGCGCGGCGCGAATGATCGCCAATCTACTCTGAGACGGGAGGACGACCATGGGCGCCAACGGCGTGAACCTGGACGGCATCAAGCAAGTCGACACACTCGTTCGTCAGAATCCGGCCATGGGCAAGGTGGGATTCAAGGCCCGCTCCGCGTGGAAGCGCGGCACGCAGAGCGAGGTCACCGTCGACTCGATCCTCGCCGGCGGCAACGAGATGTCGCCGTCGACCCGGCGGTTCAAGATCAGCGTCGACGAGCCGCCTTACCTGGGCGGCGTCGACGCCCAGCCCAACCCGGTGGAAGTCCTCCTGGCCGCGCTGGCCGGCTGCGTGACGGCCGGCATCGCGACCAACGCCGACATGTTCGGCGTGCCGATCGACGCGATGAGCATCGAGCTCGAGGCCGACGTCGACGCCCGCGGCATGCTCGGCCACGACAAGAACGTGCGCAACGGCGTGACCGACATCCGCTACACGGTCACCATCCAGAGCCCGGCCTCCGAGGACCAGGTGCGCCGCTGCAAGGAGACCATCGACCGCAAGTCTCCGGTGCGCGACACGCTGGCGAACCCCGTCAACATCACGTCGAGGCTGGTCTACCAGCCACGCTGAGCGGATGCCCGGCGAGATCAACTGCAGCTACACAAAATCGCTGATCCCGCTGGTCGAGCGCGAGGTTGGCGAGGCGGGAGTGGCGGCCCTGTTGCGCACGGCCGGGTACTCGCGGGAGTACCTGACGGCCGATCACAACTGGCTGCCCCTTCCCCTCGCCGACGCCGTCTCCCACCAGGCCATGACGCTGCTGGGCGAGACCGACGAGGAGCACTGGGGCCGTCGCTGGGGCGAGTACCACATGGAGTGGAAGCCCAGCCACGACGAGCGATCCTACCTGGGCGGCTACACCATGGGGCTCGGGAGCCCGCGCGCGATCTACGCGCGCGCGGCCACGATCGTGGGCGCGGTCAACCGCGCGTGCACGTGCGAGCTGGTCGCGATGCATCGGGCGCGGGCCACCATTCGCCTCACGCCACGGCCCGGCCGGCGCACGCCCCGGTGGTTCTGCAGTCATGTGCGCACCATGTTCGAGTGCTTCCCGACCAACTGGGGCCTGCCAAGGGCCACGCTGATCGAGTCCCAGTGTGCGGCGACCGGGGCGCCGGCCTGCGTCTGGAACCTTCGCTGGCGCAATCCGCCGATCGGGGCCCGGGTCTGGGGCCCGGCCGCAGCCGGCGCGGCCCTCGGCGGCGTCCTCGCCCTCGCGACGATGGGCGAGCCCTGGGCCGTGCGCGCGGCGGTGACCACCTTGCCGCTCGTGGCCGGGGCGGCCGGCGGGGTGGCCTGGCGTGAACGGCGGCAGCGTCATGAGATCGAGCGCCTGCGCGACATCCAGAGCGAGGAGATCCTGCATTCCGCCCAGGAGCTGGACAAGAAGTTCCGCGACCTGGAGACCAAGATCGAGCAGCTGTCCCTGCTCATCGATCTCAGCGCCGCGGTCAACGCCACGCTCGACACGGAGAAGATCTACGACCAGGCGCTCGACCGGCTGGTGCACCGCATGGGCTTCCAGGCGGCCAACCTCTTCCTGGTCGATCCCGCGCGCGCCGTGGTCCGGGCGCACCGCAGCGTGGGCGACGAGCCGCACGCGGCGCTCGAGGCGATCGAGTTCCGGCTCGACTCCGTCGACAGCCTGACCGCGCGGGTGGCGCGCACCGGCCTGCCGGTCATCATCAATGATGTCGAGACGACCGACATCCCCGTGCATCTGCCGACGGTGCGGGCGCTCAACGTGCGCTCGCTGGTCGCGGTGCCCCTGCGGGTGAGCACCCGCGTCTTCGGGGTGCTCGGCGTCGTGGCCAGCGTGCCCAATCGCTTCGCCGACGCCGACGTGGACCTCCTGGTCGCGGTGGCCAACAACGTCGCCCTGGCCGTCGACCGCGCCGAGAACTTCCAGACCATCGAGGACCTGAGCCGCGGCCTGGAGGACAAGGTCCGCGTGCGCACCGAGCAGCTGCGGGCGGCCAACGAGGAGCTGGCCAGCGCCTACCGCGAGCTGCAGTCCACGCAGATGCAGCTCATCCAGCGCGAGAAGATGGCCTCGGTCGGTCAGCTGGTGGCCGGGGTCGCCCACGAGCTGAACAATCCCATCGGGTTCATCTATTCCAACGTCGGGATGCTGGAGGATTTCGTCACCCGCCTGCGCACCATGCTGGAGGTCTTCCAGGCCGCACCGCTGCCGGAGCCGGCGCGGGCGGCCGTGCAGCAGCGCTGGGAAGCCCTGAAGGTGGACTACGCGCTCCGGTACCTCGACTCGATGATCCAGGGGATCCGGGAGGGCGCCGAGCGGAGCCGGAAGATCGTGCGGGACCTCCGGGTGTTCGCCCGCGGGCAGGACGAGGTGTGGCAATCGGTCGATCTGCACGAGGAGATCGAATCGAGCCTCACCCTGCTGCACCACATCCTCCGGGATCGGGTCATCGTCGAGCGCCGCTTCGGCACGCTCCCGGCCGTGGAGTGCATCCGGTCCCAGATGGATCAGGTCTTCCTCAATCTGCTCGCCAACGCCGGCCAGGCCATCACCGGCCCGGGGCAGATCACCATCACCACGCGCCGGGACGGCGACCACGCGGTGGTCGCGATCGCCGATAGCGGCCCGGGCATCGGCGCCGACGTGCTCGGCCGGATCTTCGATCCGTTCTTCACGACCAAGCCCGTCGGCGAGGGCACCGGTCTCGGTCTGTCCATCAGCTACGAGATCGTCAAGAAGCACGGCGGCGAGCTCCGGGCCGAGAGCCCGGCCTCGGGCGGCGCGGTGTTCACGCTGCGGATTCCCCTCGCGCGGCGGGCGGCGTGAGCGACGAGGCGATCGTCCTGCTGGTGGACGACGAGCCGCGCGTCCTCGACTCGCTCGAGGCCCTGCTCGGCATGGAGCATCGAATCCTCCGCGCCGAGAAGCCGGAATCCGCGCTCCGGGCTCTCGCCACCGAACCGGTGGCGGTCGTCGTGAGCGATCAGCGCATGCCGGGCATGGTCGGCACCGAGCTGCTGGCCCGCAGCCGCGACGTCGCGCCCGATGCCGTCCGGATCTTGCTCACCGCGTTCACCGACACCGAGGCCCTGGTGGAGGCCATCAACGCCGCCGGCATCTATCACTTCGTGCACAAGCCGTGGGATCCGACGGAGCTGCGGCTGCTCATCACCCGCGCGGTGGAACGCCACCGCCTCGTCGGCGAGCGCGAGCGCCTGGTGAGCGACCTGGGCGCCCGGAACCACGAGCTCGAGCAGACGCTAACCAGCCTGCGCGCCGCCCGGGCCGACGTCGAGCGGGAGGCAGCCATCCGGGCGCAGCTGCAGCGCTACGTTTCGCCGCGGCTGGCCGAGTCCGCCCTGGCGGAAGGGACCTTGCTGTCCGCCTCCGGTGTCTGGCGGTCGGCCACCGTTCTGTTCGCGGACATCCGGGGCTTCACCCGCCTCATCGAGTCGACGCCGGCGCCGGTGGCCATCCGGCTCCTCGACGAGTACTTTGCCGCGATGATCGACATCATCTTCGAGCGCCAGGGCACCGTGGAGCAGCTCATCGGCGACGAGATCGTGGCGCTGTTCGGGCTCACCGAGGACGAGCCCGACGCCGCCGCCCGCGGGGTGTTCGCCGCGCTGGACATGGTCGAGGGCGTGAAGACGCTGGCGGCGCGCTGGACCGCGGCCGGCCTGCCGACCTTCGACATCGGCGTGGGCATCAGCTCGGGGTCGGTGATGGCCGGGACGATCGGCTCGGACCGGCGCCGGGAGCTCATCGTGGTCGGTCGGCCCATGATCGCGGCGGCGCGCATCCAGCGCATGACGCGGCTGTTCGATGCGCATATCATCGCCGGCGAGGAGACCTTCAACGAGGTGAAGGGCCGCGTGCAGCATCGGGAGCTCGGGACCCCCCGGCTGAAGGGCATCAAGCAGCGCGCCGCGCTGTACGAGATCCTGGCCCGGGAGCCATGACCGACCAGCCGACCATCCTGATCGTCGACGACGAGCCGCGCGTGCTGGACGCGCTCGAGGCCGTGCTGGCCGCCGAGTTTCGCGTCCTCCGAGCCGGCAACGGCCCCGCGGCCCTCGAGCTGCTGCGGACCGAGGACGTCGCGGTGGTGCTGACCGACTACAAGATGCCCGGGATGACCGGCGTCGAGATGCTCCGCGAGTGTCAGGCCATCGCGCCGGACGCCGTCCGGCTGGTTCTCACCGCCTACACCGACATCGACAGCCTCATGGATGCCGTCAACACCGGCCACATCTATCACTTCGTGGCCAAGCCGTGGGATTCCAAGGAGCTGCTCGTCGTCCTGCGTCGTGCGGCCGAGCGCCACGCGCTCGCCCAGGAGAACGCCCGCCTGCGTGAAGAGCTGGAGCTCGCCTACAACGCCGTCCGGCGACAGGTCGCCGACATTCGCGCGCGACCCACCGCGTTCGATGGCGTGACCGGCGCCACCACCGGCTTGCGCGAGTCCATCGGCCTGGCCCGCAAGGTGCTCGACACGACGACCACCGTGCTGCTGCGCGGCGAGACGGGCACCGGCAAGGAGCTGTTCGCCCGGCTGATCCACGAGAGCGGCAGCCGCCGGGAGCGAAAGTTCGTCGCTCAGAACTGCGGCGCCCTGTCCGAGACCTTGCTCGAGTCCGAGCTCTTCGGCCACGTGCGCGGCGCGTTCACCGGCGCCATCGCCGAGCGCCGCGGCCTCTTCGAGGAAGCGCACGGCGGCACGATCTTGCTGGACGAGGTCGGCGAGATGACGCCGACCACTCAGCTCCGTCTGCTGCGGGTGCTGCAGGAGGGCGAAGTGCGCCGCGTCGGCGAATCCACGGCGCGCAAGGTGGACGTCCGGGTCATCGCCGCCACCAACGCCGACCTGGAAGTGCGCGTGAGCGAGGGCGCCTTTCGCCAGGATCTCTACTACCGCCTGAACGTGTTCCCGATCACGCTGCCGCCGCTACGGGCCAGACCGCAAGACATTCCCGCGCTGGCCGAGCACTTCCTGCGTCTGCACCGCGGCCGCCGGGCCGTGCCGGGCTTCACCACGGAGGCGCTCGGGTGCCTGCGCGGCTATCCGTTTCCCGGCAACGTGCGCGAGCTGGAGAACGAGGTCGAGCGCGCGCTCGCCCTGTCCGATGATGGCCGCCCCATCGGCGTCGAGCACCTTTCCGAGCGCGTGCGGGACGCCGGGCGGGCGGGGAGCTCGCCCAGCACGCTCAACGAGGCGATCGAAGAGCTGAAGCGCCGGATGATCGAGGATGCCCTCCGGGAGTGCGGCTCCAAGACCCGTGCTGCCGAGCGCCTGGGCCTGACCCGGCAGAGCCTGCAGCAGATGCTGCGCCGACGCGAACCCTAGCAGGCTAGCCGCGCGGCGCCGGAGCCGCGACCGGCCGCGCCGGCGTCGCCTGCCGATCGCCGGCGAGATCCGCGGGTCGCAGCCACACGAACGCCAGCGCGCCGGCCAGCAGCACGATCGTGACGTGGCCGAACGCGACCCCCCAGCCGAGCACGGTGGCGCCGCCCAGAAGATCGAGCGTCACGCCCAGGGCGAGCGGGCCGAGGAAGCCGCCGGCGTAGCCCAGCGTCGAGTGGACCGCCAGGGTGGCGCCCCGCCGTCCTAAGTCGGCACTGCCGGCGCTGCCCGCGGTCAGTGACGAGGAATCCGACCAGATCAGGATCGCGTAGACGAGCACGAGCAGCGCCGCGCCGGCGTAGGGCAGTGCCGCGCTGAACCCGATGACGCCGGCCATCGCCGCCGACCCGAGCAACGTGCCGAGGATGAAGCGGCGGCGGCCGAACCGGATCGACAGCTCGTTGCCCCACACGCTGGCCCACACGCCGAGCAACCCCATCACGCTGGCCACGGAGGCGGGCGCGATCGGGGTCCACGCCCCGGCGCTCTGCGCGGCCGCGAACGTGAGGAAAGTGACGACCCACGCGCGGAGCGCGGACATCTCCCAGGTGTGCACGCAGTACGCGAGCGAGTAGGCCAGCGCCGAGCGATTGCGGAGGATGGGCCGGAAGTCGAGCAGCGCTCCGCGCAGGCCGCTCGCGGGGCCCGGCGGGCGGGCCGGCAGCCCGACAAGGACGAACACGAACGCCAGCGCGGCGCCCAGCGCGCCCGGCACCAGCGCCCACTGCCAGCCGAGCCACGCGTTGACCACTCCGGCGACGCCGAACGACAGCGCGCCGCTGATGCCGACCGCCGCGGCGTGGGCCGCGACGGCACGCGACTGCTGGGGACCCTCGACGAGATCGCTCAGCGCTTTGAGCCCGGGCATGTAGCTGCCGGCCCAGCCGACGCCCATCAGGGCCCGGCACGCGAGCGCCGACCAGAAGCCCGTCGCGACCCAGGCGAATCCCGCGAAGGCGAGCGCGGTCAGGGCGACCGAGCCGAGGTAGATGCGCTTGGGATCGACGCGATCGGTGAGCGACGACAGTAATGGCACCGTCAGCGTGTAAGCAGCGTAGTAGATGCCGCTGATCCAGCCGGCCTCGGTGTGGCTGAGCGACCACTCCGTCAGCAGCGTCGGGATCAGCGCGGCCACGGCAAAGGCCCCGATCTGCGCGCAGGCTTGGGCGGCGCACATCGCGACGATGCCGCGATTCCACGTCATCACGTGTCGGCCATGGCCTTCCGCTCGGCCAGCCACTGCGTGATCCGGCCCTCGATCTGGTCGCGCACCCGACGGAAGACGGCCAGCCGGTCCGCGTCGTCCCCCGTCGCGCGTGAGGGATCCTCGAACGACCAGTGCAGCCGCGCAGCGGCGCCGGGAATGAACGGGCAGCGCTCATTGGCGTCGTCGCAGACCGTGATGAGGTAGTCCCAGCGCGCCGGCAGCAGGTCGTCGTAGCGCTTCGAGGTGTGGGTGCGGATGTCGATACCGCGCTCGGCCATCGCGCGGATCGCCCGCGGATTGACGGACGTCTTCTCCGTTCCCGCGCTGTCGGCCTCGTACCGATCGGGGGCGAGGGCGCGGAGGAAGCCCTCGGCCATCTGGCTGCGGGCCGAGTTGTGCGTGCAGAGGAACAGGACGCGCGTCCTGGGCACGTCGGCCTCCGTCGGGTCAGTCCAGGAGCCGCTCGACGATGACGCAGTCGCGCCACTCGCCGTCGAGCTTGCCGTGGCGCTGGTACACGCCGACCACCCGGAACCCGCACCGCTCGTGCAGCCGCAGGCTGGCCGAGTTCTCCGGGAAGATGCGGGACACGATCTTCCAGAAGCCGCGCTCCGCGTAGGTCCGGCACAGCGCGTCCAGCGCAACGCGGCCCGCCCCGCTGCCTCGCGCCGCGCGGGCGACGTAGACGGAGTGTTCCGCGACACCCGCGTACGCCGGACGACTGCGGTAGGCGCCCGCGCCGGCCCACGCGACCACCTGCCCGTCGCGCTCGACGACCACCGTGGGAAAGCGCTCGCCCTTGTCGGTGAGCAGCATCTCGATCTGGCGTGGCGTACGCGGCTCCGTCTCGAACGTGGCGACTCGATCGGCGATCCCCTCGTTGTAGATCGCCGCGATGGCGGGCGCGTCGGCCGGGGTCGCAATCCGGGTCGTGAGCGTGGAGGTCGCCATCGTCGTCAGGCGGTCCTCTTGTCCATCGATTCCAGCGCCACGACCGCGGCCGCTTTGGGTGCGGGTGGCATGAGCCACCGGAAGAGGCCGGTGGCCGCCGCGGCGCCGAGCAGCTGGGCGACGATGAACGCCGGAGCGTCGGCCGGACGGATGCCCGCGAAGGTATCGCTGGCCGCCCGCGCGAGTGTCACCGCCGGGTTGGCGAAGGACGTCGAGGCGGTGAACCAGTAGGCAGCCGTGATGTAGGCGGCCACCGCGAACGGCACGGCCGCCACGCGCGTGCGGGCGCATCCCCAGATCACCGCCAGC
>Ga0111538_10001025_pt1 | contig 38835 bp, 30 predicted proteins | sample SoiMethybrSBSTD1_FD_79669 | JGI IMG/M metagenome (GOLD analysis project Ga0111538, IMG submission 79669) | Bulk soil microbial communities from a Populus tree surrounding site in Tennessee, USA - Soil MetaG P. TD hybrid SBSTD1 (version 2)... | ecosystem: Environmental > Terrestrial > Soil >...
CCAGCTCTTCGTTAGATTGGTCACCACTTTGATCTCGCCGTTCGGGACGAAATGGATGAAGCCCTCGCCGTCCCTGAGCTCCGTGTGTCTCAGCGTGAGCGCTTCGACCGTTCCCGACACGCCAAGGGTGCGCACCACGTCGCCCACCGCGAATTGATTGTCGTGGATGATGAAGAATCCCGCGATCCAGTCCTTCACCAAGCCCTGCGCGCCGAGCCCCGCCGCGACGCCGAATCCTCCCGCGGCCGCCAGGGCCGGTGTGATGTCGAGCCCCAGCTCGCGCACGCACATCAGGATTCCGATCACGATGATGGTGCCGCGCGTGAAGCCCCGGAGCACCTCTCCGATCGTGCGGGCCCGCTTCTCGCGCGCGAGCTCCGTACCCTTGGCTTCCGTCCGGATGGCGCGCTCGATTCGGCCGATGAGGAGATACACGAGCCGGATCGTGACCAGCGTCGCCAGGATGATGATGCCGATCCGGACCAGGATCTCGACGAGCGTGAAGGCCTGCTCGGTGGAAGCCGTGTGGCGAACGGGGTTCACGAAGCTCTCCAGACGGAAATCATCGCGATCTCAGCGCGCCGCGCGAACCGGCGCGGATTCCACGATCGCCTTCACGAGGTCCTCGTAGCGGAGCCCCGCCGCCTGGGCCGCCTTGGGCACGAGGCTCAGCTCGGTGAGCCCGGGCACCGTGTTCACCTCGAGGCAGTGGGCCACGCCGTCTTTCCCGAGGCGGAAATCGACGCGCGCGACGCCGCTCGTGCGGAGCGCGCGGCATGCGCGAAGGCTGAGGGCGAAGAGCTCCTCGGCCACGGCGGGCGGGAGTGAAGCCGGGCATTCGTAGCGGCTCGCCCCCGACGTGTACTTGTGCTCGTAGTCGTACCAGCCGGCCGTGGGGATGATCTCGACCACCGGAAGCGCCCGATGGCCGATCACTCCGACCGTGAGCTCGCGCCCGTCGATGAACTGCTCGACGAGGACGAGCCGGCCGTAGCGGCGCGCTTCCTCCATCGCGGGCTTCCACTCCGCCGCACTCTTCACCACCGTGATCCCGACGCTCGAACCCTCTTCGTTCGGCTTCACGATGAGCGGATAACCGCCGAGCCGCGCGATCTCCTCGGCGCTGATCTCGACATTCCACGCCGCGGCCGGGTCCTCGGGAGCCCAGCGCTCGACCCATTCCGGGGTCGGGATCCCCTCGACCTTGAAAATCCGCTTCGACATCACCTTGTCCATCGCGAGCGCCGACGAGAGGACGCCCGAGCCCGTGTACGGAATGCCCGCGAGATCGAGGAGCGCCTGGAGCGTGCCGTTCTCCCCCGCGCCGCCGTGGAGCGCGATGAAGACGAGGTCGGCCGTGCGCGGGATGGAGCGCACGTAGACGTCGAGCCCCTGCTCGCCGCGCCGCGCGGGCAGGCCGCCCGCGGCATGCAGCGGGGCCGGGCCAGCGCCGAGCGCCATCGCGTGGTCCGGGTCCTTCAAGAACTGCCCTGTGCCCGTGTCGAGGAGCGCCACGTCGTGGCCGAGGGTCGTGAGCGCGCGCGCCACGCCCGCGCCGGTGCGAAGGGAGACTTCCCGTTCCGAGGTGTTGCCGCCCAGGAGAACGACGATCTTCATGCTCCCTCCACGATCACTCGCGCCCTTCCACGAGCGCGACCGCCCACGCGGCGATCCCTTCCTCACGTCCCAGTGCTCCGAGTCCTTCGTTGGTCGTGGCCTTCACCGACACGCGCCCTTCCCCGATCCCGAGCGCCTCGCCGAGCGCTTCGCGCATCGACGCGACGTGCGGCGCGATGCGCGGGGCTTCCGCGACCAGGGACGCGTCCACGTTCACGATCGCGAATCCGCGCTCGTGGAGCCGCTGCGCGATCGTCTCGAGGAGACGGAGGCTCGAGGCGCCGCGCCACTCTGGATCCGAGTCGGGAAAATGCGCTCCCAGATCGCCCAGTCCGGCCGCGCCCAGGAGCGCGTCGCCGATCGCGTGCGCGAGCACGTCGCCGTCGGAGTGCGCCCGGGGGCCTTTGTCGTGCGCGATCGCCACGCCGCCCAGCGTGAGCGGAAGTCCGCGCTCGAGCCGGTGCACGTCGTACCCGATGCCGACCCGAAGCGGGGTCCCGGACGTCACGGCGTCGAGCGCCGGAGGAGGAACTCGAACATCGCGAGGTCCGACGGCTCGGTCAGCTTGAGGTTCATCGGGTCTCCGGGGACGACCGCGACCTTGGCCCCGGACGCTTCGAGCAGCGAGGCGTCGTCGGTCGCGTCCCGCCCTTCGGTCTCGGCGGACGCGTGCGCGCGGCGGAGTATAGCATCGGCGAAGATCTGGGGCGTCTGGACGCCGAAGAGGCGCGTGCGATCGAGCGTCCGCACCACGCGCCCCGCGTCCACCTCGGTCACCGTGTCCCGCAAGGGCACCGCCGGGATCGCGGCTCCTTCCAGCCGCGCGGTCTCGAGGACGCGCGTGATCAACCGCTCCTCGATGAGCGCGCGCGCGACGTCGTGCACCGCGACGTAGGGAAGTCCGAGCGTGAGCGCCCGGAGCCCTCGTCCCACCGACTCGCGCCGGGTCGCGCCGCCGGGCGTGACCTCGCGGCGGATGTCCGGGGACGCCGGGAGCGCGCTCAACGCGCGCCGCGCAGGCTCGAGGAGGGCTTCGGGGACGACCGCGATCAGCTCCCCCACGGAGGGATGCGCGAGAAAAACCGACGCGACGCGCTCGAGGAGCGTCTTGCCGGCTATGGGGAGAAGGAGCTTCGGCCCGCGTCCTCCCATCCGCGCTCCATCCCCCGCCCCCGCGAGGACGACGGCGAGATCGCGGCGAGAGGTGACGCTCATCGGGCGTGATCCGGGTCGAGCACTCGTCCGATCGCTTCGTGGAGACTCGCGGCCCCGAGCGCGCCCGTGGCGCCCTCCGGTAGAGAGCGCTTCGGAACCACGGCGGCGCGGAATCCGAGGCGCCTCGCTTCCGCGAGCCTGCGCTCGAGCTGAGGCACGGGGCGAAGCTCGCCCCCCAGCCCCACCTCGCCGATCGCGACGAGATCGGGACGGAGCGGCCGGTCGCGGAAGCTCGACGCGAGCGCGAGGGCGAGGCCGAGATCGGCGGCCGGCTCCTCGAGCCGAATTCCTCCCGCGACATTGACGAACACGTCCGCGCCGGCGAGCGAGAGCCCCGCTCGCTTCTCGAGCACCGCGATCACGACCGCGAGCCGGCGCGCGTCGATGCCCTGCGCGACGCGCTGCGGATTCGCGAAGTGCGTGGGCGCGACGAGCGCCTGCACCTCGACGAGGAGCGGCCGCGATCCCTCGATGGCCGCGACCACCGCCGAGCCCGGGACCGAGTCGCCCCGGTCCTGGAGGAGGCGCTCGGACGGATTCTCCACTTCGGCAAGCCCGTCCCCCTGCATCGTGAAGACGCCGATCTCGTGCGTGGAGCCGAAGCGGTTCTTCGCGGCGCCCAGGATCCGGTACTCGTGGTGGCGCTCCCCTTCGAGATAGAGCACCGCGTCCACCATGTGCTCGAGCGTGCGGGGCCCAGCGACCGAGCCGTCCTTCGTGACGTGGCCGATCAAGAGAACCGGAAGGCTCCGCTCCTTCGCGAGCCGGAGAAGACGGAGCCCGCACTCGCGCACCTGGGACACGCTCCCCGGGGCCCCGTCGAGCGAGCCCAGGTAGAGCGTCTGGATGGAGTCGATGACGAGGAGCGACGGACGGAGCCGCTCGACCTCCTCGAAGATCCGCTCCAGGTCGATCTCGGATTGCATCCAGAGGCGATCGAGGCCGCCGCGCAGCGCCAGACGCTCGGCCCGGAGCTTCACCTGACGCGGCGACTCCTCGCCCGAAACGTAGAGCACGGACCGTCCCGCGCGTCCGAGCGCAGCCGCGAGCTGGAGCGCGAGCGTGGATTTTCCGATGCCGGGGTCGCCGCCGATCAGGACGAGCGAGCCGGGCACCAAGCCGCCGCCGAGCACGCGGTCCAGCTCGCCGATCCCGCTCACCCAGCGCGCGTCGGCGCTCGAGTCGATCTCGTCGAGCTTGAGCGGCGCCGATGCTTGGTCGGCGGAGGCGGCGTACCCCTGGCGGCGCGCGGGGGCGGCCTCGCGCCGTCCCGGACCCTCGCGTGCGCTGTTCCACGCATCGCAGTGGGGGCAGCGCCCGAACCACTTCGGGCTCTCGTTGCCGCACTCGGCGCAGAAGAAGACGGTCTTGGCCTCGCGCGCCTGAGCGGCCTTCTTGGGTGTCATGGGGGTGAGTCTAGGACGAAGAGGGGTCTTCTTAGAAGACGCTCAGATTGATGTACTTCTTCGGGTTCTTCTGGATGTCCTTCACGAGCTGGTTCGTGTTCCGGAGCGTCTCCTTGAGATCGACGTAGAGGCTGGAGTCGGCGATCGCCTTGCCGAGGGAGCCCTCCCCCTTGTCGAGGCGGGTCACCACGCGGTCGAGCGAGACCGCGGTGGTCGAGAGCTGGTCCGAGAGGTGGGAGAGCTTCCGGGAGGCCTCGCCGAAGTCCTTCACCGAGGACGACACCTGTCCTCCGTTCGCCGCCGCGATGGAGCGGAGATCGTGCGCCGCGGCGCGGAAGTCCACGATCGCCTGACGCAGGTCGCCTTGGTTCGCGTTCAGGGTCTGGTTCAGTCCCTGGCTCGCCTTCTCGAAATTCTTCGACGCCCGCTCGACCGTGGCGGGGTCGATCGCGTCGAGCATGAGATTCAAGCGCGACGAGAGCTCGGTCGTCTCGATGAGGAGATCGCCCGCCCCCGAGATCACCTCCGGCACGCCCGACTGGAAGCGGCCCGGGATCGGCTTCCGTCCGTCATACCGCCCGGGCGCCTGGCCGGGATCGAGCGCGAGGAACTTCTCCCCCATGAAGCCGATGTTGGCGACGCGGAGCTGTGCGTCGGGGTGGAGCGTCACGCCCTTGTCGACCTCGAACTCCACGCGCACGCCCTGGTCCTCGAGCACGATGTTGGTCACCGCCCCCTTGCGCACGCCGCGCACGGAGACGGGATCGCCCTCGCCCAGGTTCCCCACCTCCTCGAAACGAGCCGTGTAGTAGCTCTTCCGCTTTCCGACCCGGTACTCCTTGATCCAGGCGATGGCGATGAAGAGGAGCAGGATCGAGAGCAGTCCCGCGACTCCGACCTGGATGGCGGCCCGGCGTGACGTTCGGTTCATCCGTGATCCTTCTACGTGGGAAGGAGGGGACCGTCCGAGCTCCCCTCGATGAACTGGCGCAGGATCGGATCCCGTGTCGACTGGATCTCGTCCGGCGTCCCGATCGCATGGATGCGTCCCTCATGGAGCATCGCAATGCGGTCGGCAATATGGTACGCGCTCTTCATGTCGTGGGTGACCGCGATCGAGGTCATCCCGAGCCTTTCTTGAAGCCTCCGGATCAATCGATTGATGACGTCCGCCGTGATCGGATCGAGCCCGGTCGTCGGCTCGTCGTAGAGCATGATCTTCGGATTCGTCGCGAGCGCCCGCGCGAGCGCGGCGCGCTTCTTCATGCCCCCCGACAGGGACGACGGCCGCTGTCCCTCCGTCCCCGTCAGCCCCACCAGCGCGAGCTTCTCGGCGACGACCTCCTCGATCTGGCGCTCCGGAAGCGGGGTGTGCTCGCGCAGCGCGAGTCCCACGTTCTCCCCCACCAGCATGGAGTCGAACAGGGCGCCCCCCTGAAAGAGCATCCCCATCTGCTCGCGGATGGCGAGGAGCTCTCCTTCGTCCAGCTTCGCAACATCGATGCCGTTCACCCGCACGGTCCCCCGATCCGGCTGGAGGAGGCCCACCACGTGCTTGAGCAGGACCGACTTCCCGGTGCCGCTCCGCCCGATCACGACCAGGCACTCTCCCCTCGAAACGGATAGATCGACACCTCGGAGCACAACTTTCGTCCCGAGACGCTTCCAGACCCCCTGGAACTCGATCGCGCTGTCAGGCAAAGAGCACCCGGAAGAGGAAGGACGCCAGCAGGTAATCGACGATCAGGATGAGGAGGCAGGAGGCCACCACCGCCCGGGTGGTCGAATCCCCGACCGCCTCGGCGCCGCCTTCGGTGCGAAGCCCGTAGTAGCACCCCATCGTCGCGATGATGCCTCCGAAGAAGACCGACTTGAGGAGTCCCGAGAAGACGTCCTGCAACTTGAAGTAGAGCTTGAGCCCGCTCGTGAAGGTGTGGCCGCTCACGTCCAGCGTGAGCACGGCGACGAGGTATCCGCCGAAGATCGCGAGGATGTCGGCGAAGATCGTGAGCATCGGGAGCATCACGATCGACGCGACGAGGCGGGGCACGACGAGATAGCGAATGGGGCTGATGCCGAGCGTCTCCATGGCGTCGACCTGCTCGGTCACGCGCATGGAGCCGAGCTCCGCCGCGATCGCGGCGCTCACCCGACCGCCGACCACGAGCGCCGTGAGCACCGGGCCGAGCTCGATCACCACCGATTTCCCGATGACCGTGCCGAGGTAGATCATCGGGACGTAGTCCCGCATCTGGTAGGCCGCCTGCACGGCGGCGACCGCACCCGTGAAGAGCGCCACGATGACGGTGAGGGGCATGGAGCCGAGCCCGATCGACGCCATCTGCTCGAAGATGAGCCCGGTCTTGCGGACGCCCGAGGGCATCTCGCGGAGCGCGCTCCCGACGAGGAGGAAGATCTCTCCCGCGTTCTGCAGCCGCTCGAACAGGAAGCGCTGCGGCCACGGAGCCGCGGCCAGGGCGGCGTCTTCCTGCTCGGCAGTTTCGGGGTCGATCACCGGGGCTCGGGTCGGGGCTCCGGAACGTCGCGGAGGGACTCGAACCGGGTGCATTCCTTGAGGAACGCCAGGTCGACGCTCCCGGTGGGGCCATTCCGCTGCTTCGCGATGATGATCTCCGCTTTCCCGTCCATCTTGGACGGGTCGGTCTCGTAGACCTCGGGGCGATAGACGAAGAGCACCACGTCGGCGTCCTGCTCGATGGCGCCCGACTCGCGCAGATCCGAGAGCATGGGGCGCTTGTTGCCGCCCCGCGTCTCGACGGCGCGCGAGAGCTGGGACAAGGCGAGCACCGGCACCTGGAGCTCCTTCGCGAGCGCCTTGAGCGAGCGCGAGATGCTGGAGATCTCCTGCTGGCGGTTCTCGGCATTGTTGGGACCGCGGATCAGCTGGAGGTAGTCGACCACGATCATCCCGAGCGGCTGCTCGGAGACGAGACGGCGAGCCTTGGCGCGCATCTCGAGGATCGAGATCGCGGCGGTGTCGTCGATGTAGATCGGGGCCTCGTGAAGCTGTGCGGCCGCGGCCTGGAGCGCCTTGTACTCGGCCGCGCTCGCGTAGCCGCGGCGCACCTTGTGGATGTCGACCTTCGCGAGCGAGCAGAGGAGGCGCTGGACGAGCGACTCCTTCGACATTTCCAGGCTGAAGACCGCGACCGTCTGGCGCTCCTTGCCGCGCGCGCGCACGGCCACGTAGTCGGCGATGTTCATCGCGAACGACGTCTTCCCCATCGAGGGGCGTCCGGCGATCACGACGAAGTCCGCCTTCTGGAATCCGGCGGTCATCTCGTCCAGGTCGTAGAAGCCGGACGGAACGCCGGTCACGTGGACCTTCCGCTGGCGGTACTCCTCGATGGCCGAGTAGCCCTGGAGCACGAGCGAGCGCATCGGCAGGAAGCCCGTGCGGAGACGCTCGTCCGAGATCGCGAAGATCTGCTGCTCCGCGCGGTCGAGGAGATGCGCCGGCTCCTCGCGTCCGTCGAACGCCTCGCCCACGATCTCGGTCCCCACCTCGATCAGCCGGCGGAGGATCGCCTTCTCGTGGACCACCTTGCAGTAGTGCTCCACGTTCGCGGGGGTGGCGATGAACTGATCGAGGGTCGTGAGGTAGGTCACGCCTCCCACCGCCTCGATCTCGCGCCGCTTCTTAAGCTCCTCGACGAGCGTCACCATGTCGACCGGCGTCGATCCATCGAAGAGATCGATGATCACGCGCCAGATCTTCCGGTGCGCGTCCTTGTAGAACGCCTGCTCTTGCAGGTTCTGGATCGCGGTCGCGATGGCATCCCGCGAGAGGAGCATGGCGCCGAGCACCGAGCGTTCGGCGTCGAGCGCCTGGGGCGGGATGCGCGCGGCGTCGAGTCCGGCCGGTGCCATGTCGTCGATGCCTCTCACGCGGGCGCCCCCTCGCGAAGCATGTCGCGCACGCGCTGGAGATCCACCCACGCGTCCTTCTTGAGACCGGGATTCCGGAGGAGCGCGGCCGGATGGTAGGTCGCGACGAGCGGCACGCCCTTGTACTCGAACGTGCGCCCGCGGAGCGCTCCCATCGACGCCTTCGTGCCGAGGAGCCCCTGCGCGGCGGAGAGCCCGAGCGCGACGATCAAGTCGGGCCGCACCAAGGCGATCTGCTGCTCGAGGTAGGGGATGCACTTCTCCACCTCGGTGGGGATCGGCGTGCGGTTCTCGGGCGGACGGCACTTGAGGACGTTCGCGATGTACACCTCGCCGCGCTTCATCTGGATCGCCTCGATCATCTTCGTGAGGAGCTGTCCCGCTCGGCCGACGAAGGGAACGCCCTGGAGGTCTTCATCGCGCCCCGGCGCCTCGCCGACGAACATGAGCCGCGCCTTGTCGGTGCCGTCGGAAAAGACGGTCCTCGTGCGCGTCTCGCAGAGCGGGCAGAGCCGGCAGGTATCGACCAGCGCTTTCACCTCGGCGAGCGTGCCGGGGAGATCGGGGCGTGGGGCGAGGCGGACCGGAGCCGGCAGGGGCGCGGCGGCGGCGGCCCGCGGCGGCGCGGGAGGCTCGAAGCCAGGAAGCGCGAGCGGCGTCGCAGCGTCCACGGGCGTCGAGGGGGCCGGCGCGGCGAGAGCCGGCGGCAGCGGCGCGGCGGAGAGCTCGATCCTGCGCCGTCCGCGCGCGAGCTCGCGCGTGAGGAGCGTCACCGCTTCCCCCGCGATCGCCACGAGCTCACCCCGCCCATCGTCCACCGGCTTCCCTCAGTCCTGATTCAGCGCTTTGGCCACCCGGAGCAGGATCGCTCGCGCCACCTCGCGCTTGGGGCGAAGACCCAGCGCCTCCACGCGCCCGTCGGAATCGATCAGCGTCACATCGTTCGTGTCCGAGCCGAAGGCCGAGCCCGGCCTGCCCGGATTGTTGATCGCGACGAGGTCGAGTCCCTTGCGCTGCATCTTACCCCGACCGCGGTTGATCTCGTCCTCGGTTTCGAGCGCGAAGCCGACCAGGAGCTTTCCGGGGTGGGCCGCACGCACCTGCTTCAGGATATCGGTCGTCGGCTCGAGGTCGAGCTTGAGCCCGCTTCCCTCGCGCGGGAGCTTCGATCCGCTCGGCTTCGTGGGGGTGAAATCGCTCACGGCCGCCGCCATCACGAGCGCGTCGGCGTCCTTCACCGCCTGGAGCACGGCGTCCGCCATGGAGGCCGCGGTCGGCGCGTCGATCCGCTCGACGCCGGCCGGGGGCTCCGCGGTGGTACGCGCGGTGATGAGCCGGACCCGGGCTCCCAGATCGCGCGCCTCCGCCGCGATGGCAAAGCCCATCTTGCCGCTCGAGCGGTTGGTGATCACGCGGACCGGATCGATTGGCTCCTCGGTCCCGCCCGCGGTCACGACGATCGTGCGCCCATCGAGGGGGCGCCCGTTGGCCGGCGCCGCGCCCGCGCCGGCCGGCGCGCCCGCGAGCCCCACCAGCGACGCGCATGCGGCGACGATCGCCTCGAGCGAGGCCATCCGCCCCATGCCCCACTCGCCGTCCGCGAGCGATCCCTCCTCGGGACCGACCATGCGGATCCCGCGCGCGCGGAGCACGTCGAGATTCGCCTGGACGGCCGGGTGCTCCCACATGGCGACGTTCATCGCGGGGGCGAGGAGGACGGGTGAGCGCGTGGCGAGGAGCGCGGTCGAGAGGAGATCGTCGGCGAGGCCGTGCGCCAGCTTGCCGATCGCGTTCGCGGTGGCGGGGGCGACGAGGATCAGGTCGGCCTCGCGGGCCATCCCGATGTGGGCCATGCCGAGCGCGCTCTCCGGCATCCCTTCGAACCAGGGTCCCGATCCGAGCGCCTGCGTCTCGAAGAGCCCGTGGAGCACGGGCCCCTTGGTGACCGAGCGGAGCGCGTCCCTGGTCACGAAGCGGCGCGCCCGCGTGGTCAGGATGACGGAGACGTGCGCCCCTTCCTTCCCGAGCGCCCGGACCAGCTCCGGCGTCTTGTACGCGGCGACACCCCCCGTGATGCCGAGGAGGACGCGCGCGCCGGCGAGGGACCGCGTCTCCGTCACGTCACGCTACTCTTCCGAGTCGGCGCTCGGAGCTTCTTCGGGCTCCGCGGGCGTCTCTTCGTAGCGATAGAGGACGTTGCCCTTCAGCGCCTCCTCCAGAGCGATGTTCGTGACCTTGCCGCCCAGGTTGAGACCCGTCTGGCGCGAGAGCTCGTTCATGCGGCGGGCTTCCTTCGCCGCGACGATGATGAGCTCGTACTTGTTCGGGACGTTGCTCGATCGAAGCACGTTGGCCTTGGAATCCACAGATCCTCCTGACTAAGGTTCGGACCGACCGCCGTCGATCCGCCGCGAAGCCCGGCACGTCTCCGCCTCGATGATGGCGAGGACCTTTCGGGTCGCTTCTTCCAGGTCGTCGTTCACGACCGCGTAATCGTATTCGCGCGCGATCTCGATCTCGCGCCGCGCGTTCTCCAGCCGGAGCTTGATGCGCTCCTCGCTGTCCGTACCTCTCGCCCGAAGCCGCCCCTCCAGATCCGCGAGCGACGGGGGAAGCACGAAGATGAAGACCCCGTCCGGGTAGATCCTCCGGACGGAGCGCCCTCCCTGGACGTCGATGTCGAGGAGGACGTTCCGCCCTGAGCGGAGCACCGCCTCGGTCTGGCTCTTCAGCGTGCCGTAGAGCTCGCCGTGCACTTCCGCGTGCTCGACGAAATCTCCGGTCCCCACCCGGCGCTGGAACTCGTCGCGGCCGAGGTAGAAATAGTCGCGCCCCTCCGCCTCGTGCGCCCGGCGGGGGCGCGTCGTCGCGGACACGGAGTAGACCAGATCGCGCGGGTAGCGGCCGAGGAGCGCCTTGACGAAGGAGCTCTTCCCGGCGCCGGACGGCCCCGAGATCACCACGACGAAGCGGCGATACTCCGAGCCGATCACGTCCGCGTCATTCGATGTTCTGGACCTGCTCGCGGATCCGCTCAAGTTCCTCTTTGACGTCGACGACCTGCTCGATGATCGGAACGTCGGCCGACTTCGAGCCGATCGTGTTGATCTCCCGGTTCATCTCCTGGAGGAGGAAGCCGAGCTTTCGCCCAGGCGTGGCCTCCTCGGAGACGAGCTTCTTGAAATGATCGCAGTGCGCTTCCAGACGCACGCACTCCTCGGTCGCGTCGAGCCGGTCCGCCATCATGGCGACCTCCTGCGCGAGGCGTTCCTCCGGGAGCTCGTTGCCGTTCAAGAGAACGCGGATGCGATCTTGAAGCCGCTCCGCGGTCTCCTTGACCTTCTGGGGCGCGCGCTCGCGAATCCGCGCCACGCGCTCCCGGATCCCCTCGACCCGCGCCTCGAGATCCGCCCGGAGGGCCGCCCCCTCCGTTTCCTTCATGCGGATCATGTCTTCGGTGGCCGCGGTCACGACCTCGCGCAGGATTCCGAGGTAGAACTCGGGATCGCGCCGCATCTCGCTCCACACGAAGAGATTGGGGAGCGAGGCGAACGTGTCCACGTCAACGCTGCCCGAGAGCTTGTATTTCTTCTGGAGCGCCTGGAGGAGCTCCATGTACCGATCGGCAGCGCGCTCGTCGAGCGTCAGCGTGCCGGTAGGCTCGCGCCCGTCGTCTCCCCCCTCCTCGCCCCAGGTCACGACGAGGTTGATCTTCCCCCGGACGGACCGCTCCTGCACGATCTTGCGGGCCTCGTGCTCGTAGATGCCCAGGGTGCGCGGGAGGCGCGCGGAGAGCTCGCAGAATCGGTGGTTCACCGACCGCACTTCGGCCGCGAGGCGAAGGCCATCCACCACGACCTCGCCCCGGCCATAACCTGTCATGCTTCGGATCATGCTGGGTCTTCGGCGCTCCCCGGGGTAGTTGGGTACTGTAACCCGCGGCGCGGCAGTGCGTCATCAGGCAGATTCACGTTGCGCGACACGCCGCCCGGTCCCTAACGTCCGGCCATGTCTCCTCGCCCGCAAGCTCAACGTTCCCAAGGGATGGCGGCCGGATCGAGTCGGGCGGCCGAGCAGGGCCGCGCGGAGCCGCGATGGCGGCCCTGGGTCCTCGGGGCGATCGTCGCCCTCGCCGCGCTCCTCCCCCATGCCCGGTCGGTCGGATACGACTTCGTGTGGGACGACCGCTATCTGGTCGGCGCGCACCTCGACATCCACGGACCGGCCGACGTGGCCCGCCTCTGGAGCACGCCGTTCGACGTCTATCTCCAGACGCAGACCTCACAGCACACCTACTTCCGCCCCGCGACCGTCTACTCGCTCGCGCTCGATCGCGCGCTCTGGAAGGACGATCCGCGCGGATACCACGCGCAGAACCTGGTCTGGTACGTCCTCGCGTGCCTCGCGCTGTGGCTCCTGGCGTGGGAGATCTCCGGCCGGCCGCTTGCGTCCACCGCGGGGGCCGTGCTCTTCGCGCTCCATCCGACGCACCCGGAGAGCGCGGCCTTCATCTCGGGGCGCACGGATCTCATCGCGGCGACCTTCCTCTTCGCCGCGGTCTGGACCGCGGCGCGATTCGGCCCCGGGATCCGATCGCCGTGGATGAAGCTCGCACCGGCCGCGCTCGTTCTCCTTCCTGGACTCTTCGCGAAGGAAGTGGCGCTCTTCGGCGCGCCGGTCCTCCTCGCGGCCCTCTGGGTGAAGGATCGCGGCCTGACCTCGTCCCAGCTCGCGCGAGCGGCCCTTCCTTTGGCCGTGGTGGTTGCCGTGTACTGGATGGCGCGCCTCTCTACGCTCGGGCCGTCGCATCTGCCCGCGGTTCCTCCGGTCCAGGGCACGGTGCCCCAGATCCTCACGAGCGTGGCGATCGTCGCGATCTACGTGGGACTCCTCTTCGTCCCGCTCGGTCTCTCCGCGCGGCACGACATCCGCGAAGTGCCCGGCGCCGACTTCATCTTCGTCGCGGGGCTCGTGGTGCTGGGCGCGCTCGCGGCCGGCATCGCGCGCGCGGCGCGGGCGCGATCGCCATGGCTCCTTCCCCTCTCGCTCTTCGCCGCGACGCTCCTCCCGATCTGCTGGGTACGGATCCTCGCGGGGGCGCTCGTCGCGGAGCGGTTCCTCTTCGTTCCCGGGGGCGCGCTCGCGCTCGGAGTCGCGCTCCTACCCGGCGTGTGGACGCGGGCGCGCGATGCAGGGGGCGAATACCTCGCGGCGTGCGGTGCGGCGGCGATCTGGCTCCTCGTCCTCCTCCTGCCCCGCGTCGCGATCTGGAAGGACGAGCCAACGCTCTTCACGTCGATCCTCCACGACTCGCCCGAGTCGGCGCAGGTGCACGGACTCCTCGGGAATTACTACTACATGCACCGCGACCTCCCGCGCGCGGCCGAGCACTTCCGCCGCGCGCACGCGATCATGCCGGCGTCGGGCGAGATGCTCCTCAATCTGGGCGCCGCGGAGGACGAGATGGGAGAGGGCGATTCGGCCTTCGTCCACGTGCGCGAGCTGCTCGCGATCACGCCCGGCTACGCGCCGGGGTGGTACGCGCTCGGGAATCTGAACGTTCGCGCGGATCGGCCCGATTCCGCGGTGGCCGCGTACCGGATGGCGATCCGCCTCGATCCCAAGCTCGCGCAGGCGGAGAACAACCTCGGCGTCGTGCTCGAGCGCATGGGGCGCTACGACGAGGCGCTCGCGCACTACCGGCGCGCGGGCGAGGTCGAGCCCGGCAATCCGGAAGCGACGCGCAATCAAGCCCGTCTCATGGCGCTCGTGGATTCGCTGGCGAAGGCGCGGCGATGAGCGATCTCGCCCGGAGCGTCTCCGGACGGCGCGTCTCGGGCGTCATCGCGCTCTCCCCGCGCTCGCTGGCGGTCGCGCTGGGTGAGAAGCCGCGCTCCTACCTCTGGATCCATCTCGAGCGAAAGCGCGCGCGGGTCGCGTTCAGTGACCGGCTCCCGACCGCGCCGGATCCGCGCGGGTCCCCGTTCGGAGCGATCGAGGAAGCGCTGCGAGGGCTCCTCGTGCGGCGCGCCACGCTCGACTGGGACGGCCTCACGCTCGAGCTTGGCTCCGAGGGCGCGGGTACGCACCGGCTCTCACTCGCCGCGGAGCGGACGCGCGTGAACCTCATCGTCTCGGGCGGAGCGGACAACGGAGTGCTCTGGGCGTTCCATCGCGAGGCGGAGGAAGGCGCGGGTGAGGCGCCGCTCGGGTTCCGGCCGCCTCAGGTGGAGGCCGCGGACGACTCCGCCGCGGAGCAGGCGCTCGCGGACGACATCGCCGGCGCGTTCATGGAGGACTTTCGCCGTTATCTGGAGAAGGAGCTCCACGCCGCCGCGCGAGTCCTTGCGCGGCGGCAGGAGGCTCAAGAGGGGGACCTGAGGCGTGCCCGCTCGCATGTGGAGGCGCGCCGTTGGGGGGAAATCCTTCTCGCCCACTATCGTGAGATCCCGAGGGGGGCGAGCCGCGTTCGGCTCCCCGATCCGTTCGCGGACTCGCCCGAAGCGACGGTCGACATTCCCATCGATCCGTCGCTCTCGCCCCACGAGAATGCGGCGCGCCTCTTCCAGAAAGCTAAGAAGGGCGAGCGTGGTGAACGTCTGGTCGAGACGCGCCTACGTCAAACCCGGGAGAAGCGCACCGCACTTGAAGCGCTCCGCCTGGACCTTCCCGACCTTCCGCCGCGCGAGGCGATTCGCTCACTGCGCGAGTTCCTCATCGCTGCGGCCTTGCCACCGTTGCCGCGGGGTGACACCCGATCGATCCATCTGGGTCGACAGACCGCCGGAGCACCCCGCGGGCTACGTCCCGGGCACCGACCGCCAGGGGCGCACGAGTCGGCCAGGCCAAGGACGTTCCACACGGCCGATGGGTGGGAGGTCTGGGTCGGACGCAACAACGTCGACAACGACCGCATCACCCATCGTCTATCGAACCCCCACGACTACTGGTTCCACGTCGTGGGGGTCCCGGGTTCCCACGTGATCCTCCGCCGGCCGGCGCGAAGCGCGACACCCAAGCCACGTACGCTCGAGGAGGCGGCCTCCATCGCCGCCTACTTCAGCAAGGCGAGGAAACAGACACGGGTCCCGGTGATTTACACGGAGCGCAAGTTCGTGTCGAAGCCCCGCCGCGGCAAACCGGGACAGGCGATCTGCACGCGGGAACGGGAGCTTCTCGTCCGCCCTCGGTTACCGGAGGCGGACGCCGGCCAAGGAAACGAACGCGAGGTGTCGAGCTAGGTGCGGAGCGATGCGTTAGCGGGGGGGACCCGTACTGCTCACTGCTACAGCAAGGGGTCGCGGACTGACGAGGCACCCAGTAGGAGTCAGTCTAGGAGCCTTTATGTCCAAACGGACTCGAAGGAGGAGGTTTAGCCCTGGCCTTGGCTTCCTCTGAGAGCTCCCCATCGTCCGCGGCCCTCACTTCTAGCTTTCCTTCGAAGAGCCCCGCCGGGTTTCCCCTCCGGCGCTGCCCTTCACGCGAGACGTAAAAAGCATCGGACGTGCCGTGCCACGGACGTTCGTTGCGATGGGTGAGAGTTTTCGAGAAGCGGTTGTGCGGGAAGAGCTTGAACGGAGGGTCGAGGCGAGACTCCGGAGCCCCGCCAGGCTGACGAAGGGTCTGGACTGTGACATCAATGTCACAGATCGTCCGCCTTTGGGACCGCTAATCGGTTCTCTACGGAGACCTTGGGAGCGATGTCACGCCCCGACAGGGGATGGGGACGTGGATGTCACAGACCCGAGAGACCTGCAAGGTCTGGGCTATGGAGTCTATGGAACAAAACTATCCAGGGTGGGGCGGGTTCCGAAGCGGCTAATGAACAGGAGTTCCGCGGCGCTGCGGCGCCGCGCTCAATAGATTTGCTTGAGGAGCCGGATGAGGTGCCGGCGGGTGATGCCTAGCTCGACCGCGGCGCGGCTCCGATTGCCGCCGTTCCGCGAGAGCGCCGCGAGGATCTCCTCGCGCTTCATGAGATCGACCTTGCCCCGCAGACCGCGCGCCGGGGCCGCCTCGGCCGCTGGCGTGCCGCCCGGATAGAGCAGCCGGACGACCGTGGCGCGATCCACCAGCTCCTGGCGCCCCACGCAGAGGTAGATCGACTCGATCTTGTGCTTGAGCTCGCGGATGTTCCCCATCCACGGAAGCGACACGAGGTACTCCATCGCGTCCTCGGCGAGGACGACGTGGCGTCCCTCGCGGGCGCAGAGCTCGTCGAGGAAGTTCCGGATCAGGAGCGGAATGTCCTCGCGGCGGTCGCGCAGCGGCGGCAGCGAGAGGACGACCTGACCGAGGCGGTAGAAGAGATCCGCACGGAACCAGCCCGCCTTGACGGCGGAGTCGAGGTCCTTGTTGGTGGCCGAGATGATGCGCACGTTGAGTCGGCGCGACCGCACTTCGCCGAGGCGCCGGTAGGTGCCGTCGTCCAGTACCTGTAAGAGCTTCACCTGCGTGCGCTCGCCCAGCTCCCCGATCTCGTTCAGGAAGATGGTCCCGCCGTCCGCCTCCTCGAAGATGCCGCGCTTCGTGATCGCGGCGCCCGTGAAAGCGCCCCGCACGTAGCCGAAGAGCTCGCTCTCGACGAGGTCGCCCGGGAGGCTCGTGCAGTTCACTTCGACGAACGGCCGGCCGCGCTCGACTTCGTACGAGCGGAACATGTAGGCGAGGAGGTTCTTGCCCGTGCCCGTCTCGCCCTGGATGAGGACGCGGGCCGGCGTGGTGACCAGCTCCGACCCCTTCCGTACGAGCTCGAGCGTGCGCGGGTTCTGGCTCAGGATGCCGTACGCCCGCGCGATGTCCTGCGCCTGCGACGACGTGGGCACCACGACGCGCGGCGCGCGCTGGGCCGTCAGCCAGACCGGAGCGTTGAGATCGCGCAGCGCGTGCTCGCAGGAGCGCATGCATTCCTCGACCCCGAGCTGCTCGAACAGGTACATCGCCTTGAACGCGAGGTTCTGCGCGTCGCGCGTGCGCTCGACATCGCCCCCGGGCATCCGGCGGGCCTGCTCGAGATAGGCGCGGGCGAGCTCGAAGCGCTCGTGGATTGACTCTAGTAATCGGATCGCCTCGCGTCCCTGCGTGTTCGCGTCGGACATGCGCCCTTCGAGCGTGTGGATCGCGGCGAGCACACGGCGCGCGGCGCCTTCCTCGAGCTGATCCTTGAGCTTGCACGAGCGCTGGAGCGCGTCCTCGCCGGCCTTGAGCGCGGCGGGAATGTCGCCCCGGAGCGCGAAGGCTTCGGCGCGGCGGCGCTGGATCTCGTGGACCATGTCCCCTTCGGGCGCGATCTGGCGCGCCATGGAGAGCGCCTCGTCGTAGAGCCCGAGGCCCTCCTCGACGCGGCTCATCTCCACCATCAGCTCCCCGCGGCTGAAGAGGCAGAGCACCTGCTCCCGCGAGCAGCCGAGGCGCGATGTGATCTGAACCGCGGCCGCAAGGTGTCCTTCCGCCGCTACGAAGTCGTGCCTGAGCGTGGCGACCGTGGCGAGACCGATGCGCATGCGCGCGACGCCCGCTTCCTTGCCGATCTGGACGTAGGAGTTCATGGCGCGGTCGAAATGCTCGACCGCTTCGTCCCAGGAGCCGGCTTTCAGGAAGACGATGCCGAGGTTGGCGCAGGAGACAGCGATGTAGGCGAAATTACCGAGGCGGGTCGACAGCTCCATCGAGCGGAGCAGATGCCAGGTCGACTGGCGCCAATCGGAGAGATGACGGTAGAGGACGCCCAGGTTGTTGTGGGCGCGGATGACCCCTTCCTCGTCGTTCAGATCCCAGCGGAAGAGGTGGAGCGCGGCCTCGTAGAACTCCTTCGCCTTGTCCAGGTCGCCGAGGCGGAAGTGGATCCGGCCGAAGCAGTTATACGCGTGCGCGAGCGGCGCCATGAGGTTCTTCTCTTTGAAGTAGGTGTGGGCGCGCTCGCAGCTTCCCAGCGCCTCTTCGTACTGCGACAGCTCGATCAGGGCCCGCGCGCTCTGGAGCTGGAGCCGCGCGATCAGCTCGGGCTGCGTCTCTGAAACAGCGCGAGCCCGCGCGCGCGCCAGATGCCGGAGCGCGCCGGGTGCGTCCCCTTTCTCGATCAGGGCCTGCGCGGCCTTCAGCTCGAGCGTGGCGATGCGATGTGGATCGAGGCCGAGCCGCTCCGCCGCCTGGATGCACTCCTCGAGATTCTGGAGGGCAGGGAGATAGCTATCGGCTCTGAGGAAGATCTCGGCGAGATCTTCGAGGGATTGGAGGTGTCGCTCCGGGTCTTGCGTGAGGCGGGCGGTGGATACCGCCTCCTCACGCTCCCGGATCAATTCTGCCGTGGTCTTGTCCACGCACCGTCTTCCGATGAGATGGGGCTAAGGAGCGGCCCCCCTGTTCAGAATCGCGAAACGGCCAGGTACTTCCACGCCATCAACAGGTAGCTCTGCCAGGTGATCTTCGACGTGGTGATCGGCGCAGTCGCGCTCTTTGTGGACGCGTCGTACGTCGTGGTCGGCACCGATGCGCTCTTTGGAGTGTCCTTGGGGTTCAGCGTTTCGTCCGGCGAACCGCTCGCCCATGCAGGCGCGGCTCCAATCGAAATCGATGGCGCCGGGGCCCACGTCGCGAGCAGAGCGGACAGAACGATGAGCGCGAGCAGCGTCGACGATAGCTTCTTGGTCCCGCGGGTTCCGGAGAGAAGGCCCATGGCGGCTTCACCTACTTTGTGGTTGATCCCGGAGCTCCCCCTGAGGGATCTCCGCAGGTAGCCGACCGGAGGGACGGCCGGGCAATCTATTAACAAACATGATACCCCGGCACCGAAATCGCCAGCAATACCTTTCGGTGCGACGGACAAGTCTCACCCGAAATCGGGGTATGGAGGCGCCGGCTCGGGGTGCCGGCACTCCGGGTGGGGCCGATCCCCCGGCGCTCCTAGGTCCTGGCGCGGGGTCCCGGCACCCTCAAATCCCCTTCCCGCCTTGTAATCCCCAGACGGTCAAGGTGTTCCAGCAAGGGAACGGCATATTTCCGGGAAACCTGAATCAGATCCTTGAATTCCCCCATGGTGAGGGCCGGTTTCTCGCTGAAATGGCCGCGGACCCGGGCCTCGACCTCCGCCCACCGGGCGGCCGGGTAGTAGAGGTCCGATGTGACCCGGACGGCACGACCCGACTCGACCAGGTATCGGGCCAGCTCGGGGGGCCTGGCGGAGGCCGGCACCTCGCGGAGGAGCTGAGCCATGTCGGGCACCTGAAAGCCCGCGGCCTCCAGGCGCCGCTCGATCGCCTCGAGGGCCCGAACCTGATCGGGAGCGAAGGTGGGGCCGCTGCCGGGCAGCGCGATCTTGTCCTGATCGGCGTGCAGGGTGCGGTCGGCGAGGAGCTGGTCCAGCGCCTCGTCGAACACGGTTCCCTCGATCTCCCGCGCGAGGAGGCTCTTCAGCTCCCCTTTCGGGATACCGTGGCGGAGCTTGTGCGCCTCGCCGTAGCGGCGCACCGCCCCCGTGATCCGCGCGAGGAGCGCCGACCAGGCCGAGCGGTCGAGCCACCGACCGTCTTTCAAGCGCAGGAGCGACGATGCGGCCGCTTCGACGGCGGCGGGCTCCGCGCCCAGCCGGAGCGCCACGACGTCGGCGTGCACACCGGCGAATCCCGCCTGCCGCGCGAGGAGCGCCACCCGCTCCGCAAGATCGCCCGTCTCGAGCGTCTCGAGGGACTCCTTCATGCCGTCCCCGAGCCGAGCGCGCCGCGGCGGGTCGGCGTCGATCACCCGAGCCCCCGCGATCGTGACCGACGGCGAGTAGGCGCGGAGCACGAGCCTGTCCCCCGGCACCGCCACGACGGGCCCTTCGAGCCTGAGCTGCGCGAGCGCCGACGCGCCCGGGAGGAGCTCGTCCCGGTCCAGGAGAACGACGCGGCCGAGCGTCTCGCTCGCCCCCAGATGAACGCGCACGCGCGATCGATTCGCGAGAGCGCGCGCGGCCGGCAAGAGAGCCACGCGCGCATCCAGGATCTCCGTCGAGTGAAAGCGCTCCGGCGCGACCAGCCAATCGCCGCGCGCGACGTCCTCGCGCGAGACGCCGTGGAGCGCGATCGCGGTCCGGTTTCCTGCAGTGGCGGCCTGGGTGGCCTCGTCGTGCACCTCGACCTGGCGGGCTCGAACGGCCTGGCCGCCGGGCAGGAGGAGGAGCGTGTCGCCGGGATGGACGGTGCCGCTCCAGAGCGTCCCGGTCACGACGGTGCCGATGCCTTCGACCGAGAAGACGCGGTCGATGGGAAGCCGCGCGGGGCCGGACGCTTCGCGTCCTTCCACGCGCTCCACCGCGCGATCCAGCTCGGCGAGGAGCGCGGGGACACCGTCTCCCGTGGTCGATGAGACCGCGACGAGGGGCGCTTTACGAAGCGCGGTCGGCTCGACCAGCGCGCGCGCTTCGTCCTCGACCAGCCGGAGCATCTCCGGCGCCACGAGGTCCTTCTTCGTGAGCGCGATCACGCCGTCCTTCACGCCGAGGAGATCCACGATCGCGAGGTGCTCGCGGGTCTGGGGCATCACGCCTTCGTCCGCCGCGATCACGAGGAGCACGAGATCGATGCCGGTCGCGCCGGCGAGCATGTTCTTCACGAACCGCTCGTGCCCCGGCACGTCTACGAGCGCGACCTTCCGCCCCGAGGGGAGCGCCAGGTGCGCGAAGCCCAAGTCGATGGAGATGCCGCGCTCCTTCTCTTCCTTCAGGCGATCGGTGTCGATGCCCGAAAGGCGGCGAACGAGCGCGGTCTTGCCGTGGTCGATGTGCCCCGCTGTGCCGATGACGACGGGGCGCATTCGTTCGCTAGCGGACGGCCGTCAGGCCTTGACGCGGCGGATCGACGCCCCGAGCGCCTGGAGCTTTTGCTCGAGCCGCTCGTAGCCGCGGTCGAGGTGGTACACGCGCGACACCCTCGTCTCCCCGCTCGCAATGAGCCCGGCCAGGATCAGAGCCGCGGACGCGCGGAGATCGGTGGCCATGACCTGCGCGCCGCTCAAGGAGGGCACGCCGTGCACGTGGGCCGTGTTGCCGTCGAGGCGGATGTCCGCCCCGAGCCGCTGGAGCTCGGCCACGTGCGTGAAGCGGTCGTGGTAGATGGTGTCGACGATCGTGCTGGCGCCATTGCCCACCGAGAGGAGCGCCATGAACTGGGCCTGCATGTCCGTAGGAAAGCCCGGGAACGGACGGGTGGTGACGGAGATCGGTTCCGGACGCTCGGGCGCACGGAGGCGTACGGAATCGGTCGCGACTTCGATCGACGCGCCCGTGGCTTCGAGCTTGGAGAGGGTCGCGCCCAGATGGGTCAAATCCACGCCGGTCACCTCGACGTCGCCCCCCGTGATGGCGGCCGCGACGAGGAGCGTTCCGATCTCGATCCGGTCCGGGATCATCGGCGCGTCCGCGGGATGGAGCTCCGGCACGCCGTGGATGATGAGCTGCGGCTTGCAGATCCCTTCGATCTTCGCGCCCATGGCGACCAGGAATTCGCAGAGCGCCTGGATCTCGGGCTCGCACGCCGCGTTCTCGACGACAGTGCGTCCCGCCGCCGTGGCCGCGGCCAGGAGGAGGTTCCCCGTGGCGCCGACACTCGACACGTCGAACGAGATGCTGCCGCCGCGAAGTCCGTCCGGCGCGGTCGCGACGATGTAGCCGTGATCGATCTCGACCTTGGCGCCCAATGCCTCCATCGCGCGGATGTGGAGATCGACCGGGCGCGGCCCCCACGCGCAGCCGCCGGGGAGCGACACGCGTGCCTCGCCGTAGCGCGCGAGGAGCGGCCCCAAGACGTAGATCGAGGCGCGCATGGTCTTCACCAGCTCGTACGGCGCCTCGGCGTTGTGCGAGTTCGTCGAGTCGATCGTGAGCTCGTGATCGCCCGAGCGGCGGCTCGTGATGCCGAACCGGGAGAGCATCTCCAGCATGGTGGAGACGTCCTTGAGCTCGGGCACGTTGGTGAAGCGGTACGTGCCGGGAGCGAGGAGTGTTGCCGCCAGGAGCGGCAGGGTCGCGTTCTTCGATCCCCCCGCGGCGACTCGGCCCTTCAGCTTGTAGCCGCCCAGGACTCGGATTTCATCCATGCTGGTTGTCGTGACCTCGGTGTCCTTCGAGATGCTGCGCGCGCTCTCTTGCCCGATCTTCATGCTCCCCCGCCTCGCATGGTGCCGATCACGTATCGCGGATGACCCGCCCGATCGGGCAGGACCCGCGCGTCCAGGATGGGAACCGAAAGGATCCCCAGGACGTTATCGGCCTGATCGGCGCCGATCTCCAGCGCGAGGAGCCCACCGGTACGGAGCCACGCATGCATGCCCCGGGCCAGTGAACGAAAAGCATCGAGTCCGTCCAGTCCGCCGTCAAGCGCCTCGCGGGGATCGTGGTCGCGCACCTCGGGCATGAGCCCGGGGATGTCCCCGCGCCGGACGTAGGGAGGGTTGGATACGACCACGTCGAACAAGGTGCGGCGTGTCGTGACCGGCTCGGGGGCGTCGAAATCGCCGGCCACCACCTCGACCCGCGCTTCCACCCCGTTCCGCTCGGCGTTCCGGGCGGCGAGGCACCGGGCGATCGGAGACCAGTCGGCCGCCGTCACCGTCCAGCCGGGAAGCGCCTTCGCGAGCGCCACCGCGATGGCGCCCGAGCCGGTCCCCCAGTCGAGCAGCCGTCCGCGGGCCACCCCCGTCACGGCGATCCGCTCCATGACGACCTCGACCAGCGCCTCGGTTTCCGGGCGCGGCAGGAACACGCCGGGCTCGACCGCGAGCGCGACTCCGTGGAACGGGACCTCGCCCAGGATGAGCTGGAGCGGCTCCCGCCCTTCACGTCTTTGGAGCATGGACTCGAGGACCGCCTCGCGGTCCGGCGCGATCGGGGCGTGCGGCTCGGACCAGAAGACGACCGGGGGAATTCCGAGGGCGTGGAGGAGGAGCCACTCCGCCTCGCGCTCGGGAACGTCCACCTGGGCCCGGATCAGCCGCTCGCGCGTCCGGGTGAGCGCCTCGCTGCGGGTGAGGGTCTCGCCGGAGAGGGACGGCGAGGACGTGCTCGACGTCAGGGCGCCCGGACCGGTCGCGTCGCGCGCCACGCTCAATCCGCCGCGCCCGAGGCGGCGAGCCGCTCCGCCTGCTCCGCGTTGAAGAGCCCCTCGACGAGCTCGTCCAGATCCCCCTCGAGCACATCCTGCAGCCGGTACAGGGTGAGTCCGATCCTATGATCGGTGACGCGCCCCTGCGGGAAGTTGTACGTGCGGATCTTCGCGCTTCGGTCGCCGCTCGACACCATCGACTTCCGGGTCGCCGCGAGCTTCCGCTCCTGCTCCTGGATCTCCATGTCGAGGAGGCGCGCGCGGAGCACCTTGAGCGCCTTCGCCTTGTTCTTGAGCTGCGAGCGCTCGTCCTGGCACTGGACCACGATGCCCGTCGGGATGTGCCGGATGCGCACGGCGGAGTCGGCGGTGTTGACGCTCTGGCCGCCGGGGCCCGATGAGCGGAAGACGTCGATCTGGAGATCGGACGGCTTGATCTCCACGTCGACCTCCTCCGCTTCGGGGAGCACCGCGACCGTGATGGCCGAGGTGTGGATCCGCCCGCTCCCTTCGGTCTCGGGCACGCGCTGCACGCGGTGGACGCCGCTCTCGTACTTGAGCTTGCTGTAGGCGCCGTCGCCGTTGATCTGGACCACCGCTTCCTTCAGTCCGCCCGCACCGGCCTCGCTCGTCGAGAGGAGCTCGGGACGCCATCCGTGGCGCTCGGCGTACTTCATGTAGAGACGCAGGATCTCGGATGCAAAGAGCGCGGCCTCTTCCCCGCCGGTGCCGGCCCGGATTTCCACGATCACATTCTTGTGATCGAGGGGATCGGGGGGCAGGAGAAGCCGCGGCAGGTCCTGCTCGAGCTTCGCGCGCTCCTGTTCGAGCTCCTCGACTTCCGCCTTCGCCATCGCGACGAGCTCGGCGTCCTTCTCGTTCCGGACGAGCGACGTGTTCTCGGCGATCTGCTTCAGAACGTCGTCGTAGCGGCGCGCCGCGGTGACGAGCTCCTCGAGCGAGCTCCGTTCCTTGCTCACGCGCTTCAGCTCGGCCGGGTTCCCGACCACGGCGGGATCGGCGAGCTGGTTCGTCAGCTCGTCGAAACGGGTCTTGGCCTTGTCGAGCGCTTCACGCATGCGGGACGGACCGGGTTACAGGACCGCGCGGAGCGCGGCGATCGCGACCTCGAGCATGTCGCGGCTCGGCTCGCGCGTGGTGAGGCGCTGGAGGAGGAGTCCCGGCTCGCTCAAGAAGCGAACCCAGGGGCGGTCGTAATGCGCGCCGGCGAAGCGGATGATCTCGAAGGAAATCCCCGCGATCACGGGGATGAGCGCGAAGCGGAGGGCCCGCGCGCCGATCGTGTCCGGACGGCCCAGGAACGCGAACACGATGAAGCTCACGATGACGACGAGGAAGAGGAAGCTCGTGCCGCAGCGCGGATGGAAGCGGCTCATCCGGCCGGCGGCCTCGGGGGTCAGGTCCTCCCCCGCTTCCAGGTTGTGGATCGTCTTGTGCTCGGCGCCGTGGTACTGGAAGACCCGCTGCATCTCCCTCCAGTAGCCGATCGCCACGATGTAGATCATGAAAAAGGTAAGCCGGATCCCGCCGTCGATCAGGTTGTAGGCGAGCGGGTTCCTCACGCCGGTGAGGTCGGTCAGCTTGAGCGGGAGATAGAAGAAGATGCCGAACGCCATGACAAAGGAGAGGAGTACCGTGAATCCCATGCCAAGCCCGAGGGAGCCGTAGCGTCGCTCGGACTTCGGCTTGTCCTTGTCCTCCTCGACCGCGACCTCCGCCGAGAAGGCGAGGGCCTCGACGCCGATCCGGAGCGACTCCACGAGGACCACGGCGCCGCGCAGGATGGGAAGACCCAGAACGGGGAAGCGGCGCGAGAACGAGACGTACTCGCGCGTCTTCACCTGGATGCTGCCGTCCGGAAGGCGCACGGCGGTCGCCACGCGCTTCGGCGACCGCATCATGACTCCTTCGATGACGGCCTGGCCCCCGACGGGGGCGTAGCGGTCCGACATCCGGAAGGGTTGGCTCGATCCGGGTGCGGCCGCTAGGCCGAGGGAGCTTCGGCCGGCGGGGTCTGCTCCTTCATCCCGTACTTCCGGCGGAACCTCTCGATGCGGCCGGCCGTGTCCACGAGCTTCTGCTTGCCCGTGAAGAACGGGTGGCAGGCCGAGCAGATTTCGACGTGCAGGGCTTCCTTGACCGTCGCGCGCGTCTCGATGACGTTGCCGCACGCGCAGATGATCTTGGTGTTGAAGTAGCCGGGGTGGATTCCCTTCTTCATTGGATCGCTCCGTTCTCCTCTAGGTGTTCATCATCGCGAGGAACTTCTTGTTCGTCTTGGTTTGACTCATTTTTCCGATGAGGAATTCCATCGCCTCCATCGGGTTCAGCTCGTTCAAGAACTTGCGGAGGATCCAGACCTTGTTCAGCTCCTCACCGGTCATGAGCAGCTCTTCCTTGCGGGTGCCCGACCGGTTGATGTCGATGGCCGGGAACACGCGCTTGTCGGCGAGCTTGCGGTCGAGGATGACCTCCATGTTGCCCGTGCCCTTGAACTCCTCGAAGATGACGTCGTCCATGCGGCTGCCGGTCTCGATCAGGGCCGTGGCCATGATCGTGAGGCTCCCGCCGTTTTCGATGTTGCGAGCGGCCCCGAAGAATCGCTTCGGCTTCTGGAGCGCGTTCGCGTCCACACCGCCCGACAGGATCTTGCCCGAGTGGGGCACGACCGTGTTGTGGGCGCGGGCCAAGCGCGTGATCGAGTCGAGGAGGATCACGACGTCCCGGTTGTGCTCCACGAGACGCTTGGCCTTCTCGATGACCATGTCCGCCACCTGCACGTGGCGCTCCGCCGGCTCGTCGAACGTGGACGAGACGACCTCGCCCTTCACGGACCGCTCCATGTCGGTGACCTCCTCGGGGCGCTCGTCGATCAGGAGCACGATGAGCATCACCTCGGGGTGGTTCTCCGTGATCGCATTCGCGATCTTCTGGAGGAGGACCGTCTTCCCCGCGCGGGGCGGCGACACGATGAGTCCGCGCTGCCCCTTCCCGATGGGCGTGAGCAGATCCATGATCCGGGTCGACATGTCCTCCGCCTTGAACTCCATCCGCAGCTTTTCCTGCGGGTAGAGCGGCGTCAGGTTGTCGAAGAGGATCTTGTCCTTCGCGACCTCCGGGCTCTCGAAATTGACCGCCTCGACCCGAAGGAGGGCGAAGTACCGCTCCCCGTCCTTCGGCGGGCGCACCTGCCCGGAGACCGTGTCCCCGGTCCGCAGGTCGAATCGCTTGATCTGCGAGGGCGAGACGTAGATGTCGTCCGGCCCCGGCAGGTAGTTGTAATCGGGGGAACGCAAGAAGCCGTATCCCTCGGAAAGGATCTCCAGGACCCCCTCGGCGAAGATCAGGCCGTTCTTCTCGGTCTGGCCTTCCAGGATCTTGAAGATCAGCTCCTGCTTCCTGAGTCCGCTCGTACCTTGGATGCCGAGCGAGTGCGCCAGCTCCATCAGCTCCGCAATCGTGCGGCCCTTGAGCTGGATGATGTCGAGCCCTTTGGGCGAGGCGGGCGAGCCAGTCGCCACGGCAGGCGGGCTTTCGGTTTGCTGCTCCATTTCTCTTTGTGACTCCTCGATGGTGGTCGGCGCGGCGGACGCATCCGCGGCGCGGCGCCTGACTTGGGTTGGTGGGCGGGACATAAGCGTGACCTAAGGAACGAAGGCCCTCAAGATCTTGGGGGATCGGTTCTTCGAAGGAATGAGAGCCTGGCGGCGGCCGGGCTCGGGATCGCGTTGCCTCATGCGATCCGGTACTGGGTGCGGCGGGGCGCTATCGTGCCCCCGGGGTGGTCCTGTCGATGAATCTATCGGCCACCGGGGCCCGATGTCAAGGTCAATCTCGGACGCGCCGGAGCGCGCCCGAGATCCCCACTATCAACCGTTTACCGGGCGGGCGGGAAGGTGGCCTGGGAGAACACCTGGCCTTCGAGGAAGGTGATCGACTTCCCCTTCGACCAGTAGAACCAGCTCTCGAGCGCCTTCTCCCCGTCGGAAAAGGTCCGGACTTCCTCCGGATACCCCTCAGCGGTCTTGGTCTTCGTGAGCTGCTCGTTCGCGCCCAGGCGGTTCTTGGCCGAATCGACCCACACCTTGAGCTGGGATCCGGTGCGCTGCTTCCCGTCGCTCAGGGCCTTGTAGATGGTGTACTCGGCTACCGACTGATCCCGCTTGCCCAGCTTGTTGTAGGCGGAGAAGAGCACCTGGTGCGCGTCCGCCGACTTGGGGTCGAGGGTCACCACCTTCTGCATGGCCTCGACCGCCCCCGGCATGTCCCCCGCCTGGAACTTGGTCTGACCCTGCAGGGTGAGGAGGTCCTTGTTGTTCGGGAACGCGGCGACGCCCTGGTTCAGGATGTCGAGACCCTTCTTCGTGTTCTCTAGATTCAGCTGGATGATGGCCGAGTTGTAGATCGCGTTCTCCTTGAGCGAGGACCCCGTCGAATCGTTCGGCGCCTCCTTGTAGACCTCCATGTAGGCGGCCGACGCGCTGTCCAGGAGCGCGGCCCGCGTCGGCCCCTCGGCCGGGGCGCCCTTCTGGTAGCTCTCCGCGATGAGCGACAGGTACTGCACCTTGCCGGCGGTGTCGAAGGACATCGCGGCGCGATACGCCGGGATCGCTTCCATGTAACGGCCGCTCCCGTAGAGCCGGTTGCCGCGCCCCATCGCCGCGACGCGAAGGTTGCGCGTCAGCTGCTCGTCGCCGGGCTTGAGCTGTAGGCCCTGCTGCGCCGCGCGAATCGCGTCGTCCGGGCGGCCGAGAAGGTCGTACGTGTAGCTCAGGGTCTTGTAGGGGTCGGGCGCCGACGGATCGATCAGCATCGCGAGGGCGAAGTCGTACGAGGCCTCCGCGACCGCCGAGCCTCCCGTGTACGCCGGGAAGACGGTCGTGTCGGTGACCGCGACCAAGGGATCGGCCGAGGGCGCGAACGGCTTGTACGGGATCTGGATCGGATCCGCCCCCTGCGGGAAGTAGTAGACGGTGGACAGACCCGGGTAATACCAGAACTCCTGCACCTTCCCGTTCTCGGTGAAGCGGCTGAAGTCCCTGGGCTCCCCGCGCTCCTTCGCGACCGCGGCCTGGGGCGTGCCCTCGTCGGTCGTGCGCGCGTCGTCCTGCGCGATCTTGCCCGCGCGGCCTAGCGCCTTGATGCCCTGGTTGAAAAGGTCGGCATAGAGCGCCTTCCGGTTCCCTTCGATCTCGTCCGCGCGCTTCTTGTCCTTCTTCTCCGTGCAGACCTGCACGCCGATCTGGAAGGCGGCGCCCGCGGACGCGTACTGGCGAAGCTGCGATCTCGAGAATCCGAGGAGCGAATAGACCTGCGTGTTGCCGGGCTCCTCCTTGCGCGCGAGCTCGAGGTAGTGGGCGGCCTTGTCGTAGACCTTCTGCTGAACGTAGACCTTGCCGCTCGTGAAGTTGACGCCGGCCGAAGCCGGACCGGCCAGGGCAAGGGTGAGGACCAGGGCGGTGAGGGCGCCCACGACAAGACCGCGAACGGGGACGAGCAGCTTCATGAATACCTCCATGAACGTAGATACCCGGAGAATGGCGGCGCGTTCCAGCCGCCTTCAGTCGGGGAATTCAAACACAGGGGGACAGCCTGTCAAGAGGTTGCGGTTACAGAAGCTGCCTCGGGTCGACGTCCACGGCCACGTGGACCCCCGGCAGCTTCATCGCCCGGACTGCCGGGATTCCTCGCTTCAGATGCTCCCGCAACGACTTTCGGGAGGGGCTGCGGAGCAGGAGGTGCCACCGTTCCTTGCCTTGGATGCGGGAAATGGGTTTCGGTGCCGGCCCCAGGATCTCCACCTTGGGCTCGATCCGGGCCAGCGTCTTCTTCACCCGCTGGGCTCCATCCACGACCCGCTCGAGGGCGGTCCCCCGCACCTCGATCTCGACCAGGTGTCCGTATGGTGGGTACCCGAGCTCGCGGCGCTCGGCCGACTCGAAAGCGAAGAAGGCTTCGTAGTCCTGATCGGCGGCGCATCGAAGCGCAGGATGGTCCGGGTTGTAGGTCTGCATGATCACCTCGCCCGGGCTCTTGCCGCGCCCCGCGCGTCCCGCGACCTGGGTCAGGAGCTGGAACGTCCGCTCCGCCGCGCGAAAGTCGGGCAGGAAGAGCTGGAGATCCGCGACGATGATTCCCACCAGCGTGACGCCGGGGAAGTCGAACCCCTTCGTCACCATCTGCGTGCCCAGAAGGAAGTCCGTGTCTCCCTGACGGAAGGACCTGAGGATCGCGCCGGCGGCGCCCCGCTTTCGCACCGCGTCGAAGTCGAGGCGCGCCAGCCGCGCGTGCGGGAAGAGACGCGCCACTTCGCGCTCGATCTTCTGGATCCCGACGCCCCCGAGCCAGAGATCGGACGCGCCGCACTCCTTGCACGACGGGAGGAGCCGGCGCGTCGCGCCGCAGTAGTGACAGCGGAGCGTCTGGTCCTCGGTGTGCACCGTGAGCGAGACGTCGCACCGCTCGCACGACGCAACGGAGCCGCAGCCCCGGCACTGGAGCAGGGTCGAGTGGCCGCGCCGGTTGAGAAAGAGAATCCCCTGCTCGCCCCGGACGAGCGTGCGCTCCATGGCGGTGAGGAGCGCGGGCGTGAGATAGGCCGACGAGGGCTGCGCGGGGGGCGCTTCCGCCGCCCAGCTCTGGGTGGCCTCCCGGCGCGTCACGCTCGGTGGGGCGAAGGTCTTCGGCGCGCGAATCCTGAGATCCGCGACCCGCACGGTCGCAAGCGGACGCCCGTCCACGCGGCGCGGGAGGCGCAGGAGCGTGGTCGCTCCCGCCGCCGCCTTCGCGTAGCTCTCCAGGCTCGGGGTCGCGGACGAGAGCACGAGCGTGGCTCCGCGGCGCTGCGCGCGCACGAGCGCCACGTCGCGCGCGTGGTAGCGCGGCGAGTCCTCCTGCTTGTAGGCGCCATCCTGCTCCTCGTCGACCGCGACCAGGCGGAGATCGCGAAACGGCACGAAGACCGCGGAGCGCGTTCCCACGACGAGATCGAGCGACCCCTCCGCCGCGCGCTGCCACACCTCCGCGCGCTCGCGCGGGCGGAGCGTCGAATGGTAGAGGGCCACGCGCTCGATCCCGCCCTGGCGGAACGCATCGAGCGCTTGAGGCGAGAGCGCGATCTCGGGCACGAGGATGAGCGCCTGGCCGTGCTGCCGTATCGCGGTGAGGGCGGCGTGCATGTAGACCGCGGTCTTGCCGCTCCCGGTCACGCCGTGGAGCAGGAAGGGACGGAACGCCCGCTCGTGGAGGGCGCTCTCGATCTCGTGGAGGGCGGCCGCCTGGTCCTCGTTCAGCTCCGATCGCGCCGGCGGCGGCGACGCGTGCCAGCCAGGCTCGTCCGCGGGCGACTCCGCCACGGCGCGCCGCTTGAGCGCTGCCGGAGACGGCGCCGCGGCGTGGAGCACCTCCCCGAGCGGCGCGGCGTAGTACTCCGCCACCCAGCGGCAGAGCTCGATGACCTCCGGCGTGAGCGTGAGCCTCGGTTCGGGAATCCCGACGATGGGACGGATCGCCCGCGCGGGACGCCCCAGCTCCTCGCCCATGATGGTGCCCCAGAGCTGGCGCCGGCCGAAGGGAACGAGCACGCGCAGCCCAGGCTCGGGCTCCTCGTTCTCGGGGAATTCGTAGACGAACGTGTCGTCGATGGGGACCGGAACGGCCACGCGGATGAAGCGCATCGCGCGCGCATGGTAGCACCGGGGTGGAGCGAGCGGTGGGGTGCGCGCCGTGGAGGCGCGGGGAAGCGCGCCTAAGCGCGCTCCGGCGAAGCTAGGCCGAGGAGGCGGGGCGCTCGGAGATGGCCTGGCCGAGGAGCTGGTTGATGCGCTCCACGAGCTTCCGCGGGCTGAACGGCTTCGTGATGTAGTCGTCGGCGCCCACGTCGAAGCCCATCTTCTGGTCGACGTTCCGGCCCTTCGCGGAGAGAAGGATGACGGGCGTGCCCTTGGTCGCGGCGTTCGACTTGATCGCCTTGCAGACCTCGTAGCCGTCGAGCTTGGGCATCATGATGTCGAGGACGACGAGGTCCGGCTTGTCGGCCTTGAGACGCTCGAGCGCCTGCTCGCCATCGAGGGCCGTGATGACCTCGTAGCCCTCCATCCCGAGACTGAAGTCCAGGATGTGGACGATGTAGATCTCATCATCGACCACCAGGATCTTGCCCTTCGACATCCCACTCACCTCCTCGTGACCATCAGACCGTCAAGAGTTGTATCGGCCTCTCATGCCGCTTCTGGAGCCCGAACGAGCTTTATAGCTTCTTCTGCCGCAAGGACTTGGCAGAAGGTCTCCACGATCTTGGGATCGAATTGCGATCCCGAGCACCGCTTGAGCTCGCGGATCGCCTCCGCCTGGGGCATCGCCTGGCGGTAGGGTCGGCCCGACGTCATCGACTCGAACGCATCCACGACCGCGATGATGCGCGCGCCGAGGGGGATGTCCTCGCCCGCGAGGCCGCGCGGATAGCCGCGGCCGTCCATCCGCTCGTGATGCGCCAGGATGCACTCGGTGACGCGCTCCTCGAACTCGATCGGCTTCAAGATCTCGACGGTGCGCGCGGGGTGCTGCGCCACCTGCGCCCAGGTCTCGGGATCGAGCTTGCCCGGCTCGTGGAGCACGGGAGGTCCGATATGGGCCATGCCGACGTCGTGGATGCTCGCCACGAACGCGATCGCCTGGATCTCGTCCTCGCCCATGCCGACACGCCGCGCGATCGCGGTTGCCCGCGTAGCCATGGAGCCCGAGGTCAGCTTGAGCCGGCTCCGCCGCGCGTTGTCGATGATGGCCGCGAGCGCGCGGGACGCCTGCTCCACGCGATCCGCCGTCTCGTCGTGCTCGGAGGCGTGGCGCCAGGCGCGGCCGACCCGCTCGGAGAGCGAGCTCAAGAGCGCCTTGTCGTCCTCGGTGAAGGGCGTCATGGAGATCTTGTTGTTGATGTTGATGACGCCGACGACGCGCCCGTCCACCTTGACCGGCACGCTGAGGAGGGACTTCGTCTCGTACTGGTGGCTGTTCTCGCGCGTGCCGAAGCGCGCATCCTCTTCGACGTTCGTCACGAGGAGCGGCGTCCCGTGCTGCGCGACCCAGCCGGCGATCGAGTTCCCCATCTTGACCCGCGTCCCGCAGACGACCTCCTCGCGGAGCCCGCGCGCGGCCTTGATGTAGAGCTCGTCCCGCTCCTCGTCGACGAGCATGAGCGACGCGATGCGCGCGTTCATGATCTCGGCCACCATCTCGACCGTGAGCCGCGTCAGGTGCTCGGACACCGAGCGGCTCGGGGTGGCGGAGTGCGTGATCACCGAGGCGTCGCCCGGCGTGGCCGGGAGCGCGACGACGAAGCGGGACCCGCGTCCCGGCTCGCTCATGGCCGTGATCTCCCCGCCGTGCCACTCGACGATGCTCTTCGCCACGAAGAGGCCGAGCCCCACGCCGGGATACTTGCGTGAGAGGGAGTCGTCGACCTGATGGAACTTCTCGAAGACCTTCGTCAGCTCCTCGGCCGGAATTCCGATGCCGTTGTCCTCGACGGTGAGCTCGACCGAGCGCTCGCGGAGCTGCGCGCGGAACGTGACGCGCCCGCCTTTGGGCGTGAACTTGATCGCGTTGTTTCCCAGGTTCAGGAGCACGCGGCGGACCAGGTTCCGGTCGGCCTCGACGATCAGGTCGCGGCGCACCGGCTCCGAGCCGAGCACGATGCCCTTCTCGTCCGCGGCGTCGCGCAGGAGTCCGATCGTCTCGTCGATCAGCTCTGGAACGTTCATCGGCTCCCGCTGCATGCGGAACCGGCCGGACTCGAGCTGCGTCAGCTCGAGGATCGACGTGATGAGGCGCTCCAGCTTCAGGCTGTTCTCGTCGACCACCTTCAGGAACTCGTGCTCCCTCGGGGGATTCATTCCTCCCACGTGCTCCCGAAGCCCTTCCACGTATGTCCGGATGACCGTGAGCGGCGTGAGGAGCTCGTGCGACACGATCTGCACGAAGGAGGACTTGAGGTCGTTCAGCTCCTCGCCCCGCTGCGTCGCCTCCTCGAGCTGCCGCATGCTCTCGCCGAGCTGTTCGTAGAGGCTGGCGTTCTGGAGCGCGACGACCGCATGGGCCGCGAGGATCTCCGCCGTCTCGATCACCTCGCGCGACGGCACCCGGCGGTTCTCCGGATCGTCGAGGGAGAGGTATCCGAGCACCGAGCCGTCCCGGTGGAGGAGCGGCACGAAGAGGACATCGTCCTGGTGCCACTCCCCTTCCTTGCGCTCGCCCAAGTCGGGCGTGAATCCCTCGTACTCGCTCCCGGGGACGGGCCAGAAATTCGCCTTGTGGCTGATGAAGTAGGAGCGGCTCACGCGGAACTCGTCCTTGAGCCAGCTCTCGAACTCGGAGCGGGGCACGCCGCGCCGCTCCAGCTTGTCGATGGCCTGGCGGTCGAGGCCGGCGAACGCGCGGGCCTCGAAGAGCTCGGTGCGCTCGTCGAGCACGCGCAGGAGGACGATCTTGAAGCCGACCGCGTCCTGCACCGCGTGGACGATCTGATGGAGAACCTTGTCGAGCGCTAGATCGGAACCGATCGACGTCGCGGTTTCGAGCACCTTCTTGAGCCGCGCGGACTGCTTGCGGCTCGTCAGGAGCTGATTCCGGTAGAGCCTCCCCATCTCGTCGGCCGCTTGCGTGAGCTGCTCGTTCCGGTCGCGCACCACCACGTATGCGTTCTGGAGCTTCTCCCCCTGACGCCGCCGGACGCGGCGGAGGCGGATCTCCTCCACGACGAGCGCCGCCGTGACGGCGCCGAGCGCGATGAGCTCAGCGGACGGCATCGCGATCCCTCGCGCGGTCGCGCGCGGTCGTCCCGCGGGCGGAGGTGTCCGAGTGCCCGAGATCCAGGGCTTCGCCGCCCTCGGCCAGGAGACGGCCGAACTCCTCGACGACGCGGGGATCGAACTGCTTCCCCGCGCAGCGTCGGAGCTCGTCCAGCGCCTCGGCCGGAGTGAACGGCTCTCGGTAAGGGCGCCCCGAGGTCATGGCCTCGTAGGCATCGAGCACCGCGAGGATCCGCGCTCCCAGCGGGATCTCCTCGCCGCGCAGGCCGCGTGGATAGCCGGTCCCGTCGACGTGCTCGTGGTGGCTCAAAATCAGCTGGTTCACCTTGGAGGCGAACTCGATCGGCTTCAGGATCTGGACGCTCGCTTGAGGATGCGACTCGACCTGTCGGTACTCGGAGTCGGTCCACCGGCGCGAGTTCCCGAGCAGGTTCTCGCCGAGCGCGAGCATTCCCACGTCGTGGACGCGCGCCACGTACCCCAGCACCTCGAGCTCCGACTCGTCCAGCTCGAGGCGGCGTCCCAGGTCGATCGCGACCTTGAACGTGCCGCGCGAGCTCGGGAGGGCGCTCATCCGGCGCGCCCGCACGATGGCGCGGAGCGTCGCCAAGACGGTGGAGACGTCGGCGGCTGCGCCGGCCGTCCGCACGCGGTCGATCACGACGCCGACCCGCCGCGCGATCGCCACGAGAAGGCTCAGATCGTCCGTGTCGAACGGGGCGCCGGTCGTCTTGTTGTTCACGTTCACGACGCCGACGGTCTCGCCTCCCACGCGGAGCGGCACGCAGAGGAGCGACTTCGTCTCGTACTGCGGATGGTTCATCCGCCGGAACCGCCGGTCGGCCTCGATGTCCTCGACGCAGAGATCTTCCGACGTCTGGGCCACCCAGCCGGCGATCGAGTCCCCCGTGCGGACGCACGTGTTGGCCACGGTCTCCGGGTCGAGCCCGTGCGACGAGCGGATCACGAGCTCCCGGCCGTCCTCGTCGAAGAACATGAACGAAACGATCCGGGCCTCCATGACCTCCGCCACCATCGCCACGCAGCCCTGGAGGAGTTGCTTGAGCTCCGAGCGCTCGAAGAAGGGGCCAATCGAGCGCATGAGCTGCCGGAAGCGCTGCTGGCGGAGCGGCATGTCCACGAGGAACCGGCTCCCCTCGCCGACCACGCTCTCGACCCGCACCGCTCCGCCGTGCAGCTCGACCACGCTCTTCACGATCGCGAGCCCGAGCCCCGTCCCGTGGACGCGCTCCATGCCCTCGTCCTCGATCCGGTAGAACCGGTCGAAGACTCGGCTCAGCTTGTCCCCGGGGATGCCCCGGCCGTGGTCCTCCACCGCGATCATCATCCGCTCGCCGTGACGGGTCGCGCGGACGGTCACGTCGGTGTCGGGGCGCGTGAACTTGGCGGCATTCACGATCAGATTGACGAGCACCTGCTTCAGGAGATCCGGGTCGGCCTCGAGTCGCGGCAGATCCGCCGGGATGTCGTAGTGGATGCGGGCGCTCTTGTGCGTGAGCTCCGGCAGGACGGTCGGCTCGACTTCCTCGAGGAGCCGGCGGAGGTCGACCGAATCCGCCTTGAGGCGCCGCCGGCCCGACTCCATCCGGCTCAGGTCCAGCACGTCGTTCACGATGCGCGAGAGCCGGTCGCATTCCTCGTTCACGATCTGAAGAAACTTCCCCTGCATCGTGAAGGTCGGGCTTTCGACGTTGTCGATGAGGGTCTCCGTGTAGGCCTTGATCGCGGTGAGCGGCGTGCGGAGCTCGTGCGACACGATGGAGATGAGATCGGATTTGGCCTCGTCCAGGCGGCGGAGCGTGACCGCCGATTCCTCGAGCTGCTTCCGCGTCGTGTCGAGCTCCGAGCGCGTGCGGAGCCTGTCCACGGCGAGTCCGATCTGGTCGGACAGGAAGAGGAGTGCGCGGCGGCGGCGGTCGGAGAGTGCGACTGCCTTGCGATAGCCGACCACCGCAACGCCGAGGAGCGACGTGCCCACGACCACCGGCAGCCCGACGAGCGTCTTGGGCGGCTGCCCCGACCACTCGATCTCCGGAGCGCCCGGCGCGTCCGCGCTCTCGATGAGGAGGGCTTCCCGGCGGAGCACGCGGCCCAGGAATCCGGATGGCGTGGCGACGAAGCGGGACCGCCCGGTCGGACCCGTCCGGCCGCGCTCGAAGCGGTCCCCGTCCAGCTCGCCCGTCTCGTAGTCGAGCAGGAGGAGCGCGAAGGCATCCGCGCGGGTGATGTCGAGGACGTGGTCGGCGATGGCGGCCACGAGGCCCGTCGAATCGTAAGCGGCGCGCATGCCGAACGCGAGGCTGCCGAGGCTGGACAGAAGACCCTGTCCCGGCCGCCGGGCGCCCGTGCCGCCGCTCGCCCGGCTCATGCTTCCTCGCCTTCCTTTCGGGCCGGCACGACGAGGGATCCATCCGACCGGCGGTCGGGAACGATCGAGCTGCCCCGCTCCGCCTTGCCGATCTTCTTCAGCTCCTTCGCGACGTCGGAGACCTGGGCGCTGTGCTGGATGTCGCGGGAGACGTTCGTGACGATGAGGATGGTGATCGACATGATGTCGAAGCTCTGCACGCCGCCCTGACGGCTCGAGTGGACGGTGATCGAGCCGCGCTGGCGGTCGCCTTCGTCGTACTGGAGCGGAACGCGCCGCACGAAGTCCGTGCGGACGGCCTCCGCGATCGGCACCGCGCGGTCGGGGATCGTGATGACGACGAAGTCGTCCCCGCCGATGTGCCCCACGAAGTCTCCCTCGCCTCCCAGCCGCTCGATGACGTCGTGCAAGAGGGACGCCGTGAAGCGGATGAGCACGTCGCCGCGCGCGTAGCCGTAGTAGTCGTTGAAGGCCTTGAAGTAGTCGAGATCGAGGTGCAGGAACGCGAACTTCTCCTTCGCCTGGATGCGGCGGGTCAGCTCGGTCTCGATGAGCACGTTTCCGGGGAGCCCGGTGAGTGGATTGGACTGGAGCTGCGCGCGGCGCGTCTTGAGCTGGTTCCGCACCCGGAAGAGGAGCTCGTTCCGATCCCACGGTTTCGTGACGTAGTCGTCCGCGAAGGATTCGAGACCCGCGAGCCGGTCGTCGAGCGTCGTCTTGGCGGTGAGGAAGATGATGGGGATCCGGCTGGTGAGCGGATCGGCCTTGAGACGCTTGCACACGTCGTAGCCGTCCATTCCCGGCATCATCACGTCGAGCAGGATGAGATCCGGCGGGTCGTGCTTCACCGCGTCCAGCCCCTGAAGGCCGTCCGGCGCCGTCGTCACCTCGTAGCGCGCGTCCTTCGCGGTCTCGAGCTGCATTTGCAAGATGGTGCGGAGGCGCGGCTCGTCCTCGATGATGAGGATCCGCGCGGTATCCGGCGCTGCAGGCTGGTTCACGTTGCCGCCCCCGATGGCCTGACACGATGGAAGTTGGTTCGATTCTTGGGATTAATCGACGCGGGGGGATCGATTCTTAAGCGGGAACGGGGAGATGGTCGGACGGGGCCGGGCCCGGCGTTGTGGGTCTAAACCATCCTGCTACAGACGATTACAGCGGGCGCGAGGTCTCGTATGGTTACGGAATCGGGTTGGGGCTCGGAAAGGAGTCCAGATTGGGCACCGCGTTCACGGTGAGCGGGGTCTTCTCGCCGCGCCGCAGCGCGAGCCATCCCGCGTAGCCGATCATCGCGCCGTTGTCGCGGCAGAGAGGCGGCGATGGGACGAGCGACGGAATGCCGCGCTTCGCGGCGATGCGGGCCGCCTCGGCGCGAAGCAGCGTGTTGCACGCGCATCCGCCTGAGATCGCGAGCGCGCGCGAGGGATGGCGGTCGAGCGCTTCCTCGAGCCGCTCGATCAAGGCCGTGACGATCGCGCGCTCCGCGGACGCGGCGATGTCCTGTACGCGCCCGTCGGGAATGGGCTTGGGCTCGCGCTCCACGAAGAGCTTCACCGCGGTCTTGAGGCCGCTCATGCTCACGTCGAGCGTTCCCCGCTCGAGCTTCGCTACCGGGAACTCGATCGTCGATGGATTCCCGAGTCGCGCGAGGCGGTCCACGTGCGGACCGCCGGGATACGGAAGCCCGAGCAGCTTCCCCACCTTGTCGAACGCCTCGCCGGCGGCGTCGTCGCGTGTCGAACCGAGGCGGCGGACCGAGCCCGGACGATCCACGTGATAGATCTCCGTGTGTCCGCCGGACGCGACCATTCCGAGAAAGGGATACGGAAGCTCGTTCTCGAGGCCGGGCGACACGAGGTGCGCTTCCACGTGGTTCACGCCGACGAACGGGATCCCGCGCGCCATGGCGAGCCCCTTCGCGAACTCGAGCCCGACGAGGAGGGAGCCGACGAGGCCAGGGCCCACGGTGGCGGCGACGGCATCGATCGATTCGAGCGAGGCGCCCGCTTTCTCGAGGGTGGCCTGGACGACGCGGGGAAGGAGCGTGATGTGGGCGCGGGAGGCGTACTCGGGGACGACGCCCCCGTAGGTGACGTGAACGTCCTGCGACTCGACCACGTGCGCGATCAGCCGCCCGTCATCGAGGATCGCGGCGCCCGTGTCGTCGCACGAAGTCTCGAGGCCGAGGACGCGCACGACCTTAGCCGCGCGCGACGTGGAGCCGGTTCTTCGCGCGCTCGAGCGCGCGCTGGGCGCGCTCCCGGTCGATCGCCGTCGCTACGGCGGCGCCGCCGCCGTGGGCCGAGCCCGACTCCGCCCGGAGCCGCTCCTCGGCGCGCTTCACGCAAGCCTCGGCGCGCGCGACGTCGATCTCGTCCTTCCGCTCCGCGGTGTCG
>Ga0111538_10001027_pt1 | contig 38828 bp, 32 predicted proteins | sample SoiMethybrSBSTD1_FD_79669 | JGI IMG/M metagenome (GOLD analysis project Ga0111538, IMG submission 79669) | Bulk soil microbial communities from a Populus tree surrounding site in Tennessee, USA - Soil MetaG P. TD hybrid SBSTD1 (version 2)... | ecosystem: Environmental > Terrestrial > Soil >...
GCGCAGTAGAGCTGCTTGGCATCGACGGGCACAGCGAGCTCGATCGAGTACGCCCGGTTGAACACCGGGGTCGGCCCAATGTGTCACCGGAAAACGCAGGGGCCGAGCCCCGTGGCGCCGCCCGGCGCAGGCAGGTGGGGAAATCAGCGAGTTACGTCTCAGCCGGGGTCGCGGGTGCCGCGCGGGCGGCGGGATCGCCGGCGCGGCTGGCCGCGGCGGCCGGTCGGATCGAAGTCGTGGAACTCCTCGTGGAGGTCCTCCACCGCGCGGCCGAGCTGCCCGTGGTTGCCGTCGTACTCGGCCAGCCGCCACTCGACGATCTCGGGGAGCTTCGCCTGGAGGTCCTCGATGCCGTGATCCGAGCGGTCGATGAGCAGGCAGACGGCGTGGAGCGCGGCGATCTGCATGTCGCGCACCACCGCGGTCAGGTCTTCCGGGTCGATCCCGTGGTCGAGCATCCGGCGGATCGCCCGGGGGATCGGATCGTCGTCGTTCTCCCAGCTCTCCATCCACTCGCCGTCGTCGTCGGCGTCGACGCAGCGCCACAGGCCGGTGAGGAAGAGCCAGCGTGCCAGGGCGGGAGACTCCTCCTCGCGCTCGGCCCACGAGTCTGCGTCGGCTGCGCCGAGCTTCTTGAACAGCTCGAGGCCACGGCTGTGCGATGACGACACCGTCACACCGGCCTGAAGAAGAGGATGGCGAGCGGCGGCAGGGTCACGTTGATGGAGAACGGGCGCCCGTGCCAGGGGACCGGCGCGGTCTCCACCTCGCCGAGGTTGCCGATGCCGCTGCCGCCGTAGTGGTGCGAGTCGGTGTTGAGGATCTCGGCCCAGCGCCCCTCGCGGTCGACGCCGATCCGGTAGTTCTCGCGCGGCACCGGGGTGAAGTTGCAGGCGACCAGGACCTGGTCGTCGCGATCGGCCGCGCGCCGCAGGAAGACCAGCACGCTCTGCATCGCGTCGCTGGCGTCCACCCACTCGAAGCCGGAGTGGTCGCAGTCGCGCTGGTGCATGGCGGGCTGGCCGCGGTACAGCCGGTTGAGATCGCCCAGCAGGTGGGCGAGCCCCTGCCGGCGCTCGTCGGCGAACCGGTGCCAGTCGATGCTGTGGTCGTGGCTCCACTCGCGCTCCTGCGCCATCTCGGCCCCCATGAAGAGGAGCTTCTTGCCCGGGGTGGCGAACATGTAGCCGTAGAGCGCGCGCAGGTTGGCCAGCTTCTGCCACTCGTCGCCCGGCATGCGCTGCCAGAGCGAGCCCTTGCCGTGCACCACCTCGTCGTGGCTGAGCGGCAGGACGAAGTTCTCGTGGAAGGCGTAGATGGCGCGGAAGGTGAGCTCGCCGTGGTGGTAGCGCCGGTGGATCGGCTCGTGCTTCATGTACTCGAGCGTGTCGTGCATCCAGCCCATGTCCCACTTGAGGCCGAAGCCGAGGCCGCCGAGATAGGTCGGCCGCGACACCGCCGGCCAGGCGGTCGACTCCTCGGCGATGGTCTGGACGTCCGGGTGCTGGCCGTAGACCACCTCGTTCATCTGGCGGAGGAAGTGGATGGCGTCGAGGTTCTCGCGGCCGCCGTACTGGTTGGGGATCCACTCGCCCTGCTTGCGCGAGTAGTCGAGGTAGAGCATCGAGGCGACCCCGTCCACCCGCAGGCCGTCGATGTGATACTTCTCCAGCCAGAAGAGCGCGTTCGAGACCAGGAAGGCGCGCACCTCGTGGCGGCCGTAGTTGAAGATGGCCGTGTTCCAGTCGGGGTGATAGCCCTGGCGCGGGTCGGCGTGCTCGTAGAGGTGCGTGCCGTCGAACTCCCACAGGCCGTGGGCGTCGGTCGGGAAGTGGCCGGGCACCCAGTCGAGGATGACGCCGATGCCGCGCTGGTGCAGGTGGTCGACGAACGCCATGAACTCCTGCGGCGTCCCGTGCCGGCCGGTCGGCGCGAAATAGCCGGACACCTGGTAGCCCCACGAGCCGCCGAACGGGTGCTCGGTGATCGGCATCAGCTCCACGTGGGTGAAGCCCATCTGGTCGCAGTGGTCGGCCAGCTTGCCGCCCGCCTCGTAGTAGGACAGCATCCGGTCGCCTTCCTCCGGGATGCGCATCCAGGAGGCCAGGTGCACCTCGTAGATCGACATGGGCGCGGCGAGCGACTGGCGATCTTTGCGCGATTTCATCCAGGCGTCGTCGCCCCAGGTGTAGTCGAGCGGCCAGACGATCGAGGCCGTCTCGGGCGGGGTCTGGTGGCGGAAGCCGTAGGGGTCGGCCTTCTCGCGGGCCGCCCCGTGGTGCGGCTCGATCCGATACTTGTAGTGGGCGCCCTGGCCGACCCCGGCGATCAGCCCGCCCCAGATGCCGGACGAGCCGATCGCCTGCAGGCCGTCCCGGTTCGGGTCCCAGCCGTTCCAGTCGCCGATGACCGAGACGCGCCGCGCGCCCGGCGCCCAGACCGCGAAGTGGGTCCCGCTGTCGATGATGTGGGCGCCCATCTTCTCGAACAGGCGGACGTGCGTGCCCTCGTTGAACAGGTGCAGGTCGTGGTCGCCGAACCAGCTGGCGCCGGCCTTCGCCGCTTTCGTCGTCGTCATGACGCTTTCCTCGGATCGGTCAGGAGCAGATCGACCAGGCCGATGAGCGGGATCTCCGCCCAGTCGGGCCGGCTGGCGAGCTCGTAGCCGAGCTCGTAGACGCATTTCTCGATGAGATAGAAGTCGAGCAGGGCCTCGAGATCGGCGGCGGTCGAGGGGACGAACGACGCGCCGGCCGAGCGGGCCAGATAGGCGTTCAGGTACGCGGCCGAGATCCAGCGCCGCCAGGCGAACGCCCAGGGCTCGAGGGTGACCAGGTCGTCGGGGCGCGCGCCGGCGCCGCTGCGCAGCGACACGGCCGCCGCGTAGTCGAAGGAGCGCAGCATGCCGGCCACGTCGCGCAGCGGCGAGCGCTTGAAGCGCCGGTCGCCGATCGATCGGTTCGGCTCTCCCTCGAAATCGATGATGACGAAGTCGCTGCCGGTGTAGAGCACCTGGCCGAGGTGGAAGTCGCCGTGCACCCGGACGCGGACGGTCTCCAGCTTGTGGTCGAGGATGCGGCGCATCCGCTCGTCGAGCTCGCCCCGCCGCTCGACCAGCGTCTGGGCGGCGATGCGCGTGCGGTCGGGCAGGCGGTCCATGCGGCGCTTGATGTCCTCGATCTCGCGGCCCAGTCCGGTGCGCACCGCCTGGTAGAGCGAGCGCTGGTGCAGGACCGAGAAATCCTGGGCCTGGAAGGCGGCGTCGTCGCTGTCGACCGCCAGGGCCAGGTGCAGGTCGGCGGTGCGCTCGCCGAGCAGGTGGGCGAGCGGCACGTAGCCGGCGAGGAACTCGTCGGCGGCCGCCGGCCGGGTGCCGCACAGGTGGAGGACGAACCTCTCGGGCGGGCGGATGCCCGCCAGCGCGGCGGGGTTGGCCAGCGCCCACTCGAAGGAGCGGCGGATCGAGTCGAGGGTGAGGCGCCAGGCGTCGCCCTGGTTGGGGATGAACTGGTTGAGGATGCCGACGGTCGCCTTGCTCTTCTCGACCGTGTAGTCGAGCCAGCCGGCCAGCGCCGGGGTGGCGAAGAAGTGGCTGCGCTCGGTCAGGTAGCGGCTGACCTCCAGGTCGGGGCTCTCGCCGTTCTCGACCCGGCGCAGGAGCTTGAGGACCACCCGGTCTGCGAAGACCACGCTGGTGTTCGACTGCTCGGCGGAGATCGGGGTGGGCTTGAGCTCGCCGGCGTCGGCGATGAGCTCGCCGAGCCGACCGCTCTTGTGGCCGCTCAGCGCGCCGCGCCGGCCGCGGCGGGTGGCGCCATCGCGGACCAGGCTCATGAGCGCGTCGGCCGCGTCGGGATCGATGCCGGCGTCGTAGAGCAGGCCGGGCTCGCCGGCGGCCGCCTCGCGGCTCGGCTTGACGACCACGCGGGCCACCGCGGCGCTCGAGTACTTGTGCTCGATCTCGAGGGCGCGCTCGCCGCCGGCCAGGCCGAGCGGCAGGAGGTAGATCTCCGACTCGCGCTCGCGGTAGTCGACCAGGACCACCAGGAGCAGCGGCGCGCCGGGTCCGTCGCGCAGCGGAATCTCGTCGATGATGCGGGCCTGGCGGATCACGTCCGCCTTGCCGCGGAACCAGCGGGCGCCGGGCAGGAAGCCGGCCACCGCGCGCTCGAGGGTGGGCCGGTTGCGTTCCGACGCCAGCGAGTGGAAGGAGCCGATCGCCTCGAGCGAGGGCAGCTCGTGGACGCGCGGCTGGGTGGCGCCGCCCTGCGCCGCCAGCGACAGCCAGTAGAAGTTGTGCGGCCCGAGGGTGAACCGGTACGGCTCGGTCCCGATGGTGGGGAACTCGACGCGGCCGAACATCTCGATCGGGGTCACGCCGCGCCAGTGCGAGAGGTCGAGGGTGGCCGGCTGGGTGAAGCGCGACAGGTTGGCCACCACCAGCACGCAGTCGTCCGCGTGGCCGCGCACGAAGGCGAGCACCTTCGGGTTGTCGGGTCGCAGGAACTCGAAGGTGCCGCGGCCGAAAACCTTGTGGTTGTTGCGCAGGGCGATGAGCCGCTTGGTCCACCAGAGGAGCGACTGCGGGTTCTCCTCCTGGGCCTCCACGTTGACCGCCTCGAAGTGGTACTCGGGATCGATGATGACCGGCAGGAACAGCTTCTGCGGGTTGGCGCGCGAGAAGCCGGCGTTGCGGTCGCCCGACCACTGCATGGGCGTGCGCACGCCGTGCCGGTCACCCAGGTAGAAGTTGTCTCCCATGCCGATCTCGTCGCCGTAGTAGAGGACCGGCGTGCCGGGCAGCGACATCAATAGGCCGTTCAAGAGCTCGATCTTGCGGCGCTGCCTGAGCAGCGGGGCGAGGCGGCGGCGGATGCCGACGTTGATGCGCGCCTGCGGATCCTCGGCGTAGACCCGCCACATGTAGTCGCGGTCCTGGTCGGTGACCATCTCGAGGGTGAGCTCGTCGTGGTTGCGCAGGAAGATGGCCCACTGGCAGCTCTCCGGGATGGCCGGGGTCTGCTCGAGGATGTCGAGGATCGGGTAGGCCTGCTCCTGCTGCAGCGACATGAAGAGGCGCGGCATGAGCGGGAAGTGGAAGTTCATGTGGCACTCGTCGCCCTTGCCGAAGTAGGCGGCGGCGTCCTCCGGCCACTGATTGGCCTCGGCGAGGAGCATCCGGTTCGGGTGGCGGCGATCGATGTGCTGGCGCAGCTCGCGCAGGAAGCCGTGCGTCTCGGGCAGGTTCTCGCAGTTGGTGCCCTCGCGTTCGTAGAGGTAGGGGACCGCGTCGAGGCGAAGCCCGTCGACCCCCATGTCCATCCAGTGGTCGAGGACCTGCAAGACCGCCTCCTTGACCGCCGGGTTGTCGAAGTTGAGATCCGGCTGGTGGTGGTAGAAGCGGTGCCAGTAGTGGGCTCCCGCCATCGAGTCCCAGGTCCAGTTCGAGGTCTCGAAGTCCTGGAAGATGACGCGGGTGTCGCGGTACTTGTCCGCGGTCTCGCTCCAGACGTAGAAGTCGCGCTCGCTGGATCCCTTGGGGGCGCGGCGCGAGCGCTGGAACCACGGGTGCTGGTCGGAGGTGTGGTTGATGACCAGCTCGGTGATGACGCGCAGGCCGCGCTCGTGGCTGGCGTCGAGGAAGCGGCGGAAGTCGTCGAGCGACCCGTAGATCGGGTTGACGTTCCAGTAGTCGGCGATGTCGTAGCCGTCGTCGCGCAGCGGCGAGGGGTAGAAGGGGAGCAGCCAGAGCGCGGTCACCCCGAGGTCGCGCAGGTAGTCGAGCTTGGTGATGAGGCCGGGGAAGTCGCCGATGCCGTCGCCGTTCGAGTCGCAGAAGGAACGGACGTGCAGCTCGTAGATGATCGCGTCCTTGTACCAGAGCGGATCGTCGGTGCTGGCGGCGCCGGTCGGCGGCAGGTTCGGGAGGTGCAGGGTTGTCATGTGGGCTCGATGACGAACACGTGGGCGGGGACCGAGCTGGGATCGAGCTCGACGTAGTTCCTCGAGCCGTGCCACAGGAAGCGGCCGTTGCCGATGAGATCGCGGACGTGGAAGGAAGCGCCGCCGGCCAGGCCGAGCTCCCCGAGGTCGAGGTCGATGTGGCCGCCCTGCCGGTAGACCGGGTCGACGTTGACCGCCACCAGGATCACGTTCGTGCGATCCTCGGTGCGCTTGCTGTAGCAGAGCAAGAACGGGTTGTCGGCCGGGTGGAAGCGCAGCGAGCGGTTGTCGTGCAGCGCCGGGTTCTCGCGGCGGATCTTGTTGACGCGCCTGATGAGCGGGCGGAGGCTGTCCGGCCGCGAGATCTCCCAGGTCTTGATCTCGTACTTCTCGTTGTCCAGGTACTCGCCGGAGCCGGGGCGCAGCCGGTTGTCCATCAGCTCGTAGGCCGGGCCGTAGATGCCGTAGCTCGACGACAGGGTGGCGGCCAGGACGAGGCGGAGCGCGAAGGCGCCGTGTCCGGCGCCGATCAAATGGTCGGGCAGGATGTCGGGCGTGTTGGGCCAGAAATTCGGCCGGAAGAACTCGACCACCGGCGGAGAGGCGAGCTCCTCGAGGTAGGTGCGCAGGTCCCAGGCGCTCTCGCGCCAGGTGAAGTAGGTGTAGCTCTGGGTGAAGCCGAGCTTGGCGAGGGCGTACATCAGCTTGGGGCGGGTGAACGCCTCGGCGAGGAAGATGACGTCCGGGTGGGCGGCGCGGATCTCGCCGATGCACCAGCCCCAGAAGCGCAGCGCCTTGGTGTGCGGGTTGTCGACCCGGAAGATCTTCACGCCCTGGCCGATCCAGTGCAGGAAGACGCCCTTCAGGGCCTGCCACAGGTTCCACCAGTCGGTGCTCTCGAAGTCGAGCGGGTAGATGTCCTGGTACTTCTTCGGCGGGTTCTCGGCGTACTGGATGGTGCCGTCGGGACGCCGCTTGAACCAGTCCGGGTGCTCGTCCACCCACGGGTGATCCGGCGAGCACTGGAAGGCGATGTCGAGGGCGAGCTCGAGGCCGCGGTCGGCGGCGGCGCGCACGAAGCGGCGGAAGTCGGCCGCGGTGCCGAGCTCGGCGTGAATGGCGGTGTGGCCCCCGTCGGGCGAGCCGACCGCCCAGGGGCTGCCGACGTCGTCCGGCGCCGGCGTGAGCGTGTTGTTCTTGCCCTTGCGGAACGAGCTGCCGATCGGGCTTATCGGCGGCAGGTAGAGGACGTCGAAGCCGAGGTCGGCGACGTAGCTCAGCCGTTCCTCGGCGTCGCGGAAGCTGCCGTGCTTGCCCGGCGCGCCACAGGAGCGCGGGAACATCTCGTACCAGGAGGAGAAGCGGGCGCGAACCCGATCGACCACGACCGCCAGGGTGCGCCCGTAGCGGGAGGCCAGCGCGCGATCGGGGCTCTCGGCGAGGACCTCGCCGACGTCGTCGGCCAGCGCCATGACGACGCGGGTGTCGACCGGGATCGACTCGTCGCGCAGCGCGGCGGCCAGCTGGTGGAGCTGGCTGGCGCCGGCGCCGGAGGCGCGGCGGGCGGCGGCGGCGATCTGCTCGGCGCCGATCTGGAGCTCGAGCGGCAGATCGGCGAAGGCGCCGGCGGCGAACTTTGCCGCCAGGTGCTTGCGCCAGGTGGCGGGGTGGTCGACCCAGCCCTCCACGGTGTAGTGCCACAGGCCGATCTCGTCGAGCAGGATGTCGGCGTGCCAGCGGTCGTTGACGATCTCGCGCAGCGCGGTGGAGCGCCACTCGCTCTCGCCCGGACGGCGATGCAGCAGGGCGCCGCCGAGCACGTCGTGGCCATCGGCCACCAGGTCGGCCGAGACGGTGAACAGGTCGCCGATGACCCGCTTGACGGGGTAGGCACCCGCGTCGATCTCGGGCGAGACCGCCTCGATCAGCACTCGGAGGCGGCCGTCCTCTGGGGGCGCTTCGCTTGGCACCATGTTAGGTTCGGCGCTGAGAGGCCCGAGTCTCGCACGGAACAGTACGCATGGAAACGTGGCCAGGCAGCCCGCAGCCGCTCGGCGCCGTCTTTGACGGCTCGGGGACGAATTTTGCGATCTTCTCGGAGGTAGCGCGGCAGGTCGAGCTGTGCCTGTTCGACGACGAGGGACGCGAGACCCGGGTCGAGCTGCCGGAGCGGACCGGGTTCGTCTGGCACGGCTACCTGCCGCGGGTGGGACCGGGGCAGCGCTACGGCTACCGGATCAACGGCCCGTTCGAGCCCGCCAAGGGGCACGTCTGTCATCCCGGCAAGCTGCTCATCGACCCGTACGCGCGCGCAATCGACGGCCCGGTCAGGTGGCACGAGGCGGTGTTCGCCCACCGCTTCGACGACCCGAACAAGGTCAACGAGCTCGACAGCGCGCCCTACATGCCGCGCTGCGTGGTGGTGAGCCCCTACTTCGACTGGGACAACGACCGCCCGCCGCGCACGCCCTGGCACGAGACCGTCATCTACGAGGTGCACGTCAAGGGGTTCACCCAGCTCCACCCGGACGTGCCGCTGCCGCTGCGCGGGACCTACGCCGGGCTGGCGCATCCGGCGATGATCCGTCACCTCAGGAACCTCGGGGTGACCGCGGTCGAGCTCTTGCCGGTCCACCACTTCGTGCACGATCAGCGGCTGGTCCAGCGCGGGCTGAGAAATTACTGGGGGTACAACTCGATCGGCTACTTCGCCCCGCACGACGAGTACGCCAGCGCGCCGAGGCGCGGCGGCCAGGTGCAGGAGTTCCGCCGCATGGTCAAGGCGCTGCACCAGGCCGGCATCGAGCTCATCCTCGACGTGGTCTACAACCACACCGCCGAGGGGGGGAGCGGGGGGCCGGTCCTCTGCTTCCGCGGGATCGACAACCACGCCTACTACCGGCTGGCCCCCGACGACGCGCGGCGATACGTCGACTACACCGGCTGCGGCAACAGCATGAACATGCGGCACCCGAACGTGCTGCAGCTGATCATGGACTCGCTGCGCTACTGGGTGCTCGAGATGCACGTCGACGGGTTCCGCTTCGACCTGGCGTCGGCGCTGGCGCGCGAGCTGCACGAGGTGGACCGGCTGAGCGCCTTCTTCGACCTCATCCAGCAGGACCCGGTGCTGCAGCGGGTCAAGCTCATCGCCGAGCCCTGGGACCTGGGCGAAGGCGGCTACCAGGTCGGCAACTTCCCACCCCAGTGGTCGGAGTGGAACGGCAAGTACCGCGACACCGCGCGCGACTTCTGGCGCGGGCAGGACACCACGCTCGGCGAGCTGGCCTACCGGCTGACCGGCAGCTCGGATCTCTACTCGTCGTCGGGCCGGCGGCCGCACGCCAGCATCAACTTCATCACCTGCCACGACGGATTCACGCTCGGCGACCTGGTCGCCTACAACGACAAGCACAACGAGGCCAACGGGGAGGAGAACCGGGACGGCGAGTCGCACAACCGGTCCTGGAACATGGGGGTGGAGGGCCCGACCGAGGACAGCAAGATCCTCGAGCTCCGCGCCCGGCAGCGGCGCAACTTCCTCGCCACCCTGTTCCTCGCGCAGGGCGTGCCGATGCTCCTGGCCGGCGACGAGATCGGGCGCTCGCAGGGCGGCAACAACAACGCCTACTGCCAGGACAACGAGGTCGGCTGGATCGACTGGCTGAGCGCGGACAACGCGCTGCGCGAGTTCGCCACCAACCTCATCGAGCTCCGGCGTGACCACCCGGTGTTTCGCCGCCGCCGCTGGTTCCAGGGGCGCGAGATCCGCGGCAGCGACCAGACCGACATCGGCTGGTTCCGTCCCGACGGCAGCGCGATGACCGACCAGGACTGGCGAGCCGCGCCCGCCCGCGGCCTCGGCGTCTTCCTCAACGGCGACGGCATCGAGAGCCGCGACGCGCACGGCTACCGGGTGCGCGACGACAGCTTCTACATCATGTTCAACGCCGGCCACGAGCCGGTCTCCTTCAAGCTGCCCCCGGTCCTGGCCACCGACCGCTGGATCCGCGTGTTCGACACCGTCCAGGCCGAGTTCGAGCCCCCGCACGGCAAGGAGATCGGCCCCGACTTCACCGCGGCGCCCCGCTCCGTCGTCCTCTTGCGCCGGGTCTGATGATCGCGATCACGCACGGGTCCCCGGGGACTCGGGTTCCCGGTTGACTTCCGGCCCACCCGCTGCGAAAGAGCGCCATGCGCAGCCTTCCGGTCTTCGCCCTGGCCCTCTTCCTCGCCGCGCCCGGCTGCACCCGTGACGGTGGCAGCGACGGCGCGGTCTGTCACGACGCGGCCGACCTGTGCGGAGCCTCCGGCGACTTCGACGAGGACGACTGCACCGGCGATCAGAAGTCCTACGCCGAGTGCATCGTCGACCGCGGCGACTGCGAGCCCCAGACCCTGGTCGACTGCGCCTCGGGCGCCGGCGGCGGCGACGCCGGCCCGACCGGCGGCGGCTCCATCGAGCTCGAGGTCACCGCCTTCATCGACAGCGGCGTCGGCCTGGTCGAGGTGAGGTTCCAGATCACCAACGTGGACGAGAGCCAGCCGATCCCGGTCGCTTCGATCTACTTCCAGATCGAGGACGACGTGGCCAACCTCCACGTCGCCACCGGCGGCATCTGCAACGGCGGCGAGCTCCTGGCCGCCGGCGGCAGCGAGGGCTGCGACCTCCAGTTCACCATCGGCGCGGCCGCCCCGCGCTTGCTGGTCTACAGCGACATGCAGGGCCGTTCGGCCGACACCTCGCTGGCAGGCGCCTGCTCCGGCGGCCCGGAGAACAACACGCAGACCTGCAGCGACGGCTGCTCGAACGACGACGACGACTTCATCGATTGCGACGACTACGACTGTTGCGAGTTGGACATCGTCTGCCCCAGCACGTCGGAGTGCGGCCAGGAGCAGCACTGCCTGGTCGGCTTCGAGAACACCCCCGAGGCCTGCTCGGACGACTGCTCGAACGACGGCGACAGCTACGTCGACTGCGAGGACTACGACTGCTGCGACGTCGTCACCTGCGCGCCCGGCACCGCCTGCGGCGACATGTGACGTCGCGAGGCCCCGCGCTCCTCTAGCGCTCGCCGCCTAGCGGCCGCTCTGATCATTCGTCACATTGGTTCGACCGCCAAAGCGCCAAGGCGGCTGCGCCGCACGCCAAGAGCGCTCCAGGAATGCTGCGCATTCCCGTCGCCCTAGCGCCGGGATTCCAGTGTCGTCACCCCGGCGACCATTCGCTCGATGTCCTGTCCTCTTGTCGCAAGCGGCGAGAAGGGAGCGGCAGCTCCCTTCGAGCTCTGGTTCTTGGCGAAATTTGGCGTCTTGGCGGTTCAAGAAAGGAGCCAGCCGAGATGCGACGAGTCCGCGAGAGCGGCCGTGACTCGAATGGGGCAGCGACGCCGTTCACAAGGTGCAGCAGACGCAGACCGTCTCCCAGTGGCTCGGCCGCTTGATGCAGTGGTCCTTCCATCCATAGTCGGAGTCGCCCCGGTAGCGGCACCGGCTGTCGCACCAGTTGTCGCCGTAGCAGCCCCAGGTGCCGGTGTTCATGTAGACGCAGGAGCCTTCCGCCTCCGGGCCTTCGATCACCTCAGCGGGCTCCCCATCGCCCTGGACCGGGAGATCCGGGGCGAGCATCAGCTCCTCGTCGGGGTCCGGCTGGCCCGGGTCGGCCTCGCTCCACTCGGGCTCATCGGCTGCTTCCAGAGCACAGGCGGACGCGGCGAACAGGAGGCTCACGAGCAGGTAGCGCATCATGGGTGTTGGACTCCTCGGTCGTTGGTTGGCGGCCACCGGCGAGCGCAAGAGCAAGCCGCATACCGGACCTCGGGTTCCGTATCGTCGCGTGACGACGACCCCTCGTGCGTCCGAGCGCCCCCGAGCTGAGCAAACTGCTCGGCCTTTGAGCAGCCGAGCGACGTGCTAGCTCAGGGAGGCCCGCAGGAACCAGGCGTTCTTCTCGAACTCCTGGATGACGCGGGTGAACAGGTCGACCGACTCGTCGTCGCCGAGCGAGGCGGCGGTGGTGCGGGCCTGGCGGGTGCCGTCCAGGTAGGCCTCGATGCGGTCGGCGAGCAGCGCGACGTGCTCGAGGTCGCGGGTGGTCTCCGCCGGATACTCGGCGAGTCTGGTGCGGGCGGCGACCTGCCGAACCGTGCCGCGCGCGATGCCGCCGAGGGTCACGGCGCGCTCCGCCACCTCGTCGTTGAAGGCGGCCAGGGAGACCGCGAAGGTCTCGAACAGCGGGTGCAGGGAGGGGAAGAGCGGCCCCTTGATGTTCCAATGAGCGACCTTGACCTGGCCGTGCAGGTCGAGGCCGTCGGCCAGGCGCGCATTCAGCGCGTCGATCAGGCGGGCGCGGGCGTCCTCGGGGAGCTTGCTGGGACTCTGGTACATGGCGTGATCTCCTTCGGTGTCGTCGAACGGCGCGGCGGGCGCGGCGACCGACTGCTCGAGGTCGGCGGCCAGCCGGGCGGCCAGGGCGCCGGGAAGCGGCGCCGCGTGGCGGTAGTGCGGATGGTCGAGCTCGACCCGCATGGGGACGCTGGTGCGCAGCGCGCGGAGGTCGGCCGGCTCGAGCGGGAAGCGGACGAACTGCACCGCGCTGATCCGCTGCCCATCGCTCTGGGCCGGGTCGAACCGCGCCGTGCGGCGCTCGCCGCCGACCACGAGGTGGAGATGCCGCTCGATCCCGACCAGGCTGGTGAGCGCGCGGTCGCGCTCGGCGCGGTCGGCGTACTCGATGAAGAGGGTGGCCGCCAGTTCCCCGCCGCCCGGCAGGAGCTGGGCGTAGGCGCGGATCTCCTCGCCGATGGCCTGCGGATCGCTGGTGCGTTCGGCGCGCAGCACCTCCTGGATCTGGTAGAGGACCGTCTCGCGGCTCTCGAACACCAGCGACGCGTGCGGACCCAGCGCGAGCCGGCGGGCGGCGCGCGCCGACATCGCCTGGCCGCGCAGCTCGTCGCGACGGCGCTCGTACTCGCCGATCGGCAGGATGTCGGCGGTGTGGATCACGTGCCGGCTCCCAGCCCTTCGAGGCCGCGGGCGAAGCGGCCGGCGTGCGAGCGCTCGGCGCGCGCCAGGGTCTCGAACCAGTCGGCGATGTCGTCGAAGCCCTCCTCGCGGGCGGTCTTCGCCATGCCGGGGTACATGTTGGTGTACTCGTAGGTCTCGCCGGCGACGGCGGAGCGCAGGTTGGCCGCGGTGTCGCCGAACGGCAGGTCGGTCGCCGGGTCGCCGACCGCGCGCAGGTAGTCCATGTGACCGTGCGCGTGGCCGGTCTCTCCTTCGGCGGTGTCGCGGAACAGGCCGGCCAGGTCCGGCTGGCCCTCGATGTCGGCGCGCTTGGCGAAGTAGAGGTAGCGGCGGTTCGCCATCGATTCGCCGGCGAACGCCTCCTTGAGGTTCTGGTGGGTCTTGCTCCCTTTGAGCGAGCTCATGAGATGCCTTCCTTTCTGAGGTAAATTCTCGAACAAGAATTATTATCTATTACCGGCAAATTTTTTTTGCGACCGGCGGCTCAGCGGGGCCGAGGGGGGGCGTTGCGGGCGCAGCTCGCGCACAGCCCGGCGATCTGGACGGAGACGGTGTGGGCGACGAAGCCGCCGAGCCGGCGCGGCGGCGCCACCCGGTCGAGCGCGTCGTCCTCGAAGTCGCGAATGGCGCCGCACCCGGTGCAGACCAGGTGGTGGTGCCGCTCCATGTTGCCGTCGTAGCGCTTGACGTCGCCGGTGGCTGACACCTCCTGTACCAGGCCGAGGCTCACCAGCGCATCGAGCGCCTTGTAGATGGTGGCGAGCGACATCGACGGCATGCCGGGCAGCACCCGCCGGTAGAGGGCCTCCGGGCTCGGGTGGTCGTCGGCCTCGAGGAGGGCGCGGTAGATGGCCATCCGCTGCGGGGTGACGTTCATGCCCCGGTCGCGGCAGCGCTCGACCAGCTGGTCCAGCTTCCTGTCGATAACGGCTCGCTGCATGGGGAGAATTATTCTCCACGGAGAGAGAAGTGTCAAGCCTCGCCGGTCGGCTCGGATCTCAGGAGCGGACCGGCTTGCCGAACAGGCGGCGCAGCTCGTCCCTGGCGCGCCGGATCGCCCGTTTTCGCGCCGCCGGCAGGTTCCGGCCCGCCCGGTTCTGATAGAAGTTCAGCATCGACATCGCCGACTGGAAGGCCGATGCCTTCCGGCGCTTGCTGCGCTCGGCCGATCGCTTGAGCGAGCGCGCCATCGCGGCCGGCTCCCGGGTGAACACGCCTTCTTCGAGCTCCAGGGCGTGGCTCGTCCGCGTCACCTCGCTCGACCATCGCCGGCGGGACGCCGACGGCGTGCGCCCCCGGGTCGCCTTCGGCTTCTTGGTTTCGCTCGCCATCGTCCATCGATGAAGCAACCGGTAGGCCAAGCCGGCCCGACGGCGCTCCACCGAACCACGGCCTTCGCTGCGATCCCGACTGGCTCTCAGGGCGTCCGGTGGCGCAGCGCCCGGCCGGGGCGCTCGCCGGTCATGCGGCCCGATTCGAGGACGACGCGGCCGTTGACCACCACGTGCTCGACTCCTTCGGAGTACTGCGTCGGCTGCTCGAAGGTCGCCCGGTCGCGGATGCGGCCCGGGTCGAACACGACGACGTCCGCCATCATCCCGGGTCGCAAGAGCCCGCGGTCGAGGATCCCGACGCGACGGGCGGCCTGGGAGGTCATCTTGCGGACCGCCTCCTCGACCGAGAACAGACCGAGGTCGCGCGCGTAGTGGCCGAGGACGCGCGGCATGGTCCCGAAGGCGCGCGGGTGCGGCCGGTCTCCCGCCAGCGGTCCGTCCAGCGCGATGGCGCCCGAGTCGGCGCCGATCGACACCCAGCTCCTCCGCAGCGCCACCTGCAAATCCTCTTCGTTCATGGCGAACCTGACCACCATCACGGACGCCCGGTCCTGCTCGACCAGCGCGACCATCGCCTCTTCGGGCGAGACCGCCATCGCCGCCGCGACCTCCGACAGCCGCTTCCCGCGCCAGCTCTGGACCGCCGGGCTCACGGCGTCGGCGATCATGATGTCCTCGGGCCGCCGGGTCTTCCATCCCTGGTTGCCGTCCTCGCCCTCGCGGATCTCGCGCAGGATCCGCTCGCGCTGGGCCGGATCGCGAAAGCGCGCCAGCATCGCGTCCACCCCGCCCTCGTGGGCCCAGGTCGGGATGGACGAGTCGAGCCCGTTCGAGCTGGCCGTGTAGGGATAGACGTTGGCGCTCACCTCGATCCCGGACGCCCGCGCGCGCTCGATGGCGGCCACCACCTCCGGCATGCGACCCCAGTTGCGCCGGCCGGAGCACTTGAGGTGCCAGATCTCGACCGGGATGCGCGCCTCGCGCCCGATGGTGAAGGCCTCATCGAGCGCCGACGCGATCTCGTCCCCTTCGTCGCGGATGTGGGTGGCGTAGATCCCGCCGTGCCGCGCCGCCACCCGGGCCAGCGCGACCAGCTCCGCGGTCGCGGCGTACTCGCCGGGCGCGTAGATGAGCGAGCTCGACAGCCCGAAGGCCCCCTGGCGCATCGCCTTGTCGACCTCCGCCTCCATGCGCGCGAGCTGCTGCGCCGTCGGCGCCAGGTCGGCGGCGCCCAGCACCGCCCGTCGGACCTGGGCCGCGCCGACGAAGGTCCCGAGGTTGATGGCCGGTCGCGCCGCCTCGAGCCGCGCGAAGTAGCCGTCGAAGTCGCGCCAGTCGACCGCCAGGTGATAGCGGTCGAGCCACGGCTTCATGTCCTTCACATCCTCCGCCACCACCGGCGCCGCCGAGCCGCCCTCGCCGGTGATCTCGGTGGTGATTCCCTGCCGCACCTTCGACTCGGCCCTGCCGTCGACCAGGAGGAGCAGCTCCGACTGGCCGAGCAGGTCGACGAAGCCGGGCGCCACGATCGCCCCGTGCGCATCGATCCGCCGCTCGGCCGGCGCTCCCTCCAGCTTCCCGATGGCGGCGATCCGGTCGCCGCGGATCCCGAGGTCGGCGCGGAACCACGGCGCGCCGGTCCCGTCGACGATCCGCCCGCCCGAGATGACGAGGTCGTAGGCGCGCGGCCGCTCTTCCTCGCCCGCCTGGTCCGATTTCCCCGAGCAGCCCGCGTGCGCCATCAGCGACAGTATCGCCAGGATCGGGATGCGGTGGACCATCGTCCTGTGTTCCCACGCCGGTGCCTCGCTGCGCAACCTCAGCGCCGGCGACCGGACAGGCGATGCGCCTCGATCGCGGCGCGCCGGGCGCGGTCGTGGTTGCCCGCCAGGCCGTAGAGGCCGGCCAGCCCGGCGAGGAGGCGCGCCACCGCCGGTGCCGGCTGGGCGGATGCCAGCGGGCGCCCGCCGCTGACCACGTCGATGCCTTCGTGGAGCTCGGCGATCGCGTCGGCGATGCGACCCGCCCGGACCAGGGCGCGCGCGAGATCCAGGTAGCCGGCGGCGATCTCGTCGGGGGCGCCCTGCTCGATGGCGCTGGCGATCGCCTGATACAGGTGGCGCTGCTGCGAGTCGATGGTCCGCGACAGTCGTCGCCGGCGCGGCGGTGCCGCCAGCTCCTCCTCTCGCTCGGTGGCGTCGGCGAGCGCCGCCCGGAACGAGGCCGCGTCGGGGAAGCGCGCCGCCGGCTCTTTCTCCAGCGCGCGCGCGATGACCGACTCCAGCGCGGGCGGGACCAACCGGTCGGGACGCCGCCGAGAGAGCTGCTCGATCCTCTCGGTCAGGTGCCGGTCGAGCACCTGCTGGACAGTTCCACCGGCGAAGGGGGTGGAGCCGGTCAGCATCTCGAAGAGGATGATGCCGGCCGCGTAGAGATCAGCCGCGGCGCCGGGCGACCCGCCGCGGATCACCTCCGGCGCCAGGTACTCCGGGGTGCCCGACAAGATCTCGTCGATCGGCGACCCGGTGGCGCCCGGGCCGCGCAGCCGCGCCAGCCCGAAGTCGATGATCTTCACCCGCTCGTCCTGTTCGCGGTCTCCCGAGGCGACCAGGATGTTGTCGCTCTTGATGTCGGCATGCACCACGTCGGCGCCGTGCGCGGTATCGAGCGCCGAGAGGACCTGGTCGAGCAGCCGCGCCGCCCGGCGCAGCGCCATCGGCCCCTCGTTCTTCAGGATGCTGGTGAGGCTGGTGCCGCGCACGAACTCCATGACCAGGAACGGCCCGTCGGTGGCGGTGACGCCGAAGTCGATGACTGCCACCACGTTGGGGTGGGAGAGGGCGCTCGCGGCCCGGACCTCGGTGTGGAACCGGCGCAGCATGGCATCGTCGCTCGCCAGGCTCGCGCGGAGGAACTTCACCGCAACGTTGCGTCCGAGCGATCTCTGCTCGGCCAGAAACACCCGTCCCATCCCGCCCTGACCGATGAGCTCGCGGAGCGCGTACCGCTCGGCGAATGCCTGCCCGGAAGGGAGGCCGCGGGACCCGTCGGGAAATGCGCGCCGCATCGGTCGACCGGATCAGAACACGGATTGGGCCGTCCGGCTGCGCCTCGCAGGGAGCGGATCGCGCAGGTCCCGCCGCGCGCCAGCCGCAGGAGCGCGCAACCTCTGCGCACTCCCAGCGCGCGGACATGCTTCAGGTCAGGGCTTCAGCAGGCGCTCGTGGAGGTAAGCCCGGCAATCCTTTACAAAGACGGGGCATCGGCGATCCAGGCAGGCGATCTCGACCTGGTCGAACGCGCGCGCCGCCTCCTGGCGCAGGGCCGTCTCGCGCCCGAGCAGGGCGCTGTAGAAGCGATCGACCACCGGGCAGGGAGTCCGGTGGGCGAACAGGCGCTCGATGCGTTCCCGGTCCGGGTTGGTCATGAGCGCGAGGATGGCCGGAGTCGAGATGGGGCCCTCCTGGTTCGCCAGGTCGATCATGAGGTCGACGTCGCCCGGCTCGCAGTGGTTTCCCATGAGCTCGCCGGCGGCCGACGCGCTCTCGTTGCCGTCGAAGGTCCGCTTGCTTCGGCCCGACAGGATGGGGCGCACGACCGGCGCCACATCCGTGCACCAGGCGGTGCGGATCGGGTCGGGTACCATCGCCGGATAGCGCTGGTAGGGATCGGCGGTCGGCATCTTGAACGGCACCGGGTAGGGGCCGGCCATCAGGAGCGCGTAGATGCGGAAGCGGGCGCGGAAGTCGAGCTCCTCCAGGTACAGCTTCATCTGGTTGCGCTGCGCCTCTTGCGGCTCGCGCAGGAAGGCGTGGGCGATCGCCTCGACCGACTCGTCGAGCGGCAGGTCGGCGTAGGTCACGTCCTTGGCCACGGTCGAGTCGACCTGCGCGGCGGCCCGGTCGTGCCGCAGGCAGCGCAGCGTGTGGGCGGTGACCAGCCGGAGGTTGCTCATGTCCGGGGCGGCGCCGTCCTGGTTGAAGGCGTCGAGGAGCGGCTCCACCGACGCCTCACCGAGGTCGCACAGGTGCGGCCGCGACGGGCTGGTCGCGTCGCCGGCGCGCGTGCGCCACAGCCGGTAGCGGATCTGGATCGGCGTCCAGAAGATGTAGACGGCCACGCCCAGCGCCGCGACGATCCCCAGGAGGAGCAGGCGGCGCGGGACCCTCATCGGGCGGTGCGGACGCGGTAGCTGGTGAAGTCCGCGATCGACGGGATCCCCGGCAGGATCGGGATGTCGCGCGGCGAGTGGTCGGTGGCCAGGTGCACCGCGATGGCGTCGGGGAACGACTCGCGATAGCCGTTGATGTGGGCCGGCTCGTTGTCGAACGCCGCGACCAGCAGGCCGCGGTCGCGCAGCATCGCGTGCGAGCGGACCTTGTAGACGTCGTCGTGCTCGTCGAGCTCCGGTTTCATCAAGAGCTCGACCAGATCGCCGTCGGGCACCGCGAAGCCGGTCTGTTCGAAGCAGGCGACGGTGCCGCGCCGCATCGGCTCGTGGCGCCCGGTGACGTAGAAGACCCGAGCGCCGCGCTCGATCACCGCGGCGACGAACGCCGGCGCCCCGGCCACCGCGCGATCGAGCACGCAGTACTCGCTGGTGAAGAACCGGTCCTTCCAGTAGGTGCGGAACGGCCCCAGGTGGGCCTCGATCTCGTCGGTCTCCAGGCCGCTGTTGCTCATCGCGATCCGGGCGTCCCAGCCCTGCCAGTGATCGGCGTGGTGCTGGGCCAGCGCGGCGACCCCGTGCAGCTGGCCGTACTCGCGCATGATCTGGGCCTGCCGCGGCCGGTTGTCGAGCAGGGTGGAGTCGAGGTCGAAGGCGACGATGCCGGCCGATCCTTCGGCTGCCGCACGCTCGAGCACCTGGTCGAAGAGCTCGGCCGCCCGGCCCGGCTCGAGGACCTCGAACCGGCCCAGTGGGTATGGCGAGGGCGGCGCCGACATGTCGATCATCGAACCGCGCGCTCGGTGCCGAACGCTGCCGACAGCGCCTCGACCAGCGCCTCGAGGCCGGCGTCGCGATCGATGACTCCCTCGATCACGTCGGCGTCGTCCGGCACCCGCTTGTTGCGCAGCCCGGAGCGAACGAAACGCCGCGCATCGGGCTGCAACCGCCGCGCCGCCTGCAGGACCTCCAGCGCGCGCGCGTCGTCGAGGTCGTACTCGGCGATGATCGCGTCGAGGTCGACCGCCGCCATCGCCTCCTCGGCGGTCTCCACGTCGGTCGCGAACCTGACGTCCCAGCCGCTGCGCACGTAGAGCGCGAGGGCGCCGCGCCGCTGGTCCTCCTCGCCGACCACCAGGATGGCCAGCCGGACGGTCGGCACGATGCCGGGCTCGGTCTCGCTGCGCGACTGCTGATAGCGCTGGACCATGAGCTGCCAGCCGGGCGGCGGCGCGGTCAGGCGGACCCCGACTCCGCGGCCGATCCCGTTGACCCCACCCGGCAGGCAGCGCGCCACCACCCCGTCGACCTGCACCACCTCGCCGCGCTCGTTGTCCATCAGCGCCAGGCTCAGCCCCACGCCGGGCGCGATCATCTCGGCGGTGTCGAGGAAGCAGCCCTCGGCCGAGATGTCGCGGGTATGGCACACCAGGGTGTGCTCGACTCCGGCAATGTGCACCGTGGCGGCAAAGCGAGCCCGGATGCGCGGAGACCGGCGTGACATCATGACAGCGATACCACGGGTCCCGGCCGGTCGTCACGTTCCCTCCGGCGGGCGGCCCGAGCACCGGCGGCCGATGACACCGCCTAACCCTGCCCAACCGGCGCGGCGAACGGCTTGACGCCCCCGGCCGGCTCTGGCCAGGATGCGCGCGATGGTCCGACCGACCGCGGTCCTCTCCGCTCTGCTGGTCACCCTCGTCTGGGCGGGGCAGGCGCGCGGACAGCAGGACTATTTCCAGCAGGGTAAGAGCGACACGCTCACCTTCCACGTCGATCGCGAGCGGTCCACCCAGCAGCGGATCCTCATCGCCTCGCTGTTCGGCGGCTCGGTCCTGTTCGGCGGCGTCGGGCTCCTGTTCCACATCGACTCCAAGAATAAATCGGACGATGTCTCGACCGACGCCGGCCGGCACACCGGCCGCGTCTACACCGAAGAGCTCGACGACACCCGCCGTGCCGCGCTCCGCTCGCGCAACCTCGCCATCGGAAGCTACGCGGTCGGCGGCGGCCTCCTGATCGGGACCTTCATCGCCTACCTGCTCACCGATCCCGGCCAGGAGGTCGTCCATGTCGGCACCGAGGCGGACTCCGGCGCGGCCGGTGCCCGCGTGCTGCTCGAGCCGACCGACGGCGGCGCCCTGGTCGGAGGCGCGTGGAGGTTCTGATGGGGGCGCGGATGCGCGGACTGACTGTCGTCGCGGCGCTCGCCGCCGCCGCCGCTGCCTGCAGCCCCGAGATCGGCAAGGGGACCTACTTCTGCGGCCCCGAGCGCTTCTGCCCGCCCGACATGGCGTGCGACGACCCGACCTACACCTGCGAGAGCAAGCGCCTGGCGGATCGCTTCACCTGCCCGCCCGGCTCCGACGCGCTCGAGCCGGATGACTCGGGCGGCGAGGCGTCGGACGAAGGGATCCTCGCCTGCGGCGCCATGCTGGTCGGTGAGCGGGTCGGCTGCATGGAGGGGGAAGGGGACGAGGACTACCTCGCCTTCGACGTCACCGGCGAGTGCGTCGGCGACGATCCCCACCTCGAGGTCACGCTGCGCTTCCCCATCGCCTTCGTCCCGCTCGCCGTCGACCTGCTCGACGACAGCGGCGATGCGGTGGAGGAGGGCGTACCGTGCACGCCGTCGGGCGACCTCACCGGCAACGATCGGGTCTGCATCGACCGGCCGCTCGCGCCGGGGCGCTACTTCTTGCGCGTGCGCGCCGCCCCGGGCGGGCCGGACTGTGACGGCGACTGCCACTACAACCAGTACACGATCATCGTGAGCTATCCGCTCGCGTGATACCGTCGCCCCGAGGGGATGATCCGGGCGCTGGCGGAGGTCGGAGCGGCCGCGTTCGCGGCGGCGGCAGGCTGGGGAGCGGGTATGGTCCTCACCGGCGATGCGCCGCCGGCGCTGCGCCTGGGCACCGCCGCCGGCCTGGGCCTGGCGCTGAGCGCGATCCAGCTGGCGCTCGCGGCGGGCGGCCGGCGCTCCGGCGACGGCGCTCGCGGCCGCGGCCGCGCGGATCCCGATCCCGCGTACGCGCGCCGCTTTCTCGGCGAGCTCTCCGCCGGCTCGGCGGTGCCGGCCGAGCGCCTGCAGCGGGTCAAGGGCGGCGTGGCACAGCTGCTCGAGAGCACGTTCCGGCTGGCCGAGGTCCGCGTGCTGGGCGACGACGATCCAGGCATGGCGGAGCTCGACCCGCGCGTCCGCACCTGGCTGGTGGTCAACGGCGCGCCGATCGCCGCCGCCCAGCTGGACGAGATGCGTCTCGGCGGCCTGCGCGAGCCGGTGGCGCAGTTCGTGCGCAGCCTGTCGGCCGACCTGGTCGTGCCGCTGGTCCATCGCGACCGCCTGCTGGCGGTGGTGACCGGGCGCGGCCGCGCCGTCAGCCTGGTCCGCGGCGAGCGCGCCGGGCAGCTGCGCGCGGTCCAGCAGGCGGCCGCCGCCACGATCGGCGAGCTGCGCCTGCGGGCCGAGGCCGAGAACCAGGCCGAGGTCGCCCGCGAGGTCGAGGCGGCGGCGACCGTCCAGCGCGAGACCGCGACGGCGACCGCGACCGTGCTGATGGCCGGCTGTCGGGTGGTCCGCCACTACGCGCCGGCGCAGCAGTTCTCCGGTGCCTGGTGGTGCGCGCGCGAGCTGCCCGACGGGCGGCTGTTCACCGGTATCGGCGAGGTGACCGGCCGCGGCGCCGCCGCCGCGCTCCTCTCCGCCACGGCCATGGGGGTGTGCGAGTCGGCCACCCGTTCGCTCGGCGGCGGGCTCGAGCTGCACGGCGTGCTCGAGCTCCTGCACGGCTCGGTGCGGGCGGCCGGCCGCGGCGCCTTCGCGATGAGCGCGGTGGTGGCGCTGGTCGACGCCGAGGCCCGCATCGTCACCTTCGCCGGCGCCGGCCATCCGTTCCCCTTTCTGCTTCATCCGGCGGCGCGCGGGCTCGAGGGCGCGCGCGGCTCCCTGCGCTCGCTGGTCTCGCGCGGCAGCCTGCTCGGCGCCGACCAGCGGCCGGTCCCCTCGCTCAGCAGCGTGGAGATCGCCCCGGGCGACGTCCTGGTCTTCTTCACCGCCTCGCTGACCGACGCGCGCGACGAACAGGGCCATACGTTCGGCGAGCGCCAGCTCCAGCACATCCTTCGCCGCGCCTCGCTGGTCGGCCCGGTCGGCCCGGATGGCTCGGACCTCGCCGATCAGGTGGCCGACGAGGTGGCGCTGCACGTCGGCGGCCGCAACCTCGACGAGGACATCCTGGTCGCCACGGTGCACGTCCTGTGAACCAGAGCAACGTCGACATGGACATCGAAATCGACATCGACATCGACCCGCACCCGTTGCTCGAGCTCTGGGCCTTCACCAGCGACATGCCGGCCGCGCTCGGCGCCCTGCCGCCGTCGCCCGCGGTGCTGGCCGTGCTCGACGCCACCGCCGCCGCGCCGCTCTCCTCGTCCGACGAGGTGCGCCAGAAGATCCGCGCCCTCCTCAAGGCGGGCGGCTTCAAGCCGACCGGGCGCAGCAAGCCGGCCTCCGAGTATCTCCTGGCCGCGGCGCCGCTTCGCTCCATCAACCTGGCGGTCGACGCCGGCAACGCGGTGTCGCTGCACAGCGGTTTGCCGATCTCGGTGGTCGACCTCGACCGGGTGCACGGGCCGCTCCGGGTCGGCCTGGCCCCGCCCGGCTCGACCTACGTCTTCAACCCGTCGGGCCAGGTCATCGACGTCGGCAAGCTCCTCTGCCTCATCGACGCCGACGGGCCCTGCGCCAACGCCGTGAAGGACGCCCAGCGCTCCAAGACCGACGGCGAGAGCCGCCGGACGCTGTCGCTCGTGTGGAGCTCGCGCGATCTGCCCGGACGCGGCGAGGCCGCCTGCCGCTGGTACCGCGATCTGCTCGCAGCGGCAGGGGCCTCGACCGTGCTGGTGGTCCCGGCGGACTGAGGCGCGCTACTGGTCGGCTTTCTCGGCCTCGGCGCGCAGCTTGATTCCGGCGTCTTTCATCTTCTCGGCCAGATCGTTGGTCTTGTCCGACAGGTCCTCGAGCGCCTCGCCGCTGTTCTTCTCGAGCTCGTTCCAGCGGTCCTTGGCTCCGCTGGCGGCAGCGTCGTAGGCCGATTTCGCCTTCACCTGCTCCTCTTCGATGTCCTTCATCAGCTCGTCGACCTCGGCCTGGGTCTTGCCCTTCAGCTTGCCGGCGTTGGCCTTGAGGTCGGCCTTGAGCGCGGCGAGGCGGGCGTCGATGGTGCTCATGCGCGCCTTGGCCTTGCTCACGTACTCGTCGCGCTGCTTGGCGAAGTCAGCCGCGGCAGGCCCGACATCGTCGGCCTGCTTGGTGACGTCCCGCATCTCTTCCGCGATGTCCTTGCGCTCCTCGTTGAGGTCGCTCTTGGCCTCCATCGCCTCCTTCTCGGCGCTCTCCACCGACTTGGGCGACGGAACCGCGTCATCGTGCGTTTGCCGCTTGCAGGCGGCCGGCGCCACCGCAAGGCCGCACGCGATCAGAAGACTCGTCATCTTCATGGTGATTGCTCCTCCAGTGTGGTGAGGACATGTGGAGCACGAGCGGTGCCAGCATGCTCGCCCCTTGACGGGCGCTTGCGCAGGGTCGGTTCGTCAGAGGCGCACAGTGCGCCTTCATGACGCACTCAGTCGGGGCGGGACTTGAAGACCCGCATGAGCCAGTACAGGGACGGAAGAACCAGCGCGCCGCCCACCGCCAGCGCCGGGACCAGGAGGCGCAGCGTCGCGGCCGGCGCCGCGGCGCCGTCGATCGTCAGATCGGGCGCGATGAGCAGCGGATACTGGATGGCGCCCCAGCCGGCGACGATCGCCACCACCTGACCGGCCGCCAGCGCGCGCGCGATCCGGTGACGACCGCGGTAAAGCGCAGCCAGCGCGCCGATCGCGAGGAGGAGGGTGAGCGCGACGACCGTCGGGTCGAGCCGTCCCGCGAAGCCGTCCGGCGCCGCCACCAGCGCCAGCGCCGCCAGCGCGCTGACTGCGATCCATGAACCGATCGCGCGGCGCCGGAAGTCCACTCGCAGGACCGGGTCGCCGGTCTCGACCGTGAGGTAGACGGCCGCCAGGTAGGCGCCGAGCGCGACGGCGAGCGCGCCGACCGCCAGCGGGAACCAGCCCAACCAGTCGCCGCTCGGCAGCGTGACTCCGGCCAGGACCAGGCCGAGGAAGAACGGGGTCGCCGCGCTGGCCACCGCGAACACTCGCCCCCAGGCCGGCGCGCCGCCGTAGCTCCTGAAGACGAAGGCCGAGCCGCGCAGCACGATCCCGACCAGCGCCGCGGTCAGCGGGGCGTGGAAGCGGATCCCCAGGGCGGCGAAGGCCGGCGGGAACGCGCTGAACAGGACTACCACCACGAAGATCAGCCAGACGTGGTTGGCCTCCCACACCGGGGCGAGCGCTCGCTCGACGAGCTTGCGCTGCTCGGCGGCGCGCGGGCCGCGCGCCAGGAGGTCCCACACCCCGCCGCCGAAATCGGCGCCGCCGGTGACGGCGTAGACCGCCAGCCCGCCGAGCATGGCGGCGGCCAGGAGCGAGGCCGCGCTCACCGCGCCTCCCCGGTGGTCTGCCGGACCTGGCGCACCAGCACCAGCGTGGCCGCCGCGGCCAGCCCCACATAGATGAGGGCGAAGAGCGAAAACGGCAGCCAGAGCTGGCGCACCGGCGTCACCGCGTCGGCCGTGCGCAGGACGCCGTAGACCGCCCACGGCTGGCGGCCGACCTCGGTGACGATCCAGCCGGCTTCCATGGCGATGACGCCGGCCGGGCCGAGCAGGACGGTCAGCCACAGCCAGCTCCTCGCCTCGGGCAGGCCGCGGCGCCAGCGCCGGAGCCACAGCGCGAGAGTCAGCACGGCCCAGCCGGCCGCCGCGGTGCCCAGGAGCACCATGACCTGGAAGCCGACCCGCACGACCGGATGCGGCCGGTCGGCGGCGGGGAACTCCTCCAGCCCGCGCACCACCGCGTCGGGGTCGCTGTAGGCCATGAGCGACAGTCCGCGCGGAATCGAGACCGGCCCGAGGTGGGCGGGCGCGCCGGCCGTGGTCCGCTCGAGACCCTCCATGGCGGCCAGCTTGAGCGGCTGGTGCTCGGCCACCGCCTGCCCTGCGCTGTGGCCGACCAGCGGCTGAGCGAGCGCGCAGGGGATGGCCAGCGCGAGCGCCAGGTGCAGCGCCGCCCGGTGGAGCGCGGCGCCCGGCACCTTGAGCAGAGCCCAGGCGTGGATCGCGGCCACCGCCATCGCGGTCGCCATGTAGGCGGCCAGGAGGCCGTGCGCGATCTCGTGCACTGCGAAGGGCGAGCCGAGCGCGGCGACCGGATCGATGTCGACCAGCCGGCCGCCGTCCAGGCGGAAGCCGCGCGGCGCGTTCATCCAGGCGTTGACCAGGGTGACGAAGACGGCGGACAGGAGGCCCGACAGCGCCACCACCGCGCCGCACGCCATGTGCACGGCCGGGCGCAGGCGATCCCAGCCGTAGAGGTAGAGGCCGAGGAAGATGGCCTCGGTGAAGAAGGCGATGCCCTCGAGCGAGAAGGGCATGCCGATGAAGGGGCCGGCCAGCTCCATGAACCCGGGGAAGAGGAGGCCCAGCTCGAAGGAGAGGACGGTGCCCGACACCGCGCCGATGGCGAAGAAGACCGCGGTCCCCTTGGACCAGCGCCGCGCCAGCTCGAGGTACTGGGCGCGCCCGGTGCGCCGCCAGCGCCACTCGGCCATCACCATGAGGAGGGGCATGGCGATGCCGATGGCGGCGAACACCATGTGGAAACCGAGCGAGTAGGCCATCTGCCCGCGCGCGAACAAGACGTCGCCCGATGCTGCGTCCATCGCTGGTTCGATGCCTCTGGAGCGCACTATAGTCCGCCCGTGCGCCGGGTTGCCGCCCTCGACTGGATGCGCGGCATCGTCATGGTCCTGATGGCGATCGACCACGCGTCGGGCGCCTTCAACCGCGGGCGCCTCTTCACCGACGGCGCCTTCCTGTACCAGCCCGGCTCGGCCCTGCCGGCGGCCCAGTTCTTCACCCGGTGGATGACGCACCTGTGCGCGCCGTCGTTCCTCTTCCTGGCGGGAGCCGCGCTGGCCATGAGCGTGGAGCGCCGCCGGAAGGCCGGATTGTCGGTGGACGGACACATCGCAGTGCGCGGGCTCGTCCTCCTGGCGCTCGAGGTCGGATGGATGGGCTGGGCCTGGGACCTCGAGTGGCTCGGCGTCTTCCCCCAGGTGCTCTACGCCATCGGCGCGAGCCTCCTCCTCATGATCCCGCTTCGCCGGCTGCCCGCCGCCTGGCTCGCCGTGCTCGGGATCGCGCTGGCCGGCGGGTGCGAGGCGGCGATCCGGCTCCTGACGAACGGCGGTTCGCCCGACCCCGCGACCGCGCTCCTCCTCAGCGGCGGCGAGGTCGCCGACTCGATCTACGTCGTCTATCCGCTCCTGCCCTGGCTGGCCATGATGGTGCTCGGCTGGGCCTTCGGCCGCCATCTGGCCGGCGGCGGCCGCGCCGAGCCGCTCCTGTGGATCGCCGGCGTCGCCGCGCTCGTCCTCTTCGCCGTGGTCCGGGGGATCGACGGCTACGGCAACATGCTGCTCCACCGCGACGACGGCTCGCTCGTCCAGTGGCTCCACGTCTCGAAGTACCCGCCGGGTCTCTCCTTCACCGCGCTCGAGCTCGGCATCATGGCCCTGATCCTGGCCGGCCTCGTCCGGCTCGAGCGCCGGATCCCGTCGCCGCCGACCTGGTCACTGGTGCTCGGCCAGTCGGCGCTCTTCTTCTACCTCCTCCACGTCCACCTGCTGGAGCTGGCTGCCCGGGCGCTCGGAATGGCGAAAGGCGGCGGCCTGGTCGAGAGCTACCTGGCCGCCGCCGCTGTCATCGCGCTTCTGTTCCCACTCTGCTGGTGGTACCGGAGCTACAAGCTCCGCCACCCGAACAGCCTGGCGCGCTTCATCTGACTACTCGCAGGTGAGGCTGCAGAGGTCCTGCGCTTCCGAGACGCAGGTGGCGTCCCACGAGCCGGAGCAGCAGAAGCTGTCGGCCGCGCAGACCGTGGCAGCGCAACTGTCGCAGGACGCGTCGAGCGCGCCGCCCGCGGCGCACAGGTCATGGGCGCAGGTCTCGCCGCCGCCACCACCGCCGCCGCCGCCACCGCCCGCGGCCGCGATCGCCAGGAGCTGCTTGCCGGCCGCGCTGGTGACGAACGGGTTGTGGCGAAAGTCCGGCCCCGCGTCGAGCGCGAGCCAGGCGAAGGGCGCGACCCGCAGGCGGTTGGCGCCGACCCGCGCGTCGTCGAGGTACTCGCCGCCGATGATCACGGCCGCGGGATCGCTCGCGGCGCGATCGAGCTCGATGACGCTCACCATGCGGGTGGTCCGCGTGGTCTCGGCGCCCGACACCACCTCGGTGTTGGGGCCGGGAGTCTCGGCCACCCAGTGGAGGGTGACGTCGATGAAGACGAACCCGGCGGCGCTGGTGTTCCAGATGTAGTCGTTGTTCACGCCGGTCTTGCTCGCCCCGCCGCTGGCCACCAGGTTGGCCGCCTCCGACTCGCTCAGCGCCTGGAAGCGGTTGACCGTGTAGCGGTAGGCCGGCTGGTTCCAGATCTGCTCGGTGTTGAACTCGTTCTGCGCGTCGATGGCGAAGGGCTTCTGCTGCAGCTTCATCAGATTGCCCATCGTGATGAGCATGGCGCCGGCGTTGAGCCCCTTGCAGCCGGTGCCGTTGCGCTCGATGCGGCCGAACTCGTCGCGCTGGATGTCGCTCGGGTCGGTGTCGCAGCGGGCGCCGATGAAGCGCGAGACCGCGCCCTCGTGCAGCTCGGCGGCGATGGCGTTGACGTCGCCGATCTCGAACCTGGTGCAGCCGGCCGCGCCGGCCGCGCACGCCTCGAGCCCGCTCGCGCCCTTCTTGACCCAGACCGGCCCGGTGACCGGCTTGTTGAGGGTGGCGGCCGCCACCCAGCCCGGGCAGTGGCCGAACCAGTCGGCCACGTTCGGCACCTTGGAGCCGTGGTGCTGGACTTCCCAGTCGATCGCCTGCTGGACGCTGGCCGGGGCGGTGAGCCCGACGAACTTGGCGAGCGGCGAGGGCTGGCCCGACATCCACTCGACCGCGATGCCGTCGTCGACCATCGGCCAGTAGGTGTCGGGGTAGGGGATGGCGTCGTCGTCGACGCCGAACGTCTTGCCGACGTCGGCCGCGGTGACCAGCGAGGCGAGGCGCCGCTCGGCGCTGGCCAGAAGACCGCTCGGGTCGTCGTTGCCGCTGATCTGATCGGCCTTGCCGCCGGCCCCATCGATGGTGTCGTCGGTCGGCTCGGAGCCGTCCTGGGCGCAGGCGGAAACCAGCAGAGCGGAGGCGAAGAAGCTGAAGAGAATTCGAGTCATGGGTCGGTGCCTTTCGTTGCAAGCGCACCAGTAGTCGCAGCCGACCCAGAAAACAAATGAATCGTTTCTATGTTCTCATCAGTCTCGCTAATCGCTGTCGGGCAAGAGGCGGAGACCAGCCGGCAAGGTATCGCCCAGCGCGACCCGCTCCTCGCGCGCTTCCAGTGCGACCACCTCGTCGACCAGGCGGGCCAGCCGCTCGCCGCCGGGAACCGCGCGCAGCCGGGCGGACAGCCGGGCGCGCAGATCGTCGTCGAGGTCGCGGGCGCGATCGCCGGTGCGGCGGCCGAGCTGGGCCATCGGGAAGGCGGCCTTCTCCGGGTCCGGCCAGTCCATGTCGAGCGCGGCGGCCAGCCACTCGCCGGCCCGCTGCGGCGGCACCACCGTGTTGACCGGACCGTAGAGCGGGACGCGCCCGCCGATGCGGCCAAGGGCCCAGAAGTTGAGGCCGTCCTCGCGCGCCTTGCGCCCCTCGCCGAGTCGCCGCACCACCTCGTCGCCGAGCTTGATCTTCGAGCTCACCGTGAGCCGCTCGAGGTTGGCCAGGGTGCGCAGCATCTCGGCGGTCTCTTCCCGGGTCGGCTTGATCTCGGCGAGCTTCTTCTTCTGCTTGAAAGAGGGCAGGAACAGCTGCGCCAGCCGGTCGTAGAGCTGCTCCTGCTGGCCCTGGGTCATCCCGCCGGCGATGCGCCGCCAGACGATCCACCAGGCCAGCCGGCAGGCCTCCGCCTTCTCGTGCGCCAGGCCGAGGTTGAAGACCCGCCACATCTGGCGCGTGCGCCACTCGTCGAGGGTCGCGCCGCGCCCGGGCCGGAGCGTGAAGCCGCACAGGTTGAGCCAGCGGGCCTCGTGATCGGGCGAGCGCCGCCGCTCCTCCTCGACCTCGAGCGCCGCGTCGAACAGCGCGCGCAGGGTCGCGAGCGACCACTCGTCGCGCCGGGCCGCCAGGGTCTCCTCGAGCGCCTTCATGAGACCCGCCGGCTTGAGCGGGCCGCTGCCGGAGAAGGCCTGCGCGATGAGCCCGCGCGCCTCGGGCGTCCGGGGATCGGGATCGCTCTGCGCCGCCTCGTTCTCACGCGCGGCGCCGCCCGCCCGCATGTCGAAGCTGAGGCGCCACTGGCCCTCGCCGCCGGTGTCGCGGCACCAGACCTCGAGCGCGCCGAGCTCGGTGATGCGAACCTCGAGCCTGACGGTGGCGCGCGAGCGACCGGGGGCCCGCAGGACCGTGACGATGGGCGGCAGCTCGAGGAGGTCGCTGTCGCCCTCGCCGACCAGGTCCGGCGTGCCGTCGCCGATCGGGACCAGCGCGCCCGGCTCGTCCTCGCGCGAGCTCGACGAGAACAGGCGGAAGCTGACCGGGCGGTTGGTGACCAGCTCGAAGTCGCGCGCCAGCGCCGCTGCCTCGCCCTCCTCGAGCCCCTTGGGCGCCGCGCAGACCGCGGTGTCGCTGCGCCCGCCGGTCGACGCCGCCCCGACGTAGAAGGCGCGCGCGGTGCCGCCGCGGATCCGCGCGCCCAGCCCGCGGCGCACCAGGCCGTAGTAGGCGGCGCCCTGCGCCACCGCCAGCTCGGGGGTCCGGTTGGCGAGCTCGCGCGGCGCGCCGTGCTCCGGCTGCCAGGCGGCCAGCTGATCGACGACGCGCCGGCGCAGCGCGGCCGGGGTCATCGCGCCCCCGTTGAACAGGACCGCGTCGATCCGGCTGACCTCGTGGCGGTGGAGGAAGCTGGCCAGGTGGCGGGTCACCGCCGGATCGGCGGCGTAGGGCAGGCCGCCGAGCTCCGACAATCCGCCCCGCGTCCGCTGCGGCAGCGCGCCGCGCTCGATGAGCGGGAAGAAGCCGTCGAGCAGGATCAGCTCCAGCTCGTCGCGGCTGACCTGATCGCGCCGGGTGCCGCCGATGAGCCGCGAGCCGCGTCCCGCCACCGTGATCGCCACCGACTCCTGCGTCTGGTCGCCGAGCAGGGTCTCCTTGGCCAGCCGGCAGGAGTGGACCAGGCCGTGCCACTCGAGCGCGTCCAGCTTGCGGCCGCTCGCCGCCACCAGCCGCTGCTCGACCTGCTTGGCCAGGGTGAGATCCACGTTGTCGCCGCCCAGCAGCAGGTGATCGCCGACCGCGGTGCGGTCGAACGACTCGCCGTCGGCGCCGACCGAGATCAGCGTGAAGTCGGTCGTGCCGCCGCCGATGTCGAAGACCAGCACCTGGCTGCCGGGCGCGAGCGCCGCCGCCGCCCGCTCTCCCGCCGGGTGCGAATCGACCCAGGCGTAGAAGGCCGCCTGCGGCTCCTCCAGGAGGACGATGGGGCCGTAACCGGCGCGGCGCGCCGCCTCGAGCGTCAGCTCGCGCGCGGCCTCGTCGAACGAGGCCGGCACGGTCACCATCACCTCCTGTGAAGCGAAGGGCGCCCCCGGGTGGGTGGCGTCCCAGGCCTGCCGGACGTGCTCGAGGATGGCGGCCTGCGCGTCGATCGGCGACAGCTTCTCCGGTTCGTCGCTGCCCCACGGCAGGATGGCGGCCTGGCGGTCGACCCCGGCATGGCACAGCCACGACTTGGCCGAGGCGATCATCCGCTCCGGCATGCGCGCGCCCTGCGCCCGCGCCAGCTCACCGACCACCGTGCGGCGCGCGCGATCCCACGGCAGCGCGGTCTCGGCCGGCCCCAGGTCGTGCTCGCCGGCGAGATAGAGGAAGGAGGGCAGCTGGCGGCGCGGCGCGATCTCGCCCGGCGCGACCAGCTGCGGGACATCGAACAGCGTGACCCGCTTGTCGGCCGCCTGGCCGTCGACGAACGCGACCGCCGAGTTGGTGGTGCCGAGGTCGATGCCGACGAGGTAGCGCGCCCGACTGGTCACCGCGGGCTACTCACCGCCGCCTTCGCGCAGCGAGTACTCGAGCTTCCAGCGGCCGCGGCCGTCCGACGCCGAGCTCCACAGCTCGAGCGTGCCGATCTCGGTCACGTGCGAGGCGAGGGTGACCGGCACCAGCTGACCGGCTGCCTCCGGGCGATCCCCGGCCGGCAGGTCGGCCAGGACCGGCGCCAGCTCCTGCAGCTCCTCCTCGTCGGGATCCACCACCTGGCCGGGGCGATCGGTCTTGCGATTCGACGACGCGAAGAAGCGGAACTCGGTCGGCTCGCCGACCAGGAGGCCGAGCTCCTGGCCCGGCACCTCGACCCGGGTGCCCTCCTCCATGCCGAAGGGCGCCACGCACAGCGCCTTGACCGGCGGGGCGAAGCCGGGGATGGCCGGCTTCGCGCTCTCGACGCCGATGTAGTAGGCGCGCGCGGTGCCGCCGCGGATGCGGATGCCGCGTCCGCGCCTGACCATGCCGTAGTAGGCGGCGCCGTGTGCCACCGCGAGGTCGAGGTCGGTTCCTTCCAGCAGGCGCACCTCCTCGCCGCCGTACCAGCTCGACACCACCTCGGCGATGCGCCGGCGCAGGAGCGAGCCCTTCATGACGCCGCCGTTGAACAGGATGGCGGTGGGGCGCCGGCCGTGCCGGGCCAGGAAGGCGGCCAGGTGGCGGGTCACCCCCGGATCGGTGGCGTAGGGCAGGCCGAGCTCGCGCAGTCCCAGCGCGCGCTGCACCCGCGGGACGGCATCGGCCGCCACCACCGGGGCGAAGCCGTCGACCAGGAGCTTCTCGACCTCCTCGCGGTCGATCTTGCTCTTCACCGTGCCGCCGATGATCTTCGAGCCGCCGCCCAGCACCGTGATGGTCGCCGACCTGGGCGGCTTGTCGCCCAGCAGGGTCTCCTTGGCGCGCCGGCAGGCGTGTACCAGCCCGCGGTACTGCGACGACTTCAGCTTCTGGCCGTCGGCGGCCAGCTTCTGGGTCACCGCGTGGGCCAGCGTGAGGTCCATGTTGTCGCCGCCGAGCAGGATGTGGTCGCCGACCGCCACCCGCTCGAGCGCGAGGTTGCCCTCCTGCTCGCTCACCGCGATGAGCGAGAAGTCGCAGGTGCCGCCACCGACGTCGATCACCGCCACCACGTCGCCGGGGCGCAGCTGCTTGCGCCAGGCGTCTCCCGTGCGGGCGAGGAACGAGTAGAAGGCCGCCTGTGGCTCCTCGAGGAGGGTGAGCTTCTCGAGGCCGGCCTGGCGCGCCGCGGTCACCGTGAGCTCGCGCGCCACGGCGTCGAACGAGGCCGGCACGGTGAGCAGGACCTCCTGCTCGCCGAGCGGGGCGTCGGGATGTGCCTGGTCCCAGGTGGCGCGCAGGTGGGCGAGGTAGCGGGCCGACGCCTCGACCGGCGAGACCCGGGCGCCGCCGCTGTCCTCGTCCGTCTCGTCCTCGCTCTCGGCGCCGCGCCAGGGCAGGATCGCCGCCGCCCGGTCGACCCCGCCGAACGAGAGCCACGACTTGGCGGACGAGACCAGCCGGTCCGGCAGCTCGGAGCCGCGCTCGCGCGCCATCTCACCGACCACGTAGCCGGGCTGGGCGCCGCCCGACCAGGGCAGCATCATCGCCTCGGGCGGCACCTCGAGCGCGGTGGGCAGGAGGAGGAACGAGGGCAGGGTGGGGCGCCGATCGACCTCGCCCGGCGCGACCACCTGCGGGATGGGCACGTGCTCGATGGGCGGCGCCTTCTCCCCCCCCGAACGGTCCCCTCCCGAGCGCGAGACCAGATCACGGGGGGTGACCCCGTGGGCCTCCTCGCCGGCCACGTCGACCGAGGCGAGCGCGGAGTTGGTGGTGCCGAGATCGATCCCGACGACGAATGTGCTGGTGGTGCTCTTGCTCTTGCTCATGCGGATGCGATCTCGACCTCGGCAGGGGCCAGCACGCGCCGGTCCACGCCTTCCGTGAGTGTGGGCAGCTTGACCTCGGTGACGCGCCAGCCGTGGTGGCGCAGTGTGCCGGTGAACGGCGGCTCGCCCGAGATCTTTCCGATCAGGCGCACCTCACCGGGATCGAACCCGGCGGGCACCTTGACCCGGGTGTCTTCCTCGCCCGGCATCACCGCCTCGAGCACGAAGTGCTCCTCGATGACCTTCTTGCAGCCGCGGTGGATGTCGCGCACGGCGACCCCGATGTCGGCGTCCTCGTACGAGTCGAGCGACTCGCGCAGGAAGTCGACCAGCCGTCCCTCGCGCTGGAGCAGGGCGAGGAGGGCGAGGGCGCCGTCCCGGTGGTGGGCGGCGAGGTCGCCGGTCGGCCGGATGACCGGCTTGACCTCGGCGACTTTCTTCTCGGCCTTGTCGGCCTTCTCGGCCTTGTCGGCCGGCTCTTTTTTCGGCTCGGGCAGCGCCTTGGCCTCGTCCTTCTTCCCCGGCAGGTACGCGCCCGCGGCCACCGGCAGCCTGCCGGTGAAAAGCAGCTTGAAGAAGCAGCGAAATGCGAGGATGAACCGCGACATGTGGGCCAGGGGTTAAACCCTGGCGCCCCCCGAGTCAAGGTCTCGGAAATCTGATACGCACCCGCCCAACCAGCAAGTGGTATCAGTCACTTGGGCCCTGGCCTCTCCCTTGCTGAACCCAGTCCCCATGCGCACCCTCGTCCTCGCCTCGCTCGTCGTTCCGGTCCTCTCCGGCTGCATCCTCCTGGACGGTGACGACGACGACTGCGACTACGGGGGCGTCCCGCGCGCGGCGAAGGAGATCGCCCTTCCGACCCCGCTCCTCCGCAACCCCGACAACGGCCAGTGCGAGGAGTTCCCGGTCGACACCGGCGGCGGCGAGTGCGACCCGTGCGGCAACTGCCCGCCGACCAGCGACCAGGAGCCGCAGGCGCCGCCCGACTGGGGCGAGTGCCAGAACATCTGCACCGGTCTCGACGAGGCGACCTGCCTCGCCACCGACGCGTGTCGCGCCGCCTACCTCACCGCGTGCGTCGGTGGCGGCTGCCCCGACGACGGCTACGAGTACTACGGCTGCTGGGCGGTCGCGCCGGCCGGCGCCACGCGCGGCGGCATCTGCGAGGGGCTCGGCGCCTACGACTGCTCGCGCCACGACGACTGCGTCACCCGTCACGTGAAGATCGTCGACTGCATCGACTGCACCAGCGACCCGACCGTGGGACCCTTCGAGTCGTGCGCCGCCGAGCCCGATCCGGTAGCGGCCTGCAGCGAGCTCGGCGAGACCCGCTGCGTGGCGCGCGAGGACTGCTCCCCCCTCTACGAAGGGGTCGATTGCACATGCGAGGCCGACGTCTGTACCTGCGCCGACTGGATCTTCACGGCGTGCGAATGAGCGATTGTCTGCAGGTTGTCACGCCGTAAAGTCGCGCCCTTCATCGCGCCTGTGTTAGCGTGCGGCTGCTGCCGGGTGAATCTCGCACGCGGCCACACGTCCAAGCCCGTTCGAGGTGGACCATATACATGGCACCTCGGCACATGGGGGCGCGAACCTACGGAGGAAGTCGCATGGTGCATCGCATCGTTCAGTTTGGTCTGGCTTCGCTGTTGACCACGACTCTGGCCGCTGGCGCGGCCTGGGCCCAGGATGAGCCTGCCGGCGGCGAGGAGCCAGCCGGCGATCCTTCGGCCGAACCGGCTGGAGGCGAGGCTGGAGGGGAGGCCGGTGGAGAGGCCGGTGGAGAGGCAGGCGGCGGCGAGATGGCCGGGGAGGCCCCCAAGCCGCTCCACTTCGACGTGGCCGGCCTGGTGGTGATCCCGCTCAGCCCGGAGGGCTACACCGATACCGCCGGTATCGGCATCGGCGCTGCCGGCGGCGGTACCTACGCCCTGTCGCCCAAGCTGGCGCTCGCCGGGCACGTGGGCTTCATCTACCACCTGCCGAAGAACGACTTCACCCAGATCCACATCCCCATCCTGGCCGGCATCCGCTTCTGGGTGATCCCCAAGCTCGCGCTCGGTGCCGACACCGGACTCAACATCATCCGGGTCTCCTTCGAGATCGCGGGCGAGTCGGACTCCGACACCAACACCCGCATCCCGCTGGCCCTGCACGCCGCCTACGCCATCACCTCCCAGCTGGTCGCTGGTGGTGGCCTGTGGATTCCGAACCTGCTCCTCACCGAGGAGGGTGAGGACACGGCGCTCGGCCTCGCCCTGTACGTCGGCTACATGTTCTAGGGCATCGCCCATCGGTCGCGCCCGCCGCTCCGCCGACTGGCAGCGGCGGGCGTCTTCGTTTCAGGAGGAGGAATGGCGCGCCGCATGCTGCAGATCGCGCTCGTCGCCGCCGTGCTGGGTGGGGGGCACGGGGCGGCGCCTGCCCAGCAGCCGGTCGAGGAGGAGGACGAGGACGAGGGCGCGCCGAGCGAGGAGCCGGCGCTCGAGCCGCAGCCCGGGCCGACCCTGCGGGCGGGCGGGTTCGCGGTCCTCGCCTCGCTCCAGCTCGGCACCTCGAAGGGGGGCAAGGCGTTCGAGCCGATCTCCATCGCACCCGACGCGTTCTACGGGGTGAACGACCGGCTCGAGCTCGGCATCGTCACCAGCTGGTACGGCATCACCGGGTTCTGGAGCGGCGCGCTCTTGGGGTTTGCGCCCTCCGGGCTGTGCGTCTCGCACAAGACCAACGCCGCCGGCGTCGGCTGCCCGAAGCGGTTCGACAACGTCGGGGGTGAGGCGCACTACGGCCTGATGCGCGAGGGGGCCTTCCAGATGGCCGCCGGCGGCGGGCTCATCGCCACCAGCTTCGATCCCTTCACGCTCGACCTGAAGCTCGGGGTGCACGGCAGGTGGCGCGCCGGCCGGGTCGGGCTCAGCTTCGCACCCAGCCTCTTCATCGGCGTCACCCAGCGGCACGACCCGCCCGACGGGACCAGCAACAAGGAGGCGATCCAGCTGCCGGTCGAGGTCACCTTCGCCCTGCTGCCGCAGCTCCTGGTCGGTCTGCAGTCGGGTGTGCGCGGTCCGCTCGACGGATTCAGCAATGGCTACTCCATCCCGGCGGCGCTCGGCGCCACCTACCTGGTCAACCGGCAGATCATGGTCGGCGGGGCGTTCAGCTTCGAGCGGGTGGCGGGCGGCGACGACCTCGACGCCGGCGATCTGCGCTCGATGACGCTGTTCGGCGGCTACATGATGTAGCTTGCCAGGGCCGTGTCCGACGGCCCGACGCTGCCCTTCCCCGACAGCCTGTGCCACCGGTGCAGGTGGCATCGGCTGGTGCGCACCGCGCGCTCGGCGTTCGTCCTGTGCGGCGCGCCCGGCCTGCCGAAGTATCCGCCGCAGCCGGTGCGCACCTGCCCGGCCTTCGCCCCGCCGCCCCTGGATGTAGAGTAGGCCGGTGCAGCGCCTCCGGCGGCTCCTCGGTCGTCCCGAAGCGGCGCTGTTCGTCCTGGTGCTGGCCGGCTACGCCTACTTCTACCAGGCCGGCGGCTGGAACCAGAACTCGCGCTTCGATCTCACGCGGGCGCTGGTCGAGCGCGGCACCGCGCGCATCGACAAGTACCACAAGAACACCGGCGACAAGGCGCGGCGCGAGAAGCACTACTACTGCGACAAGGCGCCGGGCGTCTCGTGGCTCGGAGTGCCCGCCTACGCGCTGGCGCGCGGAGTCATCGCCGGCGGCGGCGGCGAGCACCCGACCCCGCGCTTCCTGGCCGACGCTGCCTACGCCGTGACGGTCTGGTCGGTGGCCATCCCGTCGGCGCTGTCGCTCCTGGCCATGTGCATGCTGCTCGCCGCGCTGGGGGTCGGGCTGCGCGCGCGGCTCGCGGTGGCGGCGGCCTCCGGGCTGGCGACGCTGGCGTTTCCCTACTCGACCTTGCTCTACGGCCACCAGGTGTGCGCCGCCATGACGCTGGCCACCTTCGCCATCCTGGTGCGCGCGCGGGACGCCGGCCCGAGCTGGCGGGCCCTGGTCGCGGCGGGGCTCTTGCTCGGCGGCGCGGTCGCGGTGGAGTACCCGTCCGCGCTCGCCGGGCTCGCCATCGCCGGCTACGCCGCGTCCATCGCGCGCCGCTGGCGGAGTCTCTGGTGGCTGGTGGCCGGCGCCGCGCTCCCCGGCATCGCGCTCGCCCTCTATCACTGGCTCGCGTTCGGCGGCCCGCTGGCGCTGCCCTACGACTTCTCGACCCAGCCGCACCGCTCGATGGGCTTCTTCATGGGGCTCGGGGTGCCCGACCCGGGCGCGCTGGCCGGCATCCTGGTGACGCCGTACCGCGGCCTGTTCTTCTCGGCGCCGTGGCTGCTCTTCGCGCTGCCGGGCGGCGTCCGCCTGTGGCGGGCGCGGCGGCCCGAGGCGGCGGTGTGCGTCGTCATCGCGCTCTTCTATCTCTGGCTCAACGCCTCGCTGGTCGACTGGGAGGGCGGCTGGGCGCTGGGCCCGCGCTACCTCGTGCCCTGCATTCCCTTCCTCGCCGTGCTGGCGGCCGGGCTGGCGCTGCCGCTCTCGGCCGAGCGCGCGCGGTCGCGCGTGGTGCGCGCCGGATGGGCGGTGGCGGCGGCCGCCGCCCTCTACTCGGCCTACCTCATGCTGGTCGGCACCGCGGTCAAGCCGGAGGTGCCGATCGGCGAGAAGCACCCGTTCGGAAACTACCTCCTGCCGCGCTTCCGGAAGGGCAACCTGTCTGCCAACACGCAGAGCATCGACAGCGTGAACGCCCCGCCCCACTCCGCGGTCCAGGCCTGGAACCTCGGCCACCGGATGGGGCTCGACGGGCGCGCCACGCTGATCCCGCTGGCGGTGGTGTGGGTTGCGTGCGGCGCCTGGCTGCTCCTCGCCGTCAGGTTGCGCGAGCAGAGCGGCTCGGCGACACTCGAGGGCGCGGTGGACCAGGAGAAGAAAGCGTGAGCTCGCGCGGCCGTCTCCTGGTCCTGTGGAACCAGGTCGAGGAGGACGTCTACGAGCGCTGGCGCGAGGAGGGGCCGCGGCCGCTCGACTGGGACCCGCAGCGGACGGCGTCCGACGTCGGCACCGTCCAGGAGGAGATGGACGCCCTCATCCAGGGGCTGCGATCGGCGCGCTTCCAGGTCGACATCGTCAACATCGAGGACGACCTCGAGCGGATGCTGGCGGCGATCCGCTTCTACCGGCCCGACGCGGTCTTCAACCTGGTCGA